>Ga0214923_10000440_pt1 | contig 63237 bp, 56 predicted proteins | sample LL1510_MetaG_FD_177993 | JGI IMG/M metagenome (GOLD analysis project Ga0214923, IMG submission 177993) | Freshwater microbial communities from Lake Lanier, Atlanta, Georgia, United States - LL-1510 | ecosystem: Environmental > Aquatic > Freshwater > Lake | place: USA: Georgia | collected...
CGATAGCAGTAACCGATCGATGGCAGCAACCGATCGGTGGGGCCCGCCGTCAAACTATCATCGCAACTTATTTTTTAATGGTTTCGTCGGATTGCATCTCGATTGTGATGATTCGACGGGCAGCAGGGCGATCGAACCCCGAATCGCTCGTTGCATCATCAAAACCGCGAGGACGAAATGATTCTCTTTGTTGACGGCTTTCCCGCCGCCTCATCCACCACCGATAAATCGCGAGACCAAACAAGAGTTTCGCGATCAAGATAAGTGCTATAAGCACGACGAAACTGAATCCAACAAGCAAGAGTACCGCCACTGCGAGCGAGAGCGCGCCAAGGACGGCCGCAACAATTCTGTCGCCCATCGAAGGCCTCTCTAGCGCATGAAACGTGCGCAGGAAACGCTCTAAAATCTCGTTCATCTTTGGATGTTTCGAAAGTAGATTACCAGATCATGCGTCCACATCTTCTATTGCCACTCCTCATCTTGGCCTTACCCTGGATTTGCTCAGGTCAAGCCTTACCGCCATGCCAAGGCAATGACCACAAAAAGTGGAGCAATTGCCTTGGTGTTCAAAGCTTTCGTGCTGGGCGTTATGAGGGCGAGTTTCGCAACGGTAAGCTAAACGGATTCGGGACGCTAATTTACACCCAAGGCGATCGCTATGTTGGGCATTGGCGCGACGATCAGCGAGATGGTTTCGGAACTTACACCCACCCCAACGGCAACAAATACGCCGGCCAGTGGAAAGAAGGGAAACCCCATGGTCAGGGGATTTCAAGCCTTTCTAACCGGAGTAAATACGTCGGCCACCATCTCAACGGGCTACGTCATGGCGAAGGTGTACTTTACGCCGCTGATGGTTCGGTTCAGGCCTCTGGCCTGTGGAAGGAAGATCAGCTGATCAAGCCTTATCCGCTCGACACAAGTCTTTTTCCCAGCAATCAATACCGCTAGCCCCAGGACGCCACAAAGGGGTCGTCGCCTGGCGCACCCAAACGACGCCCAATGGTTCCTACCGCTTGAGAGTCGATGGTGCCCCCCCGCAGAGTCGAACTGCGCACCAACGGATTATGAGTCCGCTGCTCTAACCAAGCATGAGCTAGGGGGGCCCGACCTGAATTATTTCATAGTCGGGGCGACAGCACCCAGGTAGCTTTGCATTAAACGATGATCGTTAAGCAAGGCCGCGGCCTCGCCTTCAAGAACGACTCGCCCGGTTTCCATGACGTAGGCATAGTCTGCAACTTGCAGGGCTGCCCGGGCATTTTGTTCGACGAGAAGAATCGACACACCCGCTTGCTTCAAGTCCCTAATGACGCGGAACACGTCGGCCACCACACGCGGGGCAAGCCCCAGGCTCGGCTCATCAAGCAGCAAGAGCTTTGGCTGCCCCATCATGGCCCTGCCCATCGCCAGCATTTGCCGTTCGCCGCCGGAAAGTGTGCCGGCAAGCTGCTGCTTGCGCTCTTCAAGTCGCGGAAATCGTGTGTAGACTTCGGTCAGTTGCAATTGGCGATCTGCCTTGCCCAGTCGTCGACGGTGGAAAGCACCAAGAATCAAGTTATCTTCAACCGTCATCGACACAAAAAGCTCTCTTTTTTCAGGTACAAGATTCATACCGAAGCGAACTCTTGACTCCACATCAGCATGATCGATCAATCGGCCCTCCAGGCTGATCGAACCGCGATAAGGAAGTAAACCGATCAGCGCTTGCAATAGCGTGGACTTTCCGGCGCCATTCGCGCCGATCACGGTCAGCACTTGACCGAAGTACATCGAAAGGCTCACATCCCGCACCGCTTCGATTTCCCCATAGGCAACATGAAGACCTTCGACCCTTAGCAACTCCCCGCTTTGGGCTGCACCATGGCCTTGCGTCCGAGGCCCCGCGTTCATCCCAGATCAACACCGAGGTAGGCTTCGATCACACGGGGATCCTGCTGAATCACCGAAGGCTCACCTTGGGCAATCACGATGCCATGCTCCATCACGACAACCCGATCGGCCAGACCCATGACAAAAGCCATGTCGTGTTCAACCAGCAAAACACCCAGGCCATCCTTGCGCAGTTCTCGAAGCAATTCAGCGAGTTGCTGCTTTTCGCCGAAGCGCAGCCCGGCAGCAGGCTCATCAAGCAACAGCGCAAGCGGATCGGCTGCAAGTGCGCGGGCGATTTCAAGCGTGCGTTGTTGACCGAGCGCCAACGATCCTGCGGGCAAGTGCAAGACCTCCGCCAAGCCGACGCGCCTTGCCTGGTGTGCCGCCTCAAGCATCAAAGCCCGCTCCTCGCGGCGTTCTAGATGTAAGACCGCATGCAGCGGGCCGTGGGTGCCTCGAAGATGTGCGCCTAATGCGATATTTTCCAGAACGCTCATCTCAGGCAGCAGACGAACGTGTTGAAAACTGCGACAAAGTCCGCGCTTGGCAATATCCCTGGCCTGCATCCCGTGAATGGCCTCGCCACAGAAGAAAACCTCACCAGCATCCAGCGCCTGGACACCAGTCAGCAAGTCGAACAGGGTGCTCTTTCCGGCCCCATTCGGACCGATCAAAGCGAGTATCTCTCCTTGTCTGAGTTCAAGGCTGATACCCTGATTAGCGATCAGCCCACCAAATCGCTTTTCGATCCCCTGAGCCTTGAGCAAATCAGCGCGCTTGGTGCCAACCATCCGAGTTCTCGTTGGCAAGCCCGAAAGCGATACGTCGCGCTCCAGGTATGCAGCTGCGACTGGTGTACCTGGCGGTTCTGATCGCTGCGAGCCAACCAAAGCTCGGCACAGACCTACGGCATGGGGCCAGAGTCCCTTGGGCGCATGTTGAAGCAAAAGAACGAGCAGCAAGCCGAAAACAATGCTCTCAAAATTACCCGATGCGCCAAGTAATCGAGGTAACAAATCTTGTAGCCATTCCTTGAGCAGCGTGACAACCCCCGCCCCTAGTAAGGCTCCCCAAACCTGCGCGGCGCCGCCAAGCACCGCCATAAACAGGTATTCGATACCAATATGGAGCGAAAATGGCGAAGGATTCACAAAACGCTGATAGTGTGCGTAGAGCCAGCCTGAAACACCGGCATAAAGTGCAGCGAGCACAAAAACAATCATTTTTGAGCGCGCTGTATTCACGCCCATCGACTCGGCAACAAGCACCCCACCCTTCAGTGCGCGTATGGCACGCCCCTCGCGCGAGTGAAGCAAATTATCCGTCAGTAGCATCGCGGCAAAAAGCGTGATCCAAATTAAATAATAGATAGCGTTCGCTGATTTCAAACTGATCCCAAAAATCTCGATCGCAGGAATTGACGACAAACCGGTGTGACCACCGAGCAGTTCGAGATTGCCAAAGACGAAGTACAGGCTCAAACCCCAGGCTATCGTGCCAAGTGGCAGATAGTGGCCTGAAAGTCTTAGCGTGATCCACCCTAGCGCAAAGGCAAGCGAAACGGTCATCAACATCACGGCCACTAGGCCGAGCCAGGGCGATAGTCCGAATGCCGTGGATAGAACTGCCGCCACATAAGCACCAAGCCCCACGAAAGCAGCCTGACCAAACGACGTCAAACCTGCCACGCCTGTCATCAAAACCAATCCCAAAGCCACCAAGGCGACCATGGCAATATGGTTAGCCATGGTGAGGTAATAGGTTGAAAGCACCCAGGGCGCCGCGGCCCAGCTCAGCAACAACACGATGACGCTTGTTCGCTTGGCCAAAGGACTAGGCCTCGTCGTGCAAGTCTTGATGACGAAGCGAGCGCCAGAGCAGGACAGGAATAATCAATGAAAAAACAATAACTTCTTTAAACGAACTCGCCCAGAATGAAGCGTAGGCCTCAAGCAATCCGACCAGCAAGGCGCCGGCTACTGCGAGTGGGTAACTTACAAGCCCTGCAATGATTGCACCGACAAAGCCTTTCAGACCAATCAGAAATCCTGTGTCGTAATAAATGGTTGTGATGGGACCAATCAGCATCCCGGAGTAAGTACCGATAAGCGCCGCAAGCAGAAACACCAGTCGGCCTGCGAACACTGGGGCGATGCCCATCAATCGGGCACCCGTTTGATTTACCGCTGTGGCACGTAAAGCCTTCCCAAAAAGGCTTTTTTCAAAAAATAAGCCTAATCCGATCATCAACAATATGCTTGTCCCTAAAACCCATAGCGTTTGTGCGTTTACAGGAACACCGGCAAGCGTGAGTGCGCCTTCGCTGAAAGGCGGCGTACGCGAACCTTCTGCACCGAAAAAAACAAGCCCAATGCCCACCAGAACCAGATGAACCGCCACTGAAACAATCAGCAGAACAAGCACTGGCGCTTGGGCCATCGGCTGAAAAGCAAGCCGATAAATCATCGGACCGAGGGGCACAACAATCAATAAAGCAAGTAACAACTGAGCGATAAGCGGCAAGTTCGAAAACTTGAAGGAAGAGGCTTGCGCCATCCAAAGCGCGATCACAAGGATAAGCGGGAACACCAACTGCCAGAGCAAAGACCAACGCAGGCGTCTTCCCAGACCATCACCCAGCCGGCGCTGGTAGTGCCAGTCCAGGAGAAAACAAATAATCCCGGCAATCAGCAATAGCCACACGGTGCCCGGGAACTTATTTGCCTGTAACGACGCCAGGGTGAGTGCACCAAAGGCAACGAATTCGCCCTGCGGCACAAAAATCACCCGCGTTACAGCAAAAACCATCACCAGGGCCAAGGCAAGCAAGGCATAGATCGCACCGTTGGTGAGGCCGTCTTGGGCAAGAAGGATAACGATATCCAGGTTCATGACGCGCAGTAAAGCATGGCGCCCGGTGTTGCAGGACTAAAAGGTTTTATTTTCGAAAGTATCACGATCAGATGAATAGAACGATCTGATCAGCACAAAACAATCACGTCCGGATCGCATACAGCGGCATAAAGTCGCGCCACGCTTTCACGCCGGTGATCCAAAACAGCCCTCTGGTTGATATAGCCTTTGTCTGTCATCTCGTTGGCATCGATTGATGCCGGTTCGAGCAAGAGCATGGCTCTGGTTGGATAGGTCGAGCTTCCGGTGCCTGCAGAGGCCATCTTGCTCAGCCGGCTGCGAATCGCCTCGCGAACGCGAGGATCAGCGATCACCTTTTGGTTCGGCGCGGCATCGTCAAGGTCAAGGCATAAGCTTCGACAGGCAGCCCAGTTGGGGAAAATCAAAAGCCCTATCGTCTGGCGGTCATGCCCGGTAATCACGCAATCCTGAATCAAAGGCGCGGCCTCAGCAATCACCCGGACCCTGAGCTCACCCACATGCACCCATGTTCCCGAGTTGAGCTTGAAGTCCTCAGCAATACGACCGTCAAAGACCAATCCTCTTGCCGGTTGATCCGGATCAAAAAAACGGCCGGCATCCCCGATGCGATAAAACCCCTCTTCGTCAAAAGCCTGCGCTGTGAGCGACGCTGCCCGAAAATACCCTGGTGTGACATTGGGCCCTTTTACAAGCAGTTCCCACTTGTCGGCGTTGGCCTGCATCTTGACGGTCACACCTGGAGCCGGAAGTCCAATAATGCCTGGCTGATCAATCGGGTAATGCACCGAGGTCGCCAGCGGCGCGGTTTCTGTTGAACCCCAGGCTGAGACCATCGCGGGGACGGTGCCTGATGCCGATTCAGCACAGCCTCGCAGCCGATCCCATAAAGGTTGAGGCAAAGCTGCAGCAGCGTAAAAAATAAGGTCCAGTTCCGAAAAAAAACGCGCTCGCAAAAGCGCGTCTTGTTCTAAAAAGGGCAACAACAAATCGAAACCGCGAGGAACATTGAAATACAGGGTCGGGGCAATATCCTTAAGGTTTTCGACTGTTCGCTCAATCAGCCCTGGTGCAGGTTTGCCGTGGTCGATATAAAGACTTCCACCATGGCGAAGCGTCAGATGCATGTTGTGGTTGCCGCCGAAGGTGTGGCTCCACGGTAGCCAGTCCACGATCACAGGAGGTCTTGAAGCGAGGAAAGGCCATAGTTGGCTTATGGCCTGTTGATTCGAACACAACATCCGCTGGGTATTGATCACGCCCTTAGGCAGGCCGGTTGAACCTGAGGTAAAAAGAATCTTGGCCACAGTATCAGCACCAAGTTTCATGAAGGCCTCTCGCACGCGCGCACCAGGCGCAGTCTGCGCCCAATCCTGAAATAGCTCGGCCTGGTTGCCATCAGGCGAAATGATCGGATGCTGGGAAACCAAAACCCCAGGGGTCGGCTCATCAAGTGCCGCCAAGGCCGCATGCAGTGCCTTGGCGTAAAGGGCACCATCACTCACATAAATCAGCCCAGGTTTTATCAGTTTTAGAATATAGATTAGTTTGGCGTAATCCTTGGACATCAACGAATAAGCGGCCGACACAGGCACCACGGGCACGCCCACATGCATCGCAGCCAAGTTCAGCAAAGCATGATCGATGCTGTTGTCCGACAAAATCGCAAGCGGTTTATCCTGGTTCAAACCACGGTCGAGCAAGGCTTCCCCGAGGCCATAAACCCACCGAAGTGCCATTCGATAGCTAACTTTTCGCCATGGTGCGGGCTTGGCAGGCTGACTCCCTCCATCTGACTGAAGCATCCGCTCAGCAAAAAGTACCTGGTCGGGGCTATAGCAAGCCCAATGCTCAAGCCATTCGCCGACACAACGTGAAAAAGGCAGCAAGCGATGCCCCGAGGAAAGCAAAACACAGTCGCTCGATGGCTTTTCAATGCGCAGCAACGGCGGGGCAAATCCTACTCCGGCCGGCTCCTTGTGCAGATTCACGATGCGCATCGCTTGATCAAGGCGTCATGAGTTTCCAGTTACCGCCCTCTACGCGAACCATCACGCGCGAGCGCTGATCCAAACCGTTATGGTCGCTTGGACTCATATTGAAAACCCCATGTGCTGCGGGAAGTTCCTTGGTCGCTTCAATCGCATCGCGCAAAGCCCGCCTGAACTCAGCGGTGCCAGGCTTTGACTTTTTGAGCGCTTGGGGTACCGCATTGGCAAGCAGCAAAGCAGCGTCCCAGGCATGGGCGCCGAAGGTTGACCGGCTGTCCTTGCCGTACACTTTCTCGTAAGCGTTCACATAATCCATCGCGGCACGCTTGCTGGGATGGCTATCGGGCAGTTCCTCGGCAAGTAACATAGGACCAACCGGAAATACAGCACCATCCACATTCTTGCCACCAACCCGCAAGAAGTCTCGGTTTGCGACGCCGTGGGTCTGATAGATGCGACCCTTAAAGCCGCGCTCACGCAGGCTGGCCTGGGGCAACACGGCGGGCGTTCCTGAACCCACAACAAGCACGGCGTCGGGATTGGCAGCCATCAGCTTGAGCGTTTGGCCGGTTACCGAGGTATCGGTGCGCTGAAAGCGTTCCACCGTATTCATTGAAATGCCCGCACTGGCGAGCGGCGCCTTCATGGCTTGTAGCCAAACCTCACCATAGGCATCAGCAAACCCGATGAATCCGAGGCTCTTCACACCGGCAGCCTTCATCACGTCAACCAATGCACTGGCCATGATGTTGATACCCTGGGGTGTGACGAAAGACCAGGCGTGCTTTTCGCCTGTTTGCGGTGGAATGGGTGCCATGGTGATCACCGGCGTTCCAGTCTCGGCACCAACTTCAATCGCCGCAAGCGAGGTTGGCGTGGTGGTTGAACCGATGATCGCATCAACCTTGTGCTCAGCGACAAGCCGCTTGGCGTTCTTATTCGCCTCGGTTGGATTTGTTGCATCGTCCAGAACGATATAGTTTACTTTCTGACCCCCCATCGTAGCGGGTAAAAGTGCGACGGTATTTTTTTCTGGAATACCCAACGAGGCCGCGGGCCCTGTTGCCGAGAGCGTGACGCCGATGTTGATTTCTGCCAGCGCGGGCTGGATGACTGCGCTTGCAAGCGCCAGTAGTGCGCTTGCGATTTTCTTCTTCATGGCTATGCCTCCGTGACGTTAGAGAACTGTTCACCCGAGAGTGTCGCCGATCCGAGCATCAGCATGCAAGCTGCATCGCTCATTTACGCGTCGCTTCAAGCTTGGAGTCGTTCTTTGAGTCTTGCCAAGAAAAATCAATCAGGATCAGCTGGCCTGCGCCATTTACAATAACGAAAGAAAAAACTTCTCCGAAACAATCACTTGGGGGCGAAAGCCATGAAACAGCAAGTCTTGATGTTTATGGTGGTGCCGCCGATGTTCGCGCAGCGAGCCCATGAAAGCGCTTGAACCTGAGGACGCGGCAAGCCATCAAAGCACGCAGCGCCGTACCCTGCTGACGCTATCCCTGGCTGCCTTTGCCAGCCAAGCCTCGGTTCGTTTATGTGACCCGATGCTGCCTCAGCTTGCAAAAGAACTTGATCATGCCATTGGCGAGGTTGCCTACGTCATCACGAGCTTCAGCATCGCCTATGGTCTTTTTCAATTGGTCCATGGTCCCATGGGGGACTACGCAGGAAAGCTTCGATGGATTCGATACGCCACGATCGCAGCGGCGATCGCTTCTGCGGCCTGCATGCTTGCTATGAACCTTCCCCAGCTCTTAGCGCTTCGCTTTATCGCTGGAGCTGCCTGTGCAGCCTTGATCCCCTTATCGCTCGCCTGGATCGGTGATTCGGTAGCTTATGACCATCGCCAAGCCGTACTTGCTCGACTCATGACAGGTTCAACGGCGGGTGCGGTTTTCGGGCAAGTCGCCGGTGGCATCATGGCGGATACCCTAGGATGGCGCCTGAGCTTTGCACTGCCAGCAATCGTTCTAGCCATTGTTGCGGTCTTATTAACACTCGATACACGTCGATTCGTTCAACTTTCAGCTGACCTAGATGCTTCAACCCTAAATACCTCAAGCAGTCTGAGAGGGGCCAACGATCCATCGATAAGCCTTGGGGCTTATCAAGGCGTCAATGGTCCAAGGCCAAGCTTCTTCGCGATCGCTACGCAATTCGGATCGGTCCTAAGGATCTCCTGGGCGCGCATCATCCTCATGGTTGTTTTTTTAGAAGGATTGCTTGTTTATAGCGCTTTTGCCTATGTACCGAGTTACTTACATCTTCAATACCACCTAAGCCTATGGCAAGCAGGGCTTGCGGCAGCAGGTTTTGGAATCGGCGGCGTATGCTATAGCCTTGCGGCGAGCTACCTGATCAGATCGCTTGGCGAGCGGGGTCTTCTTGTCGGCGGTGCATCGCTATTTGCCCTGGGCATGTTTTGTGTGGGCGGCCCATTGTGGACCGTCCAACTGATGTATTGCACGCTGATGGGGCTGGGGTTTTTCATGGTTCACAACACCTTGCAGGTGCAAGCAACGCAGATGTCCCCTCAGGCGAGAGGCACGGGCATAGCAGCCTTTGCCGCGGGTCTTTTCTCAGGGCAATCGATTGGGGTTGCAATCGGCTCACCTGTGCTCACGCGCTTTGGTTTCGAGATCCTTCAAATGGCATCAGCGAGCTTATTGTTGCTGCTTGGCGCAAGCATGGCTTATCTGCTGGGGAGGCGATTGAATCAACCATGATTCAACTGGTCACAATTGCAAGCACGCTCGCTGTCATACAGGAAGCCAGGGTGGCTGCAAGAAAAGCGGGCAAGGCCAGCGCTGCCAGATCTGAACGCCGCTCTGGTGCCATGCTGCCAATACCACTGATTTGAATCCCGATACTTGCGAGATTCGCAAATCCGCAGAGCGCATAAATGGCGATGAGGCGCGATCGATCCGAAAGGGCTTCAGCAGGCATGGCACTCAGTTGAATAAAGGCGACGAACTCGTTGAGTACGCTCTTTACACCAAGCAAGGAACCGACCCGCTGCGCTTCATCCCAATCGATACCCATCAACCAGGCGAGGGGTGCAAAGACCCAGCCTGCAATCCTTTCCAAGCTAAGCGGCGCGCCAGCGACCTCGGGCAGATAAGCAACAAGGCCGTTTGCCAAAGCGACGAGGGCTGTTAATACAATCAATATCGCTATGATATTCAAGTAAAGTGAGAGCCCGTCACTGGTGCCGCGGGTGATCGCATCCATGGTGCTTTGATAGATTCGAGGCGGCGTCTGTAGTCCTTGCTGCTTGGCTTCTGTTTCTGGCAGGAGCAAGTGCGCAAACAAGACCGATGCAGGTACTGACATGACAGACTTTGTGATCAGATGTCCCATTGCACCCTGAAAAAACTCGCCAAGCATTGCCGCGTAAATCACCATCACAGATCCCGCGATCGTTGCCATGCCCGCAGTCATAACCAACAAGAGTTCATGCCTTGTCATACCAGCGAGGTAGGGTTTGACCAATAAAGGTGCCTCAGTCTGCCCGAGGAAAATGTTTGCTGTTGCTACAAGACCGGCAGGCCCTCTCACGGCAAGTGTTTTTTCAAAAATGACCGCTATAGATCGAATCAGCAAGGGAAGTACCCGCCAGTACCAAAGCAGCGCCGACAGCGCTGACATCACGATGAGAAGCGGTAAGACCTGAAAAGCAAAGATCACCAGACGATTCGGATTTGTAACGCTAAAGGGCGCCTCACCACCCCCCAGGTAACCGAACACAAAGGAGCTTCCGCGCAGCGTCGCCGAACCAAGCGCTGCGACGGCCAGGTTGGTTTGCACAAGCGCTTCTTTCACAAACGGGACCTTGAGCATCGTCCAGCAAATCAAAAACTGTAAGCCGATAGCGATCGCTACAAGGCGCCAATGAATACGATGACGGTCCTTTGAGAAAGGCAGCACGAGGACCATAAAAACAACAATACCAAGCGCGGCCTGCAGGGCGGAGTTAACGTTAATCGTCATTTTATTTAAGACGAATCTCGCGCAATCGCTCTTGCAGGTAGTCATCTGCAAGCATCGGCGGCGAGGGCAAAGGGCGACCCACGCCGCAACAACTTGGCAGCGCTTCAATCAGGAAATCCGGATTAAAGTGCAGGAAAAAAGGCATGGCGTATCGCGAACTCGAGGCACGATCACTTGCAGGATTCACCACACGATGACTGGTTGACCGCAAAACCCCATTGCTGAGTCGCTGCAACATATCGCCAACATTAACCACCATAGACCCGGCTTCCGGATTCACTGGCAACCAATCCCCGGCGCGGGAGCGAATTTGCAGACCGGGTTCTTCTGCACCCAATAGCAAGGTAATCACATTAATGTCTTCATGCGCTCCGGCACGCAGGCTTTGCGTGGGCGAGGCCGGCACCGGCGGATAATGAATGACGCGCAAAATGCTGTTGCCAGCATCGACTTTGTCTTCGAAAAAATCGTGATCCAGTTGGAGGACCCTGGCGATCGCCCGCAGAATCTGCCGCCCGACACGATCGAATGCCTCGAAAACCTCAAGGCAGAGGGAACGGAAGCCTTCAATAGCATCAATCCATAGGTTTGGCGGCATGTAGACTCGATAGGGATGCTCGGCACCCAGTTCCCGACCGATATGCCAGAATTCCTTCAGGTCAACATGATCGCTACCTTTGGCAGTTTCAACACCGAAAGGTGTGTAACCCCTTGCGCCTCCCGCCTGAGCGAGGCGAAAGCGAAGTTTGTCTTGCTCAGGCCAGCCGAAAAATTGCTTGAACATCCCAAGAAAAGGATCAATCAAGGCCTGAGAAATATTGTGATCGGTCATGATCACAAAGCCGAGTTGCTCAAAAGCACCGCTTAATCGCTCAATGCTCCGGGGCTCATCCAGCTCCAGTAGGCTAATGCTTGGAATTTTCCCGATCATCGCTTGATTATCCGCTACGATCCGCTCATGAACCAAGGCATATTGATCCGCAATGCGCGCATGCTTCAGACCAGAAAGGGGTCGCTCAGTGCACGCTGCGATTTATTGATCGAAGATGGCCGCATTAATACCATCGTGCCAAGCGACGACGGCGAGACGCTGCGACGATTGTTAGAACGTCCGGCAGTCCATGCCCCGAAACAAATTGATGCTGAAGATGCAGTCCTGATGCCTGGATTGATCGACTGCCATGTGCATGTTTTAGCCTCACAAATGCACTTAGGGCGCCTTGGCAGGCTGCCGAACGTTTTGGCCGTGCTGCGTACACTCCCGATACTGGAGGGTATGATTCGACGCGGTTTCACCACGGTTCGCGACGCCGGCGGCGCCGACGATGCACTTAGGCAGGCAACTTCAGACGGTACGATTCTTGGACCAAGGATTTTTCCATCGGGGCGCGCCTTGTCTCAGACGGGTGGTCACGGCGATATGCGCGAGCGTAGCGACGTCATCGAGCCTTGCGGATGCACGGTCAAAGTTGCTGCCATTGCAAGAGTCGTCGACGGTGTTGATGCGATACGCAAGGCCGTTCGAGAGGAAATTCAGCGCGGCGCAACGCAAATCAAAATCATGGCATCAGGCGGGGTTGCATCACCCAATGATCCGATCCACTTTTTGGGCTACAGCGAAGACGAAATCAGGGCGGCAGTCGACGAGGCCGACAATGCCTCAAGCTATGTGATGGCACATGCCTACACGGCGAGGGCGATCAAGCGGGCGGTTCGCTGTGGTGTTCGGAGTATCGAACATGGCAATCTGGTTGATGATGAAGCCGCTGCGATGATGGCCGATGCAGGCGCCTTCGCTGTCCCGACGCTGGTGACTTACGATGCGCTTGCCAATGAAGGCAAGGCGCTTGGCTTGCCTGCGGCATCGCTTGCAAAAATTGAATCTGTACGCGGGCAAGGCATGCGGTCTCTAGAGATTTTTGCCAAAGCCGGCGTCTCCATGGCTTTTGGCAGTGATTTGCTCGGGCCCACGCATCGCTTGCAATCGGAAGAATTCAAGATTCGTGCATCGGTGCTCGGCGAGGCTGCAGCCATTCAGGCCGCCACCAGTGAGGCCGCCAGGCTGCTGCGATGTGAGCATGAGCTTGGCGACATCTTTGAAGGGGCTATTGCCGATCTCTTGCTGCTTAAAGCTAACCCGCTGGAGGATATCCAAGTCCTCTGCGGCCAAGGCGATGGCATCAAGTGGGTGATGAAAGAAGGACAACTCATCAGCGGTACCGCCGTCTAGTGGGACCGCTACCTAGCGGAACCGCTGCCTCGTTGAACCGCCGTATCAGTTAACTGCCGGCTCGCAGACCCGTCGCTTAACGCGCCTCGTCCAACTCAAACGCTGGGTCAGTCATCGCAAAACAGGCGACCTGCCTTCTTGCGTCGACCATACTCAGAACCGGTCTTTCCCGCTCGCAACGCGCCTTTGCTTGCGGGCATCGTGGATGAAAAGCACAACCACTTGGCGGATCAAGAGGGTTGGGCACTTCACCTGCGACAGGGGTTCGATCCTTTCCAGTACGTTCTAAATCCGGTATTGCATCCAGAAGCATGCGTGTATAGGGGTGTAGGGCCTTATCAAACAAATCTTCGTTCGGTGCGACCTCAACGAGGCGGCCCAGATACATCACACCAACCCGGTCACTGACATGTCTGACCACGGCGAGATTATGTGAAATGAACAAGTAGGTCAGGCCACGCCGAGCCTGCAAGTCCTTCATCAGGTTGAGCACTTGCGCTTGGACCGATACATCAAGCGCCGAGGTGGGCTCGTCGCACACAAGAAACTCGGGCTCCGAAGCAAGCGCACGTGCAATCGAAATACGCTGCCTCTGTCCCCCGGAGAACTGATGGGGGTAACGCTCAGCATCTGAAGCGGCTAAGCCAACCTGAGCAAGAAGCACAGCGACCCTTTCTTGCATCGAAGCCCGACTGTCAAGCATGCGGTGTACTTTCAGGGGCTCAGCAACAATTTCGCCAACGGTCCAACGGGGGTTTAAGCTCGCGTACGGGTCTTGAAAAATCATTTGGATTTTTCGACGCAAGGATGTTTCGTTTTTTTCTTTAATACGATCAATATGTTGCAGCGGATGCCCCTCGAATCGGACCTCACCACTGCTGCAGGCGTAAAGCCCGACCAAAAGGCGGGCAACTGTTGATTTCCCGCAGCCCGACTCGCCAACCAGCCCGAAGGTCTCGCCCCGCTTTATCTCAAGGTTAAGCTGATCCACAGCCTGCAAATAACGCCTGGGCTTTCGCTCAATCAGCCGATTCAACCAAGGTTCGCTCACATCAAAGCGTTTACTAACCTGGATGGCCTGGACGAGCGTCTGGCCATCGGACTCGGCAGAGGCCTTTGATCTGGAAACAGCGTATGGCTTCACTGGCTTAGCGCCCAACAAGCGGCTTGTGACTCGCCGGCCGGCTGCAGTTCAGGCCGTTCGAGTTGGCAGCGCGAAAAGCTTTCTGAGCACCGCGGATTAAATGCGCACCCCTTGGGGATTGCGCCAAGCCGGGGCATGGCGCCCTCAATCTGCGCAAGCCGCTCACGATGCGCGCGAATGGAAGGGATGGAAGCCATCAAGCCCTTGGTGTAGGGATGTTTTGGGCGATGAATCATGGCATCAACCGGACCGATCTCGGCCACGCGACCCGCATACATCACGGCAACACGGTCGGCTGTTTCGGCAATCACGCCCATGTCATGCGTGATCAACATGATCGAGGTGCCAAAATCACGGGAAACCTGCTTCAGCAAAAGAATGATTTGGGCTTGAATCGAAACGTCGAGGGCTGTCGTGGGCTCGTCCGCGACAATCAATTTGGGTTCGGCGGCAAGCGCAAGCGCAATCACAACACGCTGTCTCATGCCCCCGGAAAACTGATGCGGGTAGTGTTCAATTCGGAGCTCCGGAGCCGGGATCCCGGTACGCGCCAGCAAGTCGATTGCCCGTTGGCGCGCCTGGGTGTACGTTAAAGGCAAATGGGTTTGAATCGTGTCTGTAAGCTGTCGGCCAATGCTGAACAAGGGATTCAGCGAGGTAAGCGGATCCTGAAAAATGGCGGCGATTTCTTTACCGCGCAAGCTGCGCATGGCATCCGTTGGAAGCGAATCGATGCGCCGCCCTTCGAGCAAAATTTCACCCGACGAAATGCGTCCGGGAGGTTCGAGTAAGCCGATGATCGCAGCACCCGTTAAGGATTTTCCGGCGCCCGATTCACCGACAACTCCAAGCGTCTCGCCGCGCCCGATACTAAATGACACATCATCGAGCGCTCTTAATAGACCCTTGCGCGTTGGAAATTCCACCTGCAGGTGACGAAGCTCAAGCAAGGGTGCTTCAACAACTGGATGGTTATTGTAATTTTGGATTGAGGGCATCACGGAGCCAATCACCGAGCAAATTCACTGACATACAAAGCAAGACCAGCGCAAGTCCTGGGAATACCACAAGCCACCATTCGCCCGAATACAAAAAATTATTGCCGTTATTAATCATCGTACCGAGTGAGGGCGTTGTGGGGGGGACGCCAACGCCGAGAAACGACAAGGTCGCCTCGGTGATGATCGCGGTCGCGATATTAATCGTAGCAATCACCAACACAGGTCCGGTCACATTGGGCAGAACATGTCTGAGCATGATGGCAATCGAAGGAACACCGATAACTCGGGCCGCCTGGACATACTCTTTGTTTTTCTCCACCAAGGTTGAGCCTCGCACCGTTCTTGCATAGGACACCCAGTTGGCGAGGCTGATCGATCCGATCAATACAAGAATCGCCACCCCCTCGCCATGTCCTTGATCGGCAAACACCACCCTCGCCACGCCATCGATGAGCAGCGCAATGAGGATCGCAGGAAAAGACAGTTGCACATCCGCAATCCGCATGATGATGGCGTCAAGTCGCCCGCCCACGAAGCCCGACAGCAAACCGAGACCCACGCCCAGAAACATCGCAAGCAACACCGAGCTGAACCCCACCAACAAAGAGATGCGCGAACCGTAAAGAATGGTGGAGAGCACATCACGGCCCTGATCATCGGTTCCAAGCACGTACTTAACCAAGCCCTGCTCCGACCACGCCGGGGGCAGTAAAGAGTCGTTTAAATCGAGACTGGCCAAATCAAACGGGTTGTGCGGCGCAATCCATGGCGCTAGCAGTGCGCCAAAAAACATCAGCACAGCGATCAAGGCTGCAAACTGAGCAACCCGGGAACGGCTGAAACTGTAGGCTACGGGTCCGTCAAGCCATGTTTTGAACATCAGTGACGCCCTGCTCCCCCCGGATCAACCCGAAGCCGCGGATCGACCGTCACATAAAGCATATCGACGACCAAGTTGATACACACAAACACAAAGGAAATCATGACCAGATAGGCAGCCATGATGGGTACATCGGCGGTTTGCACGGACTGAATAAACAGCAGACCCATCCCGGGCCACTGAAAAACAGTTTCCGTAACAATTGCGAAGGCGATCAAAGATCCGAGTTGTAGGCCGACAATGGTGATCACCGGAACAAGGGTGTTTTTGAGCGCGTAACTGAAGTTGACAAGCTTCTCGCTTAGCCCTCTTGCCCTGGCGAATTTGATGTAGTCAGTACGCTGCACCTCCAGCATCTCAGCACGAACCATCCTCATGATCAAAGCAAGCTGGAACAATGCCAAGGTGATGGCAGGAAGTACGATGTGCTTAAGCCCATCAATCGTGATTAAACCTGTACTGAGTCGTCCCCACTGCACCACCTCACCTCGACCATAAGAAGGCAGCCAGCCGAGCAAGACCGCAAAGAAAAGAATGAAAAAAATACCTACCAGGAAAACCGGCAGGGACACGCCGAGCAAGGAAATACCCATAAACAATTGACTCAACAACCCGCCCCGACGCAAGGCGGTATAAACACCCATCGGTATTCCGGAGATCAACGCAATCAAGGCGGCACAGACCGCGAGCTCTAAGGTTGCCGGAAATCGTTCCGCCAGCAGCTCTGAAACCTTACGCCCCTGCCGAAACGATACACCGAACTCCCCTTGAACGGCATTGCCCACAAAATGAGCAAATTGCACATAAAAAGGCTTGTTAAGCCCAAGATCTTCTCTGAGTTGAGCCCTTTGTTCGCTTGTGGCGTCCTGTCCCAGCATGGACAGGACCGGATCGCCAACATATTGAAACAATGAGAACGCTATGAAGGCCACAACTAACATGACCATGCTGGCCTGAAGCAGTCTCCTAACAATAAATGCAAACAAAGCAACAAAAGCTCAGAAAAAAAGCAGATCAGTTAAACATCAACATGCTTACCTGACCGTGGCGTAGTACATTTTGGGTGCATCGTTGGAGTTGTGGGCGATGCTGACCGACTTTTTCATGGCCCAGGGGCGCATCTGATGATGCAAGGTAATGTAAAGCGCATCATCGCGGGTAATGCTTAGAGCCTCACGAATCATGGCATCTCGCTTTGCCTTATCCATTTCAGTCTTCATCGCATCAACCAGAGCATCCACCTTGGGGTTGCTGACCTTACTCAAATTAAAGTTACCGTCTGCACCAGTGGTCTTGGTGCGAACCAAGGACTGCAAACTGTATTGCGCATCGTAAGTCGCAACACCCCAACCGAGCAGATAAGCACTCGAATCAAAGTTCTGAATCTTAGAAATAAAAGGGCCAAAAGGCATCGCGTTGAGCTTGGTTTTCACACCGATTTTCGCCCACATGCCAACAACAGCCTGGCAGACTTCTTCGTCATTGACATAGCGATTATTCGGGCAGTCAAGGGTGAACTCAAAACCATTCGGGTAGCCTGCTTCGGCCAGCAATTTTCTCGCTGCCTCGACGTTTGCCGGGCCGGTTTTGTCGAGTTCGGCAGCATGACCGTGCACACCAGGAGCAACGATGATGGCCGCAGGAATCGACAAATTACGCATGATAGTGCGCTGTATTGCCGGGCGATCAACCGCCATGGACAGCGCTCGGCGAACCCTCACATCCTTAAACGGATTGTTGCCTTTGATACCGTACTTTAATTCATCACTGCCCTGATCCATGCCAATGAAAATCGTCCGCACCTCGGGCCCATCGAGCACGAATAGATTCGCCGTGGCACGCAAGCGTGCAACATCCTGGGTGGGCAGATCGGTCACCAGGTCGACGTCGCCTGCAAGTAAGGCCGCAATTCTTGTCGCATCAGCCTTGATCGGGGTGTAGGTCACATCAGTGACGTTGCCTTCTGACTTACCCCACCAGGATTTATTCGCGGTCATGACAATCCGCTGATCAGGTGCCCACTCCTTGATCAGAAAAGGACCTGTACCGTTGGTGTTACGTGAAGCAAAGGTATCTTCCTTGGCCTTGTAGTCCTGTACTTTCTCTGACTTGTTCTTCGTGGCCCATTCTTTGTCCATGATCATGAAAGTGACCAGGCTGTTTAAGAGCACAGGATTTGGCTTGTCGAGAATCAAATCGATGGTGTGATCATCAATCTTCTTGATCTCCTTCACACCGGCCACATAAATCTGCATGGTGCCTTGAGGTTGCCTGATACGGTCGAAGGAAAAAATCACATCATCGGCAGTAAAACTTGAACCGTCATGGAATTTCACATCCTTGCGTAAATTAAAGCGCCAGGTTGTCGGGTTAACGGTTTGCCAACTGGTCGCAAGACAAGGTTCGATACGATAGCTCTTGTCGTAGCGCACCAGACCCTCATAGGCATGGCCCACGATATTGTTGGTCGTCGCATGGTTTTGCGAGTGAGGGTCAAGCGTGAGAATGTCGTTTTGAGCCGCCCACTTGAGGTTTGCCGCTTGAGCCAGACCGATGCTCATCATGGCGGCGCTTGCCGCAAAGGCGAGTTGACGCAGCGCTTTAGCGAGCGCTTTGGGATTGATCAGCTTCATCGTGCAAACTCCAAATGTGTTAGAAAAGTAAGAAGCAAATCGGGATGATAGTGCTATAGGCGCCTGCTTGCCAATTCAGCGCACAAGCCTGTTTAAGCAAATATTGTTTAGCCCGAGTTGTCGTTCTCATCAAGATCCTGATAAAGCTCGGGTTGTAGTTTCGCCAGCAGTCTTGATAAAGCAATCACCGTGCCGTAGCGATCGCTTTCCCGTAATGCATCGCGGAGCAAGCCGTGTGCCTCTTGAGCCGTCACAAGTTCCATGTCCCAGTCAGGCAAGAGCCGCAGATGTTCGACCCCTTCAGACAGCACGATCAAGTCTTTATGCCTCGCATCGCCACGCAAGCGATACATCAAATGATCGATTGATGCTTTAGGACCTTCAACAAATTGAATAAATATGTCTCCGCTGTAGGTGAGCAGCCCTGTGATCTGATCACGATGATTATTCGTTTTAGAAATTTCAAGAATTTTATCCAGATCCGCCGCTTGAAGTCCAGTTCGTGCCTGGCTGCAATAGCTCAAATGAACCAAGTCTGCCGCAATATTCACCGAAGTCCCCTTTCTTCGCCAGTCTTTCGCCGCACACCCCAGGCAACACGCTCAATCGACTTCATATCAGATCGCTCGAACATCTGCGAGTCCTGCAGGTAATCCATCACCCAATCCATGGTGTCAACGCCCCAAAAACAATGACCATCCACCACAAGGCTTGGCACGCCAAAAACACCTGCATCGATGGCCTCCTGGGTCTGCGCTTGCAAGGCCTGCTTCACAGCGAGCTCTTGAATGCGCGATACACCGTCATCAACACCCAGCATGTCGCAAAGGCCGGCAAAATCAAGTTCTGGGTCACGTCCCTGCTCAAAAACAAATGAACTTGCTTGAACGATAGCCTGCGGCGGATTACCCATGGCGACAAGTAGGCGCAGCGCCGAAAGCGGGTTAAATGGATGGCGAGCTGGCATCTGAAAGGGCAATCCAAAACGCTTCGCGAGCCAGACACAATGCTGGTAGGTGTGGCGCCGCTTTGATTCAATCTCGGCCGGACCAAGTTGTCCCCAATGCGAAAGCATCGCCCCAAACAAGACCGGGGTGACGCTTACATTAAGCAAGGCATGAAGCTGATCGATGCGCTTTAAGTAGAAATACGCATAGGGCGATATCAGGTCAACGTAAAGCGTCGCTTTTTTTTTCGCCCTCGATTGCGCAGCTGCCTCAGGCGCATGAGGGTTCATAGGGGCTGGTCGATTGCCACAAAAAAAGTCACCTGACCGACGAGTCGTCGCTCAACCGTGACGCAAGCATGGCTAACGTTTTGGATCACTGCATTCATAAGCTTTAAGATGACTCCGTTCGATTTGACGACACGCCCCTTTTTCCGAGTATGCACCTATGTTTAGTCTTGATCCATGGTCTTTTCCCAAAGCACTTCGCCCCGACCCCGAGCAACTCAACTTCAGCCTTGAGGAAAGCCTAAACGCCTTGCTCCAACTTCATGTCCAAGTACCCGATCAAGCCTACACAGCCCCGATCTTGGGAACCATTCGCAGCGGGCACGGGGTGGTGATTGATAACCACGGACATATTCTCACGATCGGTTATCTGGTCACCGAGGCTGAGCAAATATGGTGTCGCAAACGCGATGGCTCGGTGGTACAGGCCGATGTGCTGGCCTATGATCAGGCAACAGGGTTTGGCCTATTGAAAAGTTTCAGCCCGCTTGATTGCGGCTTTATTCCGATGGGTAAAGCGAGCGATTTAGCCAAAGGAAAAACCGTTTACATGCTCGGGCACGGCGGTATTCACCAGTGCCTTAAGACCTCAATCGTCGCGATTAAGCCCTTTGCCGGTTCATGGGAGTATTTGCTCGATCGTGCTTTGTTCATCGAACCTGCTCACCCCGAGTGGAGTGGCTCCCCGCTACTTAATCAGGCCGGCGAGCTGGTCGGCATCGGCTCATTACTCACCCAGGAAATGCAACAAGGACAGACTCAGCAGAGCAATATGGTGGTCCCCATCGATGTCTTGATACCCATTCTTCAGGCGCTGATAAAGCAAGGACACAGCGGGCTCGCACCACGGCCTTGGCTGGGACTCTATCTTGAAGAGCAAGACGATCAGCTTGTCGTTCAACATACGAGCCCTGATGGCCCTGCAGAGCAAGCAGGCATCATGTCAGAGGACTTGGTGCTTTCGGTAGCAGGTCAGCGCGTTCAAGACCTGGCAAGTTTTTATCGTCAGGTCTGGTCACTCGGTGCGGCCGGTGTTGAGGTTCCTTTGCAACTCGCAAGAGGCGCTGAGCTTGTTGCCGTCAAGATTCGATCGATGAATCGTAGCGAACGTCTGCTCAAACCCCGAGCTCACTAGCGCGCTCGTCATAAGTCTAGGCTCGTCATGGGTGCGGGGTGCGCCTCGGGTGCCGGGTGCGCCACGGGTGCGGGTATTCACGAAAGCGGTTCGGTAGCAAGCGACCCCATGACCATAGATGAATAGCGGGTACTTGGCCAAGGGTATTCTGCGCGGGTTTGGCGCCTTCTCCACAAGAACTCAAGGTTGATTCGTCCATGCAAAGGCTTAAGAAAGCTTATCGGGTTTCGATTTTTTTATGTTTTTTTATCTCGCTTTGTGCCACGGCCAACGTTGATGCAGCCGAGTTGATTCGGCCCGAGGCACTGGTCGAGCTTGCGATTCAAAACAATCCCGAGTTGTCGCTTTCCCGCGCCGATCTCAGCGGCGCCAAAGCAGCACAATCACTTGCAGGCGTATTCCAGAATCCACGGGTGGAAATCGGGCTTGGACGTGAGTCGGCAAGAGCCGCACTCCAAGACCCCTCATCTCAGATCCAAAACTTATCACTAAGTCAGTTTATTGAGAACCCAGACCTCAGAAGCGCGAGGATTGCCTCTTTTGCCTCGCTCTCACAGGCCCAGGCCGCCAGAGTCGATGCAGCACGTTTTCTGATCGCCGGCCTGGTTCGCCGCGTTGCCTACGAGGTCTTACTCAGACAGGCAGAAATCGGCGCTGCCGATGAAGCCCGTGCCTTATTAGAATCGACACGGGCCCGTGTCAAGTTACGCGTTGAAAGCGGTGATGCAGCGCGATATGAATTGATTAAGGCCGACGCCGAACTGATCGGCGCCCAGCAACGAAGCCAGGTCGCCAGGCTTGCGCTGGAACAAGCCCGCATTCGGCTGCAGCAAGTCGTTGGGGTTGACTTACCTCCTGGGTGGGGGATCCAGGCAAGCCTCGAAGACCCTGTACAGGTTCCCAACCGGACGCTTGTCCGAGGGCAATTGCTCACTCAGCACCCGGATCTGATGGCGCTGCGTGCTGAAGTGCGGGCAGCCGCCGAGCGCGTGAATGAAGCCAGGGCGAGCCGTTGGCCAGGCGTGGATTTGCAAGTATCCCAATTAAGAGACCGCGGCTTGGATAGACCGGCGCGTTATGAAACTTTACTGGGCGCATCGCTCGCAGTGCCGTTACTTGACCCCCGCAAGGCAGCCATTGATTTAGCACAGTCTCAAGTCCAGCGCGCCGAACTGGCGCTGAAGGCGCGCGAACAAAGTCTACTTCGGGAATTTGACAGTGCCTGGGCCGCACTTGAAATTGCCGCGCTGCGCGTGAAATCGCTCAGCGAAGGCGCTATTCGTGAGGCAGAGTCTGCCTTACGCGTCGCTGAGGCTGCCTATCGCTTCGGTGAGCGAGGCATTCTTGATGTGATCGATGCGCAACGTGTGCTAAGACTTGTAAGAGCAGATTTACTCTCCGCGCGTTTCGAGCAACAGGCAGCATCGATTGCCATTCGTGTCTTGACCACTGAGGCCACACCATGAGTCATCTTCCAACGCTGCCTGCTTTAAATCTTGTACTCATCAGCATCTTCTCGCTCACGCTTGCCGCTTGCGGTCAGCATGCCAAGCCAGGCGAAGAAAAAACGGCCGAAGTACCCGGAAAAAAGCTTGAGCAAAACCATAGCGCAGCGGCGGGCAAGCCCTCGGAGCGTAAAGACGCAAGCGAAGACGACGACGATATCGTGCGCCCTCGCGCGGAGATGCTCAAACGCTTTGAAGTTGGAAAAGTCGCTCGCGCCACTGTTGAGCGGACCCAGGAGATTCCGGGCCGTCTTGAGGTCGATGAGAAGCGAATCACAAGAATCGGCGCCTCGGTCACCGGCCGGGTTGTGGAGATCTCAGCTGACGTTGGTGCACGCGTCCGGGCCGGAGAAATGCTAGCTCGCATCAGCAGTACGGAGTTAACGCAGGCGCAATTAAACTATTTGCGCGCCAACGCGGCCTATTCATTATCAGAACGTGCTCTTGATCGTGCCCAACAACTCTTCAAAGCTGATGTCATTTCAGCTGCCGAATTGCAGCGCAGAGAATCGGAGCAATCAATTGCGAGGGCTGAATTACGTGCCGCTGCCGATCAGTTGTCACTGATCGGCTTTGATCACAGCATGCAAAAGCGATTACGCGAAAGCGGTCAACTCGATCCGACCGTTGGTATCGTAGCCACGCGGGGAGGCGTGATTGTTGAGCGCAAAGTGAGCCAAGGCCAGGTGGCACAGCCTGGTGACGCCTTGTTTACCGTCGCAGATCTCAATACGGTTTGGGCTGTAGGGTCCCTACCCGAGCAGGCCGCAGGATCGGTACGCCTTGGACAGGTCGTTGACGTCCAGGTGCCGGCGCTGGGTGAAAAGCGTTTTCGCGGCCGGATTGTTTTTGTGAGCGACACGATTCAACCCGATACGAGAACAATCACGGTCCGCACGGAGGTTGATAACAGTTCTCGCGAACTCAAACCGCAAATGCTCGCGACGATGCGCTTGTTTGGTGAAACCGAACAGCGCCTGGCGATCCCCGATAGCGCCGTTGTTCGCGACGGCGACCGTGACTATGTGTTTTTGCAGCGTCAGGAGGGCGAATTCAAGCTGATTCCGGTTGAGGTCGCTGCTTCTATCAACGGCCAAAGGCCAGTGCTTCGCGGCCTAACGGAGGGTCAACCGATTGTGATGCGTGGGGCCTTTCATCTCAACAACGAGCGCAAGCGCGCTGAATTGGAATAAGCCATGCTTGCTCGATTGGTGAAAGGCGCTTTGAACCAGCGCCTGCTGGTGGTCGTCATCGCCATGGTGGTCTGTGCCTTTGGCATCCGCGCATCGATGAAGCTTTCGGTCGATGCCTTTCCGGATGTCACCAACGTCCAGGTTCAGGTTGCGACCGAAGCGCTTGGCCGCTCGCCAGAAGAAATCGAACGCTTCGTCACCATTCCGCTTGAGATTGCAATGACGGGGCTTCCGGGTCTTGTGGAAATGCGATCGCTTAATAAGAGCGGTTTATCGATTATTACCTTGGTGTTTACCGACCAAACCGATGTTTACTTTGCACGACAACTGGTGACTGAGCGGCTGATTGAAGTCAGGGGCAATCTGCCGCCGGGCATTTCGCCTGTCCTGGGCCCCTTGTCCACAGGACTTGGCGAAGTCTATCAATACACGCTTGATCATCCTGATGATGGCAAGCGCGAACTCACGCCTGAAGAACTTGCCGAGCGGCGCATCGTTCAAGACTGGGTGGTCCGCCCGCTGCTTCGATCGATTCCCGGCGTTGCAGAGATCAATTCCCAAGGCGGCTACGTTAGGCAGTATCAAGCCTTGGTGAAGCCTGATCGATTGCTTCACTACGGACTCACCGTCAATGATGTGTTCGAGGCGATTGCAAAAAACAATGCCAATGCTTCTGGAGGCGTACTGCCTCAACAATCAGAGCAGTATTTGATTCGTGGAATTGGCCTTATTCGTAAGGTTGAGGATATCGGCAATATCGTCGTTCGGGAACTCAACGGTGTGCCAGTCTTTGTAAAGAATCTCGCTGAGGTCACTATCGGTCACGAGGTTCGCCAAGGCGCGATCATCAAGGGTGGTTACACCGAATCGGTATCAGGTATTGTTTTAATGGTTAGAGCGGGTAATGCAAAAGAGATTGTCACCCGCGTCAAACAAAGGGTCGATGAAATCAACCAAAAAGGCCTTTTGCCTGGTGGCCTCAAGATCGTGCCCTACTACGACCGAACTGAATTGGTCGATGCGGCTTTATGGACGATCGCTAAAGTTCTGATTGAAGGCATCATTTTGGTGGTTGTTATCTTGTTTATCTTTTTAGGTGATGTACGGTCGAGTTTGATCGTGGTGGTAACCCTTATCATCGCACCGCTCACGACCTTCATCATGATGAATCGTTATGGTATTTCGGCGAATCTAATGTCGCTCGGCGGTTTAGCGATTGCGATTGGCTTGATGGTCGACGCGACCGTTGTCGTCGTCGAGAACATTTTTCATCGACTCGGGACGAAGCAAGTCAGTGGCTTGGCGCGACTGCGTCTTATCCGTGATGCAACGATGGAGGTCGCCACCCCCACAGCATTCGGTATTGTCATCATTATTCTTGTATTTCTTCCCCTCATGACCCTACAAGGCATCGAAGGCAAACTCTTCGCGCCGCTTGCTATCACGATCGCCATTGCGCTTGGGGTCGCGCTTTTGGTGTCACTCACATTATCCCCTGTGCTTTGTTCTTATATTTTGAAGGGCGGCGCGGGTCATGACACTTGGGTGATTGCGAAACTTAAGTCGGCGTACTTAGGCCTGCTTGATCGCTCCCTTGCCCGTCGTGGCCTTACCGTGCTCACAGCGGTCGTCTTATTGGTGGGTTCACTCGCGCTTTTTCCCTTGTTGGGTAAGTCCTTCATGCCCACCATGAAGGAAGGAGCCCTCACACCCCAAATCAATCGCGTGCCAAGCATTTCATTGCAAGAATCCGTCACCATGGAAATGGCTGCCATGCGAAGCATTTCTGAAGTCGAAGGCGTTCGCATGGTGGTTTCAAAACTTGGCCGCGGTGAATCGCCAGCAGATCCCGTCGGACCGAACGAGTCTGATCCGATTGTGCTGCTTGATCCAGATACCAAGCGAACCCAAGATGAAATCGACGAAGAAATCCGTCAGCGCTTATCGACGATCCCAGGCGTGCAAATTGTCTTGTCACAACCGATCTCGGAGCGGGTCGATGAAATGGTGACTGGGGTGCGCTCGCAGCTTGCCATCAAGATTTTTGGTCAAGACATTGATGATTTAAGGCGAACTTCTGAGCAAGTGGCACGATTGCTTCGATCGGTTCCCGGAGCAAAAGACATTCGTATTGAACGGCTATCCGGACAACAATCGCTGCTCATCGATATTGACCGATCAGCGATTGCCCGCTACGGCATCAATGTTGCCGATGTCCATGCCATCATTGAAACAGCCATAGGTGGTAAAGAGGTCAGCCTCCTTTACGAAGGCGAGCGACGTTTCGGTATTGTGGTGCGTTTTCCCGAAAACGCACGTAACTCGACGGAAGTCATCAAGCAAATCACGCTCAAAGCCCCCGATGGCGCCCTCGTACCGCTTCAGTCGGTCGCCTCAATTCAACTCAGGGATGGGCCGGCGCAACTTAGTCGCGAATCGGCCAAGCGTCGCGTGGTCGTCGGCGCCAATGTTGAGGGCCGTGACCTTGGTGGTTTTGTGCAAGAGGTCCAGAATCGGATGAATCAAGAAATCAAGCTGCCTGAAGGTTTTGATGTTGTCTATGGCGGACAGTTTGAGAATATGGAACGAGCAATGAGCACCTTATCCATTATCGTTCCCGTCACCATCGCAGCGATCTTCTTTTTGCTTTTTATGCTGTTCAGCTCATTGAAGATGGCTGGTCTCATCATTATGGTTCTGCCCTTTGCATCGATCGGTGGCATCGTCGGGTTGGCAATAACGGGCGAATACTTATCAGTGCCAGCCTCGGTAGGATTTATCGCGCTATGGGGCATTGCCGTCTTAAACGGCGTAGTCCTTGTCACTTGCATCCGACGCTTTCGCGACGACGGTCTATCCATTGCAGAGGCCGTACGCGAAGGTTGCGTGCAGCGGTTCCGCCCTGTGATCATGACCGCCACCGTGGCTTTGTTGGGTCTAGTGCCCTTTCTTTTCGCAACTGGGCCGGGCTCTGAGGTTCAACGCCCGCTAGCCATCGTCGTGATCGGGGGTCTCATTACTTCGACCCTGTTAACACTGGTTGTGTTACCAAGTTTGTATCGGTGGTTCGATGACCAGGAAGCCAAATCGTCAGCTTAGGCTTGCCTTGGCCAAGGCAATGCAGGTTTACAGGAAGCCTGCGTCGCCACCCTCCTTCTTGCGTTCCATGATGATTCGGCCTTCCTGGTGGAGCATTCGGCCCGTGGTCAGAATTTGCTTTTGTGCGTCTTCGACATCGGCAACCTTGGTTGGTCCTCTTGCCGCAAGATCTTCGCGCACCGTATCGGCTGCGCGCTTGGCCATATTTTTGAATATTTTTTCGCGAAGTTTTGGTGAAGCACCTTTAAGGGCAACCACCAAGACGTCTTGTGTGACCTCGAGCATCAAGGTCTGGATCGCCTTGTCTTCGAGCTCGATCAAGTCCTCAAAAGTGAACATTTTTTCGACGATGGCATCGGCCAATGCGCCATCGTATTTACGGATCTCTGCGATGGCCTCCATATCCATGCCGCCCGACAGCAAGTTGAGGATTTCCGCGGTTGGGATCACCCCTCCAACATTGGAGCGCTTGGTATCTTGGGCACCCATATTCATCATGGTCTCGTTCAATTCCTTGAGCGCGGCCGGTTGAACTTTCTCGAGCAAAGCCACGCGCAGGACGACTTCATTGCGAATCTCGCCAGGGAAAAGCTTCAAGAGCGCAGAGGCCTGAGGAGGCTCGTAAAAGGTAAGGATCGTTGCCAGCACCTGGGGGTGCTCGTTTTTCAAAATCTCATAGGCAACATCGGGATCGAGGCGCTTTAGGGCATCAAGGCCCGACATATCGATTGCCGCTTCAAGCTTGCCAAGCAAATCCGAAGCACCTTCCGTACCGAGCGCTTTTTGCAACATGTTTTGCATGAAGGAGTCGGTATCGAAAGCCACCTGAGCATTGCTGACGGTAGCCTCCTTAAAGTCTCTGAGCACCGACAACAAAATATCTCGGTTGAGCGATCGCACAATAGCCATCTTGCTCGAGATTCGCTGGACTTCGATGGGGGTAACTTGACGCAATACATCGGCGGCCACTTCTGGACCGACGGAGAGCAGTACCACGGCAGCCTTTGAAGCCCCGTCAAGGTCTTCGAATCGCGTTGGTGCGGCCCCTGCAGCCTTCGCACCTTCCTTAATCTGCTCCGCCAAAGAGAGCTGCTTTTTAGGGGCTTCCTGTTCGGTTTCTTCTGCCATGAGGTCGATTTCTGAGATGGATAGTTTCAGCCCGCGAATTTGACAGCCGAAAGTCTACGACAAGATTCCACTTTTTGACACTGGCCTTTCGTCGAGGCGCAGGTATCATCCAGTCTTGCTGAGAAAAAAGCACCCATGAAAAACGAACAGTTTCAGCTTAAAGACCAGCGCGATCAGCTTCTCAAACAAAAATCTTCGCATTCAACCCAGTTTTTACGATGACGTGTTAGCGCTGTTCTTCGAATTTCAGCCCCTGCCGGGCTGCTTGCCGCGATACCTCGAGATTGCCGGCAAGCTTAGGCCTTCACTGCTGCAGTCCGACGGTTTTTTGTTTATTGACCGATTCCAAAGTCTTTCGCGACCAGCGGTCTACCTCTCCCATTCGCTATGGCGCGATGAGGCTGCAATTGCACGCTGGCGAAGCTTCGAGCCCCACTTCTCGGCGCAAGTCGAGGCCCGCGAGAGCATCTTGGTCGCCTATCGACTGAGAATCTCAAGCGTATTCAACGCGCAGGACCATCTTAAGGCCGTCTACGACCAGAAACCAGGTAAACCGACCGTTGTGTTGCAATTCCAGTATCGACGAAGTGATCCTTCAAGCGAGACCTCCGATCGGCGGGAGACCGTAATTGCTGATGCACCGATGGAGGTCTTTCAAAGTTTGAATCACCCCGATTGGCTTTTAACGCTTGAGAGCTCCCCAATGCAGGCTCGAGAAGTACCCCGACTTGCCATGGACAGGACCCATGGCGAGGCTGGACCGCCAGGCTACCCCGGCCTCATGACTGCGCACCTTGATCGCGATTACAGCATGCACGAACGCAGTGAAGCGCCGCAATTTCATCGCAGTTGTCCGATTCGTCGTTTCTAAACCTTCTCCGGAGACTTCTTTCCATGATTCACGTTCTTGCCGTCATTACCGCCAAACCGGGACAACGCGAAAATCTGCTTGAGCACTTTCGCGCCAATGTCGCCGATGTGCTTGCAGAAGATGGATGCATCGCTTACGGTGCCGCCGTCGATGCCGAATCGGGTCCCGCATTTCAGTCGACATACGGTCCGGACAGCTTTGTCGTGGTTGAGCAGTGGGCCAGCATGGAAGCTTTGAAGGCACACGCCCTTGCGCCGCACATGGCCCGTTATGCGGCCAAGACCAAAGACTTGGTCGCTACACGGCAAATCTACATCTTGAACCCGGTTTGATGCCATTGATGACCTCGTCTGGAGAAAGTCATCGATACGTTCATCAAGATTCATCACATCACCGCGCAAGCTTGACATGCCGTCCTGTGCCCTCAAAGCATTGGCATACGTGTTTGTTTTAGGCCTTATCGGTCTGCATTTGCAGGCCTGCCACGTTCGAACACCCGAGTTCCATTGCAAGCGTAGCGGTGCATCCACTGAAAACATGGAATTGGCGATGTCGCCGCTCGAGGTGCGTTTTGAGTCCAGACGATTTGCTTTTGTTGAAGAGCGCGGCAATCAAAGGCTTTATCGCGAAGCAACACACGGTCACGTGCTCTTATTCGATCTCTCAAGCATGCAGCTAACCGAGTACGAAAGCCTGCAGGCTTACAAGACTTCAACGGGCGATTCATCGACAGCAAAGGACAGAGGCATGCAGTCCGGCGTTCAAGCTGCCCTGGCATTCCAAATCGATGCGCCCGTTGTCAAACAGTGGACCTGCGAACGTTACAAAATGTTATAACCGATGGGCAAATCCGGTTGATGCAGGCGGATTTGCTCAAGCCGCCTTGCACTTTGAAGCTTACCTATTTGCCGGTATTGCCTTTGGCCTGAGGCGCGGCAGAGCGATCGACGATATCACCACCGTAGGTGATGGTGACTTCGCCCCCTCCTTGAAGCCGGGATAACAGCGCCGCACGGACTTTATCTTCCAACGAGGGCGGCTGAATTTGGCGTGCCTTGTTTGGTGACTCGCTTGTCAGAGACGCCGCAGCTGCTTGCTGAGCACTTGGACTTGGAGCGACAGGCACCGTGGGGGAAGGACCGGCCGAACTGTTTGCACTGGCCAAGGGTTGGGACGGCACCGATGTCGCTTCCTGGTTCGCGGTGGGCATGGGTTGAGCCATTGGTGGTCTGACCTGTACCGGATTGATATTGGGCAAGCCCACCTGCACCGGCTTTTCCTTCGATGCCTTCTCATTGCTCTCCGGGGCAGCGCCGCCACCAGAACCACCCGTACCTTTGCTTGAGCCTTCCCCCGATGCCGATGACATCAATGCTTTAGCTTTAGCGCTGGCGATTTCCAGATCTGAGCTCGCTTTGGATGGTTCCTTGCTCTCAGCAGCGTCAGACCCCTTAGCGCCAGCACCCCTACCCGGACCAAAGTTAGCAACGCCTGACCAAACAATGGCACCTGGCAAGGCAATAAAGATGAGGAACAGAGCAATCAGTGTTCGCCCTGGCGTCATGAAATTACGAAAACGAACAAAAGCCGACTCAGCACCCATATGCAATTCCTTTTAACACGCTCATCATCAAGGCATCAATACCAAAGACGCTCAAAAATAACAATCCCTGCCCAGGCATCGATGCAGCGCGATCAAAGCGAAGCTTTTCCATTTCCGACCCCGCAGCAGCACTTTTTACCAATGCATCGATGCAATACCCCGATACTTATGCATCTGGTGTTGAACTTCAAGACCGTACTCAAGCGATCTTCCTATGCGCGACCCCCCTTTTTGGCAGGCCCTGGTGCCCCATCTTCGCTTGCTCGGCTACACTGGCCTGATCCCATTTGCGGGCTTTGCACTCGGTGCATGGTTCATGCCGACAGAGGGTTTAAAGACACTCAGCCTATTGATGCTTCGGGTGTATGGTCTAGCTATTGTCAGCTTTATTGGTGCGATCTCCTGGGGCCTGGCTATTGCCATCGAAGACCTCAGTCATACCGAACGCAGGTCCCTGCTTTACTGGAGTGTCGTGCCCTCTTTGCTGGCTTGCGCAAGTTTCTTGCTCCCATCCTCAGGTGCCTGTTTAACGCTCGCTGTCGTCGCCGCGCTTGCCCTCGCCGTTGATCTGCGCACTGCAATCAGGGTGAAACTGCCGCTTGCATGGCGCGTGCTTCGCATGCATTTGTCGCTGGGCGCGATCCTGGCGCTTGGCGCTGGGGCCTACCTCGCACAGCTCAAAGGAACTTAGGTCCTCTGAACCGGTGAAGCAAGACGCTCGCTCGCAACACTAAACCGAAAGATATTTTCGCTTTACCGCTTCGTTTTGATCCAATGCTTTGATCGTACCAATAAATACATCTTTGCCGCGATCGATTACCACAGCGCGATCTGCAAGACCAAGGCAAAAATGGAGGTTTTGCTCTGCCAGAACAATGGTCGTGCCGGCTGACTTCAAATCTGCGATCAAGCGACCAATACGTTGGACCATGATGGGCGCTAAGCCTTCGCTCGGCTCATCGAGCAGAACAACCGTGGGATTGCCCATCAGACAACGGCCGACGGTAAGCATCTGTTGTTCACCGCCCGACAGTTGTCCTCCAAGTCGCTGTTTCAGCGGACCCAGCAAGGGCAGCATCTCATACACACGCTCAAGCGTCCAAGGGAAATCGCCTTTCACCGAGGCTTTGATCGCGATTTGCAAATTATCGTCAACCGTCAGGTCCGGGAAAATCTGCCGATCTTCAGGTACAAAACCTATACCCATTCGTGCAATCCGATGGCTTGGAAAACTTTGCACGGCAAGGCCTTGCAACTCAATACGACCGGACTTCGTGGGAACGACGCCAGCAATGGCCTTCATGGTGGTGCTCTTACCAGCGCCGTTGCGTCCCAAAAGCGCAAGGGTCTCCCCTTGCCGCACATGCAAAGACATGTCAAAAAGTACTTGACTCGAGCCATAGGCCACATTGATTCCGGAGACCTTGAGAATCTCGCCAGCCGTCTGCGTCATCTAGGCCCCCGGTGTCCCGAGATAAGCTTCGATAACGGCAGGATTGGCGCGAATTTCTTCGGCTGTGCCTTCAGCAAGTAATCGACCGTAGGAAAGCACGTGAATCCGCTGCGACACTCTAAAAACAATATCCATATCATGCTCAATCAATACAATTGTGAGCCCACCTTGTTGCCAAAGGCGGTAGACGGTCTCAATCATCTGCTCGCGTTCCTCGGGCCCCATGCCCGCAACCGGTTCATCCAGCAAAAGCACTTTGGGCTTGAGCGCCAGGGCAAGCGCAATGTCGAGTAGCTTTTGATCACCGTGCGACAGGTTGCCAGCCACCGTGCTGGCCTTTGTTGTGAGGCCAAGCTGATCCATGACTTCGTAGGCCCGGTCACGAGTCTGCAGCAGAGGAAAGCTGCCGCGCATTTGCAGACTGCGGCCTAACGGTGATTGCAAAGCCCCTCTGAGGGATTCCTCCACGGTTAAGCTTGAAAAAAGTTTTGCAACCTGGAACGCGCGACCGATGCCTTTCTTCACAATCTCGGACTCAGAGCAGCCGACAATGCTTTCGCCATCAAGCCAGACTGCCCCTGAATCTGGTCGAATCGCCCCCGTGATCAGATTAAAGAACGTTGTTTTTCCTGCACCGTTTGGTCCGATCACCGCCGTCAGCGACTCAGCCGGAAAGTCAATCGAAACCTTATCGGTGGCAACCACCCCGCCAAAGGATTTACAAAGTCCTTGAACACGCAACATCTGACGGCGTCCTATGAACTCGGGTAGCCGCCATAGGTCTGGCGGGAGGTTCCGACGAGCCAACCAGCGTCGACTGCAAGTGCTATGCCCGTGATTGCAGATGCTTCCTCAGAAAGCAAAAATGCAACAGCCTTGGCCACCTCGGATGCCTGCACCAGTCGCCCCATCGCCGCTTGAGAACAAAGCGCTTGAGGATCACGATCCTTGCGATCGATCGCTGCCTGCAAGGCCTCCGTAAGCGTATAGCCGGGCGAGACGGCGTTGACTCGCAAGCCCTCCCGTCCCCATTCCGCGGCAAGGCATTGGGTAATGGAAACAACCGCGGCTTTTGCGGGTGCGTAAGCATGCAGTGGCACAGCGCGCTCAGCGGTGATAGAAGCGATGTTGACGATAGCACCTCGTTTTCGCTCAAGCATGGCACGTGCAAAGGCAAGGCAAGCAAGGTAAGTTCCGCGCTGATCAATGGCAATGACCTGATCCCAGAGTTGAATCGGCAAATCATGAGGTTCCAGCCTGGGCTGCAAGATACCCGCACTGTTGACGAGACCAGCAACCGGGCCGTACTCGCGCTCAATCAGCGAAGCGGTATATGTCAAAGCATGGTCATCAGCCACATCGCAATCAAAGGCCTTCACCTGCGGCCATCGGGCCTGATGGACTGCCCAACGACCCGGCAAATCGAGCACATGCACCTTGGCGCCTCGTTGAACCAAGAGTTCGACACAGGCCAGACCAATCCCGCTCGCACCACCTGTTACCACGATTGATTCAAACGGATTCATGACGAACTCGCTGACTTTTGCTGCCAACGTTGAAGGAGGAAATCGAGCACACCGCGGCGAAATCCGAGTGCAAACAACAAGACAACGACACCCAGCGCCAGGCCGTGATACTCGGTCGTCCGAGTGATGACATCGTTAAACATCAACAAAAGGCCGGCCCCTAAGAGTGGCCCCAGAAAGACATGGATACCACCCATCATGATCATGAAAACGGCTTCACCCGACATCGACCAGTAAGCAAAATCAGGAAAGGCCCCCGAGACGAACAAGGCCATCACCACACCGCCGAGTGAAGCAAAAACGCCTGCGAGCATAAATGCGTAGAGCTTGACACGCCAGACATTGATGCCAAGAAAGCGTGCGCGGTCCGGATTGTCACGAACCATCCTGAGCGTGAAACCAAAGGGCGACTGCAGCACATAGCGCATTAATAGCAGGCAGGCAATCGCTAACACCGAGGAAAATCCATAGAGATGCAGAGGATCTGCAAGATTCAACCCGAAGACCGGTGGTCTTGGAATACCGCCCATCAACCCCTGATCACCGCCGGTGAGCGAGGTCCAGGTGATAATCACGCTATGCAATAACATTTGAAACGCAAGACTTAAAAAAGAAAAATAAATTTCTTTTAGCCGCACACAAATCGCACCGACAACAAAAGCAAGCAGCGCACTGAAAACAATAGCGACGAGCATCGCAGCGGGGATTGACCAGGAAAGCTTTTGCAAGGTCAAGGCAAAAGCATAGGCACCCCCACCAAAAAACATGGCGTGCCCAAAGGACACCATCCCGCCATAACCGACCAGAAGATTTAAAGAGGTGGCGAAAATGCCAAACGCTGCCAGGCGAATCACAAAATCAATCACGATCGGCGATCCCGCGAAAACCGGCAGCAAAACAAGAACCCCGAGTGCAAGGCTCGCCCAAAGCAAGTCGCGCAACATACCCTGAGGCTTCATCAACGCGGCTCCTTGCCCAGTAGTCCGCTGGGCTTGAGAATCAGAATAAGCCCCATCCCTAAAAACATGATGCCTTCAACAAAGAGCGGAAAGCCTATCGAGCCAAAAGAGCGAAGCATGCCAATCAGCAGAGCACCAAGCAAAGCCCCGCTGACTGAGCCCATACCCCCGATGACCGTGACAATGAAAGATTCGATCAAGATGGAAAACCCCATCCCCGGCGACATCGAACGCACAGGCGCTGCGAGTCCGCCTGCCAGTCCGGCAAGCAATCCGCCAAGGGCAAATACGGCCGCATAAACGAGACTTGTGTTGATCCCTAGCACAGAGGTCATCGTCGGATTATGTGCTGCAGCGCGAACGATTTTTCCCAGGCGGGTCTTGCTGAGCACGAGCCACAAAAGCAGGGCGATCAGTGCGGCAGCAAGCATCAGGTAAAGATAAAACACGGGGATGATACCGCCGCCAATCATGAGCGGCGGCATCTGAAAAGCAGCCGGCATACCCAGCGATTGGAATTCTGCACCCCAAATCAGCTTTACCGCATCATCGAGAATCAGGATGAAGGCATAGCAGACCAGCAACTGCATCAGGACATCGGTGCCATAGACCTTGCGCATGAAAAAGCGCTCAAACACCATCGCAAAAAGTGCAACCCCCACCCCCGCTGCAAGGGTTGCCAAGAGATAGCTTTCGCTTGCTCGATAGGCTGTCAAAGCAAGATAAGCACCGAGCATGTAAAACGATCCATGTGCAAAATTAATAACCTTCAAAACGCCAAAAATTAGCGTCAGGCCTGCTGCCACCAGGAAAAGCAAGGCCCCGACGATCAAACCCGTACTTGCTTGCGTGACAACGCAAGAAGCCGAGGTAAGGCATTCAAAAAGTGCGCCAATGTCCATGGTTCAAGCCAACAATCAAGCCCAGCCCTTTGATTTTTTCCATGAAGTTTCGAGTTCTATAATTTGCTTCCAGCTTCCGGCAACAGGATTGGCCATGTAGGGTTCCTTAGCCGCTAGCGCGCCCCAACCGACTGCATAGTTGATCACGGTGTGATCTTCGGCCCGCATCGTGACCTTGCCATCTGCGCCAAAGGGCGAGTCAATCGTAAGTCCGCGAAGCACTTCGGCCATTTTCTTGCTGTCGGTACTATTCGCTTTACGCATGGCCGCAATCAGGAATTGCATCCCGACGGTGTTTTCCCAGGACCAGTTGAGTGGCAGTTCTTTAAACTTTGCCGCATAAGCGTCCGACCATTGATGATTAGCCGGTGTGTTCGGGAAACTGCGCAAATAGCGATTACCCGAGTGCAGGTTTGTGGGTACACTTTTTACAGCAGTTAACACAGCGTAGTCAGCCATATTGACCGCAAAGAACTGACGGTCTTTAAATAGGGCGTAGATGTTTGCCTGATCCATAAACGAGGTCAGGTCGCCGCCCCACAGTGCTGAGTAAATCGCTTGTGGTTTGCCCTGCAGGAGCCGCGTGATGATTTCACTGTAGTCAGCCTGAAAAAGCTTGGGCCAGACCTGACCGGTAACTTCAATATCGCTATGAAAATACTTCAAATACTCGAGAAACTCTGCTGTCGTGTCGCGACCATAAGCATAATCAGGCGATACCGACATCCATCGTTTAAGTCCTTTTTCCTTAGCGAGTTGTGCAGCATAAGCACCGCCGACCACTGCATCGTGGATACCCTGACGAGCACTTCGAAACGCGGTTGCAACGCGCAATTTAGGGTCAGCTGTAAGTGCTGAGGTTTCCGAATTGGTATGCATAACGAGGACACCCAGATCGCGCGCCACCTCATGGACTGCAAAAGCACCTGATGAAGCCTCCGCATCGAGCAGTATTTCGCAGCCATCGGCCGTCACGAGTTCGCGTGCAACCCTTGCAGCCTCCTGCGGCTGGCCTTTGGAGTCGCGGATCACGAGCTCAATGCGCCTGCCGTTTAGTCCGCCGGCTGCATTGAATTTTTCCACTTCCATTTTCGCAGCATTGGATGAGCTGATACCCAGCATCGCAACCCTTCCCGAAAGAATGGTCGGCATGCCGATTTTGATGGGCTTGTTTTGTGCGCGCGACACGAAGGGCGCTGCCAGCGGGGCGCTGCCCAAGACGCTCGCGGCGACCTTTAAGAGTTTTCGCCTGCTCTGGGCACGAGCTGTTGCGGCATGTTGTGCCGGCGACGCGCAAAGCGGGGTTGCGGCGGCAAAGCTTTGATCTGAATCAGTGCAGTGAATGGGGGTTTTCATCTCCGGTCTCCTCTATCGCTATGAGATGCCAGCGCCTGCAAAAAAGATAGCCATGGCGCCAAACGCTTTCCGGCAGCAGTGTGGGCCTTGAAGCCTCAAGGGGGAAGTTTAAGTTTCAATAAATGAAATCGGCAGACAGGCGAAAGCTTACTTGCGCTCTAGGCGAAAGCTTGCTTGCGCTCTAAACGGTCAAGCGGTCCCTTGAAGCGCTTATGCCAATTTTTCATATGGTTTTCGCATTCATCAGCAGGATGAAGCGTTAAATCCTAGGAAGATCCCGGTTTCCTAGGAAGATCCCGGTTTCGTTGCTTGCGGGTGTCAGACGGACGACGTTCTTTTGTCCCGCGGGCATTATCGTTTTGGGACGCCACACGCCTGTGAATCCTTCGAAAAGCCGTCGTGCTTAACTTCATCAAGGAATACTCCGATGCCATTATCAGCGTTACATGATCGTAAGAAGTTCTTGGCGCCGCCTCCGCAACAAGCGCAGTGGCAAGCATCAGCAAGAGGTCTTCGGGTGGCGCTTTTTTGTCTCGCCGCTCTTTCGAATGCGCCAGCCCTGGCTCAGTTGCGTGAAGCGCTGCAAACACCCCAGGCCGTGCAGACGCCCCCCATGGTGCAAGCGAGCGCCGCTGGGGTGCCGAAGGCGACCCTGCACGGCGCAGCCCAAGGAAAGGAGAGCGGGGGCATTCGACAGACGGCCCTCAAACCACTCATCACTGCGGCTGAGCTCAGCAAACAACTCGAACAGCCGCTCTTGCGCGTGCTCGACATCCGTTCACCCCAGGCCTACTTCACAGCCCATATCCCTGGTGCCTTGAATGCGCCTTATGGCAACTGGCGCGGCCCAGTCAGTAATCCGGGCGAGTTACCAAGCATTGAAAAGTTAACGGCACTGATCCAAAGCCTCGGTATCACGCCTGCTCACCATATTGTGGTTACCTCACACGGCGACGACCCTACGGATTTTGGCTCCGCGGCCCGCGTCTACTGGACGCTAAAAGTACTTGGCCTCGAGCGGCTCTCCTTGCTCAACGGCGGCATGAAGGCTTGGAGCCAGGCCGAACTGCCCACGGATCCAGGTACCGCATCGGTCAGCAAGAGCCAATTTGTACCCAGCATTAACCGTTCAATGCTTGCAGGACGCGAAGAAATCCTGAGCCTTATGGGAAATCCCCAAACAAAGCTCATCGACGCAAGGCCCGCAAGCTTTTTCATGGGCGAGACCCGCCATGGCGCAGCATTACAAGCTGGAACCCTGAAAGGGGCAAGCAACATCGAGCATGACCGATGGTTTGCGGAAGGTAGCGCACGTTTCGGTAGCGAGCAGCAGGCGCGCAGTATTCTTGCAGCGAGCGGTATTGACGATAAATCAACTGTTGTATCGTTCTGCAATACAGGACACTGGGCGGCGACAAACTGGTTTGCATTATCTGAAGTGCTTGGGCAAAAGCAAGTTAAACTCTACCCAGGATCGATGGTCGAATGGACCAAACAGGCGGAGGCGCTCCCGATGGATAATGTACCAAACCGCTTAAAGGCCTTGCTTATCGATGCCAAGCTTTGGGCTGAAAAGAATCTATAACGCCAAACAATCAGCAGGTCTTTAAACCGCGATATTGATGGCGCAAATCGGAATACCGCTTGGCTGTGGTGCTTTTTTTGTTTTTCTGGCTGCCAGCGTCTCTATCCGCCAAGCTTTTCTTTTTCTTGTGGGTCTGGGGCTCGGTGCCTGCCTGGCGGGTGCCCGGTTCGGTTTCACGACGGGATGGCGCGATCTGGTTCGCCATCGAGACCCGCGCGGCGTGTCCGGCCAAGCGCTGCTCCTGCTCTTGACCAGTGCCATGGCACTGCCCTTGCTCGCACACTTTGATGAACTTCAAAGTGCTGCCGGCCCGCTCAGTTTAAGTCTTGTGATCGGCGCTTTTGTCTTCGGCGCAAGCATGCAAATCGCAGATGGTTGCGGTTCTGGAACGCTCTATAAAGCAGGCATGGGTGTAGCCCTTAACTTAGGCATTCTTCCGCTCTTCGCACTGGGCAGTTTTCTTGGCTCGGTACACCTTCCCTTCTGGCTAAGCCTTGGAAGCTTTTCGCCTGTGCTCCTGCTGGCCTATTTTGACGTCGCCACGAGCCTGCTACTGACCGCCCTATGCTTAAGTGTGCTACTCATTGCCGCCCGAGCTTACGTCGGGCCCCATAAGACCTGGATCAAAGCAAGTTGGATGTACGGGGCTCTAGGCCTCTCGATGTTGGCCATCTTGAATTTGCTCCTGGCAGGCCAGGCATGGGGTGTCGTTTACGGGTTTGGACTTTGGGCAGCTAAACTTGCTGTTGCCAGTTCGCTTTTTGATCCCGGCCAGCACGGGTTTTGGGGCGCGGCGCAGCATCAGGATCGTCTGCGCGAGACCGTACTACTCGATATAACTTCGATAACAAACATCGGCATACTCGCGGGCGCCCTCTGGATTCACCAACGGAAGGCCGCAGCGGCGCAAAAGGCTGCAAATCAGCAACAAGCAGCCGTAAGCCACAGCACCAAGCAATGGCTGATTGCGCTTTTTGCAGGGTTTGTCATGGGCTACAGTTCAAGACTTGCCTTCGGCTGTAATGTTGGTGCGATGTTGAGTGGGATTTCAACCGGGAGTCTTCACGGGTGGCTGTGGCTGGTCATTGCCTTTGCGGGGACCTTGATCGGTATTCGAATCAGGGAACGTTATGGGTTCTAAAAACAAAAGGGTTGTGGTCTTTTGGACCGTGTTGGCTGCATTCATCCTTTGGGACTTCCATGTTTCATCAGCGATCGATTTACGTTTCGAGCCGCCACTCATCGCGGCGGGATCAGGCAAAGCAAGTTCAGGGGCGCATTGCGCGATCGTGGGCAACTAGGCGGCCAAATCCTGTCATCCACGCTCTCAGCATCTCTGGAGGCGACATGTCGACAGCCCTAAACAGGCTGTTTTACCAGCACAATGTCACAAAGCAAGCCCAGCCGGAATCAGGAAAGAGGAACACAAATGGCATACAAGGCAATCGTTGTCGGCGCACTTGGTGTGATCGGACGCTACATTGTTGAGCGCTTAGAGCAGGATCCCGATTGGGAGGTCATTGGCATATCGAGGCGGCAGGGTCCAAGTCGCCAAAGGGTTCAGTATCTGGCGCTCGATTTACTCGATGCGGAATCCTGCGAACGCCGTATCGCCGCAATCGATGGCATCACCCATGTTTTTTATGCAGCCTTTCAGCCTACTCCGGGACCCGCCGCTGGCTACGCAAGCAATATCGATGCAAATCGCAACATGCTTGTGAACGCAGTCAGTGCTGTGGCGACGCATCACGCAAGTTTGCAGCGGGTTATTCTCGTCACAGGCACAAAATACTACGGGATACATCTTGGACCGATCAAAACGCCAGCCCGAGAAACAGATTCGCGGCATATCCCGCCCAACTATTATTTTGACCAGATCGATTGGCTCATGGCCTATCAAGCCAATGCGCTCAGTGACGCATCGATTGCGGCAAGATCATGGGATTGGGTTGAATTGCGACCACAAACCTTGTGCGGATTTGCACCAGGCACGGCGATGAGTCTTGTGCCGGTCATCGCCGTCTATGCGGCGCTCTCAAAAGACTTGGGCCTCGCGTTGCGATTTCCGGGCAAGCATGGCGCATGGACATCGCTTTATCAGGTCACCGACTCGAGCCATTTTGCTGAAGCGGCCCTTTGGGCTGCGCTTGAAGAACGCGCTTCCAATCAGGCATTCAACATCACCAATGGTGACTATTTCCGCTGGTGCAACATCTGGCCCAGTATCGCCAGAGTCTTTGATATGCCCTGGGACCAGCCCCAAACCATCAGCCTCAGTCAGCAAATGCCGGCGCTCAAGTCGCGCTGGGAGGCACTGCAACAACGCTATGATTTACAGAAAATAGACTTTGAGGCCCTTGTCGCATGGCCCTTTGGTGACTATGTCTTTGGTTCGGACTGGGACGTGATGACATCCACCACGAAGGCAAGACAATTCGGTTTTCATGCGGTGGTTGACAGCGAACAAATGTTTATTGACTTGTTGGGTGCCTTTCGGCGTGAGCGCATCACACCCTAGCCGGGACTTCTTTTTCCTGTTCAATCAGCTCACGCAATTGGGCTTTAGCGATTTTCTCGAGCGTGGAACGAGGAAAATCGTCGAAGATTCTGATCTGGCGGGGTTGCTTGAAGGAGGCAAGCTGATGCGCGCAAGCCGCCAAGACATCTCTCTCGACCAACTCAGGTTCATGGCCTGCCGACAGCCGCAAGCAGGCAACAGGGACTTGATCGAGCATCGGATCGGATTGCGCGACGACCGCTACCTCGAGCACACCCGGCACCGACATGATCACGCGCTCTATTTCTGATGCAGCGACATTTTCACCACCAACCTTGAGCATGTCTTTAGAACGATCCGAGAAAAAGTAAGAGCCATCCTCGCCGATTCTCACGAGGTCGCCAGTCAGAAAATAGCCTTCATCGTCAAAAGACGCCGCTGTCGCCTCAGGATTGTGCAAGTACTCGGCAAACAGGCTCAGGCCGCGAACGCCCCTGATCGACAAGGCTCCGGTTTCGCCGGGCCTCGCCTCTCTGCCATCAAGCGATACACGAATCTCATACTCGGGTGCCGGGCGCCCAATCGATAAAGCGGTGTTGGCCATGCCTGGCACGCCGGTGATGCCATGGGTGATGGTCTCGGTCATACCCCACCATCCCACGGTTTGTACACCGAAGTATTCGTCCTGGGGCGGGGCACAGACCGAAGAACCCCAAAGCCGGTAGTGATGCTCCCGGGGACGTTCATGCTGGGCAAGCGCTCGCACGCAAAACTGAACCAAGGACGCAAAGGTGCATCGATGCTTGAGCGAAATCGGCCAAAACCGACTGGCTGAAAATCGTGGCATCACCACTGCTGTTGCCCCAGCCCATAGGCTTGCGAGCATGGAGTAAGCCTGTGCATTGGTATGGAACAAGGGCAAGCTTACCAACTGAATATCTTGCGCTAACAGCCCTTCGTGCAGCGCATTGATGCGGGCGCCCCAGAGTGCATTGGCATGTGTCCAGCAAACAGCCTTTGGCCTTGAGGTTGTCCCAGAGGTGTATTGAACTGAAAATCGTAACAATGGGTCGGGATCACGCTCGGGCAAACGATCCACGGGCGCATCGAGGTGATCAAAGCAATCGTCTGCTGCAGGTCGTTGTTGGCCTGCATCCTGCCCTTGATCGGTGGCCGTAAGCACAAGCCAACGCAGGCCCTTACAAGCCTCATGAACAAGTCCTGCGAATTTCGGTTGTGTAATCGCTGCAACCGCAGCGGAGTGCTCAGCAAAGTATTTCAATTCGTCGGCGCTTGACTTTGCGTTTGTGGTGACCGCCACAGCGCCAAGCCAGGCACAGGCAAACCAGGCAATCACAGCTTCCGGGCAATTGTCCAGGTGAACGATCACATGGTCGCCACAACGGATGCCCCGGTGATAGAGACCCGCGGCCGTCCGCTGGACGCGTTCAACAAAGGCCCGGTAGCTGAGGGTGATCGGTTCACCGTCGAAGGGCTCCCAAATCAAATAGGGATGCTCCCCTCGCCGTTGCGCTTGGTAGATCAACAAATGCCGGATGTCCATACCATTGAAGGGATGGTGATTCGGTCGAATCATGTTGTTTTGGTATGTAGAACGCATACGATCTCCCCGGGCGCTGGTCAGTTCATGATTCAATACGTGACAATTATCGGAGCAAACCCAATTTTGGCAAGGAGACTAAGTCATGGATTTGGAACTCGAGGGCAAGCGTGTCTTGATTACCGGTGCGAGCAAGGGCATCGGTCTGGCCTGCGCTGCACATTTTCTGCGCGAAGGGGCCAGGGTTTGCATCGTTTCGCGGCAACAAAAGCATCTTGATGACGCGATGACTCATTTAGGAAGTACGGCTCTTTCGGGCCATCCATTGCTAAGCCGAAGCGCCGATCTTTGCGATGCAAGTCAAGCACAGGCACTCGTCGGATCGCTTGAAAGTGATTGGGGCCCCATCGATATCCTGGTCAACTCGGCAGGCGCAGCAAAAAGAACACCAGCCGCCGAACTCAACGCGCAATCCTATGCCGATGCAATGCAAGCGAAATACTTCAGCTACACCAATGTGATTGACCCCTGCATCAAGGCCATGGCACTTCGCGGCCATGGCGTGATTGTCAATGTCATCGGTGCAGGCGGCAAAGTGGCAAGTCCGATTCACATTCCAGGTGGCGCGGCCAACGCCGCCCTCATGTTGGTGACCGCCGGACTCGCGCATGCTTATGCCCATCTCGGCATTCGCGTGGTCGCCGTCAACCCGGGCCTCACACTCACAGCCAGGCTCGAAGAAGGTCTTCTTGCCGATGCAAGAGCCCAGGGCATCACGGCTGAGGAGGCGCAACGCAAAGCAACTGCCAAGATTCCCATGGGTCGCATTGCACACCCAGACGAAGTTGCCGACACGGTTGTGTATCTGGCAAGTGCTCGCGCAAGCTACATCACCGGCGTTAGCATCGCCATGGACGGCAGCACAACGCCTTTGATCTAGTGCTCAGCGCTAGCAGGTCTGAGGCCTTAGCTCCCTCCTGTTGCCGCTATAAAGCCTGCCCTCCGTCAACAGCTATCGTCTGTCCCGTCACCCAGGAAGCAAGATCGCTTGCTAAAAACGCGGCGACCGTTGCGACCTCCTCAGGTCTTCCATAACGACCTGAGGGAATACCGGCGAGAATGCTTTCATACAGTTTGGGATTATCGCGTTTGGCGACATCCCAGGTACCGCCCTCAAAAAATATAGAACCGGGAGCGATACAATTCACTCGGATATGCTTGGCGGCAAGCAAGAGCGCCTGGGTTTGGGTGTATTCAATCAGCGCTGCTTTGACCGCACCATAGGGTGGTGTGCGAGCACTCGCCCCGAGTCCGGATATCGAAGAGATATGGATAATGCTTCCACCTTGCTTTTCGAGTGCCGGCATCGCAGCATGGCAGGCACGTACCGTCGCCATTAAATCGATTTGCACACTCACTGCCCAACCGGCCTCATCATCGGTACGCCCAAAACCGGACGCGTTATTCACAAGGCAGTCGATACCGCCGAGAAACGACTGGGCTTCGCTCACCCATTGTTTAATCGCATCGGCATCACCCAAATCGCAAGCACTCGCCAAAACCTTGCCCCCATGGCCTGCCAAACTCGCCTGAGCATGATCAAGTGCCGCTTGCGATCTTGCACAGATCGCCACGTCAGCACCCGCCATCGCAAAAGCTTCGGCAATCGAAAACCCGATGCCCCGACTGCCGCCCGCAATGAGCGTCTTCCTGCCTTTAAGATCAATCTTCATAACGTCAAATCTCCTTAAAGCTCTATTCTGCCTCTCGTGCTAGCCTACAAACCGCAAAAACGGTGATCCTTAGCGCAAGGCGTCCCGAATTTCGCGAACCGAAGCCGCAGCCCACCCTCGGAGCCATTGGTACCTATGCAAGGCCCTCATCGCCCATCCAAGCATCAGCAACTGGTTGAAGCGCAGCGCTACCACTACGCCTGGCGAAGTTTTCCGCTTTTCGTCATGGCCTTGATGGCCGGGTCAATCCTTGAGCTCGCATCAGCATGGCAGCCTTCCACAGCGCTTCAAGCCGCCGTATGGAGTGGGTTTGCATCCGCCTGCTTGCTTTGGGCAATCTGGCTGCTGCGCGTCCGCAGTCAATCGAATCAGGAAAGCGATGACGATCAAGCGGCAAGACTCAAGGAAGAAAAGCGGCTTCAACAACTCTTGCTTGCAGTCGGCAGCCTCATCGGTTTAGGGTGGATCGGACTATTTCCTGCAAGCGAGCGCCATGCCGTGAGTTTTGTGCTCTTTCACACCGGTTACTTGCTCATCAGCCTACTGTGTCTTGGAAGTCTTAAACGCCTCTTTTTGATTGCAACCGTGCCTGCTTTGCTGCCGATTCCTGCCGTCATTATTTTTTATCAGGATTTGCTGGGCATACCGCTTCAAGCAGCCATGATTTTGATCCCGATGGTCATGCTCGGGTTTCAGCAACGGCTAGAGACCATGATCACCGAACTGCTCGAATTGCGATTCAGTCACCTTGACTTGCTTCATGATTTACAAGCGCAGCGGGATGCCGCGCATCAAGCCAATCTTGCCAAGTCAAGTTTTCTTGCCACAGCCAGCCATGATCTGCGCCAGCCGATGCATTCACTAAACCTGTATCTCGCATCTACGGCAGCATACCCCCTCACCGATGACCTCCGCGATATGGTCAAGCGGATGCAGCAATGTGCAGGCTACATGAACGAAATGTTTGACTCCTTGCTCGATATCGCAAGGCTAGACGCCCAGGTCATCGCACCCCGAATCGAATCGGTAAGCCTGCAGTCGATTCTGTTGCGTCTGCAATCGGAATTTCAGACGATCGCTGATGCAAGAGCGATCGAACTTCGCTTCAGCGCCACCCCCAGTCTGGCGGTACTCAGCGACGCGGGCATGCTCGAACGCATCTTAAGAAATCTGATTTCAAATGCCTTGAAATATACAAAAATTGGAACCGTTCAGGTTATTGTCAAGCAGCGCGGCAGCCGGGTCCGTATTGCAGTCATCGACTCGGGACCAGGCATTCCGCGTGCCTTGCGACGCCGCGTCTTTGAAGAGTTTGCAAGAGTTCGCGACGACGGACTCGCCGAAGGACCGAGAGGCTTTGGCTTAGGCCTGGCGATTGCGAGACGACTGGCGGACACACTAAAAATTGGCCTTCGTCTCCGATCGAGCGCATTTCGAGGGTCTAGTTTTTGTATCGACATGCCGGTTGCCCCTTTTGCGCAACTCAAGCTTGCACTCGACGCGGGCGACCCGCCAGCAACGCTCGAAGGCCAACTCGTGCTGGTTGTTGATGACGATCTCGAGGTGCTCACCGCGATGACACTGATGTTGACCTTGCACGGTTGCCGCATTCTCGCTGCTGGCGGCTTTCAGGAAGCGCTCCAGCAATGCGAACGGATGCAAAACAAGCCATCGCTTCTCGTTTGTGATTACGCCTTAGGCCATGAAAAAGACGGTTTACAACTCATTGAATATATTCGTGAAGAATTTAATCACGATATACCTGCTGTACTGATAACCGGTGACACATCGCCAAAACATGTGGCTTTGTTTGCACGTTCAGGCGTAGAGGTACTTCACAAACCGGTACATCCCGACACCATGATTCAGGCAATGCGAAGGTCCCTGCAACAAGTGCGGCGCGAAAACGAGTCGGCCGGGGCCACCGCAAACATGCAGCCCTGAGACGCCAAAACCAAGTTGAGCTAGGATGCCGAGGCCGCCTGATGAAAGGGAAAGTCTCTCCCGGGCGCTGCAGCGAAAAGGCTTTTGGTGTAGGCATGCTTAGGGGCGTTGAAGACCTCAAGCGCAGGGCCGTATTCCACCACCTCGCCTTTTGACATCACCACGATGTCATCGCAAACCTGGGCAGCGACCCTCAAGTCATGCGTTATAAATAACATGGCTAGATTGAGGCGCTGACGGATCTCCTCCAAAAGCTCGAGGACTTGAGCTTGAACGCTCACATCAAGGGCTGAAACCGCCTCGTCAGCAATCAAGAGTTCGGGCTCCATAGCAAGGGCGCGTGCAATGCTGATCCGTTGCCGCTGACCGCCCGAGAATTGGTGCGGATAGCGATTCAACACCGATGCATCCATACGCACCCATGCCATCAAGGATCTCGCTCGCCTTGCCGCCTCTTCGCGTGAAAGACCAAAATTCATCGGTCCTTCCATAATCGTCTCACCAACAGTACGCCTGGGATTTAAGGACCGATAGGGATCCTGAAACACGATCTGTACCCGCTTGCGAAGGGCACGCAGCTTCGCCCCTGAAAGCCTTGCCAGATCATTGCCCTCAAGATCGATACTGCCCGCGCTCGGATCGATTAATCGCACCACGCAACGCGCGACGGTCGACTTACCCGATCCGGATTCGCCAACAATGCCGAGGGTTTCACCCTTGCGAATGGTGAAACTGACCGATTTTGCAGCGTGAACTTCCTGGTGTTTGGCATTGAACCAGCCTTGTCCGCCATAGCGCTTATCGAGGCCACTCACTTGCAGCACGACGGGCGCATCAGCCTGTCTGGCCTTGGATTTGGGATGAATGCCAGGTACTGCGGCGATCAGCATCTTGGTGTAATCATGCTGCGGGCGCATCAACAGCGCATCCTTGGGGCCGATTTCAACAAGATCACCGAGGCGGAGCACTGCCACCCGATCGGCGATTTCAGCGACGACGCCGAAATCATGGGTGATAAAAAGTACGCCAGTGCCATGCTTTCGCTGTAATTCACTGATCAGGTGCAAAATTTGCGCCTGTGTCGTCACGTCTAATGCTGTGGTGGGCTCATCGGCGATCAGCAGCACGGGCTCAAGCACCAAGGCCATGGCGATCATGATGCGCTGCCGCTGACCGCCTGAGAGTTGGTGTGGAAAAGCACGAAACATGCGCTCCGGGTCCGGCAAGGAAACCTCTTCAATCATCGCGATGATCTTTTTCTTGCGCTCCGATTCACTAAGCTTGGTGTGCGCCCGCAAGACCTCATCGATTTGCTCACCGCAACGCATGACCGGGTTGAGGGCCGTCATCGGTTCCTGAAAAATCATTGACATGCGGGTAGCGCGCAATTCGCGCAGGCGACTCAACGGCGCATGCGTAATGTCTTCGCCTTCAAGCAGGATGCGTCCATCGCTCACCGGCAGCGATTTCGGTAACAGTCCCATGACCGACTGCGCAATCACCGATTTACCCGATCCTGACTCCCCGACCAGACAAACAATCTCGCCGCGACCTACAGTGAAATTGACCGCCGACACCGCATGTCGCCGATCCCCTTCTGATGGCAATGCGATATGCAGATGCTTAACTTCCAGGACTGGCGTCATAGCCGCTTTGCCATCTTGGGGTCGAGGGTGTCACGCAAACCGTCACCCAGAATATTCACCGCCAAAACCGTGATGGCCAGGAAAATCCCGGGAAAGAAGATATTGTGAGGGTATTGAATAAACTGCGGTCGTCCCTCAGCCATGATGTTTCCCCAGGTCGGGATATCAGGCGGCAATCCGACACCTAAAAAGGAGAGGATTGCCTCCACAAGAATGGCGGCCGCACAAATATAAGTACCCTGCACGACCAGAGGCGCCACGGTGTTGGGAAGAATGTGAAAGAGCATGATCTTCCAGGTGGGTGTGCCGATAGCAATCGCTGCTTCAACATAGGGCTCTTCACGGATTGAAAGCACCAGCGAGCGCACCAATCGTGTCACACGAGGAATCTCCGGGATCGTTATTGCAATGATCACAGTCGCGATACTACCTCGCCAAAGGGCGACCAAAGCGATGGCAATCAGGATCGAAGGGATGGCCATGAGGCCGTCCATAACCCGCATCACCACGGTATCGACCCAACGTATGTAGCCCGAAAGCAGTCCGAAAACAATGCCTAAAGCGAGCGAGGCAAGGGCGGTGAGCAATCCCACCAGCAGCGAAACCTGGGTGCCGTAAATCACCCTGCTGTAAATGTCGCGGCCAAAGGAATCAGATCCCATCAAAAACTGATGCTTTAAAACATCGCCTTCGAGCGTCATGATTTCGCCGGTTTTTCCCGGCAGTAAATCGCGACTTGCCGCGTCAAAAAGCGTGGGATCCACAGTGCCCAGCCATGGCGCAAAAACCGAAATAAAAATCAACACAAAAAGAAAACTTGCCCCGAAACGAACTGAGCCGTTGTCCCGCATGCGCTGCCAAGCTGATTGCTGTGTTCTTACCGAGGCCGCCTCGACCGATAAGCTTGATGAATCTTGTTGCGCCATCTCAGAGTAAGCCTCGACCTTAGTAGCGAATTCTTGGATCAAAAAAAACGTAAGACAAATCGACCAACAGGTTCACCAAAACATAGACCAGTGAGAAAAATAGAATCACGCCCTGAATCGTTGGAAAGTCTCTGGCAAGTACCGCATCGACAGTAAGTCGTCCAAGACCTGGAATCGCATAAACCGACTCGGTCACAACCACCCCGCCGATCAAAAGCGCAACGCCTATGCCAATCACCGTGACAATCGGGATCGCAGCATTGGCCAGAGCATGCTTCACCAAAACCTGAGACTCCAAAAGCCCTTTAGCTCGTGCTGTGCGGATGTAGTCTTCGCCCAAAGCTTCGAGAACCGAGGCACGCGTGACCCTGGCGATGAGCGCGATGTAAATCACCGATAAGGTAACCGCCGGCAAGATTAAATGGTAAAGGTAGGGGCCAAAGCCATCGGCCAAGCGCTTGTAGCCCTGCACCGGGAACCAGCCAAGCTTCACCGATAAGAGCCAGATCAATATATAAGCAAGGACAAAAACAGGAACCGAAAAACCCATCACCGAAAAACCCATCAGCATCCGATCAAACCAACCCCCGAAGCGCCAGGCAGCAAGTACACCAAGCGGTACAGAAACCATTACGGCAATCAAAATCGTGAGCGCCGCGAGCGACAAGGTGGGCTCAAGCCGCTGACCAATCAAGTCGATCACTTTGATCTTAAAGTAAAAGGACTCGCCTAAATCCCCCATGGCCATTTGCTTGAGCCAAATGCCGAATTGCACAAGCAAAGGCTCCTCAAGTCCCAAATTAGCCCTGATCTGAGCGATTTGTTCGGGGGATGCAGCATCCCCGGCGAGAATCGCAGCAGGATCCCCGGGGGTAAGCCGCAGCAGCATAAAGACCAGGACGGCAACCACCGCAATCGCCGGCAATGTCGCAAGAAGACGTCTGGAAATATAAGCAATCATGCGTTCATCGGCGCTTAGCTTGAGCGATCAGGTCGAAAGCCGGAACGAAACCCTCAGCAGGTTTTTGAGGGCTCGAATCCTTGAGCTAGCAACGCGAAGCCGATCCCTGGCGGCGAACACGGCCAGCGACCGGCCTATTGATGCTAATTTTTTATTGATGCTAATTCTTTTTAATACCCCAATAAACGTTCGAGAGTCCGGAGATATTCACACCTGTTATGTTTTTCCGAACACCGACAGGTTGCACATACTCACCGAGCGGCGCATGGGTTGCGACTTCAAAGGCACGGGCCTGGATTTGATCGCTCAACTTCTTTTTTGCGCCGTCATCGGTAGCGCGTAGAAACTGCGAGCGTAATTCTTCAAGCTTCATGTCCTCGCCCCATCCAAACCAACCTGCCTTCAGGCCGCGTGCATCCAGGGCGGCGTTGTTGATCGGACTCCAAATGTCGGGCGCTACCCAAGCGGTACAAAACATATGCCAGCCGCCGTCCTTGGGTGCATCCTTTTTGGCGCGGCGAGAGACAAGCGTCTGCCAATCCATCGCTTGTAAATCGACCTTAAAGCCTGCCTGCCGCATGAGTTGGGCAGCAACATCGGGCAGCTTGCCGATCGATTGCAGATCGGTGGGCTTCATGATCACCACAGGTGTGCCGTCATAGCCTGACTTTTTCAAAAGCTCTTGGGCCATCTTCATATTCGATTTGGACTGAATCTCGCTTCCGGCAGGGCTTCCATAGGGTGTGCCGCAGGTAAACATCGACGGACAAGGCTTATAAAGCTCCTTAACACCCACCTGAGCCCTCAGAAAAGCTTCTTGATTAAACGAGGCCAAAGCAGCACGCCTGACTTCAGGCTTATTGAAAGGTGCATGCAAGTGGTTGAAACGGCACATGTACTGCAAACCGATCGTCGGCTTGAGAACACTGATGGCTGATTCCTTCTGAGCCGACTCATAGAGGTCAAAGGCAACTTGCTCGAGTATGTCGACTTCACCCTTCACAAGGGCATTGAGTGCTGCTTGACTATCGCGAAGCGCCAGATTCCAAACCACCCGATCAACAAAAACCTCTTTGCTACCTGCCATTGCCGACACAGGCTCTGGACGCGGCTTATAGTTTTTGAACTTAAGATAAACAGCTTTATCACCAGGCTTAAACTCATCAGCCTTAAAGGTGTAGGGACCTGAACCAATATGTTCAGTGATTTGCTTAAACGGGTCGGTCTCGGCAACCCGTTTTGGCATGATAAATGGAACATTTGAAGAAGGCTTACCGAGCGCCTCAAGCACAAAACCGCAGGGCTCCTTAAACACAATTCGGAATCGGTTAGCGCTTATAACCTCAAGCTTATCAACGAAGGTATACATCGCCACACCCATGGCGTCGCGCTTACCCCAACGATTAAGCGATGCGATTACGTCCTCGGAGGTCACTGGGTTGCCGTCGTGAAACTCCAAACCGTTTCGCAGCTTGAATTCCCATACCTTCTTATCGGGCGAAACCAACCAGCTCTCAACCATTTGTGGCTGGATTTGATTCTTCGCATCGGTCGCAAAAAGCGTGTCATAAATCATGTAACCATGATTCCGACTCATGTAAGCTGTGGTCCATATCGGGTCAAGAATCGCCAAGTTTGAATGGGGCACCACATTCAAGACTTTTTCTTGAGCAGCGCTTTGCGTGGGTATAAGGAGGGTAAAGCCGAGCGCAGTAGCAAGCGCGGCCAGACGGTATTTCATTTGCATCGACGGACTCCTGAGAACTGGGGACTGATTGATCGCTGATGGTGTCGCCCAAGACGGCATCAGCCGATTAACAGGGAGACGCCGGCCTCTTGTCGGGCCGCCAAACAGTCAGACGATAGCCGATTTGAACAGGACTGTGCAAGCCGTTGGTCGGCACCGACATACGGGTCGATCGCGGACCATTGCCTAAAAACCGCGAGCCATGTTAGCTTCCGCAAGTCTGCGCACTGACATTGCAAGGCAGATTTTAAATATCGTGGGCATAGACCCAGTATCAAGCGGTCATCGAACATATCAAAGGGGACTTATGAAATTCATCATTAAAGCTTTGGCTGGCGCCGCTATTGCGACAGGCCTACTCGCCACACCAGCGATTGCGCAAGAGAAGAAGGTTCGTGCGCAAATGGGTTGGGCTTTCCCAAGTACCACGGGTCTGCTGGGACCGACCCAGACGCGATTGGTTGAAATGCTACGCACCCTGTCAGGGGGCAGCATCGACGTTAAAGGATTTGAGCCAGGCGCACTGGTGCCTGCCAGCCAGTATCTCGATGCCGTCGGCAATGGTTCGCTCGATATGGCCTGGACTGTTGCAGGATTTTGGACAGGCAAGGATATAGCTTTTGCGATGTACGGCTCGGTACCCTTTGGCCCAGGTGTCGGCGAGTACATCGCTTGGATGAAGCACGGTGGTGGCGAGAAGCTGATGAAAGAGCTTCACGCTAAATATAACGTTGAGACGATTCCATGCGGGATCATCTCCCCTGAGGCGTCGGGCTGGTTCCGCAAAGAAATCAAAACGCTTGATGACCTCAAGGGTTTGAAAATGCGCTTCTTTGGACTTGGCGCCAATGTCATGCAAAAGCTTGGCGTATCAACACAACTCCTACAGGCCGGTGAAATTTTCCAGGCCCTTCAACTCGGCACCATCGACGCCACTGAATTTTCGATGCCCGTCATGGACTACACGCTTGGTTTCCATCAGGTCGCTAAGTATTACTACTTTCCTGGCTGGCATCAGCAAGCAACGATCAATCAACTGATCATCTCGAAGAAAAAGTGGGCCGAATTCAGTCCTACCCAAAAAGCAATCATTCAGGCAGCTTGCGATGCAACGATGCTGCAGCAGTATGCCGAGGGCGAGGCCTCGCAGTTCAAAGCGATGAAGGACATCGAGGCAAAGGGTGTGAAACTCATGAAGTGGTCGCCTGAGTTTTTAAAGGCCTTCGAGAAAGCATGGGTTGAAGTTGTTGCCGAGCAAAACGCCAAGAGCCCCGAGTTCAAGAAAGCTTGGGATTCATACAGCACCTTCCGTTCAAACTACAAGGTCTGGAAGGAACTGGGCTACTTGCAGTAAGGTGCCCCTACAGGCTTCACTGTTATAAACACGATCACATTGCCATCGTGCATTTTGCTTCGGCACAACGGCAATCTGACACTTGCTTCGATTGAAAACGCGCTTGTTCTAAAACCTTGGCTTGTTGCTGTTTGCCTGACAAGTGAGGAACAAGCCGTTTTTATCGGTCGCTCATCCCACAGCGATCCAATGCATGCGCCACATGATGGCGTTTTCGCCAAGGGCCGCGCCATTTAAGCCATCAGCAGGTGAAATTCATGGAAATGTTGATCAATCTCGCAGATCGTATCGAGCGATTCTTGCAACGCGTCGCCTCTTTGGGCGCGTGGTCCTTTATTGCTTGCATCATTGTGATTACGATTGATGTGGTCACCCGGAAAATGGGCTTTCAAGTGCCTGGCCTCGGTTCGACACGTTTACAAGAACTTGAATGGCAATTACACACCTTACTTTTTTCAACCTGGCTCGGCTACGCTTATGTGCGTAACGCGCATGTTCGCATTGACGTCTTTACAGGCGGCATGGATGCCCAACGCAAGATCAAGCTCGAGTTGATTTGCTGCCTGCTCGTTGCCCTGCCCTATCTTGCGATAGCGCTGCCTTACTCGCATAGTTTTTTCATGACTTCATTGCTCCAAGGCGAGAGTTCTGAAGCGCCCAATGGCATACCCTACCGCTGGATCGTGAAGTTCTTTCTCTACGGTGGTCTCATTTTGGTCGCTATGGCAGTGGTCAACGTCATTTCGCGCTGCCTTGTTGCCTTGTACGGAAGTGCCGAGCAGGTTAAGCGCGTCCACCTGCCTTTTGCGAAATAGAGATCAGGAGAGATCGTTATGGATTGGCTTATCGATCACCTATCGGTGATCATGTTTGTAGCGCTCGTTGTGGTGATGTTTGCCGGTTATCCGGTCGCATTATTGCTTGGCGCCATCGGCGTTTATTTTGGCTACTTCGGCATGATTGCCGATGTTTTTAACGTCGCTCAATTTGCCAACCTCTTGCCAAGAATCTGGGGACAGGCGGCGCAAAATCCCGTGTTGGTAGCGATTCCGATGTTTATATTCATGGGAACCATGCTTGAGAAAAGCGGCGTCGCCGAACAATTGCTCCATATTTTGCAATTGATGCTCAAGCGAGTTCCGGGCGGCCTAGCAATCGCGGTAACCTTGCTCGGCACCATCATGGCGGCGACCACCGGAATTGTGGGCGCGTCGGTCATTATGCTCACCCTGATTGCCCTGCCTGTGATGCTCGATAAAGGCTATGACAAGTCTTTATCGGTAGGCACCATCGCTTCGGCGGGCACATTGGGGATTTTGATCCCTCCGAGCATCATGCTGGTGATCATGGGTGACTTGGTCGGGCTTCCGGTGGGCACCTTGTTTACTGGGGCCATCCTGCCGGGTTTACTGATGAGCACACTTTATGTGGTCTTTATTTTCCTCGCTTGCTTGATCAAACCCTCGCTCGCTCCTGCTGTCAGAGGCAAGCTTGCGGCCGACGATGAAAAGCTCACCCTGCAAATGGTCATGAGCGGTTTTGTGCCCCCTGCTTTCCTCATCGCTCTCGTGCTCGGTTCGATCTTTGCGGGCTGGGCAACGCCCACAGAGGCTTCAGGGGTTGGAAGCCTTGGCGCGATCATTCTTGCGATCACGAATAAGCGTTTCAGCATGGCTGTGCTGAAAGAGGTGATGAGCTCTTCAGCGTTAACCAATGCCATGGTGTTTTTCATCATTTTCGGGGCCACGCTTTTTTCTTATGTTTTCCGCGCGCTAGGCGGGGATGATGTCGTTGTCGAAATCCTCAACAAAATGGGCATCAACACAGGATGGGAAGTTTTAATCTTTGTGATGATTCTAGTCTTCATCATGGGATTCTTTTTTGACTGGATCGAGATCTGTCTGATCGTGCTTCCAATTTTTGCGCCGATCATCGCGAAGGTTGACTTTGGCACATTTATTGAGGGCAAACAGGTTATCCTCGCCTGGTTTACGATTTTGCTTTCGGTCAATATGCAGACTGCCTTTCTCACGCCGCCCTTTGGCTTTGCTTTGTTCTACATGAAGGGAACCGTGCCACCCTCTGTGACCATGACAGATATTTACAAGGGCATCACACCCTTTGTGATCGTGCAATTGCTAGCCTTGGTGCTTTGTATGATCTTCCCGGAAATCGTGCTCTACCTCCCGAGAGAGTTTGGATTTTTGGACTAGTGAATCGGTGAGGAGACTCAACGCTCATTTGCGGCGCGGGGCAACATCCGTTGACCCCTACGCCAAACAAGCGCGATCGCAGCCATCCCCAAGGCAAACATCAAGGTCAGGGCAGCAAAGCTTAACTCGGTCTGTTTTTTTTCCAGGGTGAGCTTACCTTGCAAGGCCTGATAGGCGCTGACCAGTTCCTCGGCCGTTGCTGCGTAGAAGTATTGTCCACCCGTAATCTGAGCTACAGCTTTTAAAGTCTCCTGGTCTACTTTCACGAAAAAAGAATAACCTTCGTATCCAGGAATCACCCCGTGTTCAGTACCAAAAGCGACCGTGTGCACCTTGATACCCAGGTCAGCAGCGCGCTGAGCGATTTCGATGGGATCTGGACCGGTTGTTCGCCGACCGTCAGAAAGCAGAACGATTGCAGCACTTCGATCGCTACCGGGTGTTGAAGGTGCGGGCCAAGGGACTGCGGAAGGTGCATAAATCGCCTGCTCCAGATCAATCGCCAGATCGGGGCGTAGTAAATGAATTGAAAACAATAAGCCGCTACCCGTTGCCGTTGCGCGTTGCAACTCAAAGCGATCGACCGCAGCCAACAAGGCCTCCCGATCTTCGGTAATGCCTTGCACCACTTGAGCGGTACCTGCAAAGGTCACGAGCCCGGCGCGCACATCATGAGGTAGTTTCCCGATAAAGGCTCGGACCGCAGCCTGCGCTGCTTCAATACGACTTGGTTCCACATCGCGTGCGAGCATGCTTCTTGAAACATCCATGGCAATCACGAGTTTTCGATAATCGCTGGGCAGGGTGATTTCGGCCGTCGGACGGGCCAAGGCAGTGAGTCCGACTGCAAACATCAGCCAAAGCAAGAAGGCTGGGAGGTGCACGCGCCAAGCCTGCCCTGGTTGCCGGGCAGCCTTGAGCAAACGCAAACTTGAAAAATGGATCACAACCTTCTTGCGCTGACGCCAGGCCCAAAGGTAAAGAAAAAACGGAATGGGGATTGAAAGCAATGCCCACAACATCTCGGGTGCCAACCAGCCCATAAGCCGCTCCTCGTGGTTAATAATGCACATCATGCCAGCAAGCACAAGCCCTCTGCAGCTTCGCGCAGTGAAGCGTCGGCGGTGGTTACGCAAATACCCCCTGCTTGCAGCAACAATTGCTTCGCTCGGTCTCACGATGCTCAGCTGGCTAGGCTTTGCGCTCTGGTATCACTGGGGCGAGGGCCAGCAGCAATTGCTACCGCTTTATCTTCGCAGCACGATGAATCCGAAAACAGGTGTTCGCAAGGAGCCGCTGCACTTCCCGAATCAGGAAAGCTTCGAGCGAGCCATGACGCAAGGTCTGGACAGGCTTGACCTTCCCTCAGTTGCCGAACGCGCAGCCAGGCAGATTCTGCCCTCGGTGGTCCATATCCGGCTCGAACTCGACAAGGCAGCACTGCCCAAGCCTTCAAGTGAGCAATCCGAACCACGCGGATCCGGTTCGGGTGTGGTCATCAAAGAGGACGGAACTATTCTCACAAACTTCCATGTTGTCGCCGCCTCGGCGCAGGCCAAAATCATCATCAGTTTTGCCGACGGCAGCGAGTCAGAAGGCCTTGTGATGCAGGTCATGCCTGAAAAAGATCTCGCGATTGTGCGCCCCAGAAAAATCCCCGACGATGTCCAGCCCGCGACCATCGCCGGAAGCGGCGATCTCAAGCCTGGCGATCAGGTCGTTGCCGTTGGCTTTCCCTTTGGAATCGGCCCGTCGGTCAGCGCTGGTGTGGTCTCGGGACTTGACCGTGAGTTTCGCAGCCCGGATGGCTCACGAAGCCTGCGAGGTCTGATTCAGTTTGACGCCGCAGCAAATCCCGGAAGCTCTGGAGGCCCTTTGGTGAATCAGCGCGGTGAAGTGGTTGGCATTGTCACGGCCATTCTCAACCCTGAAAAATCCAGAACATTTATCGGCATAGGTTTTGCAACGACCATGGAAAGCGCCGGCGCTGCAATGGGTCTCCCACGCTTTTAGCCCGATCTTTTATGTGCACTGCTCAGTTTTGCCCCAGCCCTCTTGGAGTATTCATCAATGCTTGTGATCCCGCCCATTGACCCCAGCCTTCAACAAGGCATTTCAACGCTTGCCAAGCGCATGGAACAAGTCTTATTCGAAGTGAAGCGGGTGATCGTTGGCCAAGACCGATTGCTTGAACGCGTGCTCATCGCTTTGCTTGCCCGCGGCCACCTGTTGGTTGAAGGCATGCCAGGGCTTGCAAAAACATTGACGGTCAACACGCTTGCGCAGGTACTGCAAGCGCAGTTCAAGCGGATTCAATTCACCCCCGATTTAATGCCCGCCGATCTCATCGGATCGAGAATTTTTCATCCACGCGATGCAGCGTTTCAAACACTGCTCGGTCCGGTGTTTGCCAACCTTCTTCTTGCCGACGAAATCAACCGCGCACCGCCGAAAGTGCAAAGTGCCTTGCTTGAAGCCATGCAAGAGGGCCAGGTGACGATCGCCGGACAAAGCCATCCACTGCCAAAGCCCTTCGTCGTGATGGCCACCCAGAATCCGATTGAAACAGAAGGCACCTATCCGCTTCCAGAGGCACAAGTCGATCGCTTCATGATGAAAATTATCATCGACTACCCGAATGCCGATGAGGAGTTTGTGGTTGTCCAACGTGTGATCGGCGCCCCACAACAAGCGCAGCCCGTGATATCCCACGACGAACTGTTGCACATGCAATCACTTTGTAAGCACGTCTATGTGGATCCGAGCCTTATCCGCTATGCGGTCTCGCTCAGTGCAGCCAGCCGCGATCCAGGCTCCTTTGGATTGGCAACGCTTGGTCCGATGCTTATGCATGGCGCATCGCCAAGAGCAAGCATCTGGATGATTGAAGCAGCCCGCGCCCTGGCTGCCTTGCGGGCAAGGGCTTACGTATTGCCAGAGGATGTGATCGCTGTCGCACCCGATGTACTGAGACACCGGATCAGCCTATCGGACGAAGCGCTTGCAAGCCAGGTCGACACCGAACAGCTATTAAAGCAGTTCATCGCCGCGGTACCCGCGCCCGTCAAACCGCTGGGCTCATGAGTATTGCGCCGGCCTCCATCCGCCGTCTGCGTTGGCGCCTGCTCAAGCGCATGCCCGGGCTGATTCAAAGCGACTTTATGAGTCTTGCCCGCGGCAGTGGCTTCGATTTACAGCATATCCAAGCCTACCAGGAAGGCGACGATGTACGGCGTATCGATTGGCACGCCAGTGCAAGAAGCGATCAATTGCAGATTCGCCTGATGCAAGAAGACCGGGAATTCAATGCCTGGTTGCTCGTTGATTTGAGTGCTTCAAGCCTTGCCGGACTTGAAGCGCGTAGCAAACGCGACCAAATCCTTGCCCTGAGCGCTTGCGTGATCGAAAGCATTGGGCAGCACGGCAATCGTATTGGTTTGTGGATCGACGATGGGCGGGCCAGCCCAGCCCTTCAAGTCAAGCCAAGGCAGGGTCGCGCACATCGGCTCAAGTTAATTGAGCTGTTGAAGAAACATCAGCCACCGTTGCAGCGCCCTGAAGTGTTCAGCCATTTGGAGCGTCTCTTCCGGCAAGTTCAATCGAGTCTGCGAAGGCGTTCACTGGTGATTGTGATCTCTGACTTTATTGACCATGGCGCTGAGCAGGGACAAGGCTGGTCTGATGCGCTCGCTCGCCTAAGCCGACGCCATGACCTTATCGCGATCAAACTCGATGATCCTAGCGAGTGGGAACTGCCTGAACATGGTCATTTCATGGCCGAGGACGCTGAAACAGGCGAGCAGCTTTGGATCGATGCGGAAAATCAATCATTCCGGGCCCGGTATCGGTCCCTGCTCGAGGAAGAACAAGCAGATCTGCTGCGTTTGATCAAACGCAGCGGCGCAAGGCTGATGCAACTTAGCCACCGTGATGATGCGCTACAAGCGCTTGGCCAATGGTTGCGCTATCAACGATGATGATTGATCGATGAGCCAAGACTTGTCTGAGCTCTTGCAAAGCCTTTCTCTGCAATGGCCGATGGCATTGCTTTTGTCTGCATTGCCCCTTGGCTTGGCCGTGTGGCTTATCCGGCACCCCGGTGCCCGTTGGTTATCGAGCAGCCTCTTGCTGGCAGGTCTGATGCTGATCGTCTTTGGTCTGTCTCGGCCCATGATGCAAGGTTATGAGCCTGCACCGCTTGATCAAGTCATCCTGGTCATCGACAGCTCCGCAAGCATGCGCGCATCCGATGTTGAGCCAAGCCGTATCGACGTCGCAAAGCAGTTCGCGAAAGCCTTCATCGAGGCATTACCGACACATGCAAACCTCGGACTCGTCAGCATGGCTGCCAATGCAAGCCTGCTTCAGGCACCAACCCGGCAACGCGATCAACTGGAAAAAGCCCTTGAGCGAATCAGCCTGCAGCCGGGAAGCGCACTTGGTAGTGGCATCATTCTGGCGACTGCGCAGCTGCTCCCCGAAGCGGCAATCGATGTCGAGCGGCTCACCGGCGGGAGTTCCCGTCGTTCGACTGCCCCCGCAACATCAGGCCAGTCGACGACAAGCCCAGCGGCTCCTTCGGGCCCGCCTTCGAGTTCAGCATCAGAGACGTCGGGGTCCTCTGCGGCAAATTTCCCGAAGCGTCATGAACCCTTTCAGCAACCGCAGAGCCCGGTCGAGCCCGGGAGCAGGGAAAATGCGGTCATTGTTTTACTTGCCGATGGTGACAGCAATATGGGACCTGCGCCGCTTGAAATGGCTGCGATCGCAAGGATTTGGGGCTTGCGGATTTACAGCATCGGCATCGGTACGACGGCCGGGACGGTGCTGCGCAGCGACGGTATCGCGGCGCGGGTTCGCCTCGAAGACAAGCAGCTTCGCGCCGTTGCATCAGAGACCGGGGCGGAATACTTTGCGATTGAAGATCAGTCTGCGGTGAAGCGAATTTTTGCTTCGCTAAGTGGCCGCATTGGCCTGAAGAAGAGGGCCCGTATTGAGATGACCCATTGGTTCGGTTTGCTTGGCAGCCTGCTCGTGCTGGCGGGTGCGCTCTTGAATGTCGCAAGGCATGGCAGGATCCTGTGAGTGCGCCGTGTCGGTACATGGACCTTGTTGAACAGGGTGATTGGCACGCTGTCGAATGTGGTGATGGGTAAACATTAGCGAAACAACCATCAGCGCGATCATTCGCTGGCGCGAACATCAAGAGAACACCCACAATCACTTCGGATAATCCTGCATCGATTGAAAAGGCAAGCGACAATCCTTTGTTGGATGCAAATTTTTCGGCGGAACCATCAATTTTCGGATAAAACAATGAAAATCAAACGCTCGCTTCAACTTATCGCGCTGAGCCTTATCACCAGTTTCAGCCTTGTCAGTTTTTCGCAGCAGGCCATCGCGCAAACAAAGGGCGGCGATCAGGTCTATCAACCTCAGGTTGGGCAACCCGGTAAGGATGTCGTTTGGGTACCCACCGGGGACGAGTTGGTCACCAAAATGTTGCAAACGGCGAAAGTGACCAAAGACGATCTGGTCTACGACCTTGGCGCGGGTGACGGCAAGATTGCCATTGCAGCAGGCCGTGAATTCGGCGCGCGGGCCATCGGCATTGAGTACAACCCTGATATGGCCTCATTGGCTCAGCGCAATGCTGAACGGGCCGGTGTGGCAGATCGGGTAAAAATCATTCGCGGCGATATTTTTAAAGAAGACTTCAGCAAAGCGACCGTCATCACCATGTATTTGTTGCCTGACCTTAACCTGAAGCTCAGACCAACGCTCTTAAAATTAAAACCAGGTACAAGACTTGTCACGAACTCCTTTACCATGGGAGACTGGGAACCCGATCAGGTTATCAACACGAGCGGTAACACAGGCTACTTCTGGGTGGTCCCGGCGCAAGTTGAAGGCCGCTGGATGCTCAGCGGACTCGAAGGGCAGTCTGTCGCAAGCTTGGATTTGAAGCAACGCTACCAGCGCGTAGGTGGGACCATCACGCTTGGGAACAACCCGCCGCAGGCTTTACTTGGCGTTGAGCTAAGTGCCGATGAGTTGCGCTTCCGCTACCTCGATAGCTCCAACCAGTTACAGCATGTGAAAGCCACAATCAGGGGTAACAGCATGGATGCTGAATTGATCGGCACCTACGCCAACAATCGTTTTAGCGGGAAACGGCAATAGCCACGATCGGGCTTCGGGGAAATGCATTTTCCCCGGCGCTTTGATGCGTTATCACAGTTTGAACCATTTTCATCCTAGAACTTTGATCCATGTCGCTTGCGCCTGCTGAATCGGGTAAGAACCAAGCTCACCCTAGGCAGCAACTGAGTCCTGCGACTGCGGTTGCCATCATTGTTGGCATCGTCATCGGTGCGGGGATTTTCAAGACACCTTCAATGGTTGCGAGCGTCAGTGGTGACGCCGGGTGGATGATGCTTGCGTGGGTGGCGGGCGCTGTGATTTCAATCGCCGGTGCCTTGTGCTATGCCGAACTCTCCTCACGCTACGCCCACGCAGGCGGCGATTATCATTTTTTAGAAATTGCTTACGGAAAACATTTATCGTTTTTATACGCATGGGCTAAGGCAATGGTGATCAACACCGGCTCGATCGCTTTGCTTGCCTTTGTGTTTGCCGATTATATGAGTCAGGCTGTACCCCTTGGCGCGCATTCGAGCGCCATTTGGGCGATCGGCATCGTTCTTCTTCTTACCGTGGTGAATCTCATAGGCCTTCAAGCCTCGGGGCGGGTCCAGTCTGCACTTACCATCATTGAAGTCTTTGGACTGCTTGCCGTCGTCGTTGCCGGCTTTAGCGTTCAATCCCCGGCGAGCGAAACGCCAAGCTGGTTCAGCGGCAGCCCTCCCCTCGGATTAGCAGGTCTTGCCCTCGTTTTTGTGTTGCTAACCTTTGGCGGCTGGAATGAATCAGCCTTTATTGCTGCTGAGGTCAAAGGCGGGCCGCGCAGCATGGTGCCCGTGATACTGATTAGCTTAGGACTGATTACGCTCATTTATCTCTTTGTCAATCTTGCGCTCCTGCATGGCCTTGGGCTCAGCGGCTTGGCGAAATCGAAGGCTGCCGCGGCCGATGTGATGGGGATGGCTTTTGGAACGTTCGGACAACAAGCCCTGAGCCTTTTTGTTGCCATGGCTGCGCTCACAAGTATCAACGCCACCATGATTGTTGGGGCAAGAAGTAACTTTGCAGTCGCTTCAAGTTGGCGGGCGCTTCGACCGATTGCCTCCTGGAATCAGCAAGCTGGTACCCCTGTAGCAGCCTTATTGTTGCAATCCCTGATTGCGCTCGCCCTGGTGATGTTTGGACTCTTTCAGCACGACGGCTTTGAGGCCATGGTCGAATTCACAGCACCGGTTTTTTGGACTTTCCTCTTTTTGGTGGGTCTGTCGGTTTTTAAGCTGCGAAAGCATGCCAAGCATAGCGAAGGCTATCGACTGCCGCTCTACCCCTTTACCCCGATTGTGTTTTGTGCATCCTGTGCCTATCTCAGCTATTCAAGCATGACTTACGCAGCGAGCAAGAATGCGGTACACATTTCCTTTGCGGTGATGGGTATCGGTCTTGTGGCGCTCGCTTTACTACAACTGCGAGAACGATCTTCCAATTAGCATTTGCAAGGCAAACTGCGAGAACGCTCTTCTAATTTGAAATCGCCACGCATCTAGTCCCTGAGTACCACGCCCGTACTGATCGGCCTATCGAGTCGATGAAAACCAAATCCTAACTTCACCCCAAGATCGAAGGGCAACTCGAGCACCGCCGTCACGTTGCGGGCTCGCTCGCGAAAGCTCGCGAGCTGCAAATCGATCTTGCGCGGACAGGCAAAAATCATCTTGTTTTCAAACTCGGGAACTTCGACCATATAAAGGTCGGCAAATACTTCCTGATAGGTTCGCAGCATCGAAGCATAAAGTGGATTTAGAGCAGGACCCCAGAGATTAGCGACTACAACGCCACCCGTTGAAAGTGCCCTTTTCACCGCATGCAAAAACTCGGTCGTCGTTAGGTGTTTGGGCACAACATCCGAGGCATAAGCATCAAGGATGATGATGTCGTAGGGTTGGCGAGCGAGTTCGATAAAGCTTCGGCCATCATGCGCATGGGCGCGCATTTTTTCGTCTTCTTTAAAATTCAAAAAGCGCTTTGCTACCTCGATGACTGCTGGATCAATTTCAGCTGCATCGATCTGAGCCTGAGGCAAATAGCTTCGCAAAAACATCGGCAGGCTTCCCCCGCCTAGACCCATCACCAAAATCCTTTGCGGCTTTGGCACCAATGCAAGCGAAAGAATCGCAGTTTTTGTATAACGGAGTACGAGGAAGCGTGGATTGCTCATCTTCACGACCGACTGTCGCGGTCCGTTAAGACCAAAGCGCAGGCTTCGCAAGCCACCTGGCTCTTCCGTAACAACAATTGAACCAAACATCGCTTCTTGCTG
>Ga0214923_10000441_pt1 | contig 63139 bp, 51 predicted proteins | sample LL1510_MetaG_FD_177993 | JGI IMG/M metagenome (GOLD analysis project Ga0214923, IMG submission 177993) | Freshwater microbial communities from Lake Lanier, Atlanta, Georgia, United States - LL-1510 | ecosystem: Environmental > Aquatic > Freshwater > Lake | place: USA: Georgia | collected...
TAACCGATTCTACTCAAATGAGCCTGTTTAAGACCGAATTTCCAGATCGATTCATAGAAATTGGTGTGGCTGAGCAAAATCTAGTAACGGTTGGATCTGGTATGGCGGCCATGGGCAAAATCCCATTCGTTTCATCATATGCAGCATTTTCTCCAGGAAGAAACTGGGAGCAAATTAGAACCACAATCTGTCTTAACAATCAGCCGGTGAAAATAGTCGGTTCGCACGCCGGCGTAAGTGTTGGGCCAGACGGCGCTACTCACCAGATGCTAGAAGACATCGCTTTAATGCGCGTATTGCCCAATATGATTGTAATAGCTCCTGGCGACAGCTTAGAGGCCGAAAAAGCAACTCTTGCAATGGCAAAAAATAATCACCCTAATTACTTACGATTAGCTCGAGAGGCAACTCCAATCATCACAACTGCCGACACTCCATTCGAAATTGGCCAAGCTTATGTCTACCGAACAGGCAAAGACGTTAGTCTGATAGCTACTGGCACAATGACTTACCAGGCCTTATTGGCAGCTGAAAAACTTGCCGGACACGGAGTTGACGCCGAAGTTGTACACGTGCCAACCATCAAACCACTAGATGAAGAAACAATACTTAACAGTGTTAAAAAGACTGGTGCCTTGGTAACAGCCGAAGAAGGGCAGATTGCTGGTGGTCTTGGCGGGGCAATCAGTGAATTATTGAGCGAAAATCATCCCGTACCAGTAAAAAGAGTGGGCATGAAAGACCGATTTGGCGAATCAGGCTCTCCAGAACAGCTTTTATTACATTTTGGATTAGATGCGAATCACATTGCTTTAGCCGCTCATCATGTATTAAGTAATAAAAGTAGTTAACATTTAAGCATAAGCATTTATAATTAGAATCATGCCACTTACACTCAATCAAATACGAGACAATTGCGCTAAGGCTAGAAGGCGAATGGCTCAAGCCCGCGCCGAAGGCTGGGCTTTTGGGGCTTTCAACCTAGATGACGAAGCTACACTCAAGGCAGTTGCATTAGCCGCCAAGGCAAAAAACGCTCCTGTTCTCGTAGAAGTCAGCCAAGGTGAAGTTGACGATATTGGGCTTGATAACGTCAGAGATATGGTTGATAACTTCAAGCGACAATACGGCGTAGAAATGTATGTCAATTTAGACCACAGCCCCAACATAGATGCTGCTTTTGATGGTATCGAAGCTGGTTTTGAGTTTATACACATCGATGTCAGTCAATCTAATCATGAGGCTAGCGAAGAAGAAATAATTGAAGCCACTAAACGAGTAGTAGATTATGCCAGACTAACGGGAGCAAGCGTGGAAAGCGAACCACACTATTTCGGTGGTAGCTCTAATTTGCATGAAGAACAAATTGATTATGAAGTAATTAAAAAAACCTTCTCTACTCCAGAAGGTATGCGCTCATTCGTGGAACAAACTGGCATCGATACATACGCAGCAGCTATAGGTAATTTGCATGGCAAATATCCTGTGCCAAAAGTACTCGATCTAGAATTATTAAAGCAATTGAGAGCAGCATCGGATTGTAATATCTCACTACATGGTGGGAGTGGTACGCCGGGACATTATTTCCGCGAGGCCGTAAAAATTGGTGTTTCTAAAATTAACATCAACAGCGATATGCGTATCGCTTATCGAACTTCACTAGAGAAAGTACTAGAAGAAAACCCCAAAGAATTTTCTGTGGCTAAGCTAATAAACAAGGAAGTAGTGCCAGCTGTTCAAAAAGTCGTGGAAGAAAAAATAGATGACTTTAATTCGGCCGGCAAAGCCGTTGTTTAATCAGTTTTTGTGCTAAAATAAGCATAAGGATTTATAAGGGTGGCGAATAATAATACAAGTATCGATGTTATAACAGTAGGTGATATCGTAACCGATGCTTTTATTAAGTTGCTCGACGATCAAGCAGTAACTTACAAAAACGATGAGGGCCCTTGGCTGGCCATGAAATTTGCTTCTAAAATTCCCTTTGACCATGTCGAGGTTCTTGATGCGGTTGGTAATGCCTCGAATGCTGCTGTATCTTTCGCAAGATTGGGACTAAAAACGGCCTTTATAACTAATGTTGGAGGCGATCAAGCTGGGCGAGATATGATCAATGCTCTACATAAACAAGGTGTCGATTATAGATTTGTTCGCATTAATCCAGGTAAGAAGAGTAATTACCACTATGTCTTGTGGTACAAAGATGAACGCACCATTTTAATCAAACACGAAGAATACAATTACGATTGGCCACACTTAAGGCCAGCCGAAATACCAAAATGGCTATATTTTAGTAGCATCAGTGAGCACGCTATGGATTATCACGACGAAGTAGCAGACTGGCTTGAGAAGCATCCCGAAGTAAAGTTCGCCTTCCAGCCTGGCACATTTCAGATGAAAGCCGGGGTTGAGAGACTAAAAAGACTATACCAGCGCTGTGAAGTGTTGATACTAAACCGCGAAGAGGCCGTTTTGGTCACCGGCGGCGACTACGACAATCTCCACAACTTATTGGATCGCATGCACTCAATTGGTGCTAAGATTGCTGTAATAACTGACGGACCAGAAGGGGCTTATGCCTCTGACGGTCAAAAAAGACTCAAAATGCCACTATACCCCGATCCATCACCACCAAAAGAGCGCACTGGTGCCGGCGATGCTTTTGCCTCAACCTTTGTCGCTGCCCTTATTAAGGGCAACAATATTGAAGGCGCACTGCAATGGGCTCCGATCAACTCTATGAATGTTGTGCAATTCGTCGGCGCACAAACTGGATTACTCGGAGAATTTGCCTTGGAAAAATTTTTAAAAGACTCCCCTCAGTGGTACAAACCGATACCGTTTTAAGTGCATATAATGCCCCGCTTATGTTAAAATTAACAGTATAAAATATGGGTAAAACAAAGAAATGACACGCTTTTTGAGCAACAATCTAGAACTTGACCACCACGATTGGCATCACCTGCTTAGAAGTTTAGAATCGGCTAATGGTCATCCAGTTCATGACATTCGCTTAAGCAGTGAAATTAATAATGCTACCCGCCATAAACTAAAACACCTGGGGCTTGATCCGGATGATACCACCGCTGATGAGCTATATCATGTTTTACAGTCTAAATTTCACCAAGACGATAAAACTCTGTCTCGCAAAGTTCAAACCATAGCCATGACGCATCATTCATTGTCGGCCAATGTATCCGATGGCATCATACATGCTCTTAAAGATTTGCCGGATAGTAAGCGCTGCTTCGCCATAAAAATGCCAGTAATCAAGAACATTATTAAGCAACTACCGCCAAAAAAAACTATGAAAAAACTAAGCTATCGATCGATGGCATCAATGATTAAGCATGAATCAGCAATCAATCTAATTACAGCTGCCTGGCTCATAGAAGACGACAATTGGCGCAAAAAACTAATTGATAGCTACAAGAAACTCCAGCCAAGTGATTTCGAGAATAGAAATATAATAATCCAATCTGTTAATTACAAGCGCTGGCACAGCATTGAAACAGATGTAGTTGAAAAAAATAAACAAAATGTTCTGGCTTTTAAAGAACTTGGCGCAGTAATTGTATTGCCACTTCCAAAATCCGCTCCAGACGGAGCTGTCACGGCATCATTGGTGATTGCACTAGAGCAACTCAACAACATTCGAGCGCTATCGAGTTTTCTGAAAATAGCACAGGTTAAAGCCCATTATGGACAAATAGTTCGTGATGCAGTCAGTAGTGAGCCAACACTAGATACTAATATTTCTGGGCCTAGGTTGCCTTGGAACATAGTTCAGCGCTACTATGCTAATTTTGAACAGCATTTCAATCAGGCTGTTTTTGAGCCTCATTTGTCAATCGAAGATTTAGCCTGGCATCCAATCGAGGAAAGCTTGTGTGCTATTGAGTCGAGCCTAGATTTTTGGCGCAACACTTCTACTTTGGCCTCCTCGCATCGCAATCAGGCCGTATCGTTTAATATCCACGATGTAGCTTTAAATGCCTGCAATCATCATCCGTTCCAAAACCGAATAACTAAATACTTCAAAAAATCACTATGGCAGGAACTAATGCTCAGGTACTTCAGTCATCATCATCTAGAAGAAGTCGTTTCAAAAGAATTACAGCCACAATTGGCAGAAATTGGAGAGTATTAATGTATCAAATATGTGTTTCTGGTGCTGCCAAGGGTGAAACCGTTGAAGAAGGCCGTAAGCTAGCCGTTGAGCTTGGAGAGGCGATTGCAAAAGCTGGACATCATTTAGTGACTGGCGCAACTATTGGCCTGCCGAATTACGCAGCAGAAGCCTACAAAAAAGCTGGTGGCAAGATGAGTATTGGCATCAGCCCGGCCGATTCCAAGATAGAACATGTCATGAAATATCGCCTGCCCACCAAAGCCTACGACGCTATTGTGTATAGTGGCTTGCATTACGTTGGTCGTGATTTGCTACTTATCAACACCAGTGATGCAGTATTGTCGGTGGGCGGCAGACTTGGTACTTTGCACGAAGCAATTATCTCAATCGAAACAGAAAAACCCATCGGATTCTTTATAGGCTCAGGAGGAGTGTCTGATTATGTTGATGAGCTAATTGAGCTTGGCAGGCCGCTTCGAGAAGATACCTATATAGCAGTCAATGAATCAGCTGAAGGTTTGGTTAGAGATATGACCAAGCATCTAGATGATATTAATGCGAAGTATAAAAACCTGTTCCATTAAACAGGCCCTTATCTGTTAAAAACCTTGAAATCTGGTATAATATGATGATGTCCAAATTCAAGCTAGTATCAGACTTTCAACCGCAAGGTGATCAGCCAAAAGCTATCGCCAAGCTTACTGACGGATTAAATAATGGCGAAAAAGACCAAACGCTACTTGGAATTACTGGATCAGGTAAAACTTTCACAATGGCCAATATTATCCAAAATGTCCAAAAACCAACACTTATTTTGAGTCACAATAAAACTCTGGCAGCGCAATTATACAGCGAGTTTAAGACATTCTTTCCAGATAACGCCGTTCATTACTTTGTGAGCTACTTCGATTATTATCAGCCAGAAGCATACATACCAAGATCCGATACTTACATAGAAAAAGATTCTCAGATCAATGAAGAAATCGATCGCTTGCGACATGCTGCCACCGATGCTTTACTCAGTCGTCGAGATGTAATTATTGTAGCCAGCGTAAGCTGTATTTATGGCATTGGCTCGGTGAGCGATTACGAAGGATTATCGTTAAAAATTCAGGTCGGAGAAAGACGCGTTAGAGATAAGTTTTTAAGACATCTTACAGATATTCAGTATCAAAGAAATGACATCGATTTTCACCGCGGTACTTTCAGAGTCCGCGGAGATGTAGTAGACATTTATCCGGCTAGCGAGGAGCTTGCCTATAGGGTTGAATTTTTTGGTGATGAAATTGAAAAAATAACTCAGATAGACCCTCTAACTGGCGAAATTTTGAAGAAGCTTAATTCTCATACAGTATTTCCGAGCTCACACTACGTAACTCCCCAAGAAAAACTTAAAGTAGCCTTAGGGCAAATCGAAAATGAGCTAGACTCCAGGCTCAGACTTTTCAAAAATGAATCAAAATTATTAGAAGCCCAGCGTTTAGAGCAACGTACGAAATTTGATTTAGAAATGCTTCAAGAAACAGGCTTTGTGAAAGGTATTGAGAATTATTCCAGATATTTAACCAACCGTGAACCAGGTGAACAACCAGCAACCTTGCTTGATTATTTCCCAGATGATTACTTGATGTTTATAGATGAGTCGCATATGACCATGCCCCAAGTAAGAGGTATGTATAACGGCGACAGAGCTCGCAAAGAAGTATTAGTTGAGCACGGTTTCAGATTGCCTAGCGCTTTAGATAACCGACCACTAACTTTCACTGAATTCCAACAACATATCAACCAGGCTATATACGTTAGTGCTACGCCAGCCGAATATGAACTCAGCCGTAGTCCGGAGCCTGCCACTCAGGAAATACGCCCAACTGGACTGCTAGACCCAGAGATAGAAGTACGGCCTGTTGATGGACAAATCGATGATCTAATTGAAGAAATTCGAAAAACTGTTGCTAAACGCCAACGCGTGTTAGTAACCACACTCACCAAACGTATGAGCGAAAACCTAACGGAATATTTAAGTGAGCTTAACATGAAAGTAGCTTATCTTCATAGCGATGTCGATACTTTGGATCGTACAGATATTTTGAGAGATTTACGCTTGGGAGTATACGACGTTGTTGTCGGCATCAATTTACTCAGAGAGGGTTTAGACTTGCCTGAAGTGTCTTTCGTGGCAATTTTGGATGCCGATAAGGAAGGCTTTTTGCGCAGTGAACAGGCGCTCATTCAAACAGTTGGTCGAGCTGCCCGTCATGAAGAGGGTAGAGTAATTATGTACGCCAATTCGATTACTAAAAGTATGAAAAAAACCATCGACGAAACCACTCGCCGACGTAAGTTGCAAACTGAGTACAACCAAGCTCACGACATCAAGCCAACTAGCATTTCCAAGTCAGTTGAAAAGGGGCTAAGGCCAGATATGCCTGAAGAAGCTAAGCGCGCTAAAATTAACCTCAAGAAAATTCCAAAAGATGAATACGGTAGCTTAATTAAAGACCTAACATCTCAAATGGACTTAGCCTCAGCAAATTTGCAGTTTGAAACCGCCGCTGAACTTCGAGATTTGATAAAAGAAATCAAAGATCAGATTTAGGCTTGTCGCCGTATAGGATTTTTTGATAGTCAATATCATCTGGTGAACGGCCTTCTTCTAATTGATCAACTAATCGACCCATGCGCACAGCCACATTGCCAATAATTCGACTGTCTATGCCACCACCATGTCCGCCTTCGGGCTGCACAAATCTTACGCCATCTCTTCCGGCTAGTAATTGCCGATAAACTGGTTCGTCGTTTGCTTCACTGCGCCTAAAGAAAGCGATTGTAGCCTTCATGTCCATTGGCGTTTTGGTGGCCATCATACCAGCTTCGCCGTTTAATAGATATCTACCAGTGCGCACAAACTGAGCTGCTCCTTCGGCTGAAAAATCTATGGTCCTAAGTAAATGCCTTCCTCTATTTGGGTTAGCTAATACTCCTTGTAATGCGGCCGCACCAAGCAGGCTCAAATCAACCGGCAGGGAAATAGCTTTTTTTACAGTTTCAGCATCTGCATGAATGCCTAGTGCCATGCATGGGTCTGTTAGGTTCGAATATATCACTTTACGATTGAATTGTTCCGCATAGGCATTGGTGCCAAAACCAATCATTGAGCCTCTTGAATAACCTTCTACTGCAACATGCTGAGCATCTAAATAGCCTAGTTTTTGATAGCCATCTAAAATAGCGTGAGTGTTATAAGCGCTTTCAGATAATTTTATGGAGTTATGCAGTTCAGGGCCTTTGATTACGGCGTTCATGCCTAGTCTCATAATTTTGCGAGCTACATCTGTATTAAGTCCTTCTAACTGTGTTGACCAGGCCAAGTCTTTAACCGCCCAGACATCGGTTCGTGGTTCTGCAGCCTGACAGCGCAGCACGTTATACTCAGTTTGAGCCGCGTCACCCATAATCCAATGTTCTTTATAAATGGTGCCAAGATCACCATGTTGTTGTTCTTCGATTAGTTTTAGATTTGCTACATCAGCAGCATGTAAATATTCAGGTAATTGATAGTCTTTATAGAGTTGTTGATAATCATGCTGATAGCCGTCCGAAGAATTTTCAGACTGCTGATTTATGGTCTTTTTGACAGCTTCCATAGCATGATTACCTGCTTAATTTGAATCATATAACTATTAATTTGTTTTGTAAATACCAAATATACACATTTACAGGTATAAAATAGTTAAAATCCAGTCTAATTTCTGCTACAATATAGCCCAAGTATGAGTAAATTAAAAAAAGAAGATGTCTTAAATTTGGCCGAGCTAGTTCGTTTGAAATTAACTGACGATGAGGTCGAAGAATTTATAGCAGAATTATCGGCTATTTTGGATTATGTTGAACAACTTTCAGACTTAGATGTTAAAGGGCTTGAACCGACGAACCAAGTTACTGGTCTAACTAATGTTACTCGCAAGGATGAGATTAAAGATTATGGCTACAGCTTAGAAGACTTACAGTCTAATCTGCCAGACTCAAAAGATAATCTAATCAAGGTGAAAAGGATGCTAAATTAATGAGCACTTCCTGGCAGCCAATTGCTGAAATTGCCCTAGACGTTCAATCTGGCAAAATTAAAAGTGTCGATTTAGTTAAAAAGTCACTAAAAGCCATCAACGACAACCAAGAATATAAAGCTATAATTGCAACTCTAGAAGAAAATGCTCTAAAAAGAGCAGCCGCTATTGATGATAGTATTTCAAAAGGCGAAAAGGTTGGTCGTTTAAGCGGAGTGCCATTCATAGCAAAAGACAATTTTCTAGTTTTTGGTGCCGACACCACGGCAGCTAGCAATATACTAAAAGGCTTCAAAGCACCTTATCAAGCAACTGCTATCAATAAACTAGAGGCTGAGGGTGCAATTTGTGTCGCCAAAGCCAATTTGGACGCTTTTGCTCATGGCGCTAGTACTGAAAATAGTGATTTTTTCACCACCAAAAATCCGCATGATAAAACTCGCGTGCCTGGTGGTAGCTCTGGTGGTTCAGCTGCCTCAGTCGCGCTCGGTCTGGCTCCTTTTGCCCTTGGCACTGATACCGGTGGATCTATTCGACAACCTGCTAGCTTTTCAGGTTGTGTTGGCTACAAACCTACCTACGGAGCCGTATCACGTAGTGGAGTGATTGCCATGGCAAGTAGCACCGATGTTATTGGTCCTATGGCTAATAGCGTTAAAGACGCCAGCCTTGTTTTTGATGTTATGGCTGGCAAAGATGAGTTAGATGGAACAACCATTGATCGAAGTCCAAAAGGTTATCAAATAACCGACAATAATATTGAAGTCAAAGGACTGAAAATCGGCATCGTGAAAGAATATATGGGCGAAGGCTTGTCTGATAATGTAAGGCAAGTAATTGAAGACGCAGTAGATAAATTGAAAAATGCAGGAGCTGAAATATCTGAAGTTAGCTTGCCTTCACTACCGAACGCCCTAGCGGTCTACTATATTTTATGCCCAGCAGAAGTTAGCAGCAATTTGTCGCGATACGATGGTCAACGCTACGGCTATTCCGACAAGAGCGCTAAGAATTTAAGTGATAGCTATATGAATTCTCGTGGTCAGGGCTTCGGCAAAGAAGCCAAGAGGCGAATTATGATTGGAACCTACGTGCTCAGCAGTGGATACTATGAAGCTTATTACAAGCAGGCACAAACTGTTAGAACTAAGATAATTAACGAGTTTCATCAGGCTTTCAAAAACCATGACTTTTTATTAGGCCCAGTTGCTCCTACTACAGCATTTAAAATTGGTGAAAACTCTAAAGACCCATTACAGATGTATTTGAGTGACGTAATGACAGTTGCGGCCAATCTGGCGGGTATTCCAGCTATCTCTCTCCCTGCCGGCCAGGTCGATGGACTGCCAGTAGGCTTACAGCTTATGGCCGCCCAAAAGAAAGATCGAGAGCTTCTTGAGCTAGCCGATAAAACAGAAGGACTGCTTAAATGAGCCTAGAGAGCCTTGATTTAATGAACCACAAACGCATCATTGCTGGCGTCACAATCGGTTTTATTCTGCTAATTATTCTAATAGTAGTTATTGTCAAAAAAACTAAGAAAAAAAGCTATAATAGCCCGGTAAATTTTCAGAAGCGGTGGAGTGATGTTACCAAACTGTGTGCCAATAAAAAAACATGGCCTCAAGCCATAATAGACGCTGACAATCTTTTAGATGAGGCCTTAGCTGCTGCAAAGTTCAAGGGCAAAACAGTTGGCGAAAAACTTGTTGCCGCTCAACGCGAACTGACCGATAACGAAGCGGTCTGGTTTGCTCACAAATACAGAGTCAAAATAGAAACCATTGATGGTCGTAAAATCACCAAAAAAGATGTCATGGAAGCCTTAACTGGTTTTCGCCAAGCTTTACGAGATTTAGGAGTACTTAAAAAATGATTTCTCAAGAACTTCGCGGACAATACAAAGTAACAATCGGCATCGAAACCCATGTTCAGCTTAAAACTAAAACTAAACTTTTTGCAGCCGTTGGCAATGATGCCCGCGAAGCACCACCCAATACCCTTGTGTCGCATATCTGTTTCGGCATGCCTGGTGCCTTACCGGTTCTAAATGAAGAAGCACTCACTCTGGCTACAAAAGCTGCCTTAGCCCTTGGCACACGACCAGAAAAATTTTCTAAATTCGACCGCAAACATTATTTTTACCCTGATCTTCCCAAAGGCTATCAGATATCTCAATTCGATGAGCCAATTATTGGCAAAGGTGAAATTACTATAAATGTTAACGGTCAAGATAAAAAAATTGGCATTACTAGAGCACACATGGAAGAAGATGCTGGTAAAAGTACCCATGCTAGTGGTGATGATTTCAGCCTAGTTGACTTGAACCGTGCAGGTACGCCACTACTAGAAATAGTTAGTGAACCAGATATTCACTCAAGCGCCGAAGCCAAAGCCTACGCCCGCGAGTTATATTTGCGAATGCGATATGCCGATGTGTCCGACGCCAATCTGTATTATGGCAACATGCGCTTCGACGTAAATGTTAGTGTTTCTAAAAACAACGAGTTAGGTACTCGAACCGAAACCAAGAACCTAAATAGTTTTAAGAGTGTTGAAAAAGCTGTTGAATACGAAGTAGACCGCCAGATTGAACTGCTTGAAAAAGGTCAAGAAATTGTCCAAGAAACTCGCGGCTGGGATGATGACAAACAAAGAACATTTTCTCAAAGAAGCAAAGAAAACTCCGAAGAATACCGCTACATGCCCGATCCTGACATTCCACCAGTGGTTTTGAGTGATGAATTCATAGATAATATAGCAAAAACTATGCCAGTTATGCCGGCCGAATGGCGCCATCGCTTAGAGAATCTAGGCGTAGACGAAGCTGCCATAGATACGCTTTTAGAATCTGAAGTAGAAGACGAAAGAATCAATTATCTAGGCTTCATAGAAGATCAATTATCCGATAAAGACACTGCTAAATTTGTAGCTAATTGGGTAATCAATAATCAGATTCCGTTGTATAGAGACCATGAAAAATATAAAGACCTTGATCAAAACCGGGTAAAAAATATCATTCTTGATATATATAAATTAGTAAAAGACTCTAAGCTTAGTTCTACTAATGCCAAAGTAGCATTTAACGATGCTCTAAATGAAAATGAATTACCTGAGAACATCGAAGCATTTTCTAGCCAAAAGGGCCTTATACAAAAATCAGATGCAGGTGAAATCGAAAAAATTGTTGAACAAGTGCTAAATGAAAATAAGCAAGCTGCCGAAGACGTTGCTAACGGTGAAATGAAAGCTATTGGCTTCTTAGTCGGTCAAGTTATGAAAGCATCAAAGGGTCAAGCCAATCCTGGTCTTGCACAACAAATTATCCGTAAAAAACTAGGCGTTTAATTTTGCGTAAGTTAGCACTAGTGTGCCTCGCTCGTTGAGTTTTTTATGATCAACTAGTTGCCAATTACTTTCACTTACTTCGCTGCTAAACAGTGGTACGCCACTGGTCAATACAACTGGCTCAATTGTGATAATCATTTCATCAACTAGGTTCTGACTTATCATTTCGGTATATACTTTTGAACCACCAAGAATCGCGATCTTATCATGCCCTTCGGCGGCAATTTCTTCTAACAAATCATCATATGCTTTATTGGTGTAAACAACATTTTCATTGCCGTGAGTATTAGCTAGCAACTCAGCATTATTCGTCATTACCCAGTGCTTTACGCCATCATAATTCTTGCCACCAACAACATCAAAAGAGGTTCTACCCATAATGCAAACACCAATTTCAGTTATGGTCGACATATAGTGCACGCCATCTTCAGGAGAATTCCAGCTACCTTCACCAGAACCTTCAGCTCTAGAAATAACCCCATTAATAGAACTATCCACCACCAATATTGTTTTTATTTTACTACTCATAAATTTATTATAACTTATAAATACTAAAGTATAATTGGTTTATGAAGTTTGGATTTAGAAGACCGAGTTTTAGGAAGCGACTTGCAGCGAGGACTAGTTTCAAGAGGATGGTTCGTGCTAAAGTCCGTGTTCCAAGAGGCTATGGAGTATTTAGCAATCCTAAAAGAGCTGTTTACAATCGTATTTATAGAAAAACAACTATTGGCCTAGAAGATTTAGGTAAAAAGAAACAATAAATTAGGCTGCCTCTACCTGAGATGCGTGTTTGTAGCGAGATGGGTTAGGAATGATGTCAATTTCTTCGTCCCAGTCTTTCCAGATATATAAGTCTTGTCTGGAAGGGAAGTTTACTTGACTAGCCAAACGTATCTTGGTGCCATTATGAAGCACTCTATCGGCAGAAATAGGAATATTCAAGCGCTGGAAACGCTTGGAGTCTGGAGTTAGGTAGTGGGCATGCCCAGATAGAGTTATTTTGTCTGTTCCTTCGATTTTTTCTGCACCCATAGCATTTTCAATACCAAAAATCTGAGTAGGTAAATCTCGAGCCCCGCCGTAATCCGGGAATTTGTCATTGCTAAGTTCAGTAGCCAGTTTATCTAGTTGCTCTTTTTGATTTTCCCAGGCACCTTTAGCATCTAAGCCAGCATGAGTGGCAATAAATTTATCAGTTTCATAATACATAACGGTTGAGCGCAGCACATCAATGTGACCGAGTTCAGCCATCGCGAGTTTAAGTAGGCCCATGGCTTCATGATCATCTCTTATTGCCGGCTTGAGGTCATAAGCTTCGAATGTATTTTGAGAAATCATATTCCAATAAGTTGAATAATGGTCCCGGATAGTCTGATCTTTAGAAAACAGACCTCCTTGCATCACAAATTCATGATTGGCCATGGTCATTACAGCTAAATTACCTAGCTCTTTAATGCTCTCGAATATATTTTTAGTGTTATTGTCTTCTTCGGCTATACCTTTTTGGTCAATAATGTCGCCTAAAAAAACAAATCTTGTTTGGTCGTCGTGATATTTATCTATGACTTGGTCGAGTAGTTTACTCTCGCCGTGTAGGTCTGGAATTACTATATGCTTATCGTGCTGTTGTTCTTGTGCTGCGTAAAATTCGTGGTTCATGAAGCTTAAATTTGCTACTTTTTACCTTGTTTAATTTTTATTTCCCACCTTTATTTAATTATACACCAAATGTAGCAAAGTAATTATGTTTGCATTTAGCTAATAGGTGTCCAAATTGGAGGTTGATAGAAGTTCCTATTACTTCGAAGCTGAACTACGCCACCGTCTGTCAGCTCTTTAGTAATACTTCGCTGTAATTCTGTAGGAATAAAAGGATTTTTTGGTTCGTTAGGGTCAACAACAGCAATTGCCGCAAAGTTACTTTTTTCAGGGGGTCCAGCTTGTATGTGGTCGACTCCACTCATAATCCCATGCATGTGATTATCATTAAATGGCAAGATTGATCTGATGCCACTTCCAAGCGAAGCATTGGTGCCTCTTTCGGCTAATTCATCTTTTAAGGCTATTGCTGTTTTACTAAAAGAGGCTTCGTGCTTATCAAGATTCTCCCTTGAGCCAGCGTTAAACACTACATAGCTTCTAATGTTTTCGTTGCGGTTGCCAATTATGATATCGGCTATAGTTTGAGCTTTGCTGTTAGTAATGGCCAGCATCTCGTCATAAAGGCTGTCTGCTACATCCATAGACTCGTCATAAGCGCTTTTATCGCCTTGCTTATCATACAATTCAGCTTGTGTAATCGCTTGATTGTATTCTTTATTTTCCATGTCTATGTCAACGTAGCCAACTAAAAAGAATCTACCAATAAAACGTCGGCGTTGTTCAAGGTATTCTTGTCTCATGACGCCTTTTGCTGATATCAGGTCAGCCAATTGCTTCCGTTCAACATTCAAATTAGTCTTATGTTCTTTTTTCCTGTCATGCTCGTCTATTAACATATCGACGGCAACTCTTGTGTCTGTGATGATTTTGTTGACTCTTTGTAGCATTTATACCTTTCATTTCAAGTAATTAAAAAGGGCATCTAACGCCCTTTGCATGTCTTTTTTATTGTTAAATATTATACACTAAACAATGCACTCAGTCAAAGCATAGGCGTTTTAATTGCGCAAAAGTTTTTTATATTTGATCTTCGGGCTTGTAGATGTTGTCCCAGACAATACCATCATCCTGGACTTTGTCTAGCATTACTACGCCGCCGTCCAGTAATTGATCATAGTCTGGTCTCATGCTAGGATCGTTGCTTACTGGATGTCGACTGGCTTCAATAGCGCTAACTACTGTTACTATCGCAGTGCGCCCTAGGTTTCTTAGTTGTTTGCTTGACTCTGCTGCCTTGATTGTTTTTTGTATGTCACGCTCACTAAAACCGATGTGACTAGTCAGTGTCGGACCATAATAAGCAGTTAAACCATTAGAATTGGCCGCAGCAAATACACTACCTGTTGATTCGTTGAATATAGCTGATCGTGTCTCGTTATTTTTCTCAGAAATAGCCATATTCAAATAGATAGCATCTAGGGCTCCGCTTTCGAACTGGCCTTTAATAGCACGAACTGATTCCTCGGCTCTTTGAAATCTTCCCCTAACGTCTTGACGAATGTTTCCAACAAGGAACAATCTGCCAGCATACTCAGCAACATCTTCTCTGAATTTGATATTTGCTTCTGTGTCTGGAGTAATAATTTCTCTTAATTCACTCTGCTCATCATATGTGTCTCGGCGAATTTGTCTTTTTTCTTGGCGATAATCTCTGTAATCGTCGAATAAATCAATGACTGTTTCGAAAGAATCTTTAATTGGATTTCTCATAAAACTCCTAATGTTTTATAGTTATTTAAGCATATTATAAATTATAAATGCCAAAAAGTCAATTAAAACTATGTTTCTCGCGACGTGTTAAAATTTAGTTATGAATAACCAAGATAAAAAAGTAAGAAAAGCAGTAATAGCGGCAGCTGGTTTTGGTACCAGGTTTTTGCCACAGACTAAAGCTATGCCCAAAGAAATGTTACCACTGGTAGACAAGCCTATTATCCAATACATAGTAGAAGAATTGGTCGACGCTGGCATAGAAGACATAGTAATCGTAACGGGCTATCACAAGCGCACCATAGAAGATCACTTTGACAATATGAGTGCCGATTTGCGTTCTAATCTTAAAGCTAGCGGAAAAAATGAGCTACTAGAAGAGACTAAGCGCATATCATCAATGGCCAATTTCATATATATCCGCCAAAAAGGTCCATATGGAAATGGCGGCCCATTGCTAGATGCATCACATTTGATAGGCGATGAGCCTTTTATATATACATTCGCTGATGATTTTGTGGTGGCCGAGCCCAGTAGGTTTAAGCAAATGATTGACATCCGTCATCAGCGCGGCGGTTCTGTTGTTACGGCTGTAAAGCGAGATGATGCAGGTGATTACAAACGCTATGGTTATGTAGATGGCCAGGAAGTTGTTGATGGCATACTCGACATGACAACAATCATCGAAAAACCAGGGTCCAAAGAAGCTGCTCCGTCTGACATCGCATCTGTTAGTGGCTATGTATTTGACCCTATAATCCTGGAATACCTGGAAAAGCAATATCAGTCTTACAATAAAGAAACAGGTGAATTTCAGATACAAGAAGCCATGCAAAATATGATCAATGATGGCCATAAAATATATGCCGCGAACATTAAGGATGCCATATATTACGACACGGGCAATCCATTAGATTACATGAAAACAGTAGTTGAATTTGGTCTTAAAAGAGAGGATATAGGCAAAGACCTCAGGCAGTATCTGCAAGATAAATTACTTTGAATTAACTAAAAATGGTTTTATAATATAAATTATGGATACAACAGATAGAATTTTAGTAATCATATTAACCACCTTGCTCAGCATTTTTATAATAATTTGTACAGTTGCTGTAGTAGGTTTAACCAAGCTCATCAAAGAAGCCAGAATTGTAGTGGCCAAAACTGAAGAGGTAGTAGACACGGTCGAATCAGCCGCTGAATCACTAAAGCGCACCAGTAATTCACTGAATATTTTCAAAGCCATTGGAAATGTTATAGACCTAGCTCAAAAATCGAAAGGACGACGCAAATGATTAGACGACGCAACAATAAAGCAGACATAGCCAAGAAAGTAGCAATCGGCAGTACCATAGCTGCAGGAATAGGCTATTTGGCTGGTATTTTAACAGCTCCTAAGAGCGGCAAAGATACTCGTAAGGACATCAAGAAAACAGCTAGTAAAACTGCTAAGGATCTAGAAAAAGAGCTAAAGAACATCAATCAAGAATTAGACAACGCAATAAAGAACACTAAAAAGCAGGGCGTTAAATTAACTGCTTCTGCTAAAAAAGAACTAGCTGGACTTCAGGTGAAAGCTGCCGATGCCAACGAGAAACTCAAAGAAATGATTAGTGCAGTCCGAGAAGGCCAATCCAATGACGACGATCTAAGAAAAGCCGTCAAACAGGCTAACGATTCAATCAAGAATCTAAAAAAATATCTCAAAAAGTAGCTATTTTATAGTAATTTTTACCTGTTGATAGGTCATTAATGCTGTTATAATTTTAAGTATAAATTATAGCTTGAGGGACACAGGTGACCGCTAAACAAACACTCAAAAAAAGTGATTATGTTCATCTACATAATCATACTCAGTACAGCCTCTTAGACGGGCTGACTAAATTACCGGCGCTTTTTGAGTACGCCAAAGACTGTGGTATGCAGGCTATAGCTATGACTGATCACGGTACCATGAGCGGAGCTATCGAATTTTATAAAGAAGGCAAAGCATCAGGAGTGAAGCCAATTATTGGGCTAGAGGCCTACATAGCCGAAAGAAGTTTGCACGATAAAGAAGCGGGCAAAGACAAGCGCTACTACCACTTAATACTGTTAGCCAAAAATTTTCAGGGCTATCAAAACCTGATGCGTCTTTCGACAATTGCTCACCTAGAAGGCTTTTATTACAAGCCCAGAATTGATCGTGAAACCTTAGCTAAGTATAGCGAAGGCTTAATTTGCTTGAGCGGTTGCGCTAGCAGTGAAATAGGCGAAGCTTTAGTACAAGAACAATACGAATCAGCACTAGAAATTGCTAAATGGTATAAGAGCGTGTTTGAAGATGATTATTATTTGGAGTTTCAGGATCACGGGCATAAAGACCACCCTAGTAAATGGGTCGACCAAGAACTTATCAATAAACAACTACTAAAAATTAGTAAGGAGCTGAAAATACCTGGCGTTGTTACCTGCGACGCTCACTATTTAAAAAAAGCCGATCAAGAAGCCCATGAAATACTGCTATGTGTTCAAACCGGCTCTTTCCTAACAGACGAAAAGAGAATGAGTCTCAAAGATTTCGAGCTTTACGTTACACATCCAGATGACATTATCGAGCGCTGGGGTAATGATTATCCTGAATTTATTACTAATACAAAAAAAATAGCCGATAGCGTTAATTTTGAAATAGAGCTTGATAAAATTCTGATTCCGAAATTTCCAGTCCCCAAAGGTGAAACTGAAAAATCATACATGGAAAAATTGATGTGGACAGGTTTAGCCTGGCGCTATGGCCTGAAGTCTGAGGATAAAGCTACAATAAAAGCAGTTTCAGAACACCAAGCTGCAAAATTATCAATTACTGATATCAAAAAACGCCTTCCATCTGAAATTCTAAATAGAGCTGAGTATGAACTTGGTGTTATTGAATCTATGGGTTTTTGTGGCTACTTCTTGATAGTGGCGGATTTTATTAACTGGGGCAAAGATAAAGGTATAGTGTTCGGCCCGGGTCGCGGTAGTGCTGCTGGCTCAATCATAGCCTATGCACTTAAAATTACTGAGTTAGACCCACTCGAGTATGATTTACTTTTCGAGAGGTTCCTAAATCCAGATCGTATTAGTATGCCCGATGTCGACATCGACATCCAGGATAGTCGTCGTAATGAAGTCATTCAATATTGTGTAGATAAATATGGTTCTGACAAAGTTGCCAATATCGTAACTTTTGGAAGAATGGCTGCTAGAAATGCTGTTAGAGATGTAGCTAGGGTCTTGCAGGTGCCATATGCCGAAGCTGATCGTTTAGCCAAAATGATTCCACCCCCAATTCAAGGACGACATATTCCTCTGGCTAAATCTCTTAAATCGGAAGCCGATTTGAAGTCTGAATATAAAAACAATGAAACTGCTAAGAAAGTATTTGATCTGGCCGTGCAACTGGAAGGTACTATTCGTTCTCATGGCGTTCATGCAGCCGGCGTGGTGATTGCTCCGAAAGATATAGTCAGTTATACGCCACTAGAAATGGCACAAAAAGGTGTAGTGTCTACTCAGTATGCAATGGGTCCAATCGAAGAAATTGGACTACTTAAAATGGACTTTTTAGGTCTATCTAATCTGACAATTATTAAAAATGCCTTGAGAATCATTAAAAAAATCTACGGAAAAGATATCAATATCAACGAACTACCATTAAACGATAAAAAAACTTATGAATTATTTCAGCGCGGTGACACAACGGGTGTTTTCCAATTTGAATCAGCAGGCATGAAAAGATATCTAAAAGAGTTAAAGCCTTCGGAGTTTGAAGACATTATAGCGATGGGTGCGTTATATAGGCCTGGGCCTCTCAGTGCCGGTCTGACAGATAGTTTTATTAAGCGAAAAAACGGCAAAGAAAAAGTAAGTTATGATCATCCCAAAATGAAACCAGCGCTGGAGAGCACTTATGGAGTACTGGTTTACCAAGAGCAGTTTATGCAGATTTCCAGAGAGGTCTGTGGTTTTACTGGTGGTGAAGCTGATACATTGCGCAAGGCTATTGGCAAGAAAAAACGTGACATGATGAAAAAGATGGAGCGCCGATTTATAGATGGTGCGGTTGAAAATGGTGTAGACAAGGCATTTATTGAGAAATTTTGGAATCAGCTACTGGGATTTGCCGATTATTGTTTCAATAAATCCCACAGTGCTTGCTACGGGATGATTTCCTACCAAACTGCATATCTAAAAGCCCATTATCCAGAAGCTTTCATGGCAGCCCTCATGACTAGCGACTATGACGACACTGATCGCTTGGCAATCGAGATTAGCGAATGTAAAAATATGGGCATTACCGTCTTGCCACCCGATGTAAATGAATCATTCCTGGAATTTGCTGTAGTACCTAAAACGAAAAAAATTCGTTTTGGCATGAAAGCAATCAAGAATGTCGGTCAAGGCGCTGTAGAAGAAATATTAACTGCCCGTGAAGAAAAACAATTTACTAGCCTTGAAGATTTCTTATCACGAGTAAACTCTAGGGTTGTCAATAAGAAAGTTATAGAAAGTTTAATTAAATCAGGTGCGCTAGACCGATTCGGTGAACGTTCAGTGCTACTAAATAGCATTGAAACATTACTGGCTTTCGCTCAAAGAGTACAAAAACAGGCCAGTAGCGGCCAAGTAGATATTTTTGGCAACCAGCTAGAAGAAGTATTCGAAGCACCTAAGCTAGATTTGATTAAGCCAGATATACTTGCTTCTAATAGAGAACGATTACTGTGGGAAAGAGAACTACTAGGTTTATATCTCAGTCAACATCCACTCGATTTATACCAAACATTTCTCAGTGAACAAACCGTGCCATTAAATGAAATTACTCCGGAGCATCACGGCCGGCAAGTTAACGTAGGTGGCACTATTACAGATGTAAGAGAAATATCGACGAAAAATGGCCAACGTATGGCTTTTGTGAAAATCGAAGACTTATTAGGTGAGGTAGAGCTTTTGTTATTCCCGTCCAGCTACCAACAGACTGCTGGTCTTTGGAGCAGGGATACAGTTGTTCTGATAAGAGGCAAAGTAAATTCCAAAGACCGTGATGGCAATATAGGCGATGAAGCTAAAATACTTGTTGATGATGCCCGCGAAGTGACCGAAGAGCAAGCAACTGCCTATACAGCGACGGGCAAGAAAAAGCGCAGCCCTAAGCCGACAAAACCGATTACTAAGAAAACCAATCAGTCTAAAAATGACAAGCCCGTCAAACTGTATGTCAGGCTAGAAGACACCAATGATCAAGATATGCTACTTAAACTTAAGCAAACAATCGATAACTATAGCGGTTCAACTGATGTTGTTTTGGTGTTAGGCAAAGACAGCGCTAAACAGGCTATTAAGCTTCCTGGCGGTATCGACCATGAAGGCGATGCATACGCCGAACTACAGAGCTTAATCGGTGCTGAAAATTTAGTAATCAAGTAGTTAGTTAATAAAACCAGATGATCTGGTTAATATAACGCCTACAACAATAAGGGTAACAATAGCTATGTCTAGTATGGGGTGATTAAGCACAAAGTGCTCGCCCTCTGTAATTAATCTTCTAAGCTTCAATCCAAACTTGAGTAGCAAGAACATCAAACAGGCGCCAATGGTGGCTGATAGAGCAATGGTGGCCCATTGGGCTTTGCCATTGGTTAATACTGCAATTCTAGAAACTGGCTGACTGAGTTCTTCGAGATTTGGAGCAGTGGTTTGGATGTTTGAGGTTTGAAGATTGCCTGAAGTCATGTTGGTTATCGGTACTTCGGAGGCATTAAACGGTTCGCCGTATTCAGCCACTACTATAGTTTCGGGACCTTTATTTTGGAAATTTGGTGAATAGGCAATTCCAAAACCTACTTCAGTGTAATTAGGTTTTAACATATTTTCACGATGCGAAGGACTATTCATCCATCCAGCAACAGCTTGTTCGGAACTATTGAATCCAAAAGCTAGGTTTTCACCTGCTGATTTATATTTATAGCCACTTTCATTAATGAAGGCCCAAGGTGTTTTGCCGTCTGGCGCTATGTGTGCCCAATAGTCACGTTTTACCATGTCTTCAGCTTTGGCTTGAGCTGCACTAGTCAGTTCTTGATTAATAGTTAGCTCAGCTTGGGAGTTCGCCAAGCGATTGGCGTTTGTGGCAGCTAGTAGTGCAGTACTAGAGTAGTTGGTACTTATGCCAAGCACTCCCACATTGGTCCATAGGCTATTTATGAATATGCCAAGGGCAACTACAATAACCATAGGTAAATATGGCCAATAATGCTTCAAATAATGCTTATCGTGTGTGTGGTGGTGCGCTTTAATCTTTTTATGATGCGCTGATCTTTTTTTAGGTTTCGAGGCTAGTGCCATAGTTTTTATGTTTAATTATTTATAAGTGTTATTTTAGCATAACAATTTAATTAAAGCGACAATGATACATGGCAATGGCTGCTGCTTGAACAACATTCAGTGATTCTTTCTTGCCTAGCATTGGAATTTCTATTACTTCGTCGCAAGCTTCGACAACTTCTTTTTCTATGCCCTCAACTTCACGCCCCAATATAATGGCTATTTTTGGCGCCGGTCGATAGTCGTTTATTTTGATTGAATTTCTCGTCTGTTCTAGAGCAGCAACATCGTAAGCTTCAGCTTTTAGTGCTTTGATCACGTCGTCAATATTTTGTTTAACAGTCCACTTAACAGATTCTTCGGCGCCAAGTGCAGTTTTGGCAATAGCTTTATGAGTTTTATTGGCTAAATGGGGAAGTCTAGGGTCATCTTTGACCTTCGGATAGGGAGTGTAGCCTGTTAAGTAGACTTTTTCTACGCCCATTGCATCTGCTGTTCTAAGTAAAGCACCAATATTATGGGAGCTTCGTAAATTATGGGCAATAATTACAATTTTTCGCATAGCTATACTATACCCTAATCAAGTGCTTATGCTTTATAATGTAATGATATGAGCCAAGATGCCCGTTTAGACGAAGAGCATTCAACCCAGCGGCGTGCCCGCGTGCTGGGTATGGATTATGTAGATACTTCTCAAATACAAGACAAAGTTTTGTATAGGGAACTACTTAATGTTGATGAAATGCGCAATATGAAAGTAATCCCAATTCATGCCGATAAAAGCAATATTTTATTCGGTATTACTACTACTACAGCCCATAATGCCATGGATGACCTTAAGCAGCGTTTCATAGAGCAGCGCTTAAACTTTTCAATAATTTCCGACACTGGTTTTCGCGAGTATATGCAATTATACGATCCACCAAACAAAGTAGTTTACAAAGACATCAATGTCGAGCAGGCTGCTAGCGGATCGATGATAGATGAAATTTCCAATATTCTTAGCCAGGTGCGAGCTGATGATATGTTGGCTTACATTGTGGCGCAAGCTCATAAACTAAATTCCTCAGATATTCATATCGAAACCCAGACTGATTACGTTAGAATTAGGCTTCGAATTGATGGAGTTTTACACCCTATCGCCAGATTAACACCAGAAAAATACCGAACTCTTATATCAGCAATCGCTTCGGCAGGTAATGTTTCGACTTCAACGGATCAGGCTCAACAGGGTCATATATCAGAGAAAGTAACTATGGCTGACGGCACCAATGTGGATGTCAATGTACGCCTTGAAACTGTACCAACAATCAACGGCATGGATGTAGTGATGCGTTTGTTTAACATGGACCAGTCCATGTATAAACTAGATAATCTAGATCTAAACAAAAATGAGCGAGCTATCGTTGATGATATCATTGCTAAACCAAGCGGGCTGGTAATGGTAGTTGGTCCAACAGGCTCAGGTAAAACAACTACGCTTTATTCAATGTTAAATACACTCAATACCGAAGAGCGCAAAATTATTACCCTGGAAGATCCTGTAGAGTATCAATTCCCAGGAATATCGCAGATTTCTATTCATTCATCCGAAGGAGGAAACGATAATAGCTTTGCCGATAAGCTACGAGCCGTACTCAGGCTTGATCCAGACATAGTTATGGTTGGAGAGATAAGAGACATGGATACAGCGAAAACAGCCTTGCAAGCAGCCCTGACCGGACATTTAGTGCTTTCAACCTTCCACGCTTCTTCGGCCTCTGCAGCGCTTACTCGCATGTCTGAAATAATCGGCCAAAATCCATTGTTTGTTTCAGCTATAAGGCTAGTAATGGCTCAGCGCCTAGTACGCAGGCTAGACGATTCCCTCAAGCAACCCTACACACCTACAGAAGCGGAAGTACTCAAAATACAGCAAGTACTAGCTACGCTACCTGTAAATTATCCAAAACCGAGCCTTGAAAACCTTAAGCTCTACAAACCCGGCAAATCTCAAGAAAACCCTTACGGATTCAAGGGTCAAATTGCTGTCAGGGAACAATTTACGATGACGTCTAAACTAAGAGAATTACTAGAAAACCCGAAGGCCATGGTTTCAACACAAACTATTGAGGAGGCTGCAATAAATTCAGGCATGCTCACGATGGTTCAATATGGAATATTGAGGGTAGTTTCTGGTGAAACAACTCTAGACGAAGTTTTCCGTGTAGTTGGCTAACATAATAGCCCCAAAAACTCTTGCATAATAGGGGTAATTAGTGTAGAATTAAGCCTTATATGCAAAGTGTAGTTCAAAAAATTAGTGAAAAATATAAAAAGCCAGCTGTAGTTGACGTTCGCAGTGGTGACACCGTTAAAGTTCACCAAAAAATCCGTGAAGGCAATAAAGAGCGTGTGCAGGTTTTTCAAGGTTTAGTTATACGCACCGACAAAAAAGGCTCACATACTAGCCGTATTACTGTGCGCCGTATTGCCAGTGGCGTAGGAGTAGAAAAAAGCTTCATGCTTCACAGCCCACTTGTTGTTAAAGTAGAGGTTACCAAGCGCAGTAAAGTTCGCCGTAACTACCTATCTTATATGCGTGATCGTACCGGTAAGGCAGCTCGCCTAAGTAGTGTAGATTTCGACAAAGACAAGACTAACAACTCTCCAGATGAAATAATTGCTGCCCATGAAGCTAAGCAGGCCGAAGCCGCAGCTAAAGAAGCGGAAGCCGCCGCAGCTAAAGAAGCTAAAGAGTCCGAAGCTCAGACAACTGAAGCACAAGAAGCTCCAAAAGAAGCCGAAGCCAAAGAAGCTGATTCTAAAGAATCCAAAGATTAATTCTTAACTAAAATTTAATTTACGTTCTGTTACACTTAGTTCGTAAATGAGCTCAACTGAAATTGGTCGTAAAGCCGAAGCCGCCGCCCGCGCATACCTAGAAATGCGAGGTTTTAAAATATTAGAACAAAATTGGCGCCGCCCGCGCTGTGAAATAGACATAATAGCTATCAAAGACAGCACCATACATTTTATAGAAGTGAAATATCGTAAAGACGACACTCAAGGTGGGGGTTTAGAAGCCATAGATAACGATAAGTTGAAAAAAATGCGTCTTGGCGCCTGGGTGTGGGTAGATGAAAATAAATACCACGGCGAATACATGCTTTCAGCCATTGAAATCATCGGAGCGAAATTTTCTGTTATTGGATTTATTGAGAATGTCTATTAGCTAGACAGCATTTTGCGTAAGTTATCTTGGTTGCGTTGACGCCAAATTACCCTGGACTCAATTTCTTGAGAGGCCAGCTGTATATCCCGTTTCAGGGCGACTATATCTTTTTTATCATAAAAAAATGCAATAAATTGTTTTTGCTCTTCGGGTTTTGTAAAGATTGATCCAGCAATGCGGGCAAAATACCCAAAACTTTTATCACTGGCAAACTGTTCTTCAATCCATTGCCAATTAGAAACTAGCCACTTCCAAGCATCTGCCCGACTGTGCCGATTCCTAAGTAAGCTTGCAAACCAGCTCATTAGATTTTGACGACGAATAAGGTCGGTTTTTAATAAATCTATTAATTGTGTTATATGTTTTTGATCTCTAGTTTCACAAATAGCAGATGCAACTTCTTCTTTTTCTTCAGCACTTAAATTACTCGAGTACATATCAAGCAGTCTGGAAAAATCGGCTTCATTACCGTGTATTGAGGCACAGGCATAGACGGTAGAGCGAGTGCTAGCAGGTAAGTCCGAAGGTTTTTTCATGTCCCTAAACATTTTTAGACCTGTTTTGATATGCTCTTGGCTTTTATTGCCAACTGCAAGAGCGTTTATGAGGCTTCTTAGTCGTAGCGTTTGAGAGTCATCATTTGGGCTATCTAGCCAGCCTAGTTGTTCGGGGAGTTTATCCATAATACCTAGAACAATTTCATTAAGAGCTTTTTCTTCTTTGGTGTCGTGTTCTATAAGCCTTCCAGCTTCAGACAGAGCTAGAGCTATAGCACTCCATACTGTTTCGCTAGTTTCACCTTTATAGGCCTTTGCTAGTTCAATTAAATCTGTTGTATGAACATTGCCGGCACGTTGTACAAGATTGTAATTATCTAGTAATAACAAACGGTTAATAACCGAGATTTCACTGTCTTTTATATCATCAATGATATTATCTAGATGGTTTTTTCGATGGTATGTGGGTATAAAATAACTTTTACCTTCATTATTTAGTATTAAAGCTTTACTTGATACTTCATTTATTTTTAGTTCTTGGGATTCTTTACTTAATAGGTTTATATCGGTCTTAAGATTACTTGCAATCGGTAATTGCCATACAGTGTCGCCTGGGTTGTTATTTGGATTGTTCAAAAAACGTTTTTGCTTGAGTGACACAGTTTTAGTGCCCGGCTCCCAGTTTACTTCAACAATAGGGTATCCAGGCTTAGTTAGCCAATTTTGCATAAGCTGATTGATATTTTTGCCACTCGATTTTGATATGGCGCGCCATAAGTCATCAGCTTCGGTGTTGGCATATTGATGTTCGTTAAAATAATCTGTTAGACCTTTTTTGAATGCTTCTTCGCCAACATAATTCATCAACATGTAAAGCAGAGTTCCGCCTTTGGCGTAAACGATTGAAGGATCAAATAGAGTGCTGATTTCATCGGGATGTGCAACATCGCAGTGTACAGATTGGACATCTTTCAAGCTGTCACGTCTCTTAGCGCTGAAACCTTCATGGGCTACAAAACTCTCAAATATATGCCACTCTGGGAAAATTTCATCGATTGCTCGGTACTCCATCATATTGGCAAAACTTTCATTGAGCCACAAATCGTCCCACCAGCGCATAGTCACTAGATTCCCGAACCATTGGTGCGACATTTCATGAGCGATTACTAATGCAACGTGCTGCTTAGATTCGACACTTGATGATTGATCGTCGATTAACATGGCTGACTCTCTATAAGTAATCAACCCCCAATTTTCCATGGCCCCTGAGCTGAAATCAGGCAGTGCCACCATATCAAGCTTTTCTAATGGATATTTAATTTGAAAATAATCTTCGAAAAATTCCAAGCTCTTCACAGCTACATCAACACTGAATGCTAATTTATCCTTTTGGTCAGGAGTCGCGTAGCAACTCACTTTAACGCCGTTTTTTGCCGTTGCTTCCATATAATCCATGTCGCCAATTACGAAAGCAAGAAGATAACTAGACATTTTAGGTGTGGTTTCGAATGCAGACGTTACAAGTCCATTGGATTCAGTTTGATTTTTGACGGGAGTATTAGACAGCACTGTTTGCCCGCTCGGACTGATTAGAGTCAAATCATAGGAAGCTTTGGCTTCTGGTTCATCAATACACGGAAATGCTTCCCTGGCATGGTGGCTCTCGAACTGAGTGGCAATTAATTTTTTGTCTTCACCGTTGTGTTTGAAAAAACAAGGATATATACCGTTCATAGGTTTTGTAATGGTTCCCTTGAAGTCCATTGCTATAGTGTAATTACCAGAAACAATTAAGCTATCTGAATGTAGACGAACTTCATCGAGCGAATTTTGGTTATTAATTCTTTTTACTGCAATGGCTTGGTCGCCATTTTTGGTGTGACTGAGTATAGTGGCATTAGTGATCTTTAATTCTTTCTGATGAAAAGTAAATCTTTTAGAAGGTTTTCCGCTTCGTTTTCCTTTGATTTTAACTTGGCCTTCGAAAGTGAGTTTCTCCGGGTCGATTTTAAGCGTTAACTGGTAATTATCGGGAGAAAATTGGTTTATTAAGCGGGCAACTTTTTGTGACATATATAATATTTATTTTAACACGCGTAAATAAATTTATTAGATTGACTAAATTGGTGGCACAGGCTATACTTAATGTTAAGTCCGGCCACAGTGGTCGGCTTTTTTAGTATAAGAGCCATGAAAATATGATATTTAAGAGGAAGGAATAATATGGAACTTGATATCAAACAATTAGCAGTAGCAATCAGAACTATTGCCGAAGAAAAAAACTTACCAGAAGAAACAGTCAAGGATGTGATTGAACAGGCCCTCGCTGCCGCTTACCGCCGTGATTACGGTGATCGCGAACAAGAAGTGCGCGTCAACATGAACCTCAATAGTGGTGATGTTGATGTATATGTTTCGAAAGAAGTTGTAGAAAAAGTTGAACATCCAGCTTACGAAATAAGTTTAAGCGAAGCTCAAACTCGTAAGAAAGATGCAAAACTGGGCGATCTAATTGAGGAACATCAGCAGGCTAAAACATTCGGTCGAGTTGCCGCTCAAACGGCCAAGCAGGTAGTTTTACAACGCTTGCGTGAAGCTGAGCGCGAAATTGTAATGGCTGAATACGAAGATAAAATCGGTACAGTCATTAATGCCACAGTGGCTCGCGTAGAAGGCAATATCGTGCGCATCGATCTTGGTCATGCTCAAGGAATCTTGCCTCGAAGCGAACAAATTCAAGGTGAACACTATCACCCTGGTCAAAGACTAAAGGTATTTCTAAAAGATGTTGAAAAAGGTCCTCGTGGTCCACAGCTGGTCGTATCAAGAGGCAACACTGAATTTGTAGAATGGCTATTTAGAGCCGAAGTTCCAGAAATGGAAAATAACGCAGTAGAAATTAAAGGCATAGCTCGTGAAGCTGGAGTGCGCAGCAAAATCGCCGTAGCATCAAATGTACCAGGGGTTGATCCAGTTGGAACATTTGTTGGCGGACATGGAACGAGGGTCAACGCAGTAATGGGCGAAATTGGCGACCAAGAAAAAATCGACATTGTAGTTTGGAGCGACAACATCGAAGAATATATCATTAATGCTCTTAGCCCAACAAAAGTAACCAAGGTTGTAATAGACAAAAAAGACAATAAAGCACGCGTGATTGTTCCAGAAGACCAGCTGAGCATTGCGATTGGTAAAAGTGGGCAAAATGTTCGCTTAGCTAGCAAGCTTACAGAACACGAAATCGATATTGAAGCCGAAAAACAAGAAAGCCAAGAACAGCAAGATCAAAATGTAGAAGGTGAAGTAAAAACTACTGAAACAACTAAAAAACCGAAGCTCAAGAAGAAGAGTGAACTAGAAAGCAGTCTTTTAGCTAGTATTGAAGAACACGGCGAATAGTTAAAAAAACTTACAGAAATGTCAATTAGCACTCTTGACCTGAGAGTGCTAAATGATATTATAGAAATAGCGTAAAACAGCGCAATATTTTAAAAAGGTACAATAAATATGATGCCAAGTTCACCGGACTTTCAAGAATTTTTGAATCATCTGTCAAATAATGCTTTACAAAGCTTGAAGCACGCTGATGCCCTAGCGCGCAGTTTTGGAAGTGCCTATGTTGGCACAGAGCATCTTCTTCTTGGCGTATTAGCGCAGGAAGGTTCAATTGGACAGAAGATATTAGAAGATGCCGGCTTAACACTTGATAGAGCTCGGGTAGCACTCAACTTAGCGCCTCAAACTTTGGTTATCAACGTTGGAGCTAAAGGTCTTAGTGAAACTGCCAAACTAACACTAAAAATGGCGTATGATGTTGCTCAAGATTATGCTCAAGATTTTTGTGGCACAGAACATATTATTTATAGTATTTTAACTCAGAAAAATGCTCGCGCCACTATTATGCTGAGAGAGATGAATATTAACGTCGATCATCTTATTCATGAATTAGAACAGATGATGAATCGTCAGCAATACGATGACATGGGTGGCATAAATGGCACCAATAGACGAGGCAATAAAAAAGCCCGAAAAACAGCTCTGGATTTTTACGGAAGCGATATTACTCTACAGGCACGCGAAGGCAAATTAGACCCCGTTGTTGGGCGAGATAATCAATTAAAGCGCATGATTACCATTTTGAATCGGCGAACCAAGAACAATCCTGTTCTAATTGGAGAGCCAGGCGTAGGCAAAACTGCTATTGTAGAAGGTTTAGCTCAGCGCATAGTTTCCGAAGATGTTCCTGATAGTTTGCTCGAAAAACGTATTGTAATGCTAGATTTAGCTGGTATGATTGCCGGCACAAAATATCGCGGTGAGTTTGAAGAAAGACTAAAAAAAGTTATGTCTGAACTCGAAAAAGATACTAATACAATTGTATTTATCGATGAGCTACATCTAATTGTTGGGGCAGGCGCAGCCGAAGGAGCGATGGATGCTGGTAATATCTTGAAACCATCACTTGCCCGTGGCAAAATTCAGGTTATTGGAGCCACTACTACCGATGAGTATACTAAGCATATCGAAAAAGATGCCGCTTTAGAACGACGATTCCAACCTATTCAGGTGCCTGAAACTACTCCAGCCGAAACTGTAGCCATATTAAAAGGACTGCGACGTCATTATGAGGAATATCATGGTGTAAAAATTGGCGACGAGGTTATCGAAGATGCCGTTACTCTTGCAAAACGCTACATCAATGACCGCTATATGCCTGACAAGGCCATTGATTTAATAGATGAAACTTCAGCACATCTTCGAGTAGACAAGGGCAAAACCAGTCCAGAAGTGCGCCGCTTGCAAAAAGAACTTAAACTGGTTAATTCACGTATTGAAGACGCTGTAGATGCCGAAGATTATGAACGTGCTGCCAAAGAAAAAACTCGCGCATCACAGATTAAAGACGAGCTTAAAAATGTTAATGCCAATCAAAAGCATGCTAAGCGTCTGACCGTTTCCGGCGATGATCTTGCCGATGTCGTGTCTCGTATGACTGGAGTGCCAGTCAGTAAAGTTATTAAAAGTGAAGCTAAATATTTACTGAATCTAGAAAAAACTCTATCCAAGCATATTATTGGTCAGAGCGAAGCAGTTGAAGTAGTTTCAAGAGCCATTAGACGCAATCGTAGTGGCGTTGGAACCGAAAAAAGACCTATTGGATCTTTCATATTTTTAGGGCCCACAGGCGTTGGTAAAACAGAGCTAGCGCGAGTTTTGGCTCGTGAGTTTTTCGGTAATGAAAAAGCACTAGTTAAAATTGATATGAGTGAGTTCGGTGAACATCACAATGTATCTAGGCTGGTAGGAGCACCGGCTGGCTACATTGGGTACGATGAAGGTGGACAGCTGACAGATAGAATTCGTCGCCAACCATATAGTCTAGTGCTGTTTGACGAAATTGAAAAAGCCCATCCAGATGTATTTAACATGCTTCTGCAGATGCTCGAAGACGGCCATTTAACAGATGCAAAAGGCCGTAAAATTGATTTTACAAACACAGTTGTTATTATGACTAGCAATATTGGCGCTCAAAAGCTGCAAAAAGAATCTAGTCTTGGTTTTCATTCTAAATCTAGTTCCGATTTTGATGATTTATCAAAACTCCATGAGGCCAACAAAGAACAGGTAGTTGATGAGCTAAAAAAACTTTTGAGGCCTGAACTGCTAAATCGTATAGATAAAACAGTGGTTTTTAGAGCTTTAACTAAACAAGATATTTTTAAGATAATAGATTTACAGATTGACGACTTGAAAGCTCGTTTACAGCGCAAAGGAATCAGTGTCGTCTTGAGTACCTCTGCTAAAAATTATTTATTAGACAAAGGATATGATGCTAAAAATGGAGTACGACCACTCCGCAGGTTAATTCAAGAAACCATAGAAGACCAAATTGCTAGTGATTTGCTTGACGACAAGTATACCAAAGGTGATATTATTCAGATATCGACCAAAAACGGCAAGCTATCCTATGCGACAACTAAAGAATAAGCAAAAATACCAATCTGGCTCATCAAAATTAGTCAGTCTAGCAATAACTACTCTAGTCATAGGCTTATGTATTGTTGCGGTCGTCAACAAACAAAATATCCAAGACTGGTGGGTGCTTAGAAGCTATCAAGCACCCGCCAATATCACTGCTATTGCTGATCAAATTGCACTGACAGATTCCAGCCGAAAGGTATTTTATGTTAATCGGCCACAGATAACTAACAGCCAAACATTTACTCAGGCTTGTCAGTCTAGAGCAGAAGAAAAAACCATTGTGCTTGGCTGTTATCATGGTAATCAATTAGGCATATTTATACTCGATGTTACCGACCCTAGGCTGCAGGGAGTCGAACAGGTTACAGCCGGACATGAGCTTCTACATGCAGCCTACGACAGATTGAGCAGTACTGAGCGTAGTCGTGTTGACAAGTTGCTTTCCGATTATTACGTTAGTGTGAAAGATCAACGCATCATTGATACTATCGAAGCTTACAAAAAAACTGAACCGAATGACCTAATCAATGAAATGCACTCAATTTTTGGAACTGAAATTCCTAATTTACCACCTGAGCTTGAACAGTATTATTCCAAATATTTCAAAGACCGCTCAGTTGTTGTCGGTTTCAGTCAGAAATACCAATCTGAATTCACCAGCCGCAAAAATAAAATTGCTGCTGATGATGCCCAGTTGGCTGTATATAAAAACCAAATTGATTCTCTAGAAAATGAGCTTCAGCAGCAGCTAGCAACCATCGATGCTCAAGACGCCCAAATGACAAGACTAAAAGCTAGTGGCGACTATGAAGCCTATAACGCCATGGTAAATCCATATAATAATCTAGTCTATTCATACAATGCCAAGATAAATACTCTACAACGACTAATAGACAAACATAACAATTTAGTTAATGAACGCAATGCTATAGTGCTCGAAGAAAGTCAGCTTCTCAAAAACCTTCAGCCTCAGGCCAAGCGAATTAATAATTAATTAATAAAGCAGTGCTAAAATAGATTAATAAAGCGGAGTGTTTTTTGTCTAAAAAAAATAAATCAAAATTCGTTTGCAATAACTGCGGTGCTATCAGTACTAGCTGGAGTGGCAAATGTTTACAGTGCGGCGAGTGGAATACCATAACCGAACAGCTAGATACTTTGAGCGTTGCAGGTTCTAGTAGTAGTGGCAGAATATTGTCATCACAAACTCTGAACCAATCAATAAAGAGTGATAATAAGCGTTTGGTAAGTGGCATCAAAGAAATAGATGATGTTTTAGGGGGTGGAATTGTTGCCGGTAGCATCAACCTAATTGCTGGTCAGCCAGGAATTGGAAAAAGCACAATCTTGTTACAACTTGCCAATAAAATAGCTAATCAAGAACCTACGTTATATATCAGCGGTGAAGAATCAGCCCATCAGATTGGTTTACGTGCCAAAAGGCTTGGTGCTGCTAGCAATAAGCTCAATATTGTAACTAGCAATTCAGCCGACGATATTGCCGCTACTATTGCCGAAGGTAACACCAAATTAGTAATTGTTGATTCAATTCAAACTCTTTCATGCAGTGCTATTAGTTCAGCTGCTGGCACTGTTTCTCAAATTACTAATAGCACCCAATTAATTACTATGGCTGCCAAAAAAAGTAATACAGCCGTCATAATTGTTGGTCATGTTACCAAAGAGGGTTATATTGCTGGTCCAAAAGTACTCGAACATGCAGTAGATGTAGTTCTGCAGCTAGAAGGCGATAGGTATGGCGGCTTTAAGCTCTTAAGAGCCATCAAGAACCGTTTTGGTTCAACAAGTGAAACAGGAATCTTCGAAATGGTGGAAGCAGGCTTACAGCCTGTTAAAAACCCCTCAGCAGCATTACTAAATGAGCGTCAGATTAGTGACGGCTCGATTGTGCTCGCTACCATGGAAGGCACTAGACCACTACTTGTAGAAGTACAAGCTTTGGTAAATCGAACTAGCTATGGTTACCCCAAAAGAGCTGCTAGTGGTTTCGATTTGAACCGATTGAACTTATTGATTGCCATGCTTGAGCGACGCTCCAAACTAAAACTTGCCGAATACGATGTTTATATTAATATCGTTGGCGGTATTCAAATCAAAGAACCAGCGGCCGATCTAGCAATCTGTCTGGCCATAGGCTCTGCTGCTAAAGGCATGCAGCTTAACAAGAATTTAGTGGTCTTCGGTGAAATTGGTTTGTCTGGTGAAGTAAGGCATGTGCCTTATGTAGAAAGACGACTCGAAGAATCAAAAAAACTGGGATTTGAAGGCGCAATTGGTCCAAGATCCAGTGGAACCAAGAAGATAGCTGGACTTAATTCGGTTAAAGACGTTAGAAGCGCTCTAAACCAATTTCTAGATAAAGATTAATTAACGGGTAACCGTAATAACACCTGTTTGTTCGTCGTTGCTACGAACATATATTGTGCTGTTCCCGGCAGGTAATGTTACGGCACAGCTGGTATTAGTTGTGTTACAAGCAGAACCACCATTTACATAAACTGTATATGTACCAACACCGCCGGACCACGAAACATTTACTGGACTTCCAACGCCTGTAGCTCCATTGCTCGGACTATTTAGTGTAAGAGCCGATTTCGCAGTCGCATTGATAGACATTGATTGACTAGCTGAGTACAAAACACTATCTGTGACTGTTGCTTTTAATGTGCCACTACCACTTGATGATGGTGTAAATGTAAATGAAATAGTCGACGGCGAATCTTTAACGCGTGAAGTATTGATAGTTTGACCATTGTAGGTGAAAGTTACCGTTCCTGGGAATTGAGAGTATTGACTATCACTTAATTGGTGCGTGCCCTGAGTAACCGTAGCTGTAACTGTGCAGCTAATATCACAGCTATCTGGTGCAGTTAGCGTGATTGTCGGTGGACTATCTGAGCAGTTGTGTACATCATCGCTGGCTGTAGTGGATTTACTCGATGTACCCTTGGAATTCGAACCAATGTTAGCTCTGCCGCCGTTAAATATGTCTATGTTCCAAGATGCAGCATTGGCATTGAAAGCATTTTCTCTAGCAAGTGGAGGAGTACAACTGGTGGCTAGCTTATTGGACACTTTGTCTATTGCTTGGGACGTTTGCTTAACTGTTCCACCACCAATGTAGTGTCCTGGATAGAGGTCTTTAGCTGGACTTGGTTCTTGACTACCAATACCAATGTGGTTGCGAACTATGAATGCTGGAGCTAGTTTGACAGTAGAGGGCTGCTGCCAGTTAACGGCTTTTTGATTTTTGTGAGCATATTCCATCCAGCCTTTGGTAAGTGGTCCGGTTAGCACTTCCATTGATGTCCTGAGCGTAACACGACGTGAGTGGTGTCCTACCCAGCTCACAGTGGAATATTTGGTAGACCAACTGGTCATCAAGCCGTCATAACCATCGTTTGTAGTACCGGTTTTTACGGCAAACTTCCAACCGTTGTATCGCTGAAACTTATAGCCCGTACAATTTTGCTCTGTACAGTTTCCCGGCAAGTAACTGGCCCTAGGGTCACTGGCCATGTCGTTAACAATGTAAGCAGTATCTGGTTTAATTACTTGATCGGCTTTTGGTTGTTTATATTCTAGCAGTGTTTTGCCAGCTGAGTTAGTAACTTTTAGAAGATATGTTTTAGGAATGGCTTTGCCCATTCGGGCAAGAGTCGCAAGACCATTGACGTGATCGTCTAGGTACAAGAAAGCTCCATCGCCGATAGCTGCAGCACCATAACATTGCGTGGTTTTAGTTAAGGCTTCGTCACGATAGCAATTATAGGTTTTCTTTTTCTTAGATTGTAAATAAGGATTATCCATCATAGCTGATGCTGTATCAATTACCTTGTTTACTGATTTAACCTTGCCATTGCTAGTATCGTTGGGCACGGCCGAATACATGGCTTTTATAGCTGGTACGTTTCTGGAACCACCCAGAGCATAGCGCAGCGTAACTGGTCCAGGGTATTTGAAGTCATAATTTTGCAAACAATTTCCACCGTTTTTAGGTAATTGCTTGTTGGTACATGGGTATCCAGGAAGTGGACCTTGGGTATCATAGAACACTGATCCGGCACCAACATTGTTGTTGTTATTAATCAAGGTGGTGTAATCATAAGGTTTGAAGCTGGATCCTGGTGGTATCAATATGCCTGATGCATAGTTATTCTGACCATGGTCGGGGTCGTTGAAATCTACACCACCAACCAAAGATACAATTTGACCAGTTTTAACATCTTCATTAACCATGGCTTGTTCGTCTGCGCCGTAGCGCTTGGCATTATTTCTGTTATTGGCAACTAAGCTTTCAGCTTTGTTTTGCAGGTCCATATCCATAGTTGTGATGACCTGCCAGCCTCCACGGTCTACTAGTTTAGAGCCATAGCGTTGTTGTAGCTCTTGTTTGGCAGAAAGTACGAAATATGGAGCTTTTATGCCTTGGAATTTAGGTGACTGTTCATGTATTTGGGCTAGTACGTCTACTTGCTTAGCTTCATCGGCTTGGGCTTTTGTAATGAAGCCCTGCTTAACCATCTGATCCAATATGTAGTACTGACGACCAATCAGTGCTTCGCGGTTGAAAGTATCAGCTGTTACTGCGGAATTAAATTTGCTGCTAGCGTACGGCGAGTAGTAACTAGGTGCCTGAGGAATTGCGGCTAGCATAGTTGCTTGAGCTAGAGTTAGGTCTTTGGCATTAGTATGGAAATAATCTCGGGCGGCGCTTTCCACTCCATATTCAACTCCACCATATGGGGCTACGTTTAGGTATCCGGTTAAAATGTCTTCTTTTTTGTATTCACGCTCGAGTTCTACAGCCAAAATTAACTCTTTGACCTTACGTGTTATGGTTCGATTATCGGTCCACTTTTCGTTCAACTTTACTAGCTGCTGAGTTATTGTTGATCCGCCCTGCACGTTGCCGGACTTTCCAGTAAAGTTATTGTATGCTGCACGAATAATGCCGCGTGTATCGAAGGCGCCGTGCTTATAAAAATCCTTATCCTCGATAGCTATAGTAGCTTGCTTCATGTATGGGGAAATCTGGTTACTTTCAACAGGAATACGCTTTACGGCGTCATAGTCTTGCCACAGAACGGTTTTACCGGTGCGGTCATAATAAGTGATGCTTCCGCCAATTTTATTGCCAGAAATATCTTTAATTTGTGGTAAATCTTTTCTGAAGAATGCAAATAAACCAACCGTTAAGAAGAAGCTGACTAATATGGCAATACCAATTATTTTAAGGGCCATGATGCCGCCTTCTCGACTGAACCAATATTTAGCAAGTCGCTCTGGGTTAAGGTGATACATAATCCGCTTAAATCTGTCTTTAGGCAGGGTACTTAAGTAAGTGGCTTTTTCGGCGGCTAGAGTAGCTTTTCTGGCTCGTACCCTATCCATTAAGGAACTATTTAATTTAAGAGTTTTCCCGCTCTTCGTGGTAACTGTATTGTTTTGTTTGAATTTTGGCCTACGACCGGATGGTTTTCCCATATACCCTCTGTTTAATACTAAAGCTAATTATATCAAAATTTTCATAAAAAAAGACTATTTTTTAACTAGCTTTTATGTCATAAAAAATATCTGCTTAAGAATATAAATTAGGTTATAATAAAGCAATAATTCTATTGCTATAAAAGGAAGTAAATGAAATTATCAGAAGAATTAAAATGGCGCGGGTATGTTAATCAAACTACCATTAAGGACCTAAAATCTCTCGACGGCAAGCCGCTTAATTTTTATATAGGAGCTGATCCTAGTTCAGATTCGATGACAATCGGTAACTTGGCTGCACTGAAAATGGCTAGTTGTTTGGCAAATCATGGCCACAAAGCGTTTCTACTAGTCGGTGGTGCTACAGGTATGATTGGTGATCCAGATGGCAAGAAGACCGAACGCGAACTAATACCAATCAATGAAGTAAACGTCAATAAACAAAAGCTTTCTGAGCAATTCAAGAATTTACTAAAAGCTAAGCAAGTACAAATTGTCGATAATTATGATTGGTTCAAAGATGTCGCTTATATTGATTTTTTGAGGGATATTGGTAAGCACGTACCGCTAAGGCAAATGCTAGGTCGCGATTTCGTAAGCACTCGCATTAAAGACGAGAATGCCGGCCTTAGTTACGCAGAATTCAGTTATGTTTTGATACAGGCCTATGATTTTCTACACCTCTATACAGTAAATAACGTAACTCTTCAAATATGTGGTTCTGATCAATGGGGTAATTCTATCGCCGGAGTAGATTTAATTAGACGAAAAACTGGCGGCGAGGCACATGTGCTGTCAATGCCTCTAATAATTAATCAACAGACAGGTGAAAAATTTGGCAAAACAGAAGCTGGTGCAATTTGGTTAGACCCTAGCAAAACCACGCCAACTCAGTTCTATCAGTTCTGGGTAAATGTTGATGACGCCAGTGTTGAATCATATCTCAAAATCTACACCGATTTAGATAAGCAGGCAGTAGATACTGTGCTTGATGAGCATAAAAAAGACCAATCCAAAAGATTGGCGCAGAAAAAACTCGCCGAAGAAGTTACCGCTTGGGTTCACGGCCCCGAGAATGCCAAAACTGCACAGGAAGTAACTAGCTATCTTGTTGGCGAAAAGAATGTTGGCGAGGCTAATGAACAGAGTTACGAAGCTCTGGCTCAGGAAATTCCAGTAGTTAAAACCGATTCGATTATCGAGGCACTAGTCAAATCAAAGCTTGCTAGTTCCAATACCGAAGCTCGGCGTTTGCTTACAGGCAATGCAATTGCTGTGAACGGTAAAAAAACTAGCCAAGATAAATTCCAAACTAGTGATTTTACCAACGGAAAACTCATTATTAAAAAAGGCAAAGCTTTCAAAGACTCTGCCATAATTGAAAAAATATAATTATAATTTGATAAACTAGGAGTCAGATGAACGCAAACAAAACCAAGAAGAAAGCCGACCAATATAACGACCCATCTCATAACTATTTGAGGTACTGGGATGAGCGTCAATACGAACACATGGCCGAAGAAATCGCCATTAAAAAACTTATCAAAAACAAGCATTTTAAGACCGCCGTTGACATCGGTGGAGGCTATGGCCGTTTGTGTCTATTACTAGAAAATTATGCCGATAAGGTCACTCTAGCCGAGCCTAGTCAGCAACAGTTAGATATTGCTAAAGACTTTCTAAAAGGGCACGATGAAATTGACCAGAAATTAATGCAGGCCGATGATCTCAAATTCAAAGATGGCTCAATTGATCTAATAACTATGATTAGAGTAATGCATCACTTGCCAGATCCTAAAGAAGAATTTTCCGAAATATCACGAGTGCTGAGCACTGAAGGACAGGCAATAATTGAAGTAGCTAGTTATTCCCATTTTAGAAACCGAATTAAGCACTTAGCAAAAGGCCAAGGATTACCGGAAGAACCAGTCGATATTCGATCTGCTGAGAATCGTCGAGATGACGAAATTGCATTTGTTAATCATAATCCTAAAACAGTCATAAAACAGCTTAATAAAGCCGGACTAAAAGTTGATGCAGTTCTGTCTGTTTCTAATCTGCGTAGCACCACTCTCAAGAAAATCGTACCTAGAGAAATTATGCTTGGAGTTGAAAAAGTAGCCCAAAAACCTCTAGCTAGCTTTTACTTTGGACCTTCAATCTTCTTTTTAGTAAGCAAGAAATAAACAATGCCTGTAACCCTAGATAGTCCGGTTACCGAACTAAAGGGGGTTGGGGAAGCGTTAGCTAAAAAGCTAGCAATTCTGGGTATTAAAACCGTATTTGATTTAATCGACAACTATCCTAGACGATATGAGGATTACTCAAATCTGACGAATATAAATGAGTTAAAGCCGGGCCCGGTAAGTATTCAAGCTACTATCGGGCATGCCACAGGCAGATATGTGCGTCGAGGTATGCATATAACAGAAGCTATTGCTAGCGATAAAACAGGTAGTATTAAATTGGTTTGGTTCAACCAACCTTATCGTGCGGCAAGCCTTAAAACTGGCCAGCAATATTATTTGTCGGGTAATTTTGAACTTCGCAATCAGCGTTTTAGTATTTCTAATCCGAGTATTGAAATAGTTTCCGATATGCCAGTTAATACGGCCAGAATAATTCCAGTTTATAAAGAAACCAAAGGCCTGTCTTCTTATCAAATACGTTCTGCCCTCAAGCAATGCACGGATTTAATGCAAAAATTACCCGACAATTTACCTTTGTCTATTACTAAAAAAGCCAAGCTTATGACACACGCTGAGGCAATTTCAAACTTGCATTTCCCGAAGTCTTCTGAAAAATTAACCCAAGCTAAACACCGCCTAGCTTATGAGGAAGTTTTTAGCCTGAGCCTGGCTAGCTTACTCAATAAACAAGAAATAAAATCCGAGCAAAGCCTAAGCATCGATTTTAAACAACAATTAGCCAAAGATTTTGTGTCTAAATTGCCGTTTGAACTCACCGCTGGACAGCGCCAAACAATTTGGCAAATATATCTTGATATCCAAAAAACACAGCCCATGAACAGGCTAATAGAGGGTGACGTTGGAAGCGGAAAAACTGTAGTCGCAACTATGGCGGCTTTGATGCCTTTAGCACAAAATTGGCAGGTAGCTTTAATGGCACCCACCGAAATTTTAGCGCGTCAGCATGCCGAAACGATTCATAAGTTACTAGAGCCGTTAGGGATGCACCACACTGTTGGGTTACTTGTTGGAAGTTTGAAGAAGGCTCAAAAAACTGCCGCTCAAGAAGCAATCAAAAAAGGCAAAATTAAATTTATAGTTGGAACTCACGCCTTAATTCAAGAAGCAGTTGATATGCATAGGCTGGCTTTGATTGTAATAGATGAGCAACATCGTTTTGGGGTTAAACAACGTAAAGAATTAATGTCCAAAGCCGGTCATATGCCCCATGTTTTGAGTCTTACAGCCACTCCAATCCCGCGCTCACTGACACTTACTCTTTACGGTGAAATGGATATATCAATTCTTGGTGAGAAGCCTAAAAATCGAGCTGTCATAGAAACCACAATTAAATCACCAAATTCTAGACCAGCACTATATGAAGAAATTGATAAACAGCTAGATCAAGGACGCCAAGCCTTTGTTGTGTGCCCTTTAATAAGTGAGTCAGAAGCACTTAATGCAAAGTCGGCCGAAGAAACATTTCAAGAAATGCAAAAAGGACATTTTAAAAATAGACGTATAGGCTTACTACACGGCAAACTAAAAGCTGATCAAAAACAAGCTATTATGCAAGAATTTATCAATCACAAAATTGATATTTTGGTATCCACTACTGTTATTGAAGTGGGAGTTGACGTGCCAAACGCTACCGTCATGCTAATAGAGAGCGCTGAGCGTTTTGGATTGGCTCAAATTCACCAGCTAAGAGGACGTGTTGGACGATCCGAGTACCCAGGTTATTGCTACTTAATGTTAAGCGACTCTAGGCCAGCAAGTAGGCGCCTAAGAGCCCTAGAAAGCTCCAACGATGGCTTCAAATTAGCGGAACTTGATCTAGATATTCGTGGTCCAGGGGCTATTTATGGCACTATGCAACATGGCCAATTAGACCTTCGAATTGCCAGTTTAACAGATGCAAAATTGATAGCAGAAGCCCGAAATAATGCCCAAGAACTGATAGATTCTGGCGAAAATTTGTTACAATATAAAGAGCTCATGAGAACTGTAAATAAATTAAGAGCAGTAACCAACCTCAATTAGATAAATGTATTCTGGATCAACAATTAGTGCTGCCTCTGGCCGCATACTAGGCGCCCATCAGCGCATAGATAAAATTGCCCACCGGCAGTTGCAACAACTATGCCCAAAAAATAATTTCCCATCGATTAAAAACATTCTAAAGTTCGAAGGCAACAATGGACCAGACGCTATTAAGCGCAAAAGCCCTGCCAAAGACGAACCATGGCATTTTATTGACCCGCATGATCATTCCGATAAAAATCTTATTGAGCAAATTGAATTACACTATAAAAACTTGGTTAAGGCGTTAAGAGAAGATGATGAAGTAAAATCAGCTTTCGAAGCTGCTTGGATTGCGCATGCTATAGTCGACGGTCTTACTCCGGCACACCATTATCCGTACGATGAAAAACTCAGTGAATTACGCTGTGGCCAAACCAATGAAACACGCACTTCTGTGTACAGAAAAATTGTAATGAAGGGTGAAACTAAAACTAAGACCGTTAAAAACAATTGGAAGATGTGGGGGCCAAAAGGCTTATACACCAATCATGCTAGCTTTGAAACGGGAGTAGCGATTTTGATGGCGCCCCTGAATAAACTAGGTACAATCCCTAAGCAAAGTGCCGTCGCAAAATTCAAGAAACAAAACCTCGAACAGTGGTATCGTCAACAATCTCAAGCCATAGCTAAGCTCAATATTTATGACCAATTCTGCGAATCGGGTTGGACTATAAATGTTGCCAGAAAAGTTCGCAGTCAGCTTATTCCTGATATTATCCAGGCCGTTACACTGGTTTGGTATAAGGCATACTTAGATTCAAAAAACCCACAGGCATTAAAATCATGAGAGTAATTGCTGGCTTTTTGGGTGGACGAAATTTTAATGCCCCCAGAGGGCACCGCACTCATCCTATGAGCGACAAAATGCGTGGAGCTATTTTTGGTGTGCTTGGCGATATCAAGGGCTTAACTGTTCTGGATGCTTTCGCAGGCAGTGGTGCTCTTTGCTTTGAAGCCATCAGTCGCGGCGCAAAATCAGCCATCGCGATAGAAGTCGATAAAAAAGCTCATAGCTGCATACGAGAAAATATCGAATCACTAGAGCTACAAGAGAGGATTAAAGCCATACGAGCTTTTGCCAATGCCTGGTCAACTCGCCACCAAGCGATGTTCTTCGACCTAATATTCCTGGATCCGCCTTATGACAACGTGCCATACCGCGACCTTAAGCATATGCCTAGACATCTAAAAGATACCGGCATTATGGTGTTATCTTGGCCTGGCAAAGCTGAAAACCTGCGATTTGAGAACTTAGAAGTTGTCCAAGAAAAAAATTTCGGCGACTCAAAGCTAGTATTTTATAAAAAAATCGGTTAAAATACTTCGGTACCTAACCAATTTTTGCGGATGTGGTGGAATTGGTAGACACGCTAGTCTTAGGAACTAGTGCCGCAAGGCGTGGAGGTTCAAGTCCTCTCATCCGCACCAATTTACCTAACTTGTAGTAGCGACAGAACTTCTGAATACTGTTAAAATATAGTCATAAGTATAAGCATAAGAAAAAAATAAAGTGGCATTATCAACTCAACCATATAAGGGCGCAAGGGATTTTTATCCTGAAGATAAGAGACTGCAAAAATATATGTTTGGAGTTCTTAGAAGTGTTGCTGAAAGTTATGGATACAACGAGTATGATGCGCCAATTTTAGAATCATTTGAGATTTTTGCTGCCAAAACCGGTCAAGAAATTGTTGATGAACAAACCTATGTGTTTGAGGATCGAGGTGGACGTAAAGTAGTAGTACGACCAGAAATGACACCTACTGTTAGTCGTATGGTGGCTGCTAGGCGCCAAGAATTGGCTTATCCTTTGCGCTGGTATAGTATTCCTAATTTATGGCGCTATGAACGGCCACAGCGTGGCAGATTGCGCGAACACTGGCAACTGAATGTCGACATTTTTGGTGTTGATAATTATCACGCCGAAATTGAGCTACTTAGTATGGTGAGCGATATGTTCAAGGCTTTCGGCGCTAAAACCAATATGTATGAAATACGCTTGAATAATCGCAAACTCATAAACTATATCCTTGAAGATTACTTAGATTTGTCTGATAAAGAAGCGCACGACGTTTGTAAACTTATCGATAAAATGCATAAAATTGATCGCTCTAAATTTATTTCTGGAATCGATGAGGTACTTAGTCCAAGGCATAAAGAAGAACAAGTGAACGAAAAACTACTTAGTATTTTAGAAGCTAAAACTCTCAAAGATTTACCAGCAGAGGTTATAGCTCATAAAAGCGTTAAGGAGCTCGAGCAAGTATTAAGTGGACTTGAAAATAAGGGTATTACCAATGTGTTGTTCGACGTAACAATAATGCGCGGTTTTGATTATTACACCGGAATAGTTTTCGAAGCTGTTGACAAGCACCCAGACAATAACCGTTCCATGCTCGGTGGGGGTCGTTATGATGGACTGGTAGGATTATTTGGAGTTTCCAGCGTGCCGACTGTTGGCTTTGGCTGGGGTGATGTAACCCTCGAGAACTTCTTGAAACTGCATCATTTAGTGCCAGATTTAGGCAACGAGACTGCACTGTATGCATGTTTAATTAGCGATGTTGCAGATTTAGCTAGCAACGCTATTAATGAATTCCGAGAACAGGGCGTTAACATTGCCGTTGATTACAGTGGCAAAAAACTTGGCGATCAGATAAAAAATGCCGATAAAGCCCATATTAAGCATGTTCTAATTGTTGGAGAAGATGAAATTAACTCCGGTAAATTTAAGATTAAAAATCTCGAATCCGGTAAAGAATCTGTTGGTACAATTACAGAATTAGCCAAGGAGCTAAAATGAGAGCAATTAACCATGCTCTAACTGGTACGGTTATCGGCCTTGTGGTTAAAGAGCCAGTTATTGCTATTCCTGTTGCTCTTTTATCCCATTGGGTTTGTGACGCAATTCCTCACTACGGCAGTGGTATTTCCGAAAAATACGCCATGGAAAGCAAGAACTTTGAACGATTACTGTATGTCGATACATTGCTGTGCTTTCTATTGGTTGTTGTACTGGCAGTTCTAAGGCCAGATCATTGGATGTTGGCTGCTTTTTGTGCCTTTGTAGCGGCTTCGCCGGACTTTTTATCATTTAATAGATGGCGATTAATGCGCCAAGGGTTAAAATCCAAATTAACTCCATATGGAAAATTTGCAAAAGGCATCCAATGGTTCGAAAGGCCAATTGGAGGCATTGTTGAGATAGCTTGGGCAGTAGCTGCAATAATTCTTATTACCCCATTTATATAATGAATTCTCACTAGCCAAGAAGGACTATATCTGTTAAGATAACTCACTATGCAGATATCACAAGAGAAGTTAAACCCAACAACAATCAAATTAACAATTATTGCTAGTGCAGATGAACTAGATGCGGCAAAAAATAGCGTTATAGCAAGACTTAAGAAAAATGTGAGCGTTCCAGGCTTTCGTGCCGGTAAAGCGCCTAATCATTTAGTAGAAAAAAATATTGAAGCCAATGTTTTGCAGTCAGAAGTAATCGAAGAAGCAATCAACAGAATTTATCCTGAAGCAGTCAAATCTCAAAATGTACGAATTGTTTCCCAGCCGAAGTTAGCAGTTAGTAAATTTGTGCCATTTCAAACATTGGAATTCACCGCCGAAGTTGAATACCTCGGTGATATAAAATTAGCTGATTATAAAAAACTGAAAATATCAGCTCCGGCTGTTTCTGTTACAGCTGATGACGTGAAACAAGTGCTAGATAATCTAGCCACGCGTGGTGCAGCTAAAAAAGTTGTAACTAGAGCCGCTAAAATCGGCGATGAATTAAATATTGATTTTGCTGGATTTGAAAAAAATACTGATAAACCATTAGATGGCACTGATGGGAAAAATTATCCATTAGTTCTTGGCAGTAATAGCTTTATACCGGGTTTTGAAGAAGAATTAGTTGGTTTGAAGGCCAAAGCCGAGAAAAAATTTAATATTACCTTCCCTAAAGACTACGGCGCTAAACACATGCAAGGCAAAACTGTAACTTTCAAGGTGACTGTTAACGAAGTTAGTGAAATGACCAAGGCTAAACTTGACGATGCATTCGCTAGTAGTGTTGGACCTTTCAAAACTTTAGCCGAATTGAAGACTGACATTAAAAAACAATTGAATCAAGAACGCAAACAAGAAAGTCTACGTGCTCAAGAAAACATGATTCTAGAAGAACTTAGCAAGAAAACTAAAATAGTTATTCCAGAGTCGCTGATTAATGAAGAAATTGATCGCATGGAAATGGAAGAAAAACGAAATATGATGTATCAAGGCCAGACATGGCAAGAACATTTAGAGTCCGAGGGCATAACCGAAGAAGCTCACCGCGAACGACAACGACCAACTGCCGAGGCTCGCATCAAATCCGGAATAATACTGGGTGAAATTGCAGATGCTGAAAAAATAAAAGTATCTGAAGAAGAATTCGAATTACGCATGCAATTACTGCGAGCACAATACACCGATCCAAACATGCAGTCAGAACTAGACAAGCCTGAAAATCAACGCGATATCATGAGTCGCATGATGACTGAAAAAACCCTCGATAAACTTCGTAATTACGCTGATAAATAAACCGGACATGGTTATTTAAATATCTAGGTGTAAAATACTTTACGTTAATGAAAAAAGAAATCTTTGATGTTATCAAAAACAATAAACCAAGAGTAGCCATTGGGGTATTATTGGCGGGCTTAGCATTGTCTCAGGCTGACATTCAGTTCAATGAATATTCAACCTTAGAACAAATGCGCGAAAAAGATAATACGCCAACTAATCGTTACCGCATAGACTATGGTGGTAAGGTAGCTTGGTTGAAAGACACCCAAACAGGTTCAACATGGGATTATCAGGGTAAAGAACAGTGCTTGTCAAACACTCCTTATGCTGAGCACAAGTCCTTTCAATATCTAGATAAATATAACGTTTTACACGTTCAAACTGTTAAGCAGAGTCCTGATCTTAAATTCAGCGGCATAGACGATACTTCGAAAAGACTGGCACCAGCAGATGCATTTACTGTAAATTTCCTGAACGCCCACGAGTGCCAAGTATCCGATTATTAAAAATTTAGCACTCAAGCTTGACGAGTGCTAATTCTCAGCTATAATACAGATTATGAGCGTATTAATACCCACCGTTATTGAATCCGAAGGCCGCATAGAACGCGCCTATGATATCTATAGTCGTTTATTAAAAGATAGAATTGTTTTCTTAGGTTCCGACGTTAACCATGCCAGCGCCAATATTGTCGTAGCTCAGCTATTGTTTTTACAAGCTGAAGATCCTAAAAAAGATATTTATTTTTATATTAATAGCCCCGGTGGCAGCGTTTACGACGCCTTGGCTATTTACGATACTATGCAGTTTGTTACTAATGACATACAAACCGTCGGTATTGGGGTGCAAGCCTCTGCTGCAGCATTTCTTTTGAGCAGTGGCACCAAAGGTAAGCGAAAAATGTTACCGAATGCATCTGTAATGATTCACCAACCATCTTCTGGCACACGTGGAAAAATTACCGACCAAGAAATCGACCTTAAAGAATCACTAAGAGTTAAAAAACTTTTAGAGGACATTATGGCGCAAAATACTGGGCAAAAAGCTTCTGTGATTCATGAAGATATGGAACGCGACAAGTGGTTGTCTGCTGATCAAGCCAAAAAATATGGCATTGTTGATGAAGTTATAAAAACTCTCCCAAAAAAATTAGATAAATAAAATACTTTCACCCTTGACATTTAAGGGTCTGAACTGCTTTAATAAGATCTAAGAAGTAGTGTAAGGCATCTGTTTGCATTTATCTGCAAACCAAAAACCCTGTCTTAGGATCTTCGGCCGAATCAAAATAAACCAATTAAATTATCAAACATAACAATGTCAACAATGTTTGGGTACTAAATTTGCATGCTCTTGCAAAAACGAAGAGCCGTGTAATTTTATATACCAAGCGCTAACGGGGGAAGACTGCATATATATGGCTAAAGCATCAACCAATCAAACAGAAAGAGTATCTTACAGCAAATCTGAATTTACTCTCGATCTACCTAACTTAGTAGATCACCAAAACCGCTCATTCCAGTGGTTCATAGAAGAAGGCTTAGGCGAACTACTAGCTGAAATTAGTCCAATAGACGACTACACTGGCACGAAATTATCATTAAGGTTCAAAGATTATAAATTCGGAGACCCAAAACTAACAGAAAGCCAAGCGCGAGAAAATAACGTAAGTTATGATGCTCCACTTATGGCCAACGTAGAGCTTACCAACAAAATTACCGGCGAAGTTAAAGAGCAAGAAATTTACCTTGGTGATTATCCATGGATGACCAGCCGTGGTACTTTCGTGATTAATGGCGCAGATCGCGTTGTAGTAAGCCAGCTGATACGTTCAGCTGGTGTTTTCTTTACTAGCGAGCCAGGCAGTAATGGCAATGTCTACGGCGCCAAGGTAATTCCAGGTCGTGGTGCATGGTTAGAATTTGAAACCGCTGCTAATGGAGCTTTATATGTAAAAATCGACCGCAAGCGCAAAATGGCAGTTACAACTCTATTAAAGGCACTTGGACTGAACGAAAGTCAAATAAAAGACTCATTCAAACACGTTGACAGCGGCTCTACTAGCTTTATAGAAAAAACTCTTGAAAAAGACACTACTACAGGTCAAAATGATGCTTTAATTGAAGTTTACCGTCGTCTTCGCCCAGGAGATCTAGCAACTGTAGATAATGCTAAATCGCTGATCGAAAATATGTTCTATAATTACAAGCGCTTTGATTTTAGCCGCGTAGGACGCTACAAGATTAACAAACGACTGAATATAGATATTCCAAATACTATGGAAAATCGTGTTATGCGTATTGAAGATATAGTGGCTATTATTGCTGAGCTTATTAGATTAAGTAATACTCAAGAGCCTGCCGATGATATCGATAGCTTAGCTAATCGCCGCGTAAAATTAGTCGGCGAATTAGTCCAAAGACAGTTCCGAATCGGTCTACTTCGCATGGAACGCAATACTAAAGACCGCATGAGTATGTCCGAAATCGAAACCGTTACTCCCGGACAGCTAATAAACGCTCGACCAATTGTAGCCGCCGTTCGTGAATTCTTCGCCAGTTCACAACTGTCGCAGTTCATGGACCAAATCAACCCACTTTCTGAGCTGGCTCATAAGCGTCGCTTAAGTTCTATGGGCTCTGGCGGACTGAGCCGTGAACGTGCTGGATTCGAAGTGCGTGATGCTCACGCTACTCACTACGGTCGTATCTGTGCTGTAGAGACTCCAGAAGGCGCCAACATCGGTTTAGTACTTAACCTCGCAAATTATGCTCGTGTTAATGATTATGGATTCTTAGAAACTCCATATCGTAAAGTAATCAACGCTGCCATACCTAAAGACATTGTAGGTCATATCGCCAGCGAAGACTTAACTGACGAAAAAGGCAAAGTACTAGTCAAATCAGGTAGCAAGGTAACTGCAGCTGATGCTAAAAAACTGGAAAAAGTAACTTCTAAAGTAACTTGGCCAGTAAAGTCTAAAATAACAGATGAAATCGTTTATCTTGATGCTTACGAAGAAGCTAGTTCAGTTATCGCTGGTAGCGGCGAAGAAATTGACGATAAAGGCTATTTTGTACATGAACGCGTTAGTGCTCGATCTCATCTCAATACATCTGAAGTAGACGCCAATGATGTTAATTATATTGATGCCTCTAGGAACCAAGTGATTGGTTCTAGTGCAGGTTTGATTCCTTTTATCGAGAAGAACTATGTCGCCCGATCTCTTATGGGCTCTAACCAGCAACGACAAGCAGTTCCACTCATTAAGCCAGAAAGCCCTATTGTAGGCACTGGCCTAGAGGGTGATGCTGCCCGAAATACCGGCCAGCTTATCGTAGCTGAAGGTGCTGGTGAGGTTATTAAAGCTACTGCCGAAGAAGTTGTAGTTAAATACAAAGAAGGTAACGTAACTTACGAACCACAACGCTTTATACGTAGTAACGGCGGCACCTCAATTAACCAAAAAGTTGCTGTGAACAGTGGCGATAAAGTTAAAAAAGGTGACGTACTCATAGAAGGTATGTCGGTTCAAAATGGTGAACTAGCACTTGGTAAAGATCTGACTGTGGCTTTCATGCCATGGGGCGGCTACAACTTTGAAGATGCTATGGTTATCAGTCGTAAATTAGTAGAAGACGACACGCTTACTTCTGTTCACATCGTCGATTTCATGGTTGAAGTACGTGAAACTAAGCTTGGCCCTGAAGTCATCACAGCCGATATCCCAAATGTTTCCGAGGAAAGCTTAAGGCACCTAGACGAAGACGGCATTGTACGAATCGGTGCTGAAGTTCATCCTGGTGACATCTTAGTCGGTAAAATTACACCGAAAGGCGAACAAGAACTTAGCTCTGAAGAACGTTTGCTACGAGCAATCTTTGGCGAAAAGGCTAAAGAAGTACGTGATACTTCACAACGCATGAGTAACGGCAAGCACGGTAAAGTGGTTGGCGTAAAAGTCTTTAGTCGTGAAAATGGTCATGAACTTAAATCCGGTGTTATCATGCAAATTCAGGTGTTTGTTGCGCAAATGCGCAAAATCGCAGTTGGTGATAAGCTTGGTGGACGTCACGGTAACAAGGGTGTTATTGCCAGAATTTTACCAGTCGAAGACATGCCATTTACTGAAGACGGAACACCTGTTGATATTATTTTGACACCACTTGGCGTGCCATCAAGAATGAATATTGGACAACTATTTGAAACACACCTAGGTATGGCTGCTCGAGCTCTCGGCATAAAAGTATCTAGCCCTGCGTTTAATGGTGTGCCGATTGAAAAAATCCAAGACTTGCTTAAAGAAGGTGGTTTGCCAGAAGATGGAAAACAACAACTTTACGATGGCCGTACTGGAGATAAGTTCAAAGAACTCACTACTGTTGGAAGCATGTACATGATTAAGCTTAATCACATGGTTACTGACAAGATCCACGCTCGATCTACAGGTCCATATACCATGGTTACCCAGCAGCCATTAGGTGGTAAGGCTCAGAACGGTGGTCAGCGATTCGGAGAGATGGAAGTTTGGGCGCTTGAAGCTTATGGCGCTGCCCATACGTTGCAAGAAATGCTTACCATTAAGTCAGATGATGTTTACGGCCGCTCAAAAGCTTATGAATCAATCATCAAACGAACTGAAATTGTTGGTCCGAAAGTACCTGAAAGCTTTAACGTCTTAGTTAAAGAACTGCAAGGATTAGGATTAAAAGTTGATCTTGTTAAATCAGATGAAGTAATTGATGCAGAGAAGATTCTTGCAAGTAACATCAAAGATGAAGCAGAACATCCTGCTACTGTTGATGTGCCACAACCGTTAGCATCTGACGTTGATGTAACTGAAGAAATTACTGGTGATGATTTCACAATTGCTACAAGCGATGAAGACATATTAGCCACAGAAACAATCGAAGTAGAAACTGAGACGGAGGATACCGTCCAGAACACAGAAAATGAAGGGGAGGTGTAAGCCATGATGCCACAAAGATATTCAAATAATGGTACCGATATTGCTGATTTTGATGCAGTTCGCTTGGCTGTAGCCAGCCCAGATGACATCAAAGAATGGAGTCACGGTGAGGTATTAAAGCCAGAAACAATCAATTATCGTACTCAAAAGCCTGAACGCGACGGCTTATTTTGTGAGAGAATTTTTGGTCCCGTTAAAGACATAAATCCTCATGACGCTAAGTATAAAGGCGTTAGAAGCCGTGAAGCTGCCGTAGACAAGAATGGCGAACTAGTAACTCGTTCAATCGTAAGACGTGAGCGCATGGGTCATATTGCTTTAGCAGTGCCTGTATCGCACATTTGGTTCCTACGCGGAACTCCAAGTGCTATGGGTCTTTTACTAGGCTTAACTGTTAAAAATTTGGAACGTGTAGCATATTTTGCTAGTTACATCATTAAAACTGTTGACGAAGAAAAACGCGATAAAGTGCTTACAGACAAAGAAGCTGAATTTGAAGCAGCAAAAGAAGCTATCAAGTTAAGATATGAAAAAGAGGCTGAAGCCGAAGATGCCAATGTGAAAGCTCTTGCTGAAATGCAGACTAAAGAATTAGAAGAAATTAGTGCTGATTTTGACACATTCAAAGAACAAGTAGCAGCATTAATTAAGTTAAATCTTATTAATGAAACAGACTACCGCAATCTTCCAGATGAACTAAGCGATACCATTACTGTTGGAATGGGCGGTATTGCCTTAAAAGAATTGCTCGATGAAATCGACCTAAAAGAATTAATTAAGCAACTCAACGAAGAAACTGAGGCTGCTAAGGGTCAACGTCGCAAGAAGTTGATGAAACGCTTGCGTCTTCTAGAAAGTATGGACCGTGCTGGCATTAAGCCTGGCAGTATGTGTCTAAGCGTTCTGCCTGTCATTCCTCCAGACCTAAGACCAATGGTTCAGCTTACTGGTGGACGATTTGCGACATCCGATCTCAACGATCTTTATCGTCGTGTAATTAATCGTAATAATCGCCTTAAGAAGCTTATGGACCTTAATGCTCCAGAAGTTATTCGTCGTAACGAACAACGCATGCTCCAAGAAGCTGTTGATGCCTTAATCGACAACAATGGTGCACGCAGTGGACGAGCAGTTGCTGCTACCGGACAGCGTCGCCGACTAAAATCACTCAGTGACATGCTTAAAGGCAAGCAAGGACGTTTCCGTCAAAACCTTCTAGGTAAGCGCGTAGACTATTCAGGACGTTCAGTAATTGTGGCCGGTCCACAGCTGAAAATTAATCAATGTGGTCTTCCTAAAATGATGGCTCTAGAATTATTTAAGCCATTTGTGATTGGTGAGTTAATCGAAAAAGAACACGCCCATAACATTAGAAGCGCTTCAAGATTAATTGAAATGAGCGAAACTGTAGTATGGGACGCCCTAGACGTAGTAATCAAAGACAAATACGTACTTCTTAACCGTGCTCCGTCACTGCACCGACTCAGTATCCAGGCTTTCCAGCCGGTACTAATCGAAGGTCGCGCCATTCAACTGCACCCACTAGTTTGTAAAGGTTTCAATGCTGACTTCGATGGTGACCAAATGGCCGTTCATTTACCGCTCAGCGACGAAGCTCAATCTGAGGCCCGAGAAATTATGGCCGCTAATCGTAACTTACTAAAACCAGCTGACGGTTCGCCAATTTTGCACATTGAGCAAGATATCGTGTTTGGTTGCTATTTCTTAACCTACGAAAAACCAGGACACGAAAAAGACGAAGTTAAATCATTCTCTTCAATTGAAGAAGCACTTATGGCGTTTGATGGCGACACACTCACCCTGCAAAGTAAGGTTCGCCTACCATTTAGAGGAGAAGTGCGAAACACCACACTTGGACGAATCTTGTTCAATGAAGTTTTCCCGGAAGATTTCCCATTCCAAGATGCTACCATGACCAAGAAGTTATTGCAGAAAGTATTAGCTAAGGTTTATGCTCAATTCGGACAAGAAAAAACCGCTGAAATAGCCGACGATCTTAAGGACCTAGGCTTCTATTACGCAACTGTTTCTGGTCTAAGTATCGGCATGGGTGACTTCTTGCCAATTAAAGGCATGGACACTGTTATAGACGACGGTGAAGATCGTGCTACTGCAATTTCTGAGCAATATGATCAAGGCTTCATAACCGATGACGAAAGACACCGTCTAACTGTCGATAACTGGATGAAAGTTGGATCAAATATTATGGATATGCTTGGTGAACAGATGGTTGGCCAAGATACGTCTATGGCTATCGCTATCAACTCCGGTGCTCGTGGTAACGTCGGACAGCTCAATAACGCTGTTGGTATGCTAGGTATTCAACAGGATGCCGGTGGTAATGTTATCGAACTGCCTATTCGTTCAGGTTATATTCAAGGTTTAACTCCACTAGAGTACTTTACATGTTCTAGAGGTAGTCGCAAGGCCCTAATTGATATCGCACTCAAGACAGCTGACGCTGGTTATCTAACTCGCCGTCTAGTTGATGTTTCACAAGATGTTTTCACACTTGACGAAGATCAAAATGATCCTGGTTTTGCAATCTTACGTTCTGATGCACAAGAAATCGGCGTAGATTATAGCGACAGATTAATTGGCCGCTACACCACCGAAGCCATCAAGGGCGTTGTTAAAAAAGGTGAATTAATAACTCCTGAAATTGCCCACAAAATTGACGAAGATAAGTCAATTGATGGCGTAAAGATTGCCAGCGCTCTAAGTTGCACAAACGTACGTGGCGTAGGACGTAAGTCTTATGGCATTGATCCAGCCACAGGTAACCTTGTTGCCTCAAATCACCCAATCGGCGTGATTGCCGCTCAAAGTATTGGAGAACTTGGTACACAGCTAAGTCTAGACTCTAAACACCGTTCAGGCGCTATCGCTGACAAGTCAGCACAAGGTCTTTCTCGTGTTGAAGAGCTCTTCGAAGTTCGTGTTCCAAAGGGTGAAGCCTACCTGACTGAAATTGCTGGCGTTGTGAATGCTTGGGAAGAAGGCGATCGCTACATTGTTCAGGTAACTGCAGACGATAACGAAAAAGTTACGCTAACTCTTGGTGAGCGCAAGGCAACCATTAAAAGCGGTACTGAAGTTATGTCTGGCGATGTAGTGGCAGCACTAGAAGATTCTTCTGAGCCACTGATTGCGCCAATGGCTGGAAAAGCCCAAGTTACCAACAAGGCTGTGGTTATAACGCCAACTGCCCAAAGTGTAGTTCGCTATGAAATACCTGGCTACAAACAAATTCTTGTAAAAGACGGTGATGCAGTTGTTGCTGGTCAAAGACTAACCAACGGCTCAATCAATCTCCAAGATCTAATGCGTCTTCAAGGTGTTGAATCCACTCAGCGCTATGTCATGAATGAAATTCTTAAGATTTTTGCAGGACAAGGTCAAACAGTTGCCGACAAACACCTAGAAATCATTGTTCGTCAGATGTTCAGTAGGGTTCAAATCGAAGAAGCCGGTGACAGTGAATTCGTAACTGGAGATATAGTTAGTAAGTTAGCTGTTGTTGAAGCCAATGAAGCCTTAGTTGCTGAAGGCAAACAACCTGCTAAATACCTACAACTACTACTTGGTATCACCAAGTCTTCACTCAGCACCGACTCATTCCTAAGTGCCGCATCTTTCCAAGATACAACTAGAGTTCTGATTGCAGCTGCTACCAGCGGCAAAATGGACAAACTATATGGCCTAAAAGAGAATGTTATCTTGGGTCGTAAGATTCCAGTCGGAACGGGTGTTAAAAAGGAAGAAATTTTACCAGAATCCAGCGACCAAGAGGTTGAAGCAGAGCAGATTATTGGTTAGCTTGATAAACTAACCATAATCTGTTAATATAGTAGATATCAATATAAGTAATCCGAGCCAGATGAGTAAGGCATACTTGTCCGCAGCAGCAGATTACAATCCTAAGAAGGAGCTTTGAATGCCAACAATTAATCAATTAGTGCGCAAACCGCGAGCTAAAGCGGCTGGTAAGACTAAGTCGCCAGCTTTGCACCGCGTTACTAACAACCTAAAAACTCGGTCCTACGAGAAAGCATCACCTCTTAAGCGCGGTGTATGTATCAAAGTAACAACTAAAACGCCTAAGAAGCCTAACTCAGCTCTCCGTAAAGTAGCACGTGTTCGTCTTAGCAATGGCTACGAAGTATGGGCATACATCGGCGGTGAAGGTCATAACCTTCAAGAGCACGCTGTTGTGCTTGTTCGTGGTGGACGTGTAAAAGATTTGCCTGGTGTTCGATATCATATCGTACGTGGCAGCCTTGACCTACAAGGTGTTAATGATCGTAAACAGGGTCGTTCTAAGTACGGCACCAAGAAGGAGAAATAAGTCATGCCTCGTAAGAAAACCGCATCTCTAGTTCGTGACATCCCAGCTGATCGAATGTATAACAGCGTGCCTGTGCAACGCCTAATCAATCGCGTAATGTTAAATGGTAAAAAACAATTAGCTGAACGTCTAGTCTACGGTGGTATGCAAAAAGCCGCTAAAAAACTAAAAGTCGACAATCCCCTAGATGTTTTTGAACAAGCTATGAAAAATGTACAGCCACACCTGGAGACTCGTTCTCGTCGTGTAGGTGGAGCTAACTATCAAATTCCTTTCGAAGTACGTGGTCAGCGTCAAAATCACCTTACAACTATGTGGTTTGTGAGCGCATGTAGAGCTCGAAAAGGCATGAGCATGGAAGATCGTATTGCAGCTGAGCTAGTAGACGCCTATAACGGCCAAGGTGCAGCTGTTAAAAAACGAGAAGATGTTCATAAAATGGCTGAAGCTAACCGAGCTTTCGCGCACTTTGCACGTAACTAAATATTAATTAAGGTGGGAATCTCCTGATAATAAATCCAAGGAAATATAATGGCAGAAAAGAAAACAGCAATAGATAAAATTCGTAATATGGGTATTATTGCTCATATTGACGCAGGCAAAACAACTACAACCGAAGGCATTTTGTACCGCACAGGCCTTAAGCACAAAATCGGTGCTGTACACGAAGGTGAAACAACAACTGACTTCATGGAACAAGAACGTGAGCGTGGCATCACCATCGCTTCAGCCGCAGTTACTTGTTACTGGAAAGACCATCGTATCAACATTATTGATACTCCAGGTCACATCGACTTTACAGTTGAAGTTGAGCGCTCACTTCGCGTACTTGACGGCGCTGTAGTAGTGTTTGACGGTAAAATGGGCGTAGAAAGCCAATCTGAAACCGTCTGGCGCCAAGCCGATAAGTATCACGTTCCACGTATTTGCTTTATCAACAAAATCAACCAAACAGGTGGTGACTTTTATAAATCACTAGACACAATTCACGCTCGTTTGAGTAAACGGGCTTTCCCAATTCACTTACCAATTGGTTTCGAACAAAGCGTTAATGGCGTTGTTGATCTCATTTCTATGAAGTCATACACCTACAAGGATTATACTGACCACCAGTTAATTGAAGGCGATATCCCTGAAGACATGCTTGATCAAGTAAAAAAATATCGTTCACTATTAATTGAAAACGCCGTAGCCGAAGACGAAGCCATGCTCGAAAAGTATTTCGAAGTTGGCGAAGAAGGCTTAAGCGAAGATGATATCAAGCAAGCTATCCGTACGGCCGTACTATCTGGCAATTTCTATGCTGTAACAGGCGGAGATGGTCGTGGTGTTATCGTTGAAAAAGTTCTTGATTCTGTGAATGAGTTTTTACCTAGCCCTCTAGACAGGGGCAGTACTTGGGGAACTCATCCTAAGTCTGGTGACGAAATTGAACGTAAACCAGAAGAAAGCCAGGCTTTTGCTGGCCTGGCCTTCAAGATTGCTACCGATCCTTTCGTTGGAAAGCTAGCTTATTTTAGAGTTTACTCTGGAAAAATTGCCTCAGGCTCATACGTAATGAATGCCACTACTGGGCAAAAAGAACGCGTTGGACGTATCGTACGTATGCAAGCCGATAAACGCGAGGATGTAACAGAAGTTACCGCAGGTGACATTGCTGCCATTGTTGGGCTTAAGGGCACCACAACTGGCGATACACTTTGCGATCTGAATAATCCAATCGTGCTTGAAAATATCACATTCCCAGAACCTCCAGTGTCTATTGCAATCGAACCGAAGACTAAATCTGACCAAGAAAAAATGAGCATTGCTCTTCAGCGTTTAGCCGAAGAAGACCCAACGTTCAAAATTGCTGTTAACGATGAAACCGGTCAAACAATCATTAGTGGTATGGGCGAGTTACACCTAGAAATTATCGTTGATCGCATGAAGCGTGAATTTAGTGTTGATGCTAATGTTGGTCAGCCACAGGTTGCCTACCGCGAAACTATCCGCAAAAGCGGTGTTGAAATTCAAGGCAAATTCATTCGTCAATCTGGCGGTCGTGGTCAATATGGCGATGTATGGCTCAGACTAAGTCCTAATGAATCAGGCTCAGGTTTCGAATTCATCAATTCCATAAAGGGTGGTGTAGTCCCTAGTGAATACATCAAGCCCGTCGAACAAGGTATTATTGAAGCTATGAATAACGGTGTTATTGCTGGCTATCCAGTAGTTGATATCCGCGCTGAACTTTACGATGGTTCATATCACGATGTAGATTCTAGTGAAATGGCATTTAAGATTGCCGGATCAATGGCACTACAAGAAGGTGTTAGAAACGCTAGCCCTGCACTTTTAGAACCAGTCATGAAAGTAGTAGTTGTAACTCCTGAAGAATTCATGGGTGATGTTATTGGCGATCTCAATTCAAAACGTGGTCGTATTGAATCTATGGAAGATTTGAGTTCAGGCACCAAAGAAATTACTGGCTTTGTGCCCTTGGGTGAAATGTTTGGATATACAACCAATCTTCGAAGTACAACTCAGGGTCGTGCTAGCTCGAGCATGGAACTCGATCATTATGCTGAAGTGCCAAATAACGTAGCCGAAGCAATCATTGCTAAAAACGCTAAGTAAACTCTTTACAAACAGGTAAACTATCACTATAATATCTTCGGTAATGAGCATGAGTTTATTTTTCATGCTAATAACAATTAACTAATCTATTAAAGAAGCTATATAAGGAGCAACACATATGGCAGAAAATTTTGACCGTTCCAAGCCTCACGTAAACGTGGGAACAATGGGTCACGTTGACCACGGTAAAACAACTCTAACCGCAGCTATTACAGCCGTACTAGCTAAAAAAATGCCTAGCGCAGTAAACAAGCCAGTGGCTTATGACATGATCGATAACGCCCCAGAAGAGCGCGCTCGTGGTATAACCATCGCTACTTCTCACCAAGAATACGAAAGTGAAAAGCGACACTACGCTCACGTAGACATGCCAGGACACGCTGACTATGTTAAAAACATGATTACTGGTGCTGCTCAAATTGACGGTGCAATTCTAGTGGTAGGTGCCAACGACGGTCCTCTTCCACAAACTCGTGAACACGTACTGTTAGCCCGACAAGTTGGCGTGCCTTACATCATTGTGTTTCTAAACAAGATGGACCTTGCAGATCCTGAATTAGTTGAGCTAGTTGAAGAAGAAATTCGTGAACTTCTTGAAAAGAACGGATTTGACCGCGACTGCCCAATCATCAAGGGTTCAGCTACACAAGCTCTTGCTGGTGATGCTGCTGCTGAAGATGCAATCATGGATCTCGTTAAAGCTATGGATGAATCAATTCCAGAGCCTAAGCGCGAACTAGATAAGCCATTCCTAATGCCTATCGAAGATGTGTTCTCAATCAAAGGTCGCGGCACTGTTGCTACCGGTCGTATTGAAACTGGAGTTATCAAACTCAACGAAGAAGTTGAAATCGTAGGTATCCGCGACACCAAGAAGAGTGTTGTTACAGGAATTGAAGCTTTCAAGAAAAACCTCGACCAAGGTCAAGCTGGCGATAACGCTGGTATCTTGCTCCGCGGTATTGAACGTGACGATATTGAACGCGGTCAAGTTCTTGCCAAGCCAGGTTCAATCACTCCACACACTGAGTTTGATTCAGAAGTATACATTCTCAATAAGGATGAAGGTGGTCGTCATACACCATTTTTCAAAGGCTACAAGCCTCAGTTCTACTTCCGCACTACGGACGTAACTGGTGAAGTTGAATTACCAGCTGACAAAGAAATGGTTATGCCTGGTGATACAGTATCATTCAAGGTAAAACTACTCGCCCCTATCGCTATGGAGCAAGGCCTACGCTTTGCTATCCGCGAAGGTGGACGCACTGTGGGTGCCGGTGTTGTTACCAAGATTATAAAATAATCTGTAACTTACACTTTGAAGAACCCCTGGAAATGGGGTTCTTTTTTTGTTTGAAGATAACTATTGATTATTTCTTGTTTTAGTAGTACTATAGCGCACGGTACAAATTTTATAGGGGGTGGCAGAAAGCGGAGAAACTAGTGTCAGAACGACTTAGTTCAAAAAACAATATTAAAAGCATTAAAGTGTTAGCTGCCCTTGGTGCGAGTGCTTTAGCGCTAACTGGTTGCTACAATCAGTCAGACACGGAAGCCGGCAGCAGTATGGTCAAAGATTGCCCAAAAGGTTACATACAGCCAGCGGATAAACCAATTAAATCACCGCGAATGTTTAATCTGTATTTAACAAAAGCAGTAAATCAGCTATCTGCTCAGTTACCTCGAAATTCATTCGGTTCAACAAGAACTGAAATGGTAGATCTGAATAAAAACGAGCAGGCGCTTGTGGAAGCTAGTAAGCACGTTTTTTACTTGAGTGATAACGGTTTTAGAGAGAAAATAGAAGTTTCAGACGAAACCAAGATTGATGACGCAAGCGAGCAGTTGTGTTCAGTAAATGGCAAGGTTTACGTATCGCAACGTACCAGCCAGGCTATTGGCGCTATGGAGAGCGCTGGAATAGATGTGAGTGCTGTTAATAACGATATCAAATAGCATCTAAAATCCACTATAAGGAGCCTCATTTATGGGGCTCTTTTAATTTGTTAAATAATCTGTTAAAATATGTATTGTAATAAATTAAATTTGCTGACTAAAAGTCACTTTTGAAATAGAAAGCGATGTTACAGCAACCTGAATATCAGGAAAGGAACAACACCTATGGCAGACGCCAAAACTCAAGAAGGTAAACAGCGTATACGTATACGCTTAAAAGCCTATGATCACAAAGTAATTGATCAAGCAGCAAAACAAATAATCGATACAGCACTTCGAACCGGTGCAACGTTAGCCGGCCCAATACCATTACCAACAAGACGTAGCACCTTTACTGTTGTTAAAAGCCCGCACGTATTCAAAAAAGGTCGAGAACAATTCGAAATGCGCGTACACAAGCGCCTAATAGACGTTTTTGAGCCAACACCAAAGACTATTGATTCTCTTATGAATCTATCTCTGCCTGCTGGCTGCGACGTAGAAATTAAAATGTAGTTCAATTATGTCTAATCATGAAAATAGTTCTAGCCAGGGTTCAGTTCAAGTTGCTAAATCTTTAGATAATTTCTATATGTTTTTTGTGCCCCCAATTTCAGACGAGGAAGCATTCAATATGCCAACAACAACTGCTGCACAAGAAATCCAGCACCAAGATTATCTTAATGGCACAGCTATAAAATATAAACACCCTAGAATGCCTGATGACCGAAAATCTGATGAGATATTTATTAACTATGCTTTAGAAGTTGCTGCTTTTCTTAAGAGGAGCTTCGACGGAGTTGTTTATTTCGTGCCACTAGATAGCGACATAAAATAAACGAACAAAATACATATACTTGCATAAAAATTAATTATCTTGTATAATATATTACATATCAATTTGAAAAGGTTAGGTAATGGATAAAGAACTATTTAATCAGATTAATACTGCTCAGTCTCAACTGGGAGAAGTGAATAACGTACTTACAGGTGGCACTATTTCTGCTGATCATATTCAATCTGCCTACGAAAGATCAAAAACTGTACTAGAAAGCAAAATCGAAGAATTAGAAACCCCTATTACAAGCTCTATTGCTGAAACCATTCAAGGCGCCGAACAAATTGCTTTATTGAGGGGTATTTTACCAGAGGAAGAAATCTCTGCATTAGTTGAAAAACAAATTGCTGATATTGAAGAAGTTGCTAGCATTATTAGCGAAAACGTAGACGAGCCTGAAAAATCTCGTTTACTCGATTCAGCAGAGCGCACCCTCGAGCTCATTCGTGGCATTGGCGCTGTTGCACTACAAGGTGAGGTAGTAATTGCCGATGAAAAAGAAGATTCACAAGACGTAGAATCAACTACTTCAGAAGATGACAACCGAGAAATGGCTCGAGTCAAAGAGCATACTTCTACTTCGCAGGGTGTTGATGAAACAAATTCTAGCCAAGAAAATCAACCAAAGCAGAATATTTCAATAACAGTTAAAGGTACTTCCGTTAAAATTGGGAACTACGGCAAAGAAGTTAGCTTAAACAGCAAACGTTCTAAAAAAGAAGGTATTGCTGAAGCTCGCCAAATAGCACTCGAAAAAATTGCCGAACAAGGCACATTAAAATCTACAGAATTTACAAAAATATTAGAAGATCTTGGCATGGATGATGTTAGTACTTATGCTCTACGCTGGCTAGAATCATTAACTTATCGTGGTACAAAACTTATTGAACGTAATGGTAAGCGAGGACATTGTGCAGCTTATAGTGTGAATCCAAGATTCAATCTTGCAATCATCCACGATAACGATGACTCTTCCGAAAATATCTCCGTAGAAGAGAATAGTGCAAAAGATGAATCGTCCGACCAAGAAACTGCTGCTAATCAAAAAGAAGAAATAAAGTTAGATGCCATGCATTTAGCTAGTGTTTTAATAAGACTTAAAAGCTTCAACCCGTTAATACAAGCTAATGGATTACAACCAATTGAAGATGCATTAATTACCGAACTACGCGAATCAGGTAGCCTTGATAGGCTTTCTGGTGAAAATCTTACTGAAATCCGCATGCAGGCTTACCAAGCTCTCAGTGAGAGTATTGAAGATGAAAGCTATTTAGAACTAGATATTTTCGAAGGCGACAAAGCACCAAATGCTGAGGACTATCTCTTCGATATCCTGAATGATGAGAAATCTAGAAATCTTTTCAAGACGTTGTTAACAGCAACAGGTAGTATTGAAGCTGACAAAAAAATGTCTTGCTTAGTAAGGTCTGAGAATGGTGAAATAATTTATCAGCGAGATGTACAAATAGATAGAATTAATGGCGATGTAATTAGAGAAAAAATATTTGTAGATGGTGAATTAATGGAATTCATTACTGTAATCAAAGACTCTAATACAGAAATCGAAATCGAAAAAACCGCCAAAACTTTATCTGTAGCTGAAGAAAGCGTTGACCTGGAAGTATTGAGCGAAGAAATTGTCGATCTAGAAGATGGTCAGGCCATTGATTTACAAGAAACTGTAACTACTGAAACAATTGCAGAGCCAGTAGTTGAGACTGATAATTTGCGCGATGTTTTCACTGAAAAAGAAAAAATAGCCATTGATTATGTAATTCAAAGGGCTGCTGAATTAGCTCGAATTCTTGCCAACTCATCCTATAAAGACCTAGATTTAGACAATGAATATCGCTTGAATCTTCTTAGCGGTGTATTTAATAGTTTAGTTAAATCTATTAAAAAACAACGTATCAGTCTTAACGCCCAAAATAGGAAATCAGGCGGTAGAGTGGGTGTGCTAACTCCACGTGATGCAATCATGTATATGATTATGTATTCTGGCAAGGACAAAGGCGTAGTTAAATTGTTCAAGAAAAAAACAGAAGTTGCTATGGCTGCCCTTGAAGCAGGTATAAATATTGGCTTATCCGGCGAAGCCGCTTAAACACTTGTATTTGTAGAATTTGCAACAACTTGACATCTGTTACCGAAGTGTGGTAATCTATTTAGGTATATCAAAAAGACAATAGCTTGGTATTCGCCAGCAGGTCTTCTCATAACAGAGGTAGAAACCGCTCGGACCCAAGTATTTTTATGTCTTACTTGATTTAAATAAAACATCTATGAAAGCATTAATTACACGAAAAATTGGAATGACAAGCACTATCGCAGATGATGGTGTGGTTACTGCTGTAACCTTACTTTCTGTTGCCGATCACACAGTACTTCAGCACAAAACCGAAGAAACAGACGGTTATACTGCTATTCAAGTTGGAACAGAAAATGGTAAAAACCTCTCAAAAAGCGTGGTAGGTCACGTAAAAAAGAGTAAGGTGATGCCAAAAATTATTCGTGAATTCCGCCTCCCTGAAATCCCAGAAGAACTTAGCGTCGGTAGCAAATTAAGCGCCGACGTTTTTAGTGTTGGCGATAAAGTATCAGCTACAGGCCTCACCAAAGGTAAGGGCTGGGCAGGTACCATCCGTCGTCATAATTTCCATCGTGGACGTAAAACACATGGTGGACGTTCATATCGCCGTCCAGGCTCAATTGGTTCTATGTATCCTCAGAAGATATTCAAAGGAACACGCATGGCTGGTCAGCTTGGACACGAAACAGTTACAGTTCGCGGTCTTAAAATTGCACTTATAGATAAAGAACACAGCGTAATCGGAGTTACAGGTGCAGTTCCAGGCCCACGAAAAGGCATAATCATCCTTAAAGGAGCTACAAGATAATGGCTACTGCAACTTACACCAAAGCCGGAGTTAAGGCTGCTACACCTGCAAAACTAGATAATACAGTTTTTAGTGTTGAAGTAAATAATCACGAGCTTATAAAGCAGGCTTATGTTACTTATCTTGCCAATGGACGTGATAATCTAGCCAAGACCAAAAAACGCGGTGAAGTAAGCGGTGGCGGTAAAAAACCATGGAAACAAA
>Ga0214923_10000442_pt1 | contig 63138 bp, 38 predicted proteins | sample LL1510_MetaG_FD_177993 | JGI IMG/M metagenome (GOLD analysis project Ga0214923, IMG submission 177993) | Freshwater microbial communities from Lake Lanier, Atlanta, Georgia, United States - LL-1510 | ecosystem: Environmental > Aquatic > Freshwater > Lake | place: USA: Georgia | collected...
GTTGTTACTTGGGGTGGTGGTGTTGTTACTTGAGGTGGAGGTGTTGTTACTTGGGGTGGTGGTGTTGTTACTTGAGGTGGAGGTGTTGTTACTTGGGGTGGTGGTGTTGTTACTTGGGGTGGTGGTATATTTTTACATGTAGTTATTCCTGGTGGTAAAGATTCATCATTTATATATATAGATTTTGTTGTTGCTTGGGGTAGTTGTATTGTTGCTTGGGGTGGTGGTATATTTTTACATGTAGTTATTCCTGGTGGTAAAGATTCATCATTTATATATATAGATTTTGTTGTTGCTTGGGGTAGTTGTATTGTTGCTTGGGGTTGATAGTTATGCATAATTTGTTTATTTATTTCTTGGTTACATTGTTGCATTATTTTAGCATTCTCATTCATATCTGTATTACTTAGCGTAAGTATATGAGCACAACACTGAACATCAGGTAAAGGGCTCGGTAAAGTTAATTCCCTAGGTTCTGTTGGAAGGGTAGGTTGTACATTTTGTTGTTCCCATTCAGCTAATTTCTTATCAATATAATGAGGGGCCCATTTACACATAGACTTACGCCCACTCTTTGTGCATTCCTTGTCCTGATTATGTTTTTTCAATTTAGAGTCAAGCCAGTAATTTTTAGGATTATTTCTATCATAGAAAGCACAACATTGTGTACCATCATTAGCAAAAACAAAATCATCACCCCCTAACTCACGACATGCCGCATCTCCATACCAATTTGATGTACACCATTTTTCTTTGGTGTAACTTTTTAAGTCATTTAAAAAACTGTTTCGTGTCGCGTCCCATTTATTCTTGCTTTCAGTATATTTATTTTTATTTTCAAGATATTTATTATACTGTTCATTCCTTTCTTTTTGCTGGTCCCGAAACTGATCAAGTACTGCTGCTACTTTTGCGGCACTTTCTCTACATGAACAACTATCCTTTAATCCTTGAGATAAGTTTGATTTGTTACATATAGTATCTAATATATTATCACTCATTATTATACTATATAAATTTATATTTTAATATTTAAATTATTTATAACTAAGTTTACTAAATATGAAACTTATTTATTTTATTATAAAATAGTATTTTTATTCAATTAATAATTTATTAGACTGATAAAAAATTAGGCTTATTTATGTTATTATAAAATATTGTTCTCATTCAATTTATATATAAATTATTATAATTATGAAACCAAAAATAACTAATACTTATTATAAAATTATTATATCCAGAACTACGTTTATTGAATAATATGGATCCATATATAAAATCAAAAAGACAATCTAATAAATAAACAAAGTTCCAAATATGATTTTTATTTAAAACACATATGTAATATTTTAACTACTGGTTTATCATGGGTAAAGTTAGATAAAATAGTAAATATTAATTTGGTTTTAGTAAGAAAAAAATAATGGAATCCAATAAATGAGTATTATTAAGAGTTTTTGAAAAAGCATATAAAATTATGTTAAATTAATATAAACGTAAACAATCGAAGATCTCAATCTAATAATTATTTTATAGATTCTACCAATATAGCCTTAAATATTTAATAAATATTTTAAGGCATTAATTTTTTTGGTAAACTTGATTTTGGATATCCAAAGATCAATAATAAAATAATAAATACACAACGTAAACGAAGTTTCAAAATCAATAAAAATAAGTGTTATTATAGATCAAAATAGCGCACTACATTAAATATTATTATGTCTATTCAGGATGTAAAAATCATGGAAACTCAAATAACTGATAATTTAAAAAATAATAAAAAATCTAATTGGGTGATAATGGTTATATTAAAGGGGATAATTGTAGGAATAAAATTTATAATGAAAATAAATGGTTCCAATAAAATTAATTACACCTAAAAAACGTAATAAGAAAAATAATAACAAGGCATAAATGGTATAGATGAACTTTTATTATTGCTATTTTCAGAAAAATTATAATAATTTCAGAAAAATTAAACTAAACTACGTTCCGTTCCAAAATATTTATTTATAAAAAAATCTTATAAATGTGTTTTTTATAAAAAAATAAATAAACAAAGCTAACAAAGTTCCCATTATATTATTAATGACATATAAACGTAGTTTCTATAGATATTATAAATCTGGGGAATTACTTTTATATTCCATTATTCTAATAAAATGCCTATAAAAAATATAAACAAAGTTCCTAATATATTTAAATATAAAAGAAGTTCCCAAAACCAATAATATTACGCCTCAATTTATTCCCATTGGGTTAGTGTTTTCTGAAATGAAAACACTATTCAGAAAATTAAAACATACACAAAGTTTCCAATATTATAGAAGATATAAATTATATAATAAATAATATAAACAATGCTTCCCAATAATTTTATTAGCTATGTGAATTATTCATTAAATTGGGAACTTTGTTAACTACGTTTATTAATAATTATAAAAATTAATAGTTATTAATTTTTATAATTACATAATTATATCCAATAGCATAATACAAATATAGTGCGTTTAGGAAAAAAATAAAATCTTTTACATTTAGAAAGTTTAAAAATGTATAAATTGGGAACTTCGTTTATTTTAAAAAAATTAGTAATTTATTATTGTTATTTTCAGAGAAATTATAAAAATTTCAGAAAAATTATAAAAAATTTATAAATCTGTAATTATTGCATCCCCATAGAAATTATAAAAATTTAAAAAAAAATAAAATAAGTTAACGAAGTTCCCAAAATATTTTAATATATGGTTTAAAAAATAATTTTATATTTTTTCCAAAAATTTTATATTTTCTCTGAAAATAACAATAATAAAGTAAATATAAAATGAATAAACGTAGTTCCATATAACCTTTCATATGTCCATATATATACGCAAATAAAAAAATATATTATTATAATTTATAGCCTTGGGTCTATAGGTTTTGTTGGTTCTAGATTGGAAGGGAACTGTTCCCATTGAGTTATTCTATTATTAATATAATTATCAGACCATACACAAATAGGTGTATGTCCTAAATGGGTACATTTTCCTGATTCATCTCTTGATATACAACATTCAGAACCATTACTATAATTAACAAGATTATTATCTAATATAGTGCATGATTCATTTCCGGTATCATTTGTACAATGTCGCGTTATGCTATAGTTTTGTAATTCTTTCATATATGTATTTTTATTTTCCATCCATTTAGCGTGGTCTATGTTGAATGTATTTAATTCAGACATATAAATATCGTTATCAGTAATATCTGTATCAATAATATTTTCATCAGAAGGTTTATTTTGATTACTCATATTTTCTATTATTGTTTTTTTAGTTTGATTCATACATATATATGAACCATTAGCATGATATATACATCCTGACATATTATAATTCATGTATATATATAAATTAGATTTTATTATATATTTTATATATTTATATATAGGATATGTTTATTATCATCTCTTTCATTTAATGTTAATTATTGCTTTATTTATTTTAAAACTTCTAATTTAGAAATTAATTTTCTTCTAAACGCACTTGGAAAAAAATACACATAGCTCCCGTATTATTATATTATTAGTAATAATAAAAACACATAATTTAAAAATTAATAATATTAATATATTAAACCTATATGTACATTAATAAATTATTATTTATTGTTATTTTCAGAGAATAAATAATAATAGTTATAAAATATTTTTTTAATATTTTAAACTTTTTTATATATTAGTATATTCTATGAAAATATTTTACATTACTTTATATATAATTTGTTTCCATTACAATTACTATAGATAATATTTATCCATTTATTATGATTATTATGTAATTTCCATTTATTATCATCATTAGTAATTGGTTCTAATGCACTTTTTTTTTTTTTTAAATTATCTTCTATTTTATTAGATGCACATGGACATATATATTCTCCCGATGCCTCATATTTACAATTTTTATGCATTTTTATATATTATAAATTAGATATAAATATTTTAAACATATTATTAATATTATTATTAATGTTAAAATATTTTCAAACAACAAAAATAATTATACCAATACAAAATAAATGTTACGATATCGTAATTATTAATAATTATTTATGTTCTTCATTATTACAAAAATTATTATTTTATGATAATCATAAAAAGTTATATATTTTAAATTTATTATTAGTAAATAAACATTCTATACATATAGAAAATATATTTTTAGAAATATGTAAACATAAAATTATATTTATAAATAGCCCATTAATATATGGTTATTCTAAATATCAAATAATACAAATATTAAAATTGCTTAAATTATCTATTTATATAGATAAACAATATAATTATGAGTTATTTATTAAAAAGTTAAATATATTAGATATACCTAAAATTGAAAACAATTCAACAATATTAGAAAAAAAAATTATATTATTTTTAAATTATAGTAAAAAATTATTTAATAATTATGTAAATAATATAAATGATTGTAAATTATTTTATAATAATTTATTGAATATATCTATTACTTTTTTTGATTATATTATATATGATTTATATGATATAAAATATAATAAATTGTCAAATATTAGTGTTAATAATTTTATAAAAATTAAAAAAGAAATATTAAATTATATTATAATATTATTAAAACAATCACCCATTACAGATAATTTAAAATTAAATATTTTTATAGATCTATTAATAAATAATAATATAAATGCTAAATTATTTAAAATAGAAAGAATAGATAAAATTGTGAAATATATAATAAATATAAATTATATGAAAGGTTTATTATCTAATAATATTAATATGACGCATTTAGAAATAATTATTGAAATTATAGAAATTGCATATAGAGGAATTAGTAAAGAATTTATTAATTATCCATTAATTAAAATTTAAATTGAATATTATATATCAATTAACTAAAAATATAATTATAACTAATAATGATATAATTAGTTGTGATATTTTAGAATATTATAAAAAGAATTTGTTAATTAATAATATACATACATATATACAATTGTAAAAACTATAATTAATTTTAATATATAAAACTATATTTATGTTATATTATAAACTTTTAGAAAATATTTAATTTTTTGAAAATAGTAATGAAAATTATAAAAAAATTATATAGAAATATGTTTATTTATTGTTATTTTCAGAGAAATTATAAAAATTTCAAAAAAAATAAATTACGTTCTACTAAAATTTTTAATTTAAAATTTAAATAATTAATATTATTGTCTAATATAATAATTTAATAATTATTTCTATTTTTATAGAAATAAAATTGCGTTTCAAAAGTTTAGAAAAATTAAACTATGTTCCAAAATATTTTATAAAATATGAACTATATTATAAATCAGGAAAACGGATTTTATATTCCATTATTTAACTAAAATGTCTATAATATGTAGTTATTGATTCAAATAAACATGATATAATATATTGTATGATCAAACACAATAATAAATTTTATTATATTCAATTTTAACGAAATTATAAAATTGGAATAAAAAAATATAAACAACTATTAGAAAATAAAAATTAAATTCTGTATTATCCAAATATTATCAAAAAGTTATTTATAGAACTTTTAAAATGAATAAATATATAAATACATGTAGAAGATAATATGGTAAATATAATAGAAGTATTAATATTTGATAAACCTGAAAATTATGAATATAATTGGGTCTAATTATCTATTATAATTATATTTATTATTATTTTTAATTGTAAATTGTATAATTTCTAAGAATTTATTATAATTTATCTAATATTTTTGTAACGTAGTTTATTGTTTATAAAAACATAAATAATTAAGAATCAATAATCATAATATTATAATAAACATATATAGGAAGCACAATTTATTAATAGTTTTATTTTTAATAAGGTTCTAATAAATACTTATCATAACTAACGATGATAAACAGGACCATTTAATAGATTATAATAAAAATGATATTAGTTTTTATTATAAAATAATATTAATTATTATAATATTATGGATACTATACATAAATTAATATCTGAATCAAATAATGAATATAATAATAGAATAAAATATATTGAAAAATTATTAGCTAACAACATTACATTAAAAGAAGCTATTAGAATGTCTAAAGTTTGGTATTGTATTAAATATAAGAACTGTTATTATAATAAAGAATTATATAAATACATAATTAACTATGATAAATAATACTTTATTTAATAAAAGATTATTTGATAATACAAAATTAAAAATTACTATTACCATTAATAAGATATTATTGTTATTTTTAGAGAAATTAAAATATTTTGGAATGGAAAGTAGTTTAATTTCTCTGAAAATAATAATAAATAATAATAAATAATAATAAATAATAATATGTCTTATAAAGAACTACAATATATACACATATATATATATATTGACGTACGTTTAATTTCAACAAGCTTTTAAATGAAAAAAAATAATTAATAATAATTTTTATTATTGTTATTTTCAGAGAAATTAAACTGCGTTCCTAAAATTTTAAAAAAATTAAACTAAACTACGTTCCGTTCCAAAATAATTTTAAATCTTACATTATTTCTATTTTTTTTCATTTGTATAATATATAAATTTCATATGAAACCCACAAAATATGATATATTTAAAATATATTCATAATAATATTGTAAATAATTATTTATTAAAACTTGATAAATCATCAAAATTATAGGACATATTTATTATAATCTTATTGAAAATAATAAATGATACTTTATATTTATTATCATAATTAGCGTTATTTTAATTATTAAATTATTTTTTGTTTATTATTAATTTACGTATTACACAAAATATTAATTTTAATAATAATCTCAATTATTTAAATTATTAATTTTTATTTTTAAATAAACTAATAATAAACAGTAACTGAAAAAAATATAACATGTCCAGTTAAATAAATAGATAATAATTATAATAATAACATATATAGGAAGCACAATTTATTTATAATATTATTTTTAATAATGTTATAACATGTTATATTTTTAAAATGATAATAAACAGTAAAATAAACATAATGAAATAAATATGTTTATTTCAAATAAAAATTTTATTATAATAAAAATATTTAAATAAAATATTTTTAATTAAAAAATTTTTATTAGGAGGATTAATTAACAAAATTGATATATTAATATTTTATTTTAGTTTCATTATTGATAATTTGATAAAATAATAATAAAAAATAAAAATTGATAAATTAATTTTTTACTTTTTATTATTATTTTATCAAATTACCGTAGCCATTTTGGCTCAAGCATTTCTTAACTAGGATTAAAAATAAATAGTTATAAATATCAATGCACACTAATTTATGTTTAGTTCGTCATTGTAAATATAATAATACACATGTAACATTAGGTCATCAGTGTGGTTTATGTAAAAGTTATGGACATGGAAGATGTGAATGTCGTTCTTTAGTAGCTAAAAACAATTTGAAAGAACAACCTCAATATAATAATATTTTACCCGTTGAATTGCAATGTAAATTTGGTAATTGTGAATATAAAATATTTCATACTACTGAAGGACACCAATGTAAAACATGTAATAAATTATTACATTCTACAAATACATGTTTGTATAAAAATTATAATTTACAATGTCCTATATGTAAAATACAACAAAGTATAAATATTAATAATCAACGTGTGTATGATTCAGAAAATGTATGTGTAATTTGTATGGACAATAAAGTAGAATTAATTATGAAGTGTAAGCATCTTGTATTTTGTATTGATTGTTTTAAAAAATATAATGGTGAAATAATAAGTTCTGATATTAAAAAAGAAAATATATTAATAAATGAAAAATATGATATATCAAATATTAAAATATTATTTAAATCTACACCATCATATATTAAGTTTCAATATGATGAAAATAATATTACACTTATAAGAAGATTAAATATAACTTCTCAAATAGAAGGTTTAACAAATATAAATGAAATTGATAATAATTTTATTGATGGTTATGAAGAAATTACAACAATAAATAATCCTAGATTATATAGATTAATATAGTATTAAAAATAAATATATAAATATATTTATTTTCAATAAGGTCATACTAATTACTAATCATATTAGAAGATAATAACTATGTTCATATTTAGCTGCATAAATAATTGTTGTCATGAAAACTAAAAAAAATTATTATTATTCAATATATTATGAAATCATAATCTTTTTTTTTATATTTTATATAATATATTTATAAAATAAACTTTATTAAGATCATTTATTTTATAAATAAATTTTTATAAATTAAATTATATTTTTTAATAAATTGAATAAGAATAATTATTTATCATAGTAATAATATCAATATAAGGAACTTTATTCATTCGATATAAATATAACTTTATTAATTAATTTTGTGTATATTATAAATATATTTTTATCAATTATTGCTATTTAAAGAGAATAAATAAACCCACTTTTTGTTCCATCAAAATATTTATTTTTTCTGTCCAATTTCTCCTTTCATATCAAATATTATTATTTTTAAAGTGGATTGAGGATTTTTTAATATACTTAACATATTATTTAATGCAATTTTTACAAATTTATCATAATTATTTGATAAAAAATCCCGAAATGAAAAAGTATAACCACCTGTTATTTTTTCTTCGTATGCATTTACATTACAACCAACTAAAGGTAATAATAAAAATTCTATATTATTATTTATAGCACATAATATAGTAGCACTTAATGCAGCAATTAAACCTTTGACATATAATCTAAGTCCATCTATAGTATTTGTCATTTGTGGATCTATAGTTCTAGTCATAGAGCCTGTTAAAGTTCTTCCTTCATTAGTATTTGGAGAAAATGTAAATAATAAATATACATTTTTTTTATTCATATAATATGTGTATACAGAATAAACTAAAAAATATATCATAATATTATTATATTTTTTAGTATAATCATGTCCTTGTATTGTCATATTTCCGTTACTCATAAATAATCCCCACCGATTTTTAATACTTTTGTTATATAAATCTTGTGCGATTTTAATATTTTCAGAAAATGAATCCATCTGAAACCAATCATATAATATACTTTCTTCTTGCGGTAATCCTTTTTTTGGAAGATCTTTTAGATTTATATTATCTTTTGTTATTCCCCCCCCTGGTCTTCCTGAATTACCAGCTATACATAAACCTATTGTAGAATTACCATCAAGTGTTGTAATATAGTCTTGTATAGATATGTTTTTTATTATATCAATGTCATATTTATCAAATTTTATTGTTTGAAAGTCTATATTAGATATAGTATGAATATTATAATTATTATGTATGTTTTTTTCTATACTGTCTATAGTTGTATCTTCCTTAATAATTTGTTTATAATTATCTAAGTTGGAATATGGTTTTGCGGTTGATGTTATCTTTATAATCTCACTTAAAGGTATACGGGTAGGAGATATATTTTGTGCAGCATTTTGTTGGGGTTGACTAAACTGTACTGGTTGATTTAAATGGTCTGTTGGTTTTTGTAAATGAATAATAGGTGTTATAGTTCTTTGATTATTAGAACTATTTCTTCGGATATTAGAAGATCTATTTCTTCGGATATTAGGAGATCTATTTCTTCGGATATTAGAAGAATTATTTCTTCGGATATTAGGAGATCTATTCCTTCGGATATTAGAAGATCTATGCCTTCGGATATTAGGAGATCTATTCCTTCGGATATTAGGAGATCTATGCCTTCGGATATTAGGAGATCTATTCCTTCGGATATTAGGAGATCTATTCCTTCGGATATTAGGAGATCTATTCCTTCGGATATTAGGAGATCTAGTCCTTTGGATATTAGGAGATCTAGTCCTTCGGATATTAGGAGATCTAGTCCTTCGGATATTAGGAAATGTAATAAGTTTTAATGGTATTTTACTTAATTTTTTTCTTGAGTTGCTTATATGATGTATTAAATATTTAGATTTATATTTATTTAAATATGTATTAATATAATTAATTTTATATTTTTCAGTATCTGTCATAATTAATTTATTAATATTATTATCATTAATGTTAACAAAAGAGTATTTTTCATATTTAAATTTTAATAATAATTTAAAATATTTATATTTATATTTAGTATATTTATTATAATATAATTCATCCATATTATAAACTGAGAATATATATTATTATTTAATATATTCTATTATTTTTTTATTTGTTAAAAATATTCTTATTCAATTTATTATAAAATTATGATCTTAGTTATTCCCATTTTCAAAGAAATTATAAAAATTTCAGAAAAATGAATATATTGTTGACTAATTTATTATATAAAATAAATTATTAGACGTAATATTTAAATAATTAAATATAAATAAATAAACTATGTTTAATTTCATATAGTTTTTATTTAGTTTTAATATATTTTCAAAGTATTTATAATATTTTAGGTAACAAGATAAAATAATAATTATTTTATGTGTGTGATTAACATTAAAAATACTCTAATTTGAGTAAGCAGCTCCAGCCATTCCAGACATAACACGAAGAATATTATAATTTACGGTATATATATTAATATTAGATCCGGAGCCAACAGTATAATCATTACTATTAGCAGTACTATTACCGGAGACAGGATTATTATTTAATATTTGTGTTTGATATCCACAATCAACCTGAAGAGTTGCATTATCAATTCGTGAAAAATTACATGTTCCGGATGGTTGATGATCTTCTGGTTTCAAAGCAAAACTATACACATTAATTCCATCTGCAGGAGTATTTGAAAAATGTTGCCATGGTTGAACATAATTGAAATAATTACCATCTCTACCTTGAAAACGATCATGACCATTTAGTTGAAGTTTAGCATATACACATGGATTATCACTTCCATCAAGCCAATTCCCATAATTAGTATAATCTACAATATTATATTGTACAGTTGTTAATATTTTTCGTATAAGGCCCGGAATAGATTCTTTGGATACTAATAAATTTTTATCCATATCTAATATATCAGAAATAAGCTTAGTTATATCTGGTACAGTTAATAAATTACTGATAACTATACAATTATTTAATAGATCATTAACTAATTCTTGTGTAATATCACCAATTACGGCGGCGGGGGTTGTTATTTTTGATGCTTTTAATACTCCTGGAGAAGTTATTCTAACAGGTTCCGGGTTTGTCGAAGTAGCGGTAAGACCATTTTGTGAAATTAATTTTACATTAATTTTATTTAATAAACCATATAATTTTGTTCCATCAATAATTCCTTCTTGCCGTTCACCATCTATTAAATCTCCAGCAGCCGCGGAAATATTCGGCTCTCCGCCTTGTTCCAATGCTTCGTTTATTATAAAACCAAAATTATTAAATGTTAATCCTTTACGCGATATAATAAATAATAATTTAGCAAATATATCACATGCATTATTCCAATTTCCATCAGGTGCATATGTAATCCATGCATTAGTATTGTTAAACCGTGATAATTTAGGAGTCCAAATAAGATATTTACATGGATGATTAAAATTAAGCCGAAATTTATTAGATGAATTTGATAGTGCTTCTGAACCAGTAAATTGAACTTGCTCTATCAAATATTCGTGTGATGCTTGCGCAAAACGCTTACGCTCCTCACTATCTAAGTATATATAATCAATTAAAAGATAATTGTCTCCCATTAATTGATAATCAGTTGTGGTTGGTTTAGTTGTTCCAATATAATTAATACATGAATTAAAATCTAAATATTGAACTGTAATACGAACATCATGATATTGTAAAGCAATTAAAGGTAAAGCAAGACCATTATTTCGGTTAAACCAATAAATAAATGGAACATATAAAGTATAACCTATTTTAGGGTCCTTAGTAATCTGTGTAAGTTCAGAAATATTACCTATCATTTTATCATATCCACGTTCTTGTCCTACTTTATGTGTTAATTCATACCAAATATTAAGCCAGTCACCGTATTGTTCATCAATTTTAGATCCTCCAATTTCTATTTTAGTTTCAGCAATAAGTGCATGTCCTAGTCTCTTAACATATCCCCAGGCTACACTATTTGGTATTGTTTGAGATTTAAGATTTACTACAAGATACATATTTGTAATAAGATCACCATTACGATTAATATTGCATGTTACAGTTCGAGAAAAATCACCTGCGCCATTCCATGTTTGTTGTATTGGTTCAACTGAAAAATTTGTATGTCTACGATAAACAACTTTGAAAAAAGTTATCTGAGGGTTGCCGCTCAAATACTGATCTTGGGCTCCGTATGCGACTAGTTGCATTAATCCGCCTCCCATGTATATATATATATATAATATCAGAAAATAATTTTTATATTATTTTAAACACAAATTTTGACTGATAAAATTTTAAAATATTTTTAAATAAATTTTTTTAAAATTTTTTTAAAATATTAATTTTTTATAATAAAATTTCAAAAATTTAGATTTTTATTTTTATAAAAAAAATGATATTATTTTATATAGAAATATAATATTATATTATAATTATATGTCTAAATCTAAGTCATCTAGATTATGTATTTTTGAAAACTGCCAAAAACGCGCATCATTTAATTATAATGATGAATTAAAAGGAACTTATTGCGCCCAACATAAATTAGAAAATATGGTTGATGTTCTTAATAAAAAATGTTATTATGAAAACTGTAATAAAAACCCAGGATTTAATTATGAAGGAGAAACTAAAGGTATTTATTGTAATGATCATAAAAAAGAAGGAATGATTAATATTAAAGATAAAAAATGTATTCATGAAGGATGTAATAAATTACCTGTATTTAATTTTCCAAACGAAATTAAAAGATTATATTGTAATGATCATAAACTAGAAGGAATGATTAATATTAAAGATAAAAGTTGTATTTTTGAAGGATGTATGACTAGACCTAATTTTAATTATCCTAATAATAAAAATGCTTTATATTGTTCTACACATAAATTACCTGATATGATTGATATTACACATCGTAAATGTATTTTTAATAATTGTTTATTAAATCCATCATACAATTATATAAATGAAACAAAAGGAATTTATTGTAATCAACATAAATTAGAATCAATGGTAAATGTAGTTGATAAAAAATGTATATTTGAAGGTTGTAATAAAATACCATCATTTAATATTATTGGCGAAACTAAAGCTTTATATTGTTGTTCTCATAAATTAGAAAATATGATAGATATTAAAAGTAAAAAATGTATATATGATAATTGCATGAAAAATGCTATTTATAATTATAGTAATGAAAAATCTCCTATTTATTGCGCCCCTCATAGATTAAATGGAATGATTGATGTACATAATAAATTATGTAAAAGTCAGTGGTGTTTTACTCATGTAAACACTAATAAATATGATGATTATTGTCTTCACTGTTATATGCATTTATTTCCTGATAAACCAATAACAACAACTTATAAAACAAAAGAACGAACAATAGTAGATTATATTAAAAATGAATTTCCAAATTATGATTGGAGTATAGATAAAGTAATTAAAGATGGCTGTTCCCGACGGCGTCCAGATATGTTATTAGATTTAGGTTATCAAGTATTAATTATTGAAATTGATGAAAATCAACATATTGATTATGATTGTTCATGTGAAAATAAAAGAATTATGGAATTATCACAAGATGTTAATCATAGACCTATTATATTAATTCGGTTTAATCCTGATGACTATAATAAAAATAATACAAAAATAGTATCTTGTTGGATTGTAAATAAGTCTGGTTGTAATATTAAAAAAAATAAAAAAGAAGAATGGGATAATAGATTAAATACATTGAAAGAACAAATAATTTATTGGATATCTCCAAATAACAAATCTAATAAAATTGTAGAAGTTATACAATTATTTTATGATGAATAAAATTTAATAATAAATTTATTATTAAAAATATTAAAAGTTTACACACAATTAAGAAATGTATATTAGATATATACCAAATATTTTAAATCTTATTTTTTTAATAATTTCTATTATAACCTTTATAGAATAAATAGTTTTTTTTGTAAAACTTACTATTTGATGATTTTTTAATATTATTTTATAGAAAATAATTTAAGAATTATTATATAATAATATTATGCATATACTATAGACATTTATATTTAATAGATATATAACTATTTTTATAAAAAAATAATTATATTATTATTTATAGTTATTAATATTAGGATTATTATATATTAAGCTATTTACTAAGTTTTTTATAAGAATAATAAAGTATTTAAAATTGTTTACCATCTATATAATCTCAAATAATAAATATAATATTATTGTAAAAATTATATAATTATTTTATGATGAATAAAAATTAATAATAAATTTATTAATAAATTAAGTTATAAAAAATTTGATATTCAATTTATATTTTGCTATTTTAAGAGAAATTATACAAATTAGAAACTTTGTTAACTTTGTTTATTAAATATTTTAATTACAATATACACACATATATATTTATTATCTTATAGAATAAATGAAGTTTCATAGAATATTATTTATGTTTAAAATTATATATATTCGTGAAAAATAAATCTATACTTGTATATATGCTATTATATATAATTATAAAAATTAATAACTATTAATTTTTATAATTATTATTATTATTTTCAGATAAATTAAATTGCGTTCTAAATATTTCAGAAAAATTTATAAAATAATTTATCTTAAAATATTGCATCTTTAGAGATTTTTTATAATTTCTTTAAAAATAATATATTATTAATCTAAGAAAAATTATTATTTATTCTTCAATTATTATAAAATTATAATCTTATTTATCTGATAATAACAAATTCATAAAATACATTTTATTTATAAAATTAATAAAATTAACAAAGGTTTCTATATTTTTGTTAAATAAATAAAGTTAATAAATTATGGTTATTATTATTCTAAATCATTCTATTAATTTATTATAAAATCATAATCTTATTTAATTTATAAAATATGTAAATTTAATAAAGTTTCCATCAAATAGGCAAAGTTTATTTTATAAATATTTTTTATAAACTATAAAAGAATATGATTTATTGTTATTTTTAGAAAAAAATAATAATAATTTGAATAAGAATATTTTTTATTAGTTTATTTTTGTGTATTTAAATTTTAATTTATTATGAAATAAATACTTATATTATTTAACTTATTGGATATATTTATTATTATTAAGTATGATTAGTGTTTATTATAACCTTATTGAAAAAAAAATATATAAATAAATTGTGCTTTCATATATGTTTATTATTATAATTAGCGCCATCTTAATTATAAAATTAGTTTTTATTTATTATTAATTTACGGGAACTTTGTTTATTACATAAATTATTAGTTTTAATAATATAATTTAAGTATTATTAAAACTAATAAAATAATAGATAATTTCATTAATCCAATTATTTAAATTATTATTTTAAATTTTTAATTTTTAAATAAACTTATAATAAACAGTAAATGAAATATATGATAATAAACATGTCAATTATTAAAACTAATAATAAATTAAATGTTATTTTTAATAAAGATACAATAATACAAATATATAATGTGTTAAACTTAAACAAATAAAATAGTAAAATAATAATAAAAATAAATGAAGTTTTAAAAAAATGATAAAATAATTTTACATATGTTTACTATTATTTTACTACATTACCGAAGTTAAAAAAAAAATAAATATAAATAAAAAATATATAGTAAAGATATATATTTTTTATATATATTTATTTTTTTTTTAACTTGGGATAAAAATTATATTTAAAAATAAAAAAATAAAAAAATGATAAATCAATTTTTTATTTGTTCATATCTAAATATAATTTTCATTAGGGATGGTTTAGTAAAATAATAATAATAAAATAAAAAATTGATAAATCAATTTTTTATTTTATTATTATTATTTTACTAAACCACCGTAGCCATTTTGGCTCAAGCGCTTTCCTAAGATCGCTTCCGAGTGATTATTAGGAATCTTCCAACATCGCACCACGGTTGTGTGACGACATATTGTCAATCGCACAAATGCCAAACCGGAGCTTGAAGTTCAAGAAGCCTATATGGTGGAAGAAGAAAACCTCAAGTCATAAGAATAAGTCTACTGACACGATTATTAATCATACTAACATTATTATGGATGGTCTAGAGCATATATCTAAGCAAGTAGTGAAGTTCGTTGAACAACACAATACGCGCAATAACAAAGAGCAACGTGAAGACACACCGAACGTAAAGCTCCATCATGAAGAAGAAACAGAAAAATACGAAAAGATATGGCAGATGCTAGCGGCTTCATATGAACAGAAAGAAAAGCTACGCAGACAGGTTGAAGAGCTAAACAAACTACTAGAAGATAAAACCAACAAAATTACAAAGATATGCGCAGAATATGATAAACTCATGGAAGAGCTTTTTCAGACGAATAAAGAGCTTGACCTGAAGGAAGAAGAGCTTATCCTGAAGGATGAAGAGCTCTATCAGAAAAATGAAGAGCTCGACCAGAAGAATAAAGATTACGAATTGCTCTATGAAGAAAACACACAACGCACAAAAGAAGTTTTAGAGTTACTTCAAGAACTCAATCAGCAGCACGAAGAACGCAAAGAAACACTCAAGAGTGTACTTCATCCACATCAAGTGATGCCACACCATGAGGAAGAACAAACACCTTTTGTAGGCTTTGCAAACATGCAAGCCTGTCCGCCGCCTCCTCAATCAGTTCATCCGAGACCACAATCATTACATCGTGATGTGTTGCCTTTTGTTTCAAACGTTCACTCAAAACAACAATTGTCTGTTCCGGACAACGGCATCATAGAGTGGTACATTAAACTGTTGGAAGAATACAATCAAACCTACTATCGTAATCCACCGCCGAATAAACTGATATGCCGAGTCTACCGCAAAAATGGATTCTGTACTAACGAGTTATGTATCTATTCTCACGAAGACTTAAAGCGTCATGCTAATGACAATAACGGTTACAATTTATGCTTTTGCATGGCAGGTTTCAATGATAAATGTTTACATAATGAACACGGACAGTGTAGTAAAAATCACATTGGACGCGGATTACCTGGTGATCTTCCAAATCCTCCCGAAGGCTATCATGTTATAATGAGTCAAGGACATTTGTTTTTGATGGAGAATGAAAAGTAATACATCCACCGCGGTACCATCAGCAATTTTACGCATTTGTTAGATTTTTAGTTATTTTTTTAAAAAAAACTTTTTCTTTAAAAAAAATTATTAAGTTTATTATTATTTACATAAATTATATATATTTAAAAAAAAATATAAATTATAATTTATTTGTAACTTAATTTATTTTTATGATTTAATTATTACAATGTATTCTTAATTTACTTAAAAATAAATTTTAAGTTTAATAAAGGACATATTTATTATCATATGTTTCATTTACTGTTTATTATCAGTTTATTTAAAAATTTAAAACTAATAATTTAAATAATTATAGTTTCTATTATTTTATTTAAAAGAACTTCGTTTATTGATTTTAATAATAATTTAAATAATTTGGATAATTTGGATAATACGTAAATTAATAATAGGACCTGTTTATTATCGTATGTTCTGATTATAAACATGTTTATTATAATTAGTGCAATCTTAATTATTAAATTAGTTTTTATTTATTATTATTGTTATTTTCAGATAAATTATAAAAATTTCAGAAAAATTATAAATAAATTTTTAAATCTTAAATTATTTATCTTCAGAGAAATTATAAAAATTAAAAAAACATAAAATAAACTACGTTCCATTCCAAAATATTTTATTGTTATTTTCAGAGAAATTATAAAATTTCAGAAAAATTATAATAAATTTATAAATTTTTAATTATTGCATCCCTATATAAATTATAAAAAATTTTAAAAAAATAAAATAAGTTCCCAAAATATTTTAATTTATGGTTTAAAAAATTATTTTATAATTTTTTTGAAATTTTTATAATTTTTCTAAAAATAGCAATAATAGTTTTTAATAAAATAAAGTTTCTAAAAAATATTTGGAACTTTGTTTATTACATAAATTATTTTTGTTTTCAGTAAAATTATACAAATCATTTTTAAATCTTAAATTAAAATATTAGAACTATATTTATAATTTTTTCTAAGTTTATCTAATATTTTTAACCCATCATAAAATTTAATAATTGCAACCCTTTCACAATTGGTTGTATTTGTTTATGTCTATTAATACACCACTGTGTTTTTTGATGTTTTAATATATCATTTTCTATATTATTTTTTAATACTTTATTACATTTAATACATCTATACATTTCCATTTTATTATCATATTTAGAAAGATTATGAGTTGTACTATTATCAGGAATTGCGGAACTTTGTGTATTATCTATTAATTGTAATAAGTTATTATCACTATTTATCTTATAATTATATATATCATTACATTTTTTTGTTTTTTGATGTTTAATAATATTATTAATATTACTTATTGATGATTCACATTTAATACACCTATATGTTTTATTTTCATCATCAAAATATGTTAAATTATTTTTATCCATATATTAATATAATATAAATATTTTATTAATTATATTATAATAAAATATTTATATAATTTTTAGTTTATATTTTTAAAAAAATATTTTACTTATTTAAAAATATACAATTACTAATTTTATTTATATTTTATTAAAATTATTAATACAATACAATTCTATTTTTTATAACTAAAACATACATTTTTAAATATTTTTAAAATATTTAAAAATATATGTAATATAAATAAAAAATTTTATTATTACTAAAACTAATAATTATTAAAATTGTGTTAATTATATTATTACTATTATTATAAAAATTATTAAAATAAACATGTCTAAAATTACATATTTTGAAACTAGTTTAATTTTTCTGTAATTTTTAGAATGTGTATAATTTATCTAAAAACAATAATAAATAATGATTTAAAAATTATATTAATATAATATTATATTAATGGAATTAATAACTATTGAAAATAAACAATATATACTAGGTGATTATATATTAAATAATGCATTAATGTATTCTAAAGGGGTTAGATCATCAAGAGAGTTAGTAAAAAAAAAAAATATTAATGAAAAAAAATATATATATGCTAGATATGTAAATAATCAATGGATAAAAACAGAAGGAAAATCAATAAAATTTGATAAAATATTAATCAGATATGATTATGCAAAATTAATAACAGAATTACAATTAATTGAAGATAATAATAATAATAATAATAATAATAATGTTAATCCAATAACAATAATAGAAGATACTAAAATAGAAGAAGCCCCTAAAATATTAATATTAGAAGATTCAGAAAAATTTAAAGATAATTCAGGAAAAATATTAGAGATAGAAACACGAGGCGACAGAAATGTAGAAAGTATATATTTTAAGGTGAAAGACATTATGATTATTTTTGAGATTCCTAATTTAATAAAAACAATTACGGATAAAAGATATGATGGTTTTAGTGAACATATCCATTATAAATATTTTAATTGTATAAAAATCGGGGAGCCCGTAAATACAACAAATAAAAAAAATATAGTTAAAGAATTATATTTAACTTATGAAGGAATATTAAGAGTATTATTTGCCTCTCTATCACCTAAAATTAAAAAATTTATTAAATGGGCTACTGAAACTTTATTTGCTATTCAAATTGGAACTATAAACCATAAACATATATTAGTTTCAAATATATTAGGTGTAAATGCACAAACAATAAAGGAAGTATTTAATACTTATGCTAATACAATAACATGTATATATTTATTTACATTTGGATATGCTAAAGATTTAAGAGATTCTATGAATATTAATGATTCAATTAATAATGATTCTATAATAGCTAAATTTGGATTTACTAATAATTTAACAAGAAGAACCCAAGAACATATAAGAACATATGGAAATATAAAAAACTGTGATTTAAAATTAAAAAATTATATTTATATTGATCCACAATTTTTATCAAATGCAGAAAATGATATTAAATATTTTTTTACTGTATTAAATTTAAAATTAAATTATGAAAATTGTAATGAAATTGTAATTATTCCACAAAATCTATTAAAAATAGTTTCCGATAAATATAATCATATAGGTAAACAATACGCCGGTCATATAGATGAACTAAATATAAAAATAAAAGATTTAGAAAATGAATTATTAAAAGAAAAATATATTAATGAACTAGATAAAGAAAAACATAAAAATGAAATGAAAGATAAAGAATTAGAGATAGAAAAATGTAAAAACGAATTAGAAAAAGAACAACATAAAAATGAAATATTAAATTATAAAATAATATTATTAAATAATAATATTAAATAATAATGAAACATAATTTAATGTTATTTTCAGAAAAAAATAAAATAATTTTAATAATAATTATTATTTTATTTATTATCGTGTTCAGATAATAAATAAAATAATTTTATAAAATTTTTGGAACTTTTTTTATTTTCTCTAATAATGCAAAAAAATTTAAGATTTAAAAATTATTTTGGAACTTATTTTAATTTTTATAATTTTTTTAAAAATAACAATAATTTATATATTTAATATCTAAAAAAATATATTGTTTTACTGCAAATAAGAATAAATAAAATTATTTATTTTTATTTTCAGAAAATTATAAAAATATTTTTAAATCTTAAATTAAAAGATTTTATAATTTATATAAATATAGATTTATATATTTAATATATTTTTTTTATATTAATAATTTATTTTTTGTATAACTATATTATTAATAATTTTATAACAATTTTTACACATATTTTTAATAATTGAAGATATAGTTATTTTATAATAATTTTCTGAATATGAAGAGTTACATAAATTACATTTATATTGTTTATCATTTATAATTTCTAATATAATTAATACAGAACGTGAAGATGATTCTATAGTTAAACCTGGCGGTGAAGATATATTTGATTTAGGCATAGTATATATATCTAATCCTGGCGGTGGTTCTATTATATTATTTAATGTATTATATGAATAAGTTAATTTTTCTTTATTATTATATTTCATAATAAGTATATTATATTTTTTATTAAATTGTAATTCATTTAATTGTGTTATATCTATATTTTCTATTACTAATTTTATATATATATCAAATAATTCTAGAGATATTATAAAATGATGATGTAATTTTTTTATTATATTATCTAATTCTATTTGTTTATTTGGAGGTAAATAATTTATAAATACATAATTATATTCTGCATATTTAATAAATATTCCTTCATTACTTAATTTATTTAAAAAAGAATATCCTGATTTAGGTATTCTATTAAATTTTAATCCTATTATATAACTTATATTTGGATCTTCGGGATTATAATAAGTCTCATATAAATCATTTTTTATATTTTGAATTTTGTTAAAAAATGTATTAGTTATATTTTGCATCGTTGTCATTGCACAAATACAAAATAAACTAATATATTATTGGAATATGTGAGAAAAACGTGTAACTTGAGCCAAAATGGCTACGGTAAAATTTATATTTAAAAATAAAAAAATAAAAAATTGATTTATCAATTTTTTATTTTTTTATTATTAAATATTTATTATTATCTATTTCATTTACTATTTATTATAATTAAAGTTATTATTTAAAAATTATAATTTGTATAATATATAAATTATTATAATTTTTAAAAAAAATATAAAAATAGCAATAAATTAAATTTTATGGATAATTTATTATTATTTTTAGAAAAATTAAACTAAACTACGTTCCGTTCCAAAATAATTTGTAATCTTAAATTATCACATCATCAGATCCAAAAATTTTAATTTATGGTTTAAAAAATTATTTTGAAACGGAACGTAGTTTAGTTTAATTTCTCTGAAAATAACAATAAAAAAGTATTTTATAATTTCTCTAAAAATAGCAATAATATTGGACCTGTTTATTAGCGTCTGTTATGATTAGTATTTATTATAACCTTATTGAAAATAAACAAAATGTCCAACTATAAATAAATTGTGTTTCTATATATGTTTATTATTATAATTAGTGTCATCTTAATTATTAAATTAGTTTTTGTTTATTATTAATTTACGGGAACTTTATAAACTTTGTTTATTAAATAAATTATTAGTTTTGATAATAATTTTAATAATTTAAATTATTATTAACTTCATTAATCACAATTATTTAAATTATTATTTTTGTAATTTTTAAATAAACTGATAATAAACAGTAAATGAAACAGATGATAATAAACAGCCCATTTTATAAAAAAATGATATTTATTTTTATAAAAATATATTTATTTAAATATTATTATGTCTATCACAATACCTATAATTAGTTTATCAGGTGAAACATTATTTACATTTAGTTATGATAAAAATAATGATAATATAATTAGTTTATTACATGATACAATTCAACAACATTATAAATATTATTATCTTATTATAAATGATAAAAAAATAATATATTATAAATTATATACACACGAAACAAATATAGATATAACAAATATAAAACATATTATAATTATTATAATTCATGAAAGTTTAGGTAAAATAATAGAAAAATTACGAAAATATACGGGAACATTTAGAATATCGTATTTTATTGAAAATATAAATAATGAAATAGTAGATTATATTATAAATAATAAAGATATATTATTATTAATTTTAAAATATGATTTTAACATACTTGAATTATTATCTGAAAATATAATTAATGATCAAGATTTTATTTTAGATTTAGTAAAACAAAATGGAGCTATATATAAACATAAAATAATTCAAACAAAATACAAAAACGATAAACAAATCTTAATGGAAGCAGTAAAAACTTCACTACAATTATATCCAATTTATTATTCTGGCAATACTAAAATGGGATTAAATCAAATTTATGTGTTAGAACACTGTGACAAAACTATACAAAATAATTTTGATATTGTATTACAATCAGTAAAAACACATGGTATTTCCTTAAAATATGCAAGTATAAAATTAAAAAATAATTATATAATTGTATTAGAAGCAATAAAACAAAATCCATATGCATTACAATATGCAAGTATAGAGTTAAAAAATAATTATACACTAGTTAAAGAAGCAATAAAATTATATCCATTAGTATTACAATTTGCAAGTATAGAGTTAAAAAATAATTATACAATAGTTAAAGAAGCAGTAAGTAAAATGGGAATGGCTTTAAAATATGCAAGTTATACACAAAAAAATAATTTAAATATAATATTAAGTGCAATTAATAATAATGTATTATCTTTATCATACGTATCTCCCATAATTAAAAATGATTTAAAAATAATGTTGTCAATTATAACTGATAAAATATATTTAATGCAATATGTATCTGAAGAATTGAAAGATAACCAAGAATTTATATTACCACTTATTAAAAAACATAGTATAACAAAAATATATAAATATATTTCAGAAAGATTAAAAAATGATCATATATTTTCTATAGAACTTTTAAAAATAGATAATAATATGATAAAATATATTTCAAAACAATTGAAAGATAATCATAAATTTGCATTAGATATTATAAAAAAAGATAATAATATGATAAATCATATATCTAAACGTTTAAAAGATAATTATAATTTTGCTATAGATATTATAAAAATAAATAAATTTAATATACTATATATTTCTGATAGATTAAAAGATAATGAAGAATTTATAAAAGAAATTATACAAATAGAACCATCTTTATTAAAATATGCATCAAATAGATTAAAAGAAGATTATAATTTGTTCATTACTATTATAAAAAAAAATAATTATTTAGTAAAATATGCATCATATAAATTAAAAAATAATTATAATTTTGCAATAGAAATAATAAATATAAATTATAATTTAATAGATTATATATCATATAAATTAAAACATAATATTACAATTATAAATATTGCTAAAAATAATAAAAAATTATATATATATAAATGTATGTTATATAATCTATTATTTTTAATAAATATAATTATTTTATTATTTAAGTATTAATTTCTAAATAATTAAGAAACTTTATTTATTTGGATAATTTTACTAAAAACATATTTTAGATTTATAAATAATAAATTGAGATTTTTTTTATTTGGATAATTACTAAAAATATATTTAGATAAATAAGCATATTTATTATTAATTTATTTAAAAAATTTATAACTTTGTTAATATTTTTTTAATATGGCTCTTCTGTCATACCTCATTAATCTTTTATATTTTTATATAAATTATGATACATAAAATTAATAAGATTCTACATATTTATAAACTTATAAAAAAATAAAATATATCATTTGAAAATTATAAAATTCTAAAGAATTTTATAAAATAAACAAAGTTTATAATAATTATAAATTATAATTATTATTTATTGCTATTTTCAGATAAATTATAAAATTTATGGAAAAATAAACTACGTTCTAAAATTAATTTTAAATCTTAAATTAAAATATTTTACAATTTATCTGAAAATAGCAATAAAATAAACATGTATATTATCAGTTATTTAAATATTAATAATTTAAATTAGTTTAATAATGAATATAATTATTATTATTTTCTCTAAAAATAGCTATAAATATGATTATAATTTTATTACAACATTATTATTTAAAATAAATTAATAAAAATAAAAAATGATAAAAACTGTTTATATTTGTTCTTTTATATTAAAATTATTACCGTAGCCATTTTGGCTCAAGCTCTGTAGCATAGACAATTCTTTGGTTTTGTCTTTTGCTTGCGATATGCTGGGTGACGGATTAGGCATGATCAAGGATCAGATGGTGAGGATTTTCCGCATCATGTTTAAGCTGTCGCTTGGTCAGCAGTTCATTGTGATGCTGTTGCTTGTTTTGGCGTTTCATGGGGTGCTGTTTCTGGGTCTGCTGTTCCTTGTGGTGGGGTTGCTTGTTTTGGCGTTTCTTGTGGCGCTATTGCTTGTTCTGCTGTTCCTTGTGTTGCTGTTGCTTGTGGTGGCGTCTCCTGTGATGATGTTACTTGTTCTGATGTTCTTTGTGGTGCAGTTCATTGCGGTGCTGTTCAGGGTGGTGTTGTTTCTTGTGGTGATGTTCCAGTATCAGATGACGAATCACTCGCCACTGAAGCCTGGTAAGAAAAACAAGGCCAAACCACATGTGCAAGTCAAGACGGCTAACCGCTCGCCTCTGAAGACAGGTAAGAAAATCAAAGCCAAACCACGTATGCAGGGCAAGACAGCAAACTGCTTGTTACTGAAGCTTGGTAAGAGAACCCTGAAGCAGACTCAGAAGATCATCATACAGAATGACAAGTGTGAGATCTTGGGCTATTTACCTGAAAACAAAGCGGAGATTAACAATCAGATCCAGAACATCAACGTGTCGGGTATTCTGATTGATATCCTCCACTTCCTCAATATCTTTAACATGATACCCAAGAACAACAAACGTCTTCTTGGTATCTTCAACGAGGAAGATTCTACGAACTAGGAACGTGTAGACCGATATATGTTCCTGCCGAGGCAACACCACACAAGATCCAAGAGAACGATGGATACTTGTTCAGCATGAGGCTTCTTTTGAAGCTATTGCATTGTACAGTCAAAAAATAAATTATAAATTTTTATAATTTATTTTTTTATTGTTATTTTCAGATAAATTATAAAATTTTGTTAATTTAAGATTTAAAATTAATTTTGGAATGGAACGTAGTTATTTTTTTTTTTAATAAATATACTAATAATAAACAATAATAAAACATATGATTATACACATGTCTATTTATTAAATCTATAATATTTTCTAGACAAACTAAGATATTTTATTTGTAGATAATAATTATTCTAGCAAATTAAAATAATTATTATTTATAAATATAAAATATTATTCTAACAATTTTTAATAATTGATTATTTATAAATCTAAATTATTATTTTAACAAATTATTATTTATAAATTTATAATATTTATTCGATAAATTAAAATAATTAATATTTATAAATGAACATGATTATTATAATAAATTATACTTCTTATTTATGTTTATTATTATAATTAAAGCCGTCTTAATTATTAAATTATAATAATAAAATGATAGGAACTAAAATTATTTAAATTATTAGATTTTAATTTGTAATTTTTAAATAATCTGATAATAAATAGTAATAGAAATAGAAGCTAATAAATATGTCCATTTCTTAATAATTAATTGTTTTAAATTACTAGTATAATATTTTAGATTTATGAATAATAATTATATTAGTTTATCAAAAAAATATTATTCATAATATTTTATATTTATAAATAATTAATTATTTAAAATTGTTAGAATAATTTTTAAATTTATGAATAATCAATTATTTAAAATTGTTAGAATAATAGAATCTTTATTAACTTTGTTAATTTATAAATATTATTGTTATTTTCAGAGAAATTAAACTGCGTTCCAAAATAATTTTTTAAACCATAAATTAAAATATTTTTGGAATGAAACATAGTTTATTTTAGTTTTTTTTAAATATGTATAATTTCTCTGATGATGTAATAATTTAAGATTTACAAATTATTTTGGAACGGAACGTAGTTTAATTTATTTTTTATGAAATTTGTGGAACACTGTTTAATTTCTCTGAAAATAACAATAATTATTTTAGTTTGCAGAAAACTATTATAAATAATAGTTTATTGAATAATATTTTAAATTTATAAATAATTAATTATTTAAAATTATTAATATATTAGACATGTTTATTATCAGTTTATTTAAAAATTACAAAATAATAATTTTAATAATTGTGTTTCTATTATTTTATATAAAATATTGATTTTAATAATAATTTAAATAATCAAAATTATTATTAATACTAATAATTTGTGTAATAAAAAAAGTTTCTGTAATTAATAATAAACAAAACTAATTTATTAATTAAGATAACGCTTATTATAATAATAAACATATATAGAAAGCACAATTTATTTATAGTTATTATAATTTTAATAATCATGTCCAATCTAAAATATTATCCTTACAATTTTAAATAATTAATTATTAATAATTTATAAATCTAAAAATATGTTTATTATCATTTATTTAGATTATTGTTTATTATAATCTTATTATAAATATTAATTCTAGAAATATTTATTAATTAAAAATTAATAATTTAAATTAGTTTTAATAATAATTAAATTTATTATTAAAACTAATAATTTGTATAATAAACAAAGTTCCCATAAATTGATAATAAACAAAAAATAATTAATGTAGATGTTATAATAACATAATAATAAATATATAAAAATAATAATTTATTAATAATTTTATTTTTAATAAGGTTATAATAAATAAAGTTTCTAATAATATCAACCAATAATAAACATATTTAAATTATTATTTTATAATATTTTTCTAACAAACTAAAATAATTAATATATATATATATATATATATATAAATAAAGTTCCCATTATTCTAATAATTTTAAATAATTAATTATTCATAAATTTAAATTATTATTGGGTGTGTTTATTATCAGTTATTTAAAATTTACAGATTAAAAATTACAAAATAATAATTTAAATAATTAAAATTATTATTAAAACTAATAATTTATGTAATGAACAAAGTTTTCGTAATTAATGATAAACAAAAATAATTTTATAATTAAGATGGTGATTTAGTAAAATAATAATAAAAATATTTTAAATAAATAAAAAAATATTTTCATTACGGCGCCAATTATAATAATAAACATATATGAAAGCACAATTTATTTATAGTTAGAACTTCATTTATTTTCAATAAGGTTATAATAAACACTAATCATACCCGGCAATAATAAATATGTCCTATATTATTACCAATATTTTGTATGTTTATCATCAAAAATTATATATTTGCATAATTCACAAATAATTACAGGGAACCCTTCAAATCCATTCCAGATATTAACAACCGGAACATTAGCTATTATAGATGATTCTTTTAATTTATCAAATTTATATATAAATGGTTTTATATCTGGATCTTCATTTGTATTTCTATGAGAATGACCTGAAATATGCATATTACCTTTTGCAGTAATAAAAATATCTTTAATTAAATTTTTAAAAACAGATTTATTATTAAATCTAGTTTGATATTCATATGATTCTATATATATTGGTGAATGAGTAACTATAATATTAAAAGTATCTTCTTCATATGATTTATGTAAAAAATGATTTATTGGTAAAATATTTAATAATTCTGTTAATGAGTCATGTTTAGATGTAAAAGGAATATTTCTAGTTAAAAATTGGAAAGAGTTATTACCTGATTTAACTGGTTGTAATTCATTAATTTCCTTAAATACTGTTATACCGGTTCCCCAAATTTTTACTGGTTTATTCATAATTGTAATATTTTTTATATCTAATGGTGATGTCATTTCAGTATATAAATAATATAAATTAGGAAATGTCTGATTAATTGTATCCGCTAAAAGCTGATGACCAAATATTAAACCTAATTGTTCTAATATATAATCATGATTTCCACCCACAAAATATACAGGTATATTTAAATTATTAAGATATTCTAAAGATTTATATAAATCTGTTATAATAAATAATTCAGGATCAGTCCAAAACCAATTTAAATATTTAAATAATTCTACATTATCATTATTATTTTTAAATTCTTCTATAGTTGAATCTTTGTTTATTTTTAAATAAACCTGATACAAAAAATTATTTAATATATCTCCATCTATTGATCTGGATTCTTCATATGACATATCACCTGCATGTATCAAAATATCTATATCAGTACCTAATCTATCTAGTGATTCTTTAATATATCCATGAGTATCAGATATTATACCTATTTTACAATCACCTAAATAATCTACATTAAAATATATTGGTTTATTTTTTTGTTTAATAGCATTAATTCCCATAATATTATGAAAAAAATCAAATTTTATTCTTCTTAATCTTGAACTTGCATCATATTGAACACCTACTGTGTTTGTTACTATAGTAAAGTCATATTTATATGTTTTATTAAAAAAATTATGCCATGCTATATCATTTTTAGAAAAATGATATATTATAAATAAAAAATGAAAAATAAATTGTGTTAATGTTGTATTTTCTAAAGATACATCTATTTTTGTAATTTCATCATCAATTAATGAATATATTTTGCATGAATTATGAAAATTAATAGAATCATGAAGACTTTTATAATGATTTAAATTTATTATCATTATATCTATTTTTTTTAATGTAAAATATTTTTTTAAATCTTCAAAATAATATGGATCAATTAATTTTTGAATAGCATTAAATAGATCATTTCTATTAGTTTCAATATCTTCATTTATATATTTATTTTCATATTTCATTTTATATTTTACATATTTACAATTATACATTATAATATATATATTATATATATTTATATATATATATATATATATATATATATATATATATAATAGAGACAACACTTATTATTTTATATAAATTAATATTTTTTTTAAACAGGTTCATTTATTGAAAATAATAATAATTAATATAAAACATGTTTATTATTAAATTAGTGTTTAATATAACAAATAATAAATAAAATTCTTATATATAAATTGAGATTCCTGTATATGTTTATTATTATAATTTATAATTATTACCTTCTTATTTAATTATTAAAGTATTTTTTGTTTAGTATTAATTTAGAATTTTGTTAACTTCATTTATTACACAAATTATTAGTTTTAATAATAACTTTAATTATTTAAATTATTTTTATTTTTTAAATATACTTATAACAAACAGTAAATGAAACATATGATAATAAACATATTCAAAGATAAAAAATAACCGTAGTTTTCAATTTAAAATTCCAACAAACTATATTTTTTTGGAACGCAGTTTAATTTATCAGAAAATAACAATAAATAATTATAATAATTTATAGATAAAAATTATAATTTAATATTCTGATGAACTTATAATTTGTTTTTAATTATTACTATTTTTAGAAAAAATAAATTACATTCCAAAATATTTATTTATAAAAAACTTTTATAAACTCTCACAGATATAGGAACAATTTTTAAAAAATATATTAATATATTCATTGCTATATTCAAATAAAACGAGAATAATATTTATTATTCATTTTTAATTAAAATAAATATTTATTCTAATTAAAAATGAATTTTTTGGAACTTCGTTTTATTTTTTTTTTAAAATAGTAATAAATAAACTACTTTCCTCAATTAGTTTCCAGCTAAATAATAATATTATTATTTAATATCTAATAAACAAAGTTCCAAGTATTCTTATTTTCAGATAAAATAATAATTTTTAAATCTTAAAATATTTTGAAACATTATTTATTTTTTTTGAAATTTTTATAATGTATCTGAAGATGTGATAATTTAAGATTTAAAAATTAGTTTATAATTTTTTAAAATTTTTATAAAAATAACAATAAAATAAATAAACGAAGTTCCAGTTAATTTCCGGCTAAATAATAATATTATTATTTATTGTTATTTTCAGATAAATTAAACTGCATTCCAAAAATTTCAAAAAAATTAAACTAAACTACGTTCCGTTCCAAAATAATTTATAATTTTAAATTATTGGCATCCTCAGAAAAATTAAAAAAATAAAATAAACTATGTTCTGTTCCAAAATATTTTTAATTTATGGTTTAACAAATTCTTTTGGAACGGAACGTAGTTTAGTTTAATTTCTCTGAAAATAACAATAATTTACGGGAACTTTGTTTAACTTTGTTTATTACACATATCATTAGTTTTAATAATAATTTTAATTATTTAAATTATTATTAAACCCAATAAATAAAATTAACAAAGTTCCCATTAAATAAAATAATAGAAAACTTCGTTAATCACAATTATTTAAATTATTATTTTTGTAATTTTTAATATGTAATTTTTAAATAAACTGATAATAAACAGTAAACGGACATATGAAAAAATAAAATATTTTCCAAAATTAAAAATAATTTTTTTACACAAAGTTTTTATAATTTGTCCCACCTGTCGCCCCCCGTTAATCCTTTACATTTTTATAGAAATCATGATTAACACGCAAATTAACATTTTTCATTAACTTTTTAAAATTCTATAAGATTATACATTTTTATAACTTTATAAAAAAAATAATGATTATATCTCAATTAAAAATCATAAAAAATGTAAAGGATTTTCCTTTACAAAAAAAGTTAATTAACTTTTTTTAAATTAAATAAGATTATACATTTATATAAATATATTAAAATAAAATCATGATTACATCCTAATTTATAAATAATAAATTGTAAAGGATTTTGGTCCTTTAAAAAAGTTAATTTATTTTTTTTTAAAATTATATAGATAAATAAAGTTTATAATATTTATAAATAATAATTATTATTTAGTTAACTGGAAAAAACATTTTTAATTTATAAATGAACATGTTTCTTTTACTGTTTATTATTAGTTTATTTAAAAATGTATAATTATTAATAATTATTCTTGTTTTCAGATAAACTAAACTACGTTTCATTCCAAAATATTTTAATTTATGGTTTAAAAATTATTTTTATAATTTTTTTGAAATTTTTGGAACGCAGTTTAATTTCTCTGAAAATAGCAATAATATCTAATAAACGGAAGTTCAAGTTATCATTATTTAAACTAGGTTCCTTAATTGGTTTCTGGCTAAATAATAATATTATTATTTAATATCTAATAAATGAAGTTCCAATTAAAATAAATAAACAAAGTTCTAGTTATCATTATTTTAATTATAAACGAAGTTCCGATTGATTTCCGACTAAATAATAAAAATTTTTATTATATTAATTAATATGTGTCTTAATAATAAAATTATGAAAATTATTATTGATTATATTTATTAAGATAAAATATTTAATCATAACCAAAAATATATTTTTAATTTTAGAAGCTTTATATTTTTTATTATTATTAATAATATAATAATGCCAGAGCTAGAACAATAAACTAAATTCTTTAAAAATATTTAGAATGGTTAATATATATTATTAATATATGTATTCAATTATTTTATTTTTTATAAAAAAAATGATAAGTTAAATTTTAAGAAATAATTTATTTAAATTTTAATATGTCTAATACAATACCATTAGTTAGTTTATCAGGCACCACATTATTCACATTTACTTATAATAGTTATGATGAAACTATAATTAACTCATTACGTGATTGTATTCAAAAACATTATAAATATTATTATGTTATTATAAATGATGAAAAAATAATATATTATAATTTAGATGTAAAAAAAATAAGTATTGATATAAAAAATATAGATTATATTAGAATTATTATAATTAATGATGAATTAGGTAAAATAATAGATGACTTACTTAAACGTAAAAGTTTTAGTATAAAATTAAATAATTTAGATAAAACAATGCTAGAACATATTTTAAATAATAAAGATATATTAATTTTAATTTTAAAATATGATTTTCGTATTCTAGAATTAGTATCAGAAAAAATTATTAAAGATGAAAATTTTATTATAAAATTAGTAAAACAAAATGGAGCTATATATATATATGATATAATTCAAAAATATTATAAAAATAATAAAACTGTATTATTAGAGGCACTAAAATCAAAGCTTCATATGTATCCTAGATATTATGAAAGATATAATTATTGTATTTTACCAAAATATATAGATATATTAGAATATTGTGATATAAATATGAAAAATGATTTTGATATTGTCTTGGAAGCAGTAAAAAAAAATGGTTTATCATTACAATTTGCAAGTATTGAATTACAAAATAATTATACAATTGTATTGGAAGCAATAAAACAAAATCCTTTTGCATTACAATATGCAAGTATTGACTTACAAAATAATTATACAATAGTATATAATGCTGTCCAAAAAAATAATAATTCAATAAGATATGCAAGTGTAACACTTATAGACCATCCTAATATTAAAAATCTTATAGAATGTAATAATAATTCTTCTAATGTTTAGGATCATCACACATATTAATTATATCTTCAGAACTTATACCCAATTTTCTACATATATCAACAATTAACATAGTATCCCCTTTAGCGCGGTGTGTTTGTTTAATATTAGTATTAAAAACATAATTATATAAATCGATTAATTTTTTTGATTTATTTTCATTATGTGTTAATAATGGGATAAAATGCATTGAATCTAATAATTTAATTTTATTTTTATCTAATAAATTATAATAAAATAATATTGGAAAATCAAAACGTTTAGCATTATGTCCAATAAATAAAGGTTTATCACAATATAACATTATTTTATCCATGTCTGATTTAAATTTTGATAAATTAATATCTGCATTAACTAAATCTTCATCAGTAATATTTGTAATGAATGATGTTGTTAATGGAGATATATTTTTAATTAATCCATCTGAAATAATACAATTAAAATTATACTCATAGACAAATCTATCAATTATTTCAGTGTTGGAAGGTTCTGTAAAATCTATATTTATATTTTTAGTATTAGTTTCTAAATCTAATATAAATATATTATTAAACATTTGAATTTCTAATATTTTACAAATAAAACAATTTACATCCCAACACGTAATATTATTATCAAATTCTATAATATATTTATAACCATCTTTAATATTCCAAATTTCTAAATTGTTTTTAATATTCCAATCAATAGAATAATTATTATAATATAATAATATTTGAATTATATGTTTTTCATTGATAGAATTAATAAATTTTAAATCAATAATTTTATTTTGATGTAATATATCAATTTCACCAGTTAAATTTATATTAGTATGACTATTATGAATATGAAATTGAAAATTATTATATTGTTTAGATAAGTTATCTAAATGTATATAATATGTTTCTAATGATATTAGATGTTGTGTAAAATCATGATTTAATAAATATTCACATTCATTTTGTATTTGATAAAAATATAAAACTATATTAAAAATAGTTTTTTCATCAAAATTTAATAATAATGAATCATACAATTTGATTAAATAATTTTTATCATATGTAAATACTTTATTTTTTATATAAATAATTATTATATTTGATTTTAATTTATTATAACACCATAATATAAAATCCCGTTCTTCATTTGATAATTTATTTTTATCAATTTCATAATTTTTTTGTGAAATTAATAATCCATTAGAATCAATAAATTTTTTTTTTTGTAATTTTTTATAAATTATAATATTTTCTTTATTTGTTATAAATAATATATTATTTAATTTTTGTTTACGTATATTAATTAATGTTAATAAATTATTTTTATTTTTATAATAATAAAATTCAAATAAGTCTTCAATAAATAAACCATATAAACAAGAATATATATCATTTTCAAATATATTAGTATTATCAATAACAAATAATTGTTCTTTTTGAATAGAATATTTAAATAAATTATTAAATTCATAAAATGTCTTTTCATTAAAATAATCATTATTATTTAACATATCTGTAATAGTAAATCTATGTGGTTTATCATTATTTTTAAATTCTAATTTATATTTATTAATAGGTGTGTTTATAGTATATAATTCATTAGGAATATTAAATATATCAGGAAATATTTGTTTACTTGAATCAACATAAATTATTAATTTATTTATTGCTCTGCTAAGTGTTACATACCATAAATATTTATATTTAATATATTCTTCTTCAGTTGGTTTTTTAGAAAATGTATTAAGATGAAAATTTATAACTAATGTTTTTTTAAATTCTAAACCTTTGGATCCATGAGAAGTTATAATATTAACATAATTTTCTTTAATTTCAAAATTTTTTTGATTATTAAATTCTTTATTTTCTGGATCAGTAAAATGTTTAATATATTTAATATTTTTTTTTTCTAAATAATTACATATTAATTGTAATCCAATACTCATATAACCATCATTAATTGGATGAGACAATTTAACAGGACCTATTATTGCTATATCATGTAATTTATATTCATTATTAGTTAATTCAATTTTAATATGTTCTAATATATTATTAATAGTATTACAATAAACCAATGGTTTAGAATTATTTATATTTTTTCCAGAAATCATTTGTGGTAAAAAATTATGTGGTCTAATATAATTACAAAATTGAATTATTTGATTTGTAGATCTATAATTATGTGTTAAATAAAATTGTGTTTCTTTATTATGATTCATTAAAAATTTATCTGATCCGCCTTGAAATTGATATATATTTTGATTAGGATCACCCACTAATATTAATGGAATATTTAAAAGTTTAGATATTAACATAATTAAATTATATTGATTTTCATTAATATCTTGTGCTTCATCTATTATAATAAATAAACAATTAGATAATACATAAATATTATTTAAATTTTTTGGATTATTTAATAAATTTTTATAGGTAGCTAATATTATAGTATTTATTGTTTTTGATGTTTTATTAAATAATTTATTAAATATTAATACTGCTAAAGAATGAATTGTTTTAACATTCATATTATTAAATAAAATTGGTTGTGATGAGGTCTTTCCTCTTTTAATAAAATCTGTTTGTGCTTTTTTTGAAAATGATATAATTAAAAAATTCTTACTAGTTGTAATTATATTTTTATTGAATTTATCAATACAATATTCTATAATTGTTTTAGTTTTTCCGCATCCTGGATTTCCTAAAACAACACAATTTTTAATATCACTATTTATAAATAATAATTGATTATCATTAAATACATTTTTTATTATTGATTTTTGTTTATTTTTATATTTTATATTATATTTTTTATTATAAATAAATGATGAATATTTTATTATATCTTCTAAACTTAATTTATTTATATCATATTCATTCAGTTGTGTATCAATAAATATTTTTAATAATTTATAACCATATTCTTGGTTTGGCTCTTGTGAACCATATAAATAAACGAAGTCCCAATCATTAGATAAACTTAAAATATTTTTATTATGATAAAATCTTTTTATAACTTCTTTATCTATAAAATTTCTCATTTGTGTATCACATATACAATTATTAAATATTATATGAAATTTTGTATATTTATCATTTTTTTCAAAAATACTTATTATAAAATTGTTTTCATTAATTATTAAATATTCTTTTATAATTTCTATATATTGTTTTATTAAACAAATTATATATTCATAATTATTAGTATCACATAATTTAAAATTTATATTTATTATAATAGGATTAGTATCTGAAATATTTTCTAATATTGATAATTTTAATCCTTTATTAAGACATATAATATATAATTTTATAAACTCATTTAGTTTTTTTGATGGAATATAATATTTACCTATTATATTATTTCCATAGCTAGATATATTAAATGATGATGTATATGTATAATAATTTAAAAAAATTATTAAATTATTTATTTCTTGACATATCATACTTTATTATTAATAATAAAATTTTAAATGTTTTATTAATAATAAAATAATATTTAATAACTTTATTCATTTTATAATTTATATTATTTGCTTCATATATTTATTATAGGATATGTTTATTATCAGAAGTTTTAATATAAAATAATTATAATAGAATAAAATAAATAATTATTGCTTCCTTAAACGGAAACAAGTTTTATAATTATTTTATATTGGGGAACTTTGTTAACTTCGTTTATTAATTATTATTATTATTTTTCTATAAGGTTAATAATAAACAGTAATTCGAACAGATGATACTAAACATGCATAATTATTCTAATATTTTTATAAATATACATTTGAAATCAATCATTAGAAATTAAATTATTTTTATTTTCAAAGAGATTATTCCCATTTTCAGAAAAATTATAAAATATTTTAATTTATGGTTTAAAAAATTATATTATAATTTTTCTGAAATTTTTATAATTTCTCTAAAAATAGCAATATTTAAAATATTTTTATTAGGAATAGTTTAGTAAAATAAAAATAAAAAAATAAAAAATTGATAAATTAATTTTTTATTTTATTATTATTATTTTACTAAACCACCGTAGCCATTTTGGCTCAAGAATTATAATAAATTAAATAATGATGGAATCAGAATATATTTGTATTTTTAATGGTAATATTTGGATTCTAGCAAATGTAGATCAACGGAATGCTTTCAGATTATTAATTAATAGTAATTCTAATTATATTATTTTTATGGATTCAAGTTTAAATAAACAATGTACCATATCACGAGTAAGATATAATTCAGGAATTTATATAGATGATGAATATTTAATAGGAGATTTTTATAATGTTCAAGTATTTTTAGATGATAATTCTGATTCTAATTGGTATCCTGCACGGGAAACACAAGCATGGGCATATTTTACATATTTACAACGAAAACAAGCAGAATTATATTTTCATAGTAAAGATTCTATAAATATTCCAGACTATTCTATAGAATTGCCATTTACATATTTATCGCCCAATATATATTTTAAAATTAAAAGAAATTTAATTGATGAAATTATGTATATCGAAGATAATAATGATGATTTGGCTATACTTATTAGTGATCATGAAGGATATAGAAATTATTTTTTAGAATCTTATTATAACTCAATAATATATAATAGATTAGCTACATCAGAATTATTATCACAAGAATTAATATTTCCTACCGATATTAAAAATATAGAAATTAATGAAACTAATAATAATAAAGAGTGTATTATTTGTTATAGTATTCAATGGAATATAAAATATTCATGCGGACACTTTCATGTATGTTTAAATTGTTCTAAAAATATATATGAACATAATAGTGAATTAAAATGCCCATTATGTAATAAAATTGTTAATAAAATTATAAAATATGTTGATGAATAGAATATATAATAATATTTTTATTTATTTTATTGTTATTTTCAGAGAAATTAAACTATTCCAAAATAATTTTTTAAATCATAAATTAAAATATTTTGGAATGAAACATAGTTTAATTTAATTTGTTTTAATTCCTCTGAAAATAACAATTTAAAACATTTAAACTGTATATATTTTTTTATAAATATATTAAATAATTTAACTTGTGTATTCAGATATTGCTTTAAATGAATCATATCATCACAATTTAAAGTAAATATTTTTTTTTCTTATTTATTAATAAATCAAACATCTGTCTGTAAATGATCAGATATTAATATCTGATTTTTCATATAAAAAAAATTGATAACATAATCAAATGTATATATGTTACATTTAGAATCTAGATTATTAATATAATTATAGAAATAATTATAATATGGTAGTTTTTTATTTTCTAATTTTGTGTTAATTAATCTGTCTAATTTGTTATCATCTATATATATATATGTTTAAAATAATATCAAAAATAACTTTTGAAGATAAAATAAAATCTATAATATTAGCTGTTCTTTTTGTAGAATCTTTAATAAAAGATATTATTGTTTTATTAAGAGTATTAATATATTTACAATATTGATTACCTATATTTTTAATATTGTTTGTATTTACGGTGCCTACTATTGGTTTCAATCCTTTCCATTTTTGTTGTTCTATAGCATTAATATTAGTTATTATATATAATAACTAATAAAATATTTATTATTATTTCTAAATTTGAATAATTTATTTTATACAAAAATAAATTTAAAAAATATATTAGATCTTATAAGAATTAAATAATATATGAATAGCCTAATTTGTCAGAAGATATTATATTAATGTGATTTTAGATATATTTAATTTAGATATATCTTCATATGTTTGTTGTATATCATTTTTATCATGTAATAAATTTATAATATCTAAAGATAAATTAGGTAATTTAAAAGTAAAATTAATAATTAAATTACCTTTATCGGTTGAATTATGTATATGCATACCGTATTTTTCTGCACATCTAGTAGTTCCATAATCTGTGATACCTCTATAAAATAAATTTAATTGAGAACCATCTAAATATGTTATTAATTTATTAAAACCATATAAAGCTTCATATAATTTTAATTCTATATCAATTAATAAATTATTATGTTCTCGTTTAAAATATTTATGAGGATTTTCTTGAATAATTAATATTAAATCTGTTTTATCATTTTTATAATGATGCCCTTTACCTGTTAATTTAATTTCATTACCTGAACTTACACCAGGACTTAATTTTACAGATAATTGTCTATCTTTTAATTCAAAACCGGAACCATTACAATTAGTACAATTAGAATTTACAAATTTTCCAGATCCTAGACATTGATCACATGTATTTGCTATTTGTTGTATTGAAAAACCTGTTTGATGGACTTGAATTACCATACCTTTACCATTACATTTATTACAACATGGAGGAGATCCATTGTCAGTTCCATAACCATTACATTTAGAACAATAATGTTTATATTTATATGAAAATGATATTTCATCTTGATTATATATTTGTTCTAATGTAACATTTAAATTTGCAATTATATTTTCTAATACTTCAGGTTGTGCATTATTATTTTGATTATTAAAATTAAATGAAAAATTGGTATTAAATGAAAAATGTTGTTTCATAACTTCATTAAAAAAATTAGAAACATCATGATGATTATTACTACCACCCATATCATATTGTGTACGTTTTTCAGGATTTAATAAAATTTCTTTTGCTTCATTAATTTCTTGAAATTTACGTGTAGCTTCTTCAATATTATTAGGATTTTTATCAGGATGCCATTTTTTAGATAATCTAGCATATGCTTTTTTAATATCATTTTCTGAAGCTGATGAAGTTAATTCTAATTTATCATATAAAGAATTATCTTTAACCATTATATTAATATAATATAATATTTTTATAATTAAACTATGTTTAAATATAATATTTTAAATTATTAAAATTTCACAAAACATTAGCATAATTATTTTTTTAATATTCTTGTTTTTAAAGAATTTATAAATATTTCAAAAAAAATTTTTGAATGCCGTTTACTATCTCTAACAATAATTATATTAGATATTAAATAATAATATTATTATTAAGTTAGTTGGAAATCAATTGAAACTTCATTTATAATTAAAATGATAATAACAGGAACTTTGTGTATTAGATATTATTGTTATTTTTAGAGAAATTAAACTGCATTCCAAAAATTTCAGAAAAATTAAACTACGCGTTCCAAAATATTTTAATTTATAATTTAAAAAAGGAACTTTGTTAACTTCGTTATTTTATAATTTCTCTGAAAATAGCAATAAAATAAGTGTTATTATAGATCAAAATGGCGCGCTGCATTATATAAATATTTATAAAGAATCAATAAAAAATAATAATTATGCATTTAGGTATAATTATTATTTATTCTCATGTCTGTTCATGATGCAAAAATTATGGAAACATAAATAAATGATAATTTAAAAAATAATAAAAAACCTATTAATTTAATTGGTGATAAAGGTTATATTATTTAGTTTATGAAAAAATGCAAAACTTCCCCTATAATAGATTAGATATTTTTAGATTAAAATAAACAGTTAAAGGTGTTCCCTAATTATAAATATGTATTATTATTTTTGAATATAATAAGTCATTAAATAAATCAGTTAGATATAATAAAATAATTTAAAACTTATATTAATAAATTAAAATAAGAATCCAAATTAAATATAAAATGAATACACATAATTTTTCATTAGATTTAATATAAACTTTATATATATATTATTAAAAAAATTAATTATAATATAAATAAAACTAAATAAAATTAGTAATAATTTATATATATTTTTATATACATAAATTATAATTTATAAAAATATAATTTATATAAAAAAAGATTTAAATAATAAATTATATTTTACTCCATCATAATACGTAAATTAGTATTATGGGGTTTATCTTGATTTATATTATAATATTGACGTCTCCATGTATTTAATTCAATAGTTAATATATTTAGTTTATCAGTATTTTGTTGATGTAGTTTACATTGTTGTGTTTCATCATATTTTTTTGTTTTTAATAGAATTTCGAGAAATTCTGAATGTAAATTTGCATCTCTTAACATTTTACGTGATGCCATCGGATTTAAATGTAAAACAGTAGTATTATTATTTAATAATAACAATACTTTTTCAATTAATTTATTATTCATAATTTGAAGTGATTTTTCTTTAAAAAGTATATTAATTTCAGGATCTTCTATTTCATGTTGCTCTTTCCAATTACCTACAAGTTTATATATACTATCGCGGATATTATTTCGTTCTTCATTTAGTTCTTGTTGACTATTATCGTATTCTATCTGCATATTACAAATTTTATCAAGAAATTTTATTAGTTGATTTATATAATATATGGCATCTAGTGCATCTGTTGTTTCTATATATTTATGAAGTTTATTTATTTGTTTAGTTAATTCTGTGCTGATCTCATACTTAGCTTCATTTAATAATTTATTATAATTAGTACACATTATTATGCTGTTGAATGTTCAAGCACTTGAGCCAAAATGGCTACGGTAACTTAGTATAATAATAGTAAAAATATAATATATTGATTTATCAATTTTTTATATTTTTATAATTTCTTATTTTCAGTAAAATTATAAAAAAATCATAAAAATTATAAAATATTTTAATTTATAATTTTTCAGAAATTTTAATAATAATAGCAATAATTATTATTAAAATTTTCAAAAGATTATAATAAACAATAATCCGCGCAGATATAAATATATTCATTATTTTATTAAACTTTATCTAATGACATATAAATTTGGAAAACTATATTTATATTCTTAAAAAAATTATAAAAATTTTAGAAAAATTATTTTAAAGATTATTTTTTATTTTCTAAAATATAATTTATAAAATATAAATTATTAAAAATTGTATAAATAAAATACATTATATTAATAAATATAATATGTTTTAATATTTAGTAAAAAAGAATATTTTGGTTTAGTATTTTTATATAACTTTAAATTATTAGGTCGGATAGTATTTAACCATTTTAATTTTATCAAAATATGTAAAATATTACTGTCTCTAGGACGAATCGTATAATTATAATTATTATTAATAAAATCTGATAATTTTAATTTAATAATTTTATTAGTTTCTTTATAACTTGATAAAATATCTTTATAACTATTAATAATTTTATAGTTATCATTATAATATTTTATATTGCTTTTTTCATTTAACATAATAATAAATATTTTATATAATTTATATGTGTCTTTCCATTGTGTAAAAAAAACATATTTACATTTAAATAATATTGATTTTGTAATTTTAAATAATCCTAATGTTTCTTCATATAATTCTTTTTGGCCAGTTTCCATTTCTGATATATCATTATCAACACGTCCACCAGGAATATCATAAGTATCTAAACTTTTATTATGAACTAATATAAATTCGTAATCATCATTATTTTTTTCAATCAATAATATTCCAACTCCTGCAGTTTTAAAATAACTTAAAGTCATTATAGTAAAAGATATAAATTAATTTAAGATATTAAATTTCAATGTTATCATCAATACTTGTAGTAATTCTTCCTCTATGATAAGTAGGGTCTCTTTCTTTTAAACAATTATGACCGGTTGATTTACAATTAAAAGGATTATTATCATAACACCATTTAGCAAATTCAATTTGATTATTAACTATACCCGTATTAGGCATACTATAAAAATTTCTATCAGTTATAAATTTTCCCCATAAATCACTGCTATCTGCATACATATCTTTTCTAAATGTATTATGAATTTCATTTTTAACATCATCATATTTACATGCTGACTGTTTATTAGGATTTTCTATTAAATCACCAACTGTATAATTCATAAATGGATTATCTACGGTTGGTTTAGAACATGTATTATCTATATTTGTATTATTTATATTATTATTCATATTATTATTCATATTATTATTCATAGATGTATTATTAGTAGTGTTAATAGGTGTATTATTAGAAGTGTTAATAGGTGTATTATTAGATGTATTCATAGATGTATTATTAGAAGTGTTAATAAGTGTTTCGGTTGGTATATTCATAAAATTAATAAATTCATCATACTTATAACAATTACCAAGGTAATAACTAATTAATATTAAAATTAAAGATATAAATAAATAATTAATATTATAATTAAATATAATGATTAAAAAAGAATAATAAATTGCAAATCTAACTAAAGAATTAAGTTTTTCATTATAATTTAAATCTTTATCAGGAAAAAAATTATTTAAATTATTAAAAAGTATTTTAGGATTATTATACCAAATATCATTATTCATTTAATAACTATTAGAAATTTTATTTTAAAAATTATTTAATACATAAATACAATGATGAATACATTAACAAACACAATAAATTGGAGTGAAAAATATAGACCAATAACATTAGATGATATTTGTAATCAAGATAATATAATTAATTCATTAAAAAATATATTAATAACAAAAAATTTACCACATTTAATATTCTATGGGCCATCTGGTATAGGTAAAACTTCTACAATTCTTACATTAGCAAAATATATATTTGGTGATGATTATATTAATCATATAGCAGAATTTAATGCGTCGGAAGATAGAGGTATTAATATAATTAGAGATAAAATTAAATTATATGCTAAACAATCAATAAATATTAATAAAAATTTCCCACCATGGAAAATAATCATATTAGATGATGCAGATACTTTAACGCAAGATGCGCAGTATGCATTACGTAGAATAATAGAACAATATTCAAATATAACTAGATTCTGTATAATTTTTAATAATATAAATAAAATAATAGGACCTATATTTTCAAGGTTTGCTGTTTATAGATTTAAACCAATAAATAATACAAATATATATAATAGATTAAAATATATAATTGATAAAGAACAAATAACAGTTTCAGAAACTTTATTAAATAAAATTATTTCTATATCAGATAACGATTTAAGGAAAGCAATAAATTTATTACAAAATTATAATAGTAATATTGATTTTTTATCTGGATATTATCCTGATATAAATATATTATTTACATATATTTTAAATAAAGATACTAATAATATTCATACATTTATTAATAATTTTTTTAATGATGGTTATTCTTTATCACTTCAAATAAAATTATTTTTTGATTATATTTTAAATATGGATTTAGAATGTAATATAAAAGGTCAAATATTAAATATAATTATTGAAGTTGATCAAAGTTTAAATAAAGGTTGTGATGAATATATAAATTTTATGAAAATAATATATTTTATGTTAATAGTTATTCCATAATTTATAATTATATATTTATAAATTATTGTTTTTAAGAGAATTTATATCATTATATAATTGTTCCGTTTCTGTAGTTAATTTAATAAATTTAATATTATTTAATAATTTTATTTTATTATTAAATTTAATAATTAAATTATTAATTTCATTAATATAATTTTCTGTATCTTTTATTTTTTTTTTAGGTAAATTAGATGTATATTTATTAATAAATTGTATAAAAATATTTTTAGCGTTACTATCAATTAATTCTAAAAATTGTAATGCAGGATTCATAATTTGATTAGTTAAATAGAATAAATAATCAATTTCTAATTTATTATTAATAATATATTCTGGTGTTTCAATTATTTCTCCTTGTAATAATTTTTTATTATTATTAGGAATTTTAATAACAGCATATTCTATTCTATCACCTGCTTGAGGTATTTCTCCTGGTGATCTTTCAGCTATTTTATTAGCTAAAAATACATGGGCTATTTTTTTCCAATCAATATATGAATCTTTCATTTTTAAAGTTCTACTTTGTAAAAAATATTTTATATTATATTTTCCATTAAACATATTTGATAAACATTCTATAGTATATTTTTTTGCTCCTTCTGGGTCTCGTTTATTTATCAAATAATCAATTATACCATTACATATTTCTTTTACTATAGGTGCGTTATCTCTTCTTTTTAATACAATTCCCATAAAATCTAATTTATATTTTATAGAATCAAATTCATATTTATATCCAACATATCTTTTTTTATTTAATAAAATTAATGGGTTATATGTTTTTTCATATTCACAATTATGAGGAAAAGGTAAATATTTTTTTATTAGTTCACTTGATATTTTGCCCATTTGAATAGTATAATCAATAGTTCTTTTATCAATTATACTATTTCCTGATTGAAATATATCAATTTTACATATTTTTTTATTATGTATAAATTCCCATCTAGGTTGGATATAATATTTTATTATATTATTTTCTATAAATTTAATTATCTTATTATAATAATTTGTTTTTGTCAAATTAAAATCTAATTCTAATTCTTTTTCTATAAATGTCTCTATTAATTGTTTTATTGTTTTAGCACCATTATTTTTATTATATTTAATATCAAATGCTTTAGTATGTTCTACTATTTGTTCTTTATTATAATTATTATCCATATTAATTAGATATTCTTCAATATTTTCATTAGTCTCTTTTAATTTAATTATTAAATTTATAAAATTAGTTTCTTCTTGTTTTTTAATTTTTTTATCTATTTCTGTATGTTCATTAATAATATTAATTTTTTTATAATAAGTTAATATTATTTTTTTTAATTCTGATCTAGAACTTGAATGTATCCATTTATCTTTAATTGTTTTAGTTAAAAATATTTTGCAAGATTCATATAGTTTAATTTTAGTTTGATCAGATAAATTATAAATATTATTATTTAATATTGTGCTATATAATTCCAAAATAATATCTTCAGTTATAAGTTCAATTTCATATTGATTATTAATAAATATATTATTAATGCATTTTTCAATAGGTTCTATTAATAAAGATTTACTATTAATATATAAATTATTAAAATCAATTTTATATTTATTTAATAAATATTCTGCATGTTGAATTAATTTAATATTAAACATAGATATTTGATTTATTTCAACTAATTCAGTTAATGTCCATAACCAAGGTAAATAATTATCTGTCATATATTCATTTAAAAATAATATAATATTATTATCTAAATTATCATCAATAATAGGAATTGTTAAATCTATAATATTATTATAATATTTATTAAATAATTCATCAAATAGTTCACGATCTAATTCATTCATAAATGGTTCTATTAATATTTGTGCAAATTTTATTATTTCTTGCCAAATAATTAAAGATTTATGTTTATTGACTAGTATACAGTTATCTTTAAATCTGAAACATGTAAATATTGAATCTGTATCACCATATCTAACTATTGGTTGAAAACAAATATTTTGTATTTCATTAATATAATTTATAATTTCATCATTATATTTATTATTTGATAATTCTAAATTTAATAAATATAATATTTTATCATTATCATTATTTTTATAATAATATTTAAGACTATTAATTACATATGGTAAATATACTTCATCATATTTTTTAGCTAATAATAACATTTCACGACCAGTTGAAGTGGTGCAAGCTGCAATTTCACGTTTACATATTGGAGATGTTGGTGCTCCTAATTGGCCATATAATGAATTAGCGGTAATTTTAATTGCAAACTGTTTAGCATCTAATATTTTATATTTAAATTTATCTGTTTCCGTTTTCATTAACTTTTTTATAGTGGCTCTTTCTTTTAATAAATTATCTAAAATAGTAGGAATAACTCCTAATTTGTTATTTATACTAGCATATTTATAATATTTAATACTTCCATCATTTTCTTTAAATTGTGCATTAAAATAAGTAACATTTTGTAAATTATCATATTGACTATCTTCTACAATTGTCTCGTGACTCATATTTTTCTGTATAATTGATGAAGGATATAAACTCATATAATCTTTAATTGCTAGTGCTTCATATTCAACACGTTGAATAGGATCAAATACAATAGCACCTTCATATGATATATTTTTTTCTATTTCTATTTCTTCTTTTTTTTTTGATTTACATTTAGGACATTCAAAAGAATTATAAAATTCATGTGAACATTTACCACAAATATATAATTTATTTAATTTTATTACTGGAAATATATATTCTTGTTTATTATATTCTTTCAAACATAGAGAAAATAATTTAATTCCCTGACCTCTAACAAATAAATAAGATAATGGAACATAACATACATTAGCCATTTCTATATTTTTAGTAACTACTTCTAATTTATTTATTAATAAATTTACTAATTTACAATCCTTAATACAATATTTAGCAATAACTCCTCTATCTGCCGCGGTTTGTTTAAATAACTTAAATATATCTTTTGCATTAATATCATCTTTTGCTTGGGACCAATAAATATTAGTTATTTTAGGTTTATCATTTATTATTTTGGAACTTTGTTTATTTTCTTTTAATATTGATAATAAAATGTCATTATTATTAATATATATTTTATTATCAATAATATTTACAACTAAATATTTATTATCAATTTCATCTGATATAAATCCTTTAATAATTTCAATATGTATATATTCATTAATACAAATATCATTAGTAGAATCGCATTCTAATTCTATTAAACTAGTATCTAATAATTTATAATTTACTATAGAACCTCTTATATATTGAGAAGCTACATAATCTAATTTATATGATGGTAGACTAAATGTTTTTTGAACATCTTTCATTAAATCAATATGAACCCGTCCAGGAGTATCAAAATATTTTAATATATTTTGGCCTAATGCAGAAGATGATAAATTCATTTCTTTAAATTTACATTTATAATTTTTTAATTTAGATATATATAATATATCATGATTTAAATTTAATAAATTGCATCTATCATAAATATATTTTTCATCAAAATAAAATATATTATATCCAGTTATAATATCACAATCATTTAATTTAAGTTCTTCAATAAATCCTAATATTAATTCTTTCTCACTATTATAATTTTCATTTATTATATTATCTTGTGAAGATGTATCATTTAAACATGCTATATATTGTCTATATGGAATAGATTCACCAATATATGTATAAGTTGCACCAATTTGAATAATCATATCTTCAATTCTAGAAGCCATCGGAAATTGATTATCATGAGAATAACATTCTATATCAAATGAACAAATTCTTAATGGAGCATTTTTATTTTTTTTTATAGGATTAATTTTATCCCATTTTATCCAAATTTCAATATCACAATAAGAATGTTTATCATCTTCAATACGTTCATATTTTTTATAATTATGAACTTCAACCCATGAACAACCACTAATATCTCTTAAATGAAAACATCTAAACATTGGTGGTAAATTAGCTTCATATAATTTAAAATTATTTTCTAAATAATATTTATATTTTTTCATTCCATCTAAATTATTAAATATAATTTTCATAAACCATAATAATTTATTATTATTAAATCCTTCAGCAATTTTGGATTTAATTAATTCTATTTTAATTAATGATGATTTATATTTATAATATATTTTTTTAGTATCTTTTAATTCTTCAAATATTTTTTTCTTATAATGATTTAATTCTAATAATGATTTATTTTGATATTCATCAGGTATTAGTATATAAAAATATGGTTTATATTTAAATAATTTAGTATATACAGATTTACCATCCTGACATCTACCAAATATATTAATTACATATTCACCAATACTATTTTCATCATCATCGTCATCAATATTATTATCCTCAAACCAATCATATATCTGAAATTCTAATATAGAATCTGTAGAAATCATTATATTATCCATTATTTAATAATAAAATATTTCTTTATCATTTTTTTATATATTAATTATAAAAAAAAAAAAATAATATAAATTCATAAAAATAATATAAAAAATTTCTTATACTATATATATGAATCTTAATATTTTCATTGCAATTTTAACAGGTCTGATTAATGCTTTATTATCTTTAATTATTCCATGTTTATTTAAAAATTCAAAAAATACTTTTATTAATGAATTTAAAATAGTTTATCAAAATAATAAACAAATGATTATTGTAAGTAGTATTATTGTTATGATTACAGTATATATAGCATTGATAACCAGTCCAGATATCACAGAATATATATCACAACTAACAGGTATGGAATTTACTTCTAGTTCAGAATACAAACCCATGGGACCAGATAATATAAATTTTATTTTAAAAGTACAACCATCTACAAATGAAACTTATAATATGTCTAGAAGTTTTGATCCTGTACTTTATCAATTAATGGAAGAAATAGATACTGGAACTTCTAATAATTATCGTAAAAATTATTAAATAATTTTTAAATTATCAAAAGTTCAAAAACTTAATAAAAAATTTTATTATATCTATTACAATAATAATTAAAATATATTTAATATTAATTATATGAATTTAATAGATAATAAGATATAAATAATTAAGTTTTATATAATTAATATTCATATTACATAAATTAATAGATAAATAACTGTTTATATTAATTATTATTATACTAATAATTTAGGTATTGTCATAATAAATTAATGATAATAAATATATTCATGATATGTTTATTATCATTTATTTCAGTTTATTTAAATAACTGTAAATTCTATTAATTTATATATTAAATTAATAAGCACAATTTATTTAGTCTTATTTATATAAAAATTATTATATGTCTATTTTTGAATCTATTATTAAAATATTATTAGAATCATAAATTTGAATAGATTTTTTAGTTATTATATAATAATATTTAGGTAATATTTTTATTAAATTATATTTAATAAATAGATTTAAATTATAACTATATATAGGTTGATTAAATTGTTGTTCTAATAGTTTATTATATAATAAATTATTATTATTATTATATTTTTTATAATTTTTATTTAAATTAGGAGAACATATTTTAATACTTAACATATTTTTAATATTTTCACATATTAATCCTTCAGGAGTTGTATAATATACTCTTCTTATTCCTACGTGTTTCATATAATTTAAACAATTATTACAAGGACGCGCATTTGATAATAATTCTTTAGTAAATCGACCTACTATTATATCTATTTTATTTTTTGTTCTTTTAGTATTTTGTATTTTATCAATATTATGTATTATTACATTTATTTCTGCATGAATACTACTACCATTTTTATTATCTGGCGTATTACAATATGGTTTATCTAATATTTTATTACCTGTACATATTATAGCAGCTACACCATGATTTAATACACTTTCAGAAGCTTTATTTTGTAAATCTATAAGTAATTTATAAGTTTGTAAAGACATATTATTATATATAATAATATGTAGTTTAACTAAAATCACTATTAATACTATTAATAACTAAATTAATAATAAAATAATATATTAAAATATATGACACTACAAATATATTTTAATATTAGATTATACGATTAAAAGAATATAATTTTTTAACTTTATATTTATTAATTATATGTTGACACATATTACAAGGATAAACATCAGGATTTTCTGATATTCTAACTAATATCATAATACATTTTTTTATTATTTCTTTATTTTTACAATTAAAAATACAATTTTGTTCTGCGTGTCGACTAAATTTATTAGCCACATAAAAGACAACATAGTTTATTATTTGATATTTTCAACTTACGATCATCATTATATCCTGAAGAAATAACTTTACCATTATAAACAAGAATAGCGCCATAACGACTAGTCATTGGGCTTTTCAATGCTTCTAAATAAGCTAATTCTATCAAACTTTCCATTTTATGGTTCATATTTCTTATATTATAAAATAAATTTTAAATATTTTATTTATCAATTTTTATATCACTTCCTGGTTATTAGTTATATTTCGCGCATTATCCCATTGTAATAAATTTACAGGATAATTAGAAGAATCCGTAGGGCATACTTTACACGGTGAATTTGTAATACATACTGGTGGGCGTTTCATAGGAACAGACCATTGTTCTGTATTTAATATAGTATAATCATTAGCCCATGTATTGGATATTTTATCTCCTATAGGTTTCATAAAATTATTATATTGATTATACTGTGTATTATTTTCTTTAACATTTCCATTATCTTTTATTTTTTCTAATACATTTATAATTTCTTCTAGCGTTACTAAACCTTCATTATATTGTGTTTGAATATTAGTAACATCTTTATAATCTATCATTTGTTTATCGTAAACATGATTTAATAAAGTTTGATAATATTTTACATTATTACTCTTTAAATCATTTAATTGTTTATTAAATTCAGATTTTAAATTATTAATTTTTACATCACATACACTAGATAATTCATTATTATTATTATTATCATTATCATTATCTGGTGTTTCTAATGTAATAGGTTGAAAAGTTTCCTCTAATTTTGGTTTTTGTTTTATCAAATTAGGATTTTGTATTATTTTATTTAATTCATTAAGTATAGATAAAGTTTTATTATCGTTTTTTTCAGGTTTTACTGGCTTTTGCGTTGTTGTAGTAGAATTTTGTATCATTTTATATAAGTCGTTAAGTACTGTTAAAGGTTTATCATTGGTTTTTTCAGGTTTTTCTGGGGTTTGTGTTGTTGGAGTAGGATTTTGTATTATTTTATATAATTCATTGAGTATTATATAATTATTTTCATCCATATTTATAGGATTAATTGGTTTTATTTGTGATTGTTGATTAATTTGGTTCGTGTTTTCTAATGTTTTATGCTCTTTATTCTTTTCATTATATGATGGAGACTCTGCTGATATATTGGTTGATTTAATATTAGTATAACATTCATTAATATTAATATTATTATTAATATATAATATATATATGCATCCAACAATAATAATAGATATTAAAATAGTATTTCGTTTATCAATACATAATTGAGGAATTAATATAAGAATTAAATAAATAATACCGCCCAATAAAATCATTTTTAAATATAAAATTAATGAATCTTTATAAGACATTTATATAATAAAATGAGATAAATATTTTAAAATATGTTTAAAATTTAAGAAAAACAATTTTTATTTAATTTAGTATATAATAAAAAGATTTAATTATTGATATATTTATAATTAAACATTTTGTTTTATAATTTTAGGTATGTTTAGTATCATCTGTGTCATTTGTTGTTTAGTATCGCTTTATTTAAAAAAATAGGAACTTTATTAACTTCTTTTATTTTTTTAATTTAGGCATATTTAGTATCATCTGTTTGGATTACTGTTTAGTATTAACCTTATTAAAAAATAATAATAATATAATTAATAAACAAAGTTAACAAAGTTCCCAATAAAAAATAATTATAATAGAATAAAATAAAAAAAATAAATAAAGCTAGCTTCTTTAAACAGAAACAAGTTTTATAATTATTTTTTATTGGGAACTTTGTTAAGTTTGTTTATCAATTATTATTATTATTTTTCAATAAGGTTAATACTAAACATGCCCAATAAATAATTAATATTATTATGGAACTTTGTTTATAGTGTAATTAAAATATTTAATATAATTTTTCTAAAATATTTTATAATTTCTCTGAAAATAGCAATAAATTAATATTAAAATTAATAATTTAAATAAAATAATGAAAACATATGTTATTAAAATTAATAATTTTATATAAATGATAATAAATATATGCATTTTTAATTTTAAAATAAACTGATATAAACATGTCCATAATTTTATGGGAAATAGTTAGGATTAAATAATTAATTATTAAAAATTTATAAATAAATTATTTATTTAAAATATATAAATAGTATATTATAACCTTATTGAAAATATTATTAATACTTATTATCAATATCAAATATATTAATAAATATAATTCATTAAAAGACATATATATACATATATAATATGAAAGTATTAGTAATTATTACAACTGTGTCAATGGATATTAATTCAATAGAAAATATAATAATTTTAAAATATTATATGGACCAATTAAAACTAATAGGTTATTCTATTGATTATGGGGGTATATCATCTTTTAATGATTTTGAAAATTATGAAAATATTATAAATTTTAAATTTAAATTGGTAAGTCAAAAAAAACAATTAAGTAAATTATGTGATTTTATAAATACATATAAAGATAACTTAAATTATGATTGGTATATAAAAATACGCACCGAAGTAAGATTATTAGAACAGTTAAATTTTGATAATTTGCTAAAAACTGGTATTAATGTAAGAACACGAGTTTATAAAGGACCAAAAAAAATATTATATGGTTCATCCATAGGTGGTGAAGGTATATGGAAACATGAAAAAGGATTCATCTATTCAGATATAGAAGACGAAATAATTCCAGATGATCATATATATATATTTCATCATAATATTATTGAATTAGAAGGATTCAAACAAACAGAACCTTATACTGATATAATAGAAAATGAATGGTTTCATAAATATCAATGGGATAAATATAATATACCAATAAATCCAATAGGTATTAATATGGATTTTACTAAATATGGCCATGCATATTCAGGTCATTTAAATATTGAATAATATTTATAGTAAAACTTCAATGAAAAAATATAAAATGAACATGTATATTATCACATATTCACATTATTGTTAATTTTTTATTTAAAAACTTAATAGTAATTATTACTATTATCAAAAATATTTATATACATTAATATAATAAAAAATTATAATAAAGCTTGCTTCCGTTTAAAAATTTGGGAACTTCATTAATTTTGTTTATTATTATAATTGTATATATAATAAATTTATTTGTAATTGTTATTATTATTTTCATATAAATTATAAAAATTTCAGAAAAATTAAACTACGTATTTTATTTTTTTAAATTTTTATAATTTATCTGAGGATGAATAATTTAAGATTTAAAAAAATAATAGAGAATATATTTTTTTCTAAAAATAAGAACAAATAAGTAACAATTTAAATATATTAATTTGTGTAATGTGAACATTTATAGGAACCAAGTTTTATTAACTTGGTTAATTTTTTCAATAAATAATGAAAAAAAATAAATTTAAAATTATTTCATATTGAAACAATATAAATTATAATAAACATATGTTGGAGATAAGCTTAATAATTTTAATATATTAAAAATAAATTATATTTTATATTATTCAATATAGGCATAACAATTTTATTATGAATAAACAAAGTTACGAAGTTCTCTAAATATTTTATTGGTTTCATAATTATAATAATAATATATATATTTGGAATGATTTTGTAATAAATTAATATGTTTCACTTATTATAATCAATAGATAGTAACCATTATAATATACATACTAATAAATAAAATGAATTATAAATAAATAAAATACTTTTCAATATCCATATCATTATTAATTATATTTAATACTATATTTTTATCTTTATTTAAATTATGATCTATATTAGGTGAATAAAATACAGGGAGATTATATTTTATAACGAGAATATTAAATATACTTTGATCTACTGTATGATGGTATGTAACTAAAGGTTCTTTTATATTATTATCTGTATAATATGAATAAAAAACCCACTCATTTATAAATTTATTATTTTGATGACATTTTTTAATTAGAAACCATGAATTTAATACATGTAATTTATCTAAATTAATATAATTATCTTTATTTGGAATTATTATATCCCAAACTATTATATTGTCACAACAATTAATAGTATTATTTTTTATATCATTGCCTACACTTCCAGCTATACATAATTTTGTATTTGCTATATCACATAATTTATCTATATTTTCTGTGAATCCTATTTTATAATATTGTGAACAATCTACATAATATAATATATCATTATCATTCATTATAGTATACACTTCTTTAACAATAAAGGCTTTCCAGCTATTATAATATCCATCTCTCATACCAAGCTTATATATTTTAGGTAAGTTCATTATTAAATGAAACCATTCTTTAGTTTTTATAATATCTAAATCATAATTATGAATATATAATTTTTTTTTAGTATAACTAAATATAGATTCTATTAATAGTTTTTTAGTGGTGTTATATGGTTCATTATTAGAATATAAAATTAAGTGTATACTCATTATATTAACAATAGATATTTAATTTTATAAAAAATAAATAATTTATTGTTATTTTCAGAGAAATTATAAAAATTTATAAATCTTTAATTATTGCATCTCTATAGAAATTATAAAAAAATTAAAAAAAAATAAAATAAGTTAACGAAGTTCCCAAAATATTTTAATTTATAGTTTAAAAAATTATGTTATAATTTTTCTGAAATTTTTATAATTTCTCTAAAAATAGCAATAATAGTTATTATTAGGAAACATTGTTTATTTTTATATTATAATATTATTAGAAAAATTAAACTGTATTTCAATAATATTTTTAAATTCTATTTAAATATGAAAACATAAATAAATTATATTAATTATTATATTATAGATTTTATAATATATATAGCTGTTTTCATAAAAAAAGTAATAAAATATATTTTGAAAAAAACTAATTGAATCTTTATATAACTATTAATTATTAGATAATAAATTATTTGTATTTAAGAATAAATAAAAAAATGATTTAAAATATGTTTAAAAGATATTTTCTTATATATAAATATGACACAATATGCTACATTTTATAGTGAAGATATTAAAAGAATAACTCAGGTAGAATTTACTATTTATAAAAATAATGATATACGTGAATATTCTGTAGTTTGCGAAGAACCCTATGGTATTGATTTAGCAGAATCATATGAGAATTATGAACCTAAAAAAGGTGGTCTAGTTGATTTAAGATTAGGATCAAGTGATCCATTTTTACCATGTTTAACGTGTGGTGATAAATATTCAGATTGTCCAGGTCATTTTGGACATACCGTTTTAGCGGAACCAGTATTTCATTATGGTTTTATGACACATTTACGAAATATAATGGCCTGCATTTGTTTAAAATGTTCAAAATTATTAATAGATAATATAGATATTTATATGAAAAAATTACTAAATAAAAAATCTGAAATTAGATATAAAGAAATTAAATTATTAACTAAAAATGTAACAACATGTTTTTATTGTGGGTGGGTAGTAAGTAAAATAAAAAAAGATGAAAAAGATAATGGATTAAAAATAATAATAGAAAGAAATATAAATGAAACGGTGCAAGGTAATTATATAACATATCAAAAAAAAATAAAAAATGTATTTTATGCGAAGGAATGTTATGCAATATTAAGAAATATATCTGATGAAGATTGTTTTCTATTAGGTTTTAATTATAAAGTTCAAAGGCCTGAAGATATGATTATAAAATATTTTCCTATTCCGCCAGTAATAATTAGGCCTACATCTAAAGTAGATTTTTTATCTTCAGCAACCGCAGAAGATGGTTTAACATTAAAAATAGCAGATATTATTAATGCAAATAAAAGAGTTAGACAACAAAAAGAAAAAGAAACAATAATAAATGAAACATTATTATATAATCAAGATATTTATAATTTATTACAATATCATATAGTAAATTTTTATGATAATGATGTATCTAATTTACCTAAAACAGAATTTAAAACTGGGGGAATTGCTCCTCAATCTATATCTAAACGTATACAAGGTAAAACTGGGCGGGTTAGATGTAATTTAATGGGAAAACGAGTAGATTTTTCAGCTAGAACAGTTATTACAGTAGATCCTTATATTAATATAGATGAGGTAGGCATTCCTGTTAAAATAGCTAAAGAGTTAACTATACCTGAAGAAGTAACATATAATAATATAAAATATTTATCTAAATTAGTTCAAAATGGTAGAGATATTTATCCCGGTGCTAATTATGTTTTAAAAAGTTATCTTAAAGATGATAAAAGAAGTATACAAAAAATAGATTTAAAATATCGTAAAAAATTAACTAAAATTAGTATAGGTGATATAGTTGAAAGACATATTATTAATGGTGATTATGTATTATTTAATAGACAACCCACATTACATAAGCAGTCTATGATGGGTCATAAAATTCAAGTTATAAATAATACTAAAATAAATTCTTTTCGTATGAATGAATCTATTGCTAAACCTTATGCTGCTGATTTTGATGGTGATGAAATGAATATACATTTACCACAATCAATACAAACACGTAATGAAATAGAAAGAATAGCAAATGTCAAATATCAAATTATAATTGCTAAAAATTCAAGTCCTATAATTGGATGTGTACAAGATACAGTGTCAGGTGCTTATATGTTATCAAGAAATACCACTGTATTAAAAGGGTCTGAAATAGCTAATATTTTATGTAATACAACATCAAAAACTAAAAGACAAATTATAATGAATAAAAATTATTCAGGACATGAATTATTTAGCTATATAATACCTGAAAATATAAATATTTTTAAACAAAATTTTGAAATTATTAATGGAAATTTTATAAAAGGATATTTAGATACTTCTACATTAACTACATCTAAAAATTCTTTGACTTATACTATTTGGGATAAATATGGGCCAGATAAAACAAAAAATTTTATAGATGATACACAAAAATTAATATTAAATTATTTATTATATGAAGGTCAAACTTTAAGTTTTAAAGATTTACATTATGATGATATATTGAAACGACAAATACAACAAATAATATCGTCTGAATTAATAAAATCTAAATATAATATTACACAATTTGAAAATGATATAATTAATTTACCATTAGAATTAATAGAGACTACATTAACATCCCCATTAACACTTATACAACCACAAATAGGAAAAATTATAATGGAATATTTTGATATTAATAATTATTTATATGTTAGTGCTATATCAGGTGCTAAAGGAAGCTTAGTTAATAATGCTCAAATGGTAGGTATAGTTGGTCAACAATTATTTGAAGGTGCCAGATTTAAAAAAAAAGTTGAAGGACGAACTATGAGTTATTATCATCAAAATGATGACACACCAGAAGCACGAGGATTTATAATAAATTCATATTTAACAGGATTAACACAAAATGAAGTATTTTATAATGCTTCGGTAGCAAGAGAAGGAATAATAGATACCGCTATTAAGACAGCTACTACAGGTTATATTTCAAGACAAATAAAGAAAGGTGTAGAAGATTTAATTATACGTTATGATGGTTCTAATCGTAATGACAAAGGCCATATAATACAATTAGTTTATGGTGATAATGGTATTGATCAAACAAAACAATATGAAACAAAATTTGAAATATTAGATATGAATAATAAAGATCTAGAATTAGATTTTCAATTTACTAATAAACAAATAAATATATTACAAAATTCTAATTTTGAAAAAATAGAAGAATTTAATAATTTTTATATCAAAAAAATGAAATTGTATCGAGATAATTTACGTAATATTAGTCATAATACAATATTAAAGTTTCAATATTGTGAAGATAAATTTATGCTTCCTATTAATATAATTAGAATAATTCATGATTTTCAAAATAATAATAATGATTCAATTTATGATTTATCACCATTGGAAATAGTTACTGAAATAGAGAATTTTTTAGATAATTATGATAATAGAATAATTATTGGATATAAAAAAAATAATAAATTAATACATAATGATAATAGACAAATAAAATATCTTTTAGAAATTGCTCTATATTCATATTTAGCACCTAATAAATGTATTTTTAAATATAATTTAACTAAAAAATTATTTAAAAATATTATGATTCATGTTAATTCATCTTTTATTAAAGCTTTAGTAGAACCTGGTGAAGTTGTAGGTATTATTTCTGGTAATACTCTTGGAGAAGCTACTACACAAATGACAATGAATACAAAACATACCGCAGGTACTAAAAGTTTCCAAAATATGGGAGTTGATAGAATTCAAGAACTTCTACATTATTCAAAAAATATTAAATTGCCAATTATGCAAATATATTTTGAAGATGCATATAGCACTGATGATAATCTTATGAGTAAAATTGTAAGTAATTTTAAATTTTTATCATTAAGAGAATTAATTAATTCAAGTGAAATTTATTATGATAATAAAACTGATAATAATTATGATACACTATTAAAAAAAGATAATGTTAGTAATCCATTTTTTATTAATAATCAAAAAATAGATTTATCTTTATTACCGGTTGTATTTCGTTTTAAATTAAATATTGAAAAAATGTTAATCAAAGAAATAACTTTATTAGATATAAAAACTAAATTTATTACTTATTGGCATTCTAATTATAATAGTATTAAAAATTTAAAAAAAACTGAAAAAGATATTATTACTAAAATAAATAGATGTGCTATATTATCAAATAAAATAGATGAAGAAGAACAAATAATACATATTAGATTTAATATATCTATGTTTAATTATGATATATTATTAGAATTTCTTAGGATGATATTAGATGATATTAAATTAAAAGGTATTAATGATATTAAAGAAGTATTACTTGATAAACAAGCAAACATGTTAACATATGATAATGATACAGGAGATAAAATAAAAAAAGATAAATATACAGTATCTACTATTGGAATTAATATGGAATTATTAAGAACTATTAAAGGTATTGATATGACAAAAACACGGTGTAATGATATAGAAACTATTTTTAAATTATATGGTATTGAAGCCGCTAGGCAAATATTAATATATGAATTAATGACAACATACCAAGGTACATCTATTCATATTAATCATACACATTATTCTTTAGTAGTTGATCAAATGACTTATATGGGTGAAGTTATTGCAATTGATAGACACGGATTAAGTAAATTAGATATAGACCCATTATCACGCGCATCATTTGAAAAAACAATAAGTCATTTTATAAATGCATCACTATTTAATGAAAAAGATAATATGACTTCAATAAGTTCCAGAATTATGATGGGTAAAGTTATTAAAGGTGGAACAGGTATGTTTGATATATTATTAGATACTAAAAAAATAGAAAACTCGGAATATATAGATGAACCAATAGGTCGCGTCTCTTTCCCACCATTAAAAATGGAACCATTAATAAATGATATATTAAAAAATAATGATATACATATTAATTTTTATATTCCAGATAATATATAAAAAAAAATGATAAATATTTTATTTAAAGTATTAATATATTATACTATATATATGGCCTTTCACAGTTCAAAACGAGGACACACGCATATGAAAAAACACTTTAGAGAACGTAAATTTCAAGATCAATTAATTATACCAGATGAAAAAAAAAATCAATATTTAGGTGTTATTATAAAATGTTTAGGCACTGATGCCAGATTTTTAGTTAAAGAAATGAAAACCGAAGCAGAATTTCCAGCTAAAGTTACAGGCAAACTAATAAAAGGCCCTAGAAAACAAAAAATAGAAATTAATAATATAGTTTTACTTGTTAAAGAAAATTATAATGAAAATAGCTTACATGGACATTATTATATTGATTATAGATATTCTAAAGATGAAATTTTACAATTAAAAAAAGAATGTCCTTATATTGATGAAAATTATATATTTAATAATGAAAATAATGATGATAATATTTTATTTCAAAATTCAGATAATGAAGAAATTGATATAGATAATATTTAAAAATATTTTATTAAATGTGTAAGTTAATTATATTTGTATTATTTTATTAATGTTTTATAAAAATAATAATGAATATATTTATTTATGTAGTAAAAATTAATAATTTAAATAAACATAGTTCTTTTAAAATTTTTTAATAATATTTTTATAATTAAAGTGATTATTATTATTTTCAGAAAAATTATAAAAATTTCAGAAAAATTAAACTACGTTCCAAAATAATTTGTAAATCTTAAATTAAAATATTTTGAAACATAATTTATTTTTTTTGAAATTTTTATAATTTATCTGAATATATGACATTGTTAAGATTTAATAATTATTTTATAATTTATGAACATTTAAAATTTTATTTATTTTCTAATAGATAAGAAGACTATAAAATATAATTCATAATAATAAACATATCCTTTAAAATAAATATATAAATAATATATGATTATTATATAAAAAATAATAATATTATTTTTTATATAATAGACATATTTACCATCATCTGATTAATTTATTGTTTCTTATTAGTCTATTTAAAAATTAATAAATTAAAAAAACTAATAATTTAAATAAACAAGGTTTCCATTATTTTATTTAAATTCTTTAATGGTAATTTAAATAATTAAAGTTATTATTAAAACTAATAATTTGTGTAATATAGAAATTACTAATTAAATATAAAGACAATAATTATAATAAACATATATAGGAAGCACTATTTATTCATAATATTATTTTTAATAAGATTATAATAAATAATATACATAAATATAATCATACATATGTCTAATAATAGTAAAATAAATTGAATTAAAATTAATATATATGATACATAGTATAGTTAACTAATAGATAAGGTGGAACTTCCGATATATACCAACCATAATAATCATCAGAATTAATAACTTGAATAACAAATTTATAATTTAATGTTATTTGTGAATTTATTTGATTAGATAATGTATAATTAATTATAGATGGCTTAGATAGGTTGGGTAATGGGGTATTTGGTTTATCAATAATATAATTAACAATATATTGTTTTAAATATGTATCTGTTTGAGATAAACTATTATTTATATAATCAATATTATTTTTAGAATTTATTATAATTTTAAAATCTCTATGTATATTACTATTATACTCATCCGGAGTACTTATATCAGACCCTTTAAAAGATACTTTTTCTATTTGTATATATTTACATAAAAAATTAACATTAACATTAGAAATATGGCCAGTAATATTTATATCACACATATAATACCCTATATTATTAAATTTAAATACACTGTAACCATTTAAAATATATGTAGGTAATGTACAACCAGATTTTATATTTATAAGAGAATTTATATCATTATTATACTGTAAATTGGTATTATCTACATTATAATACTTATAATTATTAGTATTATACACATTTGTATTCTTATTAATAAATAAATAAGATATATTATTATTATCTAAAATATATAAACTTGGGGAGAATGAATTCCATGTAGGTGGTAAACTATTATTATATATTGAATAACTATATAAATAACTTTCATATGTATTCATCATAATAATATAATTATTATTTGATGTTATTAAGTTTCTTCTAATATATATATCTTCTAAAACATATAATGAAGAATTAATGGAAATTATACCATTCAATATACTATAACTAGATACATTTAATGAAGAATTAATAGATGTTATACCATTTAATATACTATAACTAGATACATTTAATGATGAATTAATAGAAGTTATACCATTTAATATACTATAACTAGATACATTTAACGATGAATTTATGGAAGTTATACCATTTAATATACTATAACTAGATACATTTAACGATGAATTTATGGAAGTTATACCATTTAATATACTATGACTAGATACATTTAATGAAGAATTAATAGATGTTATACCATTTAATATACTATGACTAGATACATTTAATGAAGAATTAATAGATGTTATACCATTTAATATACTATAACTAGATACATTTAATGAAGAATTAATAGATGTTATACCATTTAATATACTATAACTAGATACATTTAACGATGAATTAATAGATGTTATACTATTTAATAAACTATAATCAGATACATTTAAAAAAGATCTAATTGTAGATCCATTTAATATACTATAACTAGATACATTTAATGAAGAATTAATAGATGTTATACCATTTAATATACTATAACTAGATACATTTAAAGAAGAATTAATAGATGTTATACCATTTAATATACTATAACTAGATACATTTAAAGAATTAATAGATGTTATACCATTTAATATACTATAACTAGATACATTTAATGAAGAATTAATAGATGTTATACCATTTAATATACTATAATCAGATACATTTAAAAAAGATCTAATTGTAGATCC
>Ga0214923_10000443_pt1 | contig 63124 bp, 54 predicted proteins | sample LL1510_MetaG_FD_177993 | JGI IMG/M metagenome (GOLD analysis project Ga0214923, IMG submission 177993) | Freshwater microbial communities from Lake Lanier, Atlanta, Georgia, United States - LL-1510 | ecosystem: Environmental > Aquatic > Freshwater > Lake | place: USA: Georgia | collected...
ATGTAGCAGTTTTAGAGAGGGCAGTTGACCTACTCTGCGTAGTTGACGATGACGGGGACTTTGATGTGGAACTTGATGCAGTGATGGTTTTAGATGATGTTATTGTCTTTGTTGCCGTTGCAGTACTTGTTTGGGTTTTTGTATGTATGCCGCTAAAGGTTGGGTGCGGTGAGGAGGAGGAGGATTTTGACGAGGTTGTGGTTTTAGTTGATGTCATGCTGCTGGTAATGCTTCTTGTTGATGTTGGGGATGGGCTTACTGCCTTTGTGGGGGCAGCTGATTTACTCAGGGTTGTAGTTTTTGTAGATGTTTTTGACAGTGTTGCTGTTGCGGTTGGAACTACGTTTAATATACGACTATTATGTTCTATAAATATCTCTTGCTGCGAAAATATTCCTAGCAATAGTGCAAAGCCTAGGAGAATTCTCATTCTATTACTAGATACTAAATTATTTCTTAAATATCAATTTTAATGCGTTTATTATATTGTTATAGGCCGGGTTGTTGTTATTTCCTAATGGGTCTTACGGGGTTGAAAAAACGTGTGAAAAAACATGGGGGAACCAGGGAATCGAACCCTGGACTTCAAAGACCCAAACTTTGAATCATACCACTAGACCAGTTCCCCACAAGTGTATTTTCCTTGGGCAGGCCTTTCATATTTTTTGACTTTTACTGGCAATTTATTGCCTTTCATGCAGGTGGGCATAAATTTGAAAAGAGTTTAAAACCTTTCTTAAAAGAAGAAGAAAATGCGCTTTTGTCCAACTTGTGATTATTATTTGTATTTGTCCCCTAACGTTACCGACCCTACTGCTCTGATTCTGCAGTGCAGAAACTGTGGCTTTAATGAGTCTATGTTGCCAAAGAATTCAGAGGATGCCCTGATTCTTGAAACGGCGTTTAAGACTACCGGCACGTCTGCTGGCCTCGGTGCTAGCGGTGTAACCGTGAACTCGTATACTTTATCTGACCCGACACTGCCACATACTAAAAGCATTAAGTGCCCCAACGATTCGTGTGCCTCTTCAGCGAAGCCTGATGCACGCGATATTATTTATATTAAGACAGATTCCTCCGGATTAAAGTTTCAGTATATTTGCACCGTTTGCCAGAATCAATGGCGTAGTCAGGATTAAGCGTAAGAAAAAAAATGAATGTTAATTTTTTATCTAATTGAAATAAATGTTCCAGCAAGGATTAAACTACGAAATAATGACACGGGGGTGGGGCAAGACCGAAGACCCAGGGTACGTAAAAAGTAAGTATGTTTGGAAGTACATGGGGGTTGAAAACAGCCGCAACTTGTTCCAGAGGATCGACGGTTGTTTGTCAAGTGGTTTCCAGATAATCATGCGTATACGATTATTTCATATGACGTAGGCGGGTTCTTTGTTCCGCACAACGATAATAAGGTGCATAAGCAGCATTATGGGACGCTGCTCATCTTTCCTCCTGCTACTGGCGGGCTTGCCCATAGTGGGGGTGAACTTATTATTACAAAGGAAGACGGAACACAGTTTGTGTTTGACAGCAGTAAAAATACGCAGTGGACTTTTGTTGCTTTTCACCAACATCTGCTGCACGAATGCAAGCCCGTCACTTCTGGTCACCGTGTTGTGATTAAAACAGAGCTAATGTTTACAAGGGTGAGCTGAGTTGTTTGTTCTGATAAGATTAAGATATTTATAATTTATATTATGTAAAGCTTGCAAAATATAAGTTATAAAAGTTATTTAATCAAACAACTGTGCTCACCCGAATAGTTCTGCGAAGGCTTTGACTAACCATGATACACGGGATGATATTATATATGATTTTCCGATTGTTGATGGCAGTATGAGACACTTTTAAGTCGTTCATCCGTAGCTACGTAGAAAAATTGAAATCATAGTAATACCCAATGATAATCCTTACTTAGAGTCAAAGAAACTCAATAAAGATGTCTGGCATTGTCGACTTAATTAACAGCTTTATGCGCGAGGAGGCACGGCGGGAGAAGCAGGAAAACAAGGAGTGGGCGGCGGATTTGGTCTTGGAACAAGAGACGGTGGCAGAAATCCAGGAGCCAGCTCCTGTTGAGACTAAGAAGGAAGAGGAAAATAAGCGTGCATCCCGCACAGAGCAGTTATGGGCGGGGGCGTGGGCTGTAGCAATGCAGAAGCCAAAGGAGAAGAAGAAGAAAAGGAAAGGGAAGAAAGAGGCGGGCTCGGATTAACGACAGGGGGAGTTTAAACAAAAACACAAAAATTTTTTGTTATTCGGGTGAACACAGTTGTTTGATTACATAACTTTTATAACTTATATTTTGTAGTATTTACATAATATAATTTATAAATATCTTAATCTTATCAGAACAAACAACTCAGCTCACCCTTGTAGGAAAACAGGTATAAAACATCACTATTATGTTTAATAGTAGTGATGTTAATTAAATATGATAGTGTTACAATACCTTATTCAAGTAAAACTATCGACTGTGTTCTGGAGATTTTTGACAAGGGATAAGTTATACACAGGATGATTATGCGACTACTTTTGTAGTAAAGGACCACATTGTATTTTTTGGTTTAGAAGAGCTTTCTTCTGGTGAGCGAACTTTTTTTCCTGGCATACAAGGGTTTTTACCACATGCTTTATATACCGATGTATTGACACATATGTATAATATTGGCGGGGGCGATTGTTTACATCTGGATAATATGATTTTTACAACTTGTAGCGATGGTATTGAAATACAGTTTCTTGGAAGTTATCCTATTTGCTGGTCCATTAAGGACCAAAAGGTCTCTTCCTTGCGGCGATGTTTTATATCAAAGAGCCCTTCGACTATGCTGAAATATCATATGTTTACACTATCAACTTATTCGGGTGAGCACAGTTCTTTGATTACATAACTTTTATAACTTATATTTTGTAACCGTTACATGATATAAATTATAAATACCTTAATCTTATCAGAACAAACAACTCAGCTCACCCTTGTAAACCACGGCATAGTTCCCACGATTTTTTTGTTAATAAAAGACTCAAGAAGTCATATTGATTAGGTTCAACATCAAGTGTCTGCGTTATGTTTTGGCTACTAAGATGAAATTCGTACAAAACTTGGCCAACATGGCTCCAAGCCTTTCCATAGGCTGTAACATTCAGTTTTAATTCAAGGTCTAAAGATTCGCACTTATTTATGCTGAAACTACGAACTCCATCGGTGATAGTTAAAGACATTTAATTGGTGAACTTAAACTGAGTATATGTGTTTCAAATTTATTTATTTTTTTGGGGGATTTTGTTTCTTCTGATATTTTATCTGAGCAAACAAAAAATTGAAAAATCACGGTTTGTTAGTGTAGATTAATATGCCAACGCTCCTTACAAAAAATTATAAGGATTTTAGCATCGTGGACGATGGTCGTATTTTAAAGACATTTTCTGGTGCTAAGAATGCATCTAAATGTCTTCCTGGCGATAGTGTCGACCTAACCGACACAGGGTGTAAGCTCGTTTCACGATGCGTACAGCCGATGATTGCTGGGCTGCTAGAGCTGAATTCAAAGACGAAGTTTGGGTACAGCGGGCGAAATGTGCCGATATACATGTTTATTCCGTTTAATGAGGCGTATCCTCCGTTTGTTGTGGGATGTTCAGAGAAAGACTGTTCGGTGAATCGGCTTGGCCTTGTGCGGTTTGAGGGGCAGTGGGATGACGGATTTCCGCGGGGGCTTTTACAGCGGCTTTTACCTGTGGGTGCCGATGAGGAGGCACTGTTCTGGACCTATAGCCCCTTGGCATGCATGCCTTATAAAGGTTCATTGGTGTCGGGCTCTGTTGACTTAAGTGGGCGTGTTGAGTTGCCTGCGTCTGATACGTTTAACATTGATCCCGTGGGTTGTAAAGACGTAGACGATGTTCTGACATTTATTGGCTCAAATAATGTCGTAATTACGATTGCTGATGTTGCTGCATCGGTAACTGTTGGCTCTGATTTAGATAGGCGGGCAGCCGCGATTTGCCAGACTCTTTACCAGGATGGTTCAGAGCCGAAACACATGTTTCCGGCAGCGTTTAGTGAAGATCTATTATCACTACGAAACGGTAAAAAGCCTGGGCTGTCGTTACGCGTTTGCCTGGACACGCTTGACTGTGTATGGTTTGAATCCGTGGTGGAGGTTGGAAAGACATTTAGCTACGAAAGCGTCTATGAGGATTCTGACCTCTGTTATAAGCTGCGGCGTATGGGGGCTGCGTTTGGTGTTGACACCGATGATAGTCATAAGTGGATTGAATCGGCGATGAAATTCTACAATGTACAGGCGGCACGGAAGCTGTTTGCAGGGGGTGTTGGCGTCCTGCGGTCACATGCGGCCCCTGATACGGCTAAGCTTGAAATGTACAATAAGATTGACCCTAGTCTGGGGTTTCTGGCATTTAAGTCGGCAACTTATGTTGGGGCACCGTTTTCTCAGTCAACTGTGCATTGGGGGCTATCCGAGGCAACATATACCCATGCAACTTCGCCTATTCGCCGTTACGCTGACTTGATTAATCAACGCTGTTTGAAGGCACTGATTGGTCCTGGTCCTGGCCTTGGCCTTGGCTTTGACGTAAAACAGCTTAATCTGATGGCAAAGGCCGCTAAGCAGCATGACCGTGACTTTATCTTCTTACGTGAGCTCAAGAAGATTGGGTCAACCTGCGGCTCTGTCCAAGGTAGGCTGATTGGGAGAAAGGACGTTGATAATGGGATGGAAAAGCTGAGTTTCTATGTGCCCGAATGGGGGATTGTCGTAAAGACGGTGTTGAAAAAGGGCGACAACGATACTGTCTTAACAAAGGATGAAACGACTGTGATAGCCATTAATATGGGGCAGGAATATACATTGGTGTATCGTGCAGATCTTAGAGCACGGTGTTGGAAAAAACGGCTTATTCTGCGTCTTAAGGAGAATACGCACATAAATTAGAGGATGTCCAAACCACTCGGTGAAATAAAAAATTTGGTCGGTTTAGTTGACCGAAGCGATGCAGATGAGTATTTTTTTCCTAAAGATAGTGGCAATACAGTGTTTCAACAGGATTTTAAACATTATCATAATTTTAGTCAAGAGACGATTGAACTGCCGTATACAGGTTCGGCCGAATGGGGGCAGCGTATTTCCTTTACAATGCCTTACCCATGGTTAGGCGATTGCCTGACCTGGATTGCAATTCGATTCAGGCCAGGCACATGGATGAGCGATGAGGCTGCCCGTGGGTTATCTAATCCTGATGCTCAGCAGCGGTGGAATTATAATGATATTTCCGGAGCCTGGTTGTGGACCTCTGGGCTGGGTTCTTCCGCAATAGAGCTAGTTGAAATGGAGGTCAATGGGGTTGTTATTGAACGATGGTCTGGCGACTGGATTAATGTTTGGCAAAAAATGTATTTAGATCCATCGCGTGCTGCTGGCTGGAATGATTCTGTTGTTGGTACCCTTAACAAGGAGCTCTTTTCTGGTGGCGGGGCGGCATTTTATGATAATCAAAGCGGGGAGGCGGCACAAATAAATACTAATATTGTTGATCCTGCTGGGACAGACCGAGTTGTAAACCTGTTTCAAAATGACGCAATTACCGATCCCCAGCAATTAGTCACATATTTACAATCATTAAACGAAACAGCGAATAGAATAAACGTTGACAGGCACACAAATACCTTTGATAACTTGCTGACGCTTCGACCGACTGAGGATGGTTCCGTTTACGCTTATTTTCCCTTTTGGTTTGCACGTCGCAGAAATAGTGCATTTCCTATGACTAGTTTGCAAGGCGATCTGCGATTTCATATTACCTTTCGGAAATTCGGCGATGTGATTCGCAAGGTTGTTTCTGCACGGGAGTGTGATGAAACCATGCTTGGTAGGTCTATTGCGTTATCAAACAATACTGATGTGCTGCCTGTAACTGTTTTAGAAAACGTGCCGATTTCAGTGCCGAAGTTGGCTGATGCTGCTTTAGTCTGCGGTATTGTGCACTTGGACGGGCCGTTGCGTGAAAGCTATTTACGACTGCCTCATGAAGATATGATTGAGCCGGTTTTGAATATATCGTTTAGTGAGCCGTTGAAGTATGTTGTAAATACTGGCCAAAATGATAAAATAACCGTTAGCTTACCGCTTGATTCGATAAATGGGCCTGTGCGAGAGATTGTGTGGTTTTTACGGCGGAAGGCGGTGTATAAGTTTAATTCCTGGAATAACTACGGTGCGTATTTGGAAAATGAGGTTGATATTGACTTTAGACCACAACGGCCACTTTTGTATAAGGCTATTTTACGGGTTGGGGCGGTTGTCTGGGCGGATCAGGATGAGCGTTGGTGGCGAGCCCGTGGGGGGCTTTTTCATCCTGGGGGGATCCAACTTTTAGGTTCGTATATTTATGCCTATAACTTTGGGGAAGATCCAGTGAAATACGGCCCAACGGGATCGATTAATGGATCCCGCGTACCGATTCGCCTGGAGTTGACTGTGGAGCCTCCGCAAGATGTTGACGATAAGGAATGGGAGGTTCAGGTCTTTGTTTTAACAAATAACTGGATGCGATTTGAGAACGGGCTTGCTGAGCTTTCCTTCAAGGATTAATTATAAAACCCCAGTAGATGGACGAAAAGAAATACAGTTTGAATGACATCTTTGGATATTTGCGTGAAGCAACGCAAATATTACAAAAACCGGTCACTGTTGTTTCTGAAAGTGAAGTTAAAACACCGATGACACTTTGCGAATTTATTGCTATGTCAATGGCTAATGAACTCTGTTCCGATATTTCCCGAATGGCTTCAGAGGAGACAATTGCTAGGAAAAAGGATGTTGTTGATGCTTTAGTTGCTAACCACTATGAAGAAGTAACGTTTCCTAATTATGAACACTTTGGCATAATAATGACAGGCGGTAAAAGACGGACTATGCGAACAAAAGGTATAAAGCAGCCGTATTAATCCTTATTTATTATGAATAAAGAAACGCTATATGATTTATTGAGCTCAATAAAAAATACTATCGCAATATCTATCGGTAGCGATGAGTGCTATCAAGAATTTGCCTGTTTCGAAATTTGCAATTCATTTGTACCTTTAATAGGTGTCTTGAAAAAATATCAAACAGCAAAATACATAAGTGTGGGTCGTGAGTTTCTACATATTTTTGATGACGAAAAAGAATTAATCGGTTCTGAAAAAATACAAGATTGTGTAACACCGGTCTAAAGAATTACTGGGTTGCTAGAATAAATGTCTTCTGTTGATGACTTTTGCGATGAGCTATTTTCTAAGGACCCCGAAGGGGTTGGTAAGGTTGATTTGACACTCGATGTTAGCGATGCTTCCGAGTTCTTTGAGTTTTTGCTACTTGTTATGACAAACGGTCTCAAGAAATGGTACGGGCCGCGTATTAATATTGGAGAGGTTGACATTACCCATATAGTTAAATTAAAGGAGTATTTCTTATCCTTTGGGGTTATAATTGATATTGAAGAGGAGGCTAAACCGGATATTTACAGTATTGATAATCGTGCCTATTTGCAGAAGAAATATTTAGATGAGATGGCGTTTACTGTTGAAGGGCCAGGTAAACTTTACACGGTTAAGTTCCGCTTTGCCCCAGGTTCGGGTCCACGTTGGGCATAATAGTTATGTGTTTTTTGATAATTATTCTATGAATAATCATTAGAAGATGGTTTTTAGAAAAACCAGAAAGGCCAAGGGTGGGAAATACATTGGTCGAGGTTCTTACGGATGTACATTTAGGCCTGCTGTCAGATGCAAGGCTGAAAAAACGCGTGAGAAAAACGCTATTTCGAAGGTCATGTTTGCAAAAAATGCCGATAGCGAATATAAATTTTCACCAATATTAATGAAAATAGACCCTGAACAGATTTTTACGCTTTATCCTTATAAAATATGCGAACCGCAACTAGACAAGACCAACTTAAATTATCGGGCTTATACCGAGTGTAATAAAATAATAAGTAAAGATGACAAAAAAGCAATATTCTTAAAGGATGGCGGTGCAGACCTCAGCAATGTTTTAGACAGGCTTCCAAAAGGAAAGTTTAATAAAATACATAGGAACCTTTTCCGTGCTTTTTTAAACTTATTTGTTGGTTTAGAGCATCTTCATAAAAACGATTTTGTTCACCTTGATATTAAAGCGGGAAACATAGTCTGTAAAATTACCTCTGGCCATGAAATGCGGGTTTTGGGTTTCTTTCCTATGGGAAAGCCTAACTATCTAATGAAGTTTATTGACTTTGGATTTTCTAATATTGTCGACCACGCATTTAAGACTAACATTTTTTTCGATTATTTAGTGTGGCCCTTTGAATTAAGGTTGGCTAGTGATATGTATTTTTTTGGACTTGCCGAACTTGGGGTGGGAGATTTGAAAGCCTATTATGACCATGTTAAACAACATAGTCAGTTACATCTACCCTATTGGTTAATAAATGATTCTGCAAAAACGCCGACCATTGATAGTTATAAGGCTAATCATGCTTATATTAAATCTCTCGGTCATCAAGGCAAATTAGAGGCTCGTAGAGAAATTATTACAAAGGCTGATGTTTACGGGCTAGGACTTGTTCTTGCAGATTGTTATTATAGTTTGACTGAAATCAGAAAAACCGGTGAAGGTGTTTTTAGTGCCGAACATCCTTTGAATGTGCCTATTTATGACCTTGTAGATAAAATGACTCATCCTGATTATCGGCAGCGTATAACGGCTAAAGATGCCCGTGTTGAATACGAACGGGTTTTATTAACTATTGAGCAGTATTTTAAAAAATAGTAAAAAACAATAGCTGAGGAATAAAAGCCCGGTTTTTTTAAGCTTTACTAGTAATGACTTCTACACTTGATGCGATTGATAAGTATAATATGGTCTTTGTATCGGCTCAGCCTGACGAAGTCTATTTTCATTGGCAAGTAGAAATTTATATGTGGCAATTTGCTCAACACGGCATTATTGATAAATGCTACGCTGTCTTTGGGCATAAGGGAGACGAACCTTCGTATGCCGTTAAGGAGCTTAAAAAACAGTATAAAAATATCATAACCTACAAGGATGACCGAACTGACAATCATCCCTATAAGCCAATGATTCGACCTTATGTTATGAAAAAATTTTTTGCTCAGTATCCTGCACTTGGTAAATGTGTATTTTATCATGATTCTGACATATTTATCGTTAAGTTGCCTAAGTTTGAGCTTATGTTAGCCGATAACAATGGATACGCCTCTGATACTATAAATTATATCGGTGGGAATTACTTGAAAGATTGTAGCAAACGGTACAAGGATAAACATAAAGACCTACCTGAAAATGACTTGTTTTTGAAGATGTGTGACCTTTTAGGTGTGGTTCCAAAACTTATAGAGGATAACGAAAAAAATACGGGTGGTGCACAGTATCTTCTGAAAAATATCGATGCTGCCTACTGGGAGCGTGTTGAAAAATCGACTGATAAGCTTTTTAAGTTTTTTAAAGAATACGAAAAGAAATACCCGGTCGAGCATCATGTGCAGAGCTGGGCAACAGATATGTGGACGGTGTTATGGGAGTATTGGAAAATGGGTAATAAAACGTTGATACACCCCGAACTTGATTTTTCTTGGGCAACTGACCCTGTTCAAAATTATTTTAAGAAAAACATATTTCACTTAGCAGGCGTAAATAGTAATGCGTGTTCTGATAAATTTTTTAAAGGGCACTATAATTCGAAACATGCAATAAAAGAGTATCTGCGTAACCCCGATATCTTTAATCATGTTTCACCGCTTAACACCACATACGAATACGTCCACGTTTTAAAACTTTACGCTAATACTCTGAAGCCCAAGCAGGTTCAGCGGTTTCGCATCAATACTTCTAATTCATGGGGAGGTGTATATCGGCGTACAGATAAGATATTTTTAAATCGGCCTCTTTGGCGGTCTATTGATGGCAATTACACAATGTTTCACAATAAGAGCTGCTGGATTTTAACAGCTACAAAGTATGAGGCTGAATTTTCTGAGACTTGTGGCGGCTTTGTATCAAATGCTGCGGATGAACCTTACGAATATGGTTGGAACGTTGAAGGGGTAACGGTGACTTTATTTTAGTGCGTCATTATAGAATGAGCTGCGGAAAGTGCATTGGTGTCGGTGAATCCAAACTTTGGTTAGATGAACAATATAACTTATATTTTGTAATGTTTACACGATATAAATTATACAAAACAAACACTGCCTTCGGTTTAACCCTTATAAAATATAAAATCAATGGGGGTTTTTATTGGTTTGGTGTGCAAACCTTTCGTAAATATGTGTCTAATGCTGCCCCGTTCCAAGTAGTTAAGTTCATTTCTAGCCAGAGCCCTGATAGTGGTTGAAATAATACGGCTGAATCGATTACGTGGCCTTTTATCCTTAAAAGATGGACAGTTTCAAAAATTTCGATTATTGTGTCCAGGCGTTTTAAATCCATGCCTGATGATCCAGGTTGAATTGTGATTAGTGTTTTATCCATCAATAAGTCACCTTGTGCCGATAGCTGTTCATCTTCATATTGAATACGTGCTAATATATCAGTGGCGGTTGAACACCAGCTCTTTAGAATATGAAATTCTAAATTCTCAAGGTAGGTTTTTATAGAATCCCAATCTTGGGATGAAGGTCTTTTATAAAATAGAGCATTTCTTCCTTGTCTGACAATATATGTTCCACCCATTAGGAACAATTCATTACAGAGCCATCTGGTCTCAATTGACAATTTATTCGTTTTATACCATGCACGTATGAGGTCACAACGCTGTTCTTGTGGTGGACTATATGGTATTGGGTGAAATCGGAGCAGGTCCATTCGGTACTCGACGAAGCGTAAATTGTAAATTGTCGTCCTTATTTTATGGATTATTTGTACAATGTGGATTAGTGATTTATGGTCCCAAATAGTATTTGATACTTTTGGTAAAATATCTAAAATATCTTGGTATGTTACTTGAGGTGGGACGTGGCCAGGATCCCCTGCCAAGGGGAAAAGCCATCGTACAAGTTTTTCAATGACAGGGCGATGGGTTTCGAAAAATAATGCATCCTCTACGTTAATTTTAATTGTCCAAACTACGTCCGTGGCTACAGAATCAGAGGTACCACCTGATTCTGGTCTTTGGGTACCAATATAATGGAGGATATAGCTTTTCAGAAACTGATCCCATTCATGTTTAAGATCCCGTTGCAAGACCCATTTTGGAGTATGCCAAGAATCGCCGATTGGAAAAAGGGATCGTGGTTGGAGAATTTCGTCGTATGGTTTTGATTTAAGCCATTCGGGTAGTGCTGTGGGGTGCTCTTTTAAATAACGAAAGTCTTCACCTTGTAGTGAGTCTATTGCTCCACGTAATGACCGTGTTTTACCTTCAAACTCGGCTGTGGAAAGGCGATACTGAGTCGCGGAAAACCACGTTAAAAGGGGTCTATGAATTTCGCGGACAAATCGCGATAGGTTTTGTTCCCCTTTTGAGTAAGAAAGCGTGAGGGTTTTTCTAGCCCTTGTTACACCAACGTAAAATAATCGTCGCTCTTGTAAAATGGATTCCTCATCTTTTTTCTGTGGGAAGGTTTCATCATTTAGACGGACAAAGAAAACGTGGTCCCATTCTAGGCCCTTTGCTGAGTGAAGGGTACATAGAGCGACTGCGTTTTCTCCAGACTTGTCTTCCTCTCTCAAAAGACGTACTGGGATAGACTCTTTTATTAATGTTTCTTCGTAGCTGTAAAGGACTGAGTTGAATTTCGATAGAATTGCGATTGTTTCGGTTGGATTGGTTCGCCAAATTTCGACAATTTTATTGTGGATGAAATTGCGTTCGTCAGAGCTTCTGTAAAAATATCTAACTTCGGGTTTCTCACCACCTTTCGTCGTGGCAGTCATACGTTCCTTATGGGGAAGTGTGGGAATGTACCTCATAATAGAATTTGCAACAGCAACAATTGCTTCCGTTGAGCGGTAGTTTATCGAAAGCTGGAAATCTTTTACGCTGCGGAATTTACGATGAAAGTCCAAGATGTAATCAACACAGGACCCACGCCAGGTATATATATTTTGTGCATCGTCGCCAACAATCGTGATGTAGGACCCTGGATGGTGAAGCCGTCTGATAATTTCGTATTGAATCTCATTAATATCTTGGAATTCGTCAATGATAAGATAGTTTAGACGCCCGACCCAACGACGACCGCGTTCAGATACCAAGAACTCTAGGAATTTATGGGGTAGTTCGTCAACGTGGTAAATATCGTTTAGCCGCGTGGGATCCTTTTCCTTTAGGATCTTACTGGCTAGGGCGTGGAATGTTCCGGCGTAAACACGGGTTTCACCGATTAGCGAATCAATACGCTCTTTCATTGTATCACTGGCATTACGGCTAAATGTGGTTAGGAAGATAGAATCTTCGCGGATATTATGGGTTTTAATAAGATAGGCTATTCGTGCTGTTATAGTGGTTGTTTTACCCGAACCTGCAGAGGCTAAGACACGGATGTTTGTACAGGGTTCGTATTTGACTATTTCAACCTGCTGCGAATTTAGCGAAATGTTCCGCTTAGGGAACTCAACAATGATGTTTTCCATATATTAATATAATGTTCGCTTTTTAAGTGTAAAATAATTGCGATGAGTAGGGTTCGATGGGTCTGTCGAAGGAATACTTTAAATATTTTTTGACCGGTTTAACTGCGATTATTGTTATTGGATATGCCTACATATATTTTGTATCTAAGACGGAGTACGGTGATAAGTATTTGCCGCTTATCATCACTGGGCGTACAATTTTGCTTGCCAGCTTTTTGCTTTTCTTTTACAATCCGTTAAGAACAACATTTGAATATGGCCCTTCTATGCCTTTTTTTGCATTTAGTGCAGGTATTAGTTTGCTTTTTTTGCTGAAAAAATATGATATTTTAAATTTTGTACATTTTATTTTGTATTGGGAAGTCCTGCCAGAGGACCCGCGTAATAAGTCTTGCGATGCAGTTGAAGAAAATGCCCCCGGATTGGGGCCCAATAAAAATTAGAGAAAAATCTTGGTTTTTAATATAAATGCCTGCAAAGAAAACCCCTGCCTTGGCGAAAACGCGACCTCTGTCTAAGACCAGGGCCAAGACCAAGTCTAAGGCCAAGACCAAGTCTAAGGCCAAGACCAAGTCTAAGGCCATGACCAAGTCTGAGGCCAAGCCTAAGGCCAACGTAACATCGACCTTACTAAGTAAGAGTATGTCATTTAATAGTGCGAAAGGCGATGGCACATTTGAGGAAATCATAATGGAAAACGGAAAAGGTAAACGGGTTACTGGTAAGATTACTAAATCGGGTAAACGCTACAATGAAAAAATTAGCAATATTGAAGAGCCCAGAACTAGGTTGATCCCGGTCCCAGCGTTCTTTTTTTAGAAATGTGAACTTTGTTACTAACAGCAGGACAGATGTTGTTAGAATCAATATTTGTTGTATTATTAATCCTTGTTTTTACTGTAATGTTTTATAGGTCCGCTATTCACGAATACACCATACTTCAGAAAGATTGGAATACTATTGATACAAAATGGAATGAGCTTATTGCTGAACGCTCACCTCTTATCATCAGGGATTGCCCCGTTGAGTGGACACGGTTATGGTCCAAGTCGCGGACTGCAAAGTTTGGCTGGCCAGTTATAGTTCGTGATGGTAATAGGAAGTCTAGAGCAGCATGGTCTACATTTTTAAGTGCTAAGGTCGGGGCAGGAAAGAGTATTTTGAATGGCGATGTACTGGCCGATACTTCTGGTTTATCTGATTATGCTTCCACTATTTCGAATGAGATTCGGAGACCTTTTTGGTTACCCGGCTCTTTTGCCGTCTCAGGACTTAGTGCAAACGTTATTCAACCGACTGCTGCCGCTTATGTTGGTCTAAAGAAGACAACTGCTGAAGCAACTTGTTGGATTTGTACTGATGGTCCTCCTATGCGGATTTGGCTAGCACATGAGGGGGCAACTAAAGGCGGCGATTGGTTGCCCTCTAATCCGTTAGGTCGCGACCCATGGGGCTTTAAACCTGAAGAGACACCATGGATATCCGAACTAAAATATATTGAGATTAGGTTAAGGCCTGGTAATGTATTAATATTGCCGCCGCACTGGTGGATAGCTTTACGCTCTTCGGAATCAGAGGGCAAGCATATTGGCGAAGGTAGCTGGTATTGGACTGCAGAATTTCATAGCCCAATTTCATATGTGGCTAGTAGTTTTCAGAGCAAATAACATAAAAAAATACCATAGCCATTGTAGGATGAGTAATATTAATGAGATTTATGAAAACCTAGAATTACATTTAAAAAAACACAAGAAAGACAAGCAACACAATAAACACAATAGAGACAATAGAGACAATAAAGACAATAGAGACAATAAAGAAAATAGAGACAATAAAGACAATAAACAGAAGTTGCCAGAAGAAAGTAAGAAAATGCTGTTTGTTGATTCATTGAGTAATTCTAGGTTTAGACAAAATAAATTTCAATATAAATCGGATGGCCCAGTCCCTTATTTTAATGCATTAGAAGGGCAGAAGGTTAAGTTCAGCAATCTGTGTTTACTATTATGTGATTACATCGTAAATAACTCATTGTATTTAGATAATGGGTTAATTAAATGCGATGATTTTCTACGTAGTTTTTGTGGCAAGGATACAGTGTCATTTATCTGGTTAGTTAGTCAGTTTCGACGTATTTTAATCTAAAATTTGAACTGTGGTTTAGGTTTTTAGGACTTAAACAAAATGCCTGTAATAGAGGACCCTTCGTGTGAAACGATTATTGACCTTATCCGAAGTGGGAAAAACATATTTCTTACTGGTCCAGGTGGTACCGGTAAATCGACTATTGTGCGGCAAATTGCTGAGCAGATTGAGAACGTTAATATTACGGCTATGACCGGATGTGCTGCTTTATTGTTAGACTGTAAAGCAAAAACTCTACATAGTTGGGCTGGGATTGGCCTTGGCAAGGATTCGCTAGAGAAGAATATTGCGTCGATAAAGAAAAAATCGTACGTCAAGAAACGGTGGACCAAAACGGCTACGCTGGTTATTGATGAAGTTTCTATGCTTACGCCTGAACTCTTTGAGCGGCTTGACAAGATTGGGCGTGCATTGCGGAAGCAGAGCACAAAGCCGTTTGGTGGATTGCAGCTTGTTCTAGTAGGTGACTTCTGCCAGCTCCCCCCTGTTGCGAAGGATATGTCTGGAGCAGATGTTGAGCTGCGATTTGTATTTGAGTCTGAGGCGTGGACAAGCACAGTTGATACGGTCTGTCTCCTGAATAAGATTTGGAGACAGGTTGACCCTGTGTATCAAAAGATTCTTGGCGAAGTTCGGTTTGGTTCGCTTTCTGAGGAGTCTGAGCTTATTCTCAAGGGACGGATGAACACAGATTGGCAGAATGAGACGATTCAACCAACCCTGCTGTTTAGTCGTAATCATGATGTAGATAAGATTAACTCAACTAATCTGAATTCGATTAGTGCTGAACAGCGGTATTATTTATCTTCAACTGTGTTTGAGCCTAAGCGTTGGTATGAAGAACAGAACTCTGGCGAACCGCCTACGAAAGATTCAGATTCGGCGACGTTTGCTATTTCGAAGCTAAAGCAGGATGCAACCTTTGCTGATAATCTTGAGCTGCGTCTTGGGGCACAAGTGATGTTGATTACCAACATGGATACGTCTATCGGTCTTGTAAACGGGTCACGGGGCGTCGTAGTTGCCTTTGAACCGGTTCGTGGGTTTCCTACGGTCAAGTTTAAGAACGGATTAACGCGGCTGATTGAGCCGTTTATTTGGTGGAGTCATGAGTTTCCGCATATTGGGCAACAGCAGATTCCGTTACGTGTGGCGTATGCAATTACGATTCACAAGTCGCAGGGGGCATCTATTGATTCTGCTATTGTTGATATCGGGCGAAATACGTTTGAGTATGGACAGGCTTATGTAGCACTAAGTCGCGTTCGGTCTTTAGAGGGGCTACATCTGTTTTCCTTGGACATAAGTCGTATTCGAACACATCCACGGGTCAGTTCGTTTTACAAGAATCTTACTAAGGGTCTAGACCCTTTAATGAAGACAGTTGAGGCAGTGAAGGCAGTGAAGGCAGTGGGGGCAGTCGCAGTGGAGACAGTGGCAGCAATCAATGCAAAGGGAACTATTCATAGTTTCTTTGCGAAGAAAGTTCCTACTGCTACTGCCTCCACTGCCTCCACTGCTACTGCCTCCACTGCGACTGCTTCCACTGCCTCTGCTAAACCCAGTAGTGCCTGGGACTTTACCGACGTTGACAGTACATGGCTTGATGTTCTTAAAAAAAGCCTATCAGATAACGGTTCTCTAGAGACCTTTGTATCTGACGCAAGGGTCTCAGGTCATGTATATCCAAATAAGATGGACGTGTTCAGAGCTTTGAAACTTAGTTTGGATAAGGTTAAGGTCGTTATCTTAGGTCAAGACCCTTATCATGGTTCCGGTCAAGCAATGGGTCTATCGTTCTCCGTACCCGACGGTGTTTCTTGCCCGCCAAGCCTGAAGAACATTTTCAAGGAGCTCAAGGCTGACCTAGGCATAGAAAAGACCACTGGTAATCTTCAAAGCTGGGCTGACCAAGGGGTTCTTCTTCTAAATACGATTTTGACTGTGGAATGCGGTAAGCCCTTGTCTCATGCCAATCAGGGTTGGGAGTCGGTTACTGATGCCTTGTTAAAGACACTTGTCGCTAAGCGGTCTGGTGTAGTATTTATGCTTTGGGGTAAGACAGCACAAAAGAAAATCCCGCTTTTGGGTTCGAAGCAAATCATATTGGAGTCTGCACATCCCTCACCGCTTTCAGCACACAATGGTTTCTTTGGTTGTAAGCATTTTAGTAAGGCAAATGCCGAGCTTGGTCTTGATAATGCCATTAGTTGGTGAAATAGTTTCCGGTTTATTTTTTACAGAAAACAGTCAGACACAGTCAGACACAGCCCGTTTACTTTTATAAATAAGAATATCTCCCGTTAAGAAATGCCTATAGGCGTTAAACCGTCAATAGAAGACAACGATGTTTCTATTATATCTGTATCAATGAATAGACATACAAGTTTAATTGCATCATTACATCTGTGGATTTTTCTACCCGTAAAAGAAATAGTATTAATTGACTGGTGTTCGCATTCTAAATTATCTCTAATTATTCCTTCATATTTAAAAGACTTGGAAGAGTTTAAGAAAGTTCGTATAATAAGAGTTTCTGGTACAGATGCCTTTTACTCTGATAGGGCTTATAATCTTGCCACAAATCTTTCATCATCAAGTTTTATTTTAAAGGCCAACGATGATGCACAGATTGACGCTGGTCAGATTCTTAATAATAGTGTGCGTCGAGTATCTGTTCCCCTTAATTTACAACAGCTTTCAGACGATGAATTCTTTGTATCTGACGCTGAACAAGTTGAGATCTGTCGAAAGGAACATATATTTTTGGAGGAAAACATATTTGTTCTTAATGTACAATACGGGTTAGGAAATCGACTTAGGGCCCTTTTGACTGCTTGCGAATTTTGTGAAAAATATAATTATAGGCTCTACGTGGTCTGGTCAGAAACCGCAGGATTTGATAATACTAAGTTCGATGAGCTATTTACATTACCTTATGATATTACATTTATAAATTCAGATACGTGTTCACTTAAGTTTGACTTGGTGATTTTAAAGGATGATGTAAAAACGCAACCGATAATTTTTTTACCTAAGATACATAAAAAAATATATTTAGAATCTGGTAACTATATTTTTTGTGAGTTTTCTACCGGTTTACATTTTACAGGTTTATATTATATAAAGGCTAAACCGTCTATGTATATTGAAACGATGGTTAAATACATTCACACGAATATTATTAAGGGGAAGTATAATATTTTTCAAATTCGAAGAGGTGATACATTATCTAGTGAATATGTATCGCATTTTCGTCTTTCATCAATATACATGTATGCGAAGTTCATTAATGCTTCTGATTTAATAAACGTAGTTATTAGCGACGATTACACGTATTGCAAGAGGTTTTTAGATGTGCTTTGTCCGAATAAATATATAGTCATAAATGCGAATAATTTAAATACATCTAAAACCGTCAATGAAACTAAACACGGAGTTAATATGGACGCTGTTGATTTCTGTCTGTTTCGCGATGCGACCGTAATTTACGCAAATAACTTCAGTAGTTTTTCGTTTGTAGCGTCGCATGTCTTTAACAAGCAATTAGTAGTTGTAAAGGATCCAAATAAGTTTTATTTATTAAGGAACGATCCGACTAATATTGTGTTAGAAAACTATTTACCGTTCGTAACTGACTACGTTGAACATGAGCCGACATTAGTAAATGATATTATGTCTGAGCATGATTTTGAAGCACAGATGATTTATAAAATTTATGACAAATTCTATCGAAGCTTATAAGGGTTCGGCCTTTATTCCGTATGTGCTTCTGATCCAATTTCTATCTTTTAGAAATAGTGTGCTTAGGCTCGGATTACTATTTTTATGTAAAATAAATAATACATTGAGTTTTTTCCAGACAGTTAAACTGCCATACTCTTGAACAGCTTTTTCTAGAGATTTATGGCGTTCGTTTTTAGTTTTAGTAATTACTGATTCATACCCATGTTTGATTAGGTCGCCATGCTTTAATGGACCGATTCGCGTTTGCTTTGATTGGGGTTTTGAACGTCTTGTCTTTTGCATCTACAAGGGTTCTATAGCCTTATTATGTAAATGAAAAAAAAACAGACTAAGAAAAAAAGCAAAATATAGAAAAATGGTGCATATAGGGGGAGTTTTATAGGTGGGAACTCTATACCGTAATTTAGTTGAATCAGCTTTAAGGCACCAAGGTCAATAAAAATTTGTATTAATCTATTGTAATAAATTTTATTGTTTTCTAAAATCGCTTTTGCAGTTGGTAAATCTACTAAATACACCAATGCATCGGGGTCGTATAGGGTTAGCCCTGGTTGCTCCTTTATTTGTTTAAGGCTATTTATGTCTATGTTATCTGTGCAAACAAATAGATAGTCAGTTTGAGCAGATTCTACAAATCGTTCCAACGTTGCCATATGTGTTGCCCATGTTCGAATGTGTTGTCTATTTTCTAAGATGCGGGAGCTCGGTTCAACTAAGGGTTCGTATAAAGAGCTCAGTATAGTTTCTGGTAGTTCTAGAACAACGTTGCGTTTCGGAAGGTTAATAAGTTCTGTTTTTTCGTTGAAATAATCCCATGTTTCAGATGGCGGATTGCTTTTTATACATATAACCGTCTGTTTGTTTAAAAACATCTACTAATTTATCGGGCTTATATATTAGATGATTTTATACGCTGTTCTATGACTTTTAATACTTTGAAGGAGTGTATATATTTTTGGATTGGACAATTGAACTGTATTGATGATTTGTAAAGAATTCTGGCGGCACGTTTTGTTAAAATATATTGTGTTGGGCTGAAGCTGACAATATCCCAATCCTTCGGTAAAATTAGATTTTCTAGAAACATTGCTAAATTATTATCGTTTGCGTCGTATTCAGATTCAAATATTATTGCATGTGGGGTATTTGTTTTAAGGAAGCTTAGCCATGCCTCTTTATGGGTTTTAGCTTGGGCTTGGACCTGGTCAGATTTGTTATCAGCCATAAGTTTGGCACGAAATCCGGGTGTAAAGTCAGTTTGAGATATTTCGGGAGTTTCAATGCTGACATAGGATTTGTATATTTGCTTAGTTATTTGAATAGGCGATGCTAAGAATGCTACTGTTGTTGTAGCAAGGATAGCTGGCACATGACAGAACGGACAGTCATCCATATTTTAGTGCCACGTTTGATTAATTTACTTTAACCGTAAAATACGAAAAACTTGAGACGCTGCTTTGGCCGACTTTTGGCAATAAGAATATCTCCGGCTAAAATACTTGGATGCTCGCGACTGCTATTGATAAGATACCTGTAATCAACGATAAACCGTTACATATGCGTCGTAGAAGGGCAAATTCGCTAAGTTCCGTTCAAACCCCACGGACAAAACTTTTGGATGAGGGCAAGGTTGCCATGTCACGTCAACGTAAGCGTGTTGAAGAGCCGCTCCTGGTAGAAAACCCTGACCGCTTTGTTCTGCTGCCGATTGAACACGATGATGTGTTTAAGATGTACAAGGATTTGGTTTCTGTACGCTGGATTGCTGAGGAGGTTGACACGTCCAAGGATTTGCCCCAGTACCTTGCCTTGACTAGCTCTGAGCGTCATTTCATTAATCGTATTCTAGGATTCTTCGCTGGGTCAGATGGTATTGTCAATGAGAATTTGGCGATGAATTTTGCAAACGAGGTACAGTGGCCTGAGGCTAAGGCATTTTACAGCGAGCAGATGGCAAATGAGACTGTACATTCTGAGACCTATAGCCGCCTTATTGATGCTTATATCCAGGATAAGGCTGAGAAGCTTGATACGCTACGCTCCATTCGCACGATGCCGTTTGTAGAGAAGAAGGCTAAGTGGGCTATGCAGTGGATGAATGGTGAGGAGGCTGACTTTGCAACTCGGCTAATGGCGTTTGCTGCGGTTGAGGGTATCTTCTTTAGCGGTGCCTTTTGCTCCATCTTCTGGTTTAAGCAGCGCGGAATCATGCCTGGTTTGACGGTGTCAAATGAATTTATTAGTCGCGATGAGGGGCTGCACACGGATTTTGCCTGCCTTCTCTACAGTAAAATTGTGAATAGGTTATCCAAGACAAAGGCCTATAAGCTAATTAGGGAGGCAGTGCGTATTGAAAAGGAGTTTATTACTGAGGCGATTCCGTGTGCTATGATTGGCATGAACGCCAAGATGATGAGTCACTACATTGAGTTTGTAGCAGATAGGCTCCTAGTACAGCTTGGCTACCCACGGGTTTATGAGACGCCGAACCCGTTTCCGTTCATGGAGCGGATCTCCTTGGAGGGTAAGGATAACTTCTTTGAGAAGCGGGTTAGTACGTACGCGTTGGCTGGCGTAGGGAAGACTGCTGAGCAGATGAGCTTTCGTACGGATGCGGACTTTTGATATACCGTCTAAATAGAAGCTGTTTTATAGATATTAATGAATAAACTAAACAGAGATATCAGACGCTGTTATTTTTTAAATCGCTTTAATTTTTCGATGCACGGAGGTGCGGCTAGAGAACGCGAAGTAGTTTATATTGGGCATAAGATATATTATAACATTTCGTTAAATACAAACGGGGATAGCGATACCATTTTTATTTATGGAGGAAGGGATGCTGGGCGAAGGCCGTGTTTTCATATGTCTATTAAAGGAGCTGTGGCAACTTTAAATTCACTAGAAAGGGGTGACGATTGTTTTGTGGATAGATATAATAATTCTAAAGCGATGGTTGAGGCGGCATTTCAAATAGCTAAGGATAAGGGGTGTACCAAGTTTTATTTAACTTATAATTCTTTTATTAGCTTTCCGCCCTTTCGATTTAATCTTTCTGATATATATTTTTTGACTAGCGGTAAAACATGGTATGAGTCTATTTTACCTATCAAAATAGTTGGCTTTGATGAATCACAGATGGCGGAATATCGAAAAAGAGCTAAGGAGATGACATGGAAAAAGATCGCTGACTATTTAATTAGTAAAGGGGTTAATCTAGATTTTATAGATGTTTCTTATAGTAATAGTATCGGTTCAGCTAGCACTGTATTATGCACGATCAAGTCTATGAAAAATGCCGTTTCTTTTAAGTTTTTTTCAGAAAATACGGGTAGCATCCTTTTTATATCTAATTTGCCGTCTTTTCATGGAACAACTTGGGTTTACTAAAATTATTCACAAGGGGTGTTTTTTTAGACCCGAGCACCATTCGAAACAGCCACAAAGTTACCCTTTGCACAGTTTTTGCAGTAGAGTTTCTTCAACCCCATTCCAAAGAACTCCACCATATTTAAATCGTACATGGAAGTTGCTCCGCCTAAAGTATCATACTGATAAGTTACAACTTTTCCTACCATGCTCTCACTTATTATATAGGGCCAATCGTCCTCATCCTCTTCTATTGGAGAATGTAGACCTTCCTCCACTAAACCTTTCATAACTTCTAAGTACATCGGTCTAATCTTCTCAGACCAGGTCCGCTGAGTCATATAAGGCATATTTGCTTTGAGAATAGCCCCATTCTTATCATTAATGACTGTATTAAGAAGCACCGAATCAAACACAAACATGATTTCAGGATTGTTTGTGTAATACTGCTTGCCCTCTAGCGGATTTAGAAATAGCTTCCCTGAAAGCAGTGACTCCTTCTTCTCTACAAGAGAATCAGTAACGCACGTCATCGGCTTCGTCGCCATCACCCCCACAAACTCCTTATACAGCCCCGCAATCAGTGGGTAGTCCATCCCAACCTCCGTCGCATCCTCATACCATAAAGCATCAAGCATTGTATTCTTGATACTTAGTTGTACGTCCTGCCGCTTCACAGTCTTCTTAATAAAGGTCTGTAGGTCCATAGTAACCCGTTGACGCCACTCCTCCACAATAGCAGTATTCTTGAGCTGGCAACAGGGCAAGTCAAGCTTCTCAATCTCCTGTAAACACCAGTCGTCAAAGCCAGCCAGCACCGACTGAATGTGCTCTGACACAACCGTCTTCTGTGCTTCAGCTCCATCACGAGCCTGCTTGCAGGCACTAGCCATCTCTGACCTAATCCCACCCAGCCAAGTATCGTAAGTATCCTTGATTGGCTTGTAAAGAGAAGCACACGCAGCAGCAAACCGCTGATAAGCCCCAAGATGCCTGTCAATAAGCGTGGAATCAGGCTCTGCCATACTAATGTAAACGTCCTTAACCTTAGGGAGCTGTGCGTCAGCCTCCAATGCAGTAACACCAGCAGCCTTGGCGGCCGCCCTTGCCTTTTCCTCAGAAAGAGTTATTGCCCGCTTAATAGGCCCATCAAGCCACCCATCAAGCTCCACCTTGAACTTCTTCTTAATATTGTCAGAAATCGCCTTGAACCGCTTTGTAAAGTCTGTCTTTAGGCGTGTGACAAGAGCCTTGCGGGGCACGACAAGACTATCATATGATGCCTGCGTACCGTCAACCAAGAGCTCTGACTTTGCGTCTGCAGGCACCGTATCAAGCCAGTCACGAATCGCCTTCTCATGGATAAGGGCCACCACATCCAGCTTCTCGATCTTGATTTGCTCGTTACTGTTTATCTTCTCAACAATACCAGGCAAATCAGACAGTATATTTACACGTGGCTCTGACGCACGCACAGCCTCCATAATAGAGTTAATAGCAGCATCGAAGCCGTTTTCCACCAGGCCAAGTAGAGCCAAATAATCCCCACCCAAAAGGCACCGCTCATCCCCATCCTTCAGGGTCTCGGTTTTTACAATACGCACAGGATCCTGAAATACATTCTCAATAGACTCGCGAATAGAGTTGTACTGGTCCTCATGGTGTGCCATGACGTTAGCCAGGTTCTTCTGAACGTCCTTCACAAGCTTACCATCAGATAAACGGAACATTAACACAGGCTTGACAAAGTTATCAAAGTCAAGGTACTGCGTAAAGGTACAAATAGGCTCAATCAGCTTCAGTGCCTCATTCTGAAGAATCTTAGAATCGTTGAAGATAACAACATCGGATATAAGGTAAATAAAGAGAAGCAACGCAGGGTCGTGCCGAGCATCGCCGTTAGCAAGCCCCTGGCTATCAAGCAGCAACAGATTATGATCTTGAATAAAGCAGTAGTCAATACCGTAAGTACAGTGCTCAATTCCGTCTGCCGTGGTAAATACCTGAGAGTTCACCTGTGTAAACTTGCTAACAAAGGCATTCAGGAACGTAGACTTCCCCATACGAGCCTTACCAAGAATCGACACAACTTTGACAGACGGTGCTAGCTTTAGCATTTCAATAAGCTTAAGCTTATTACCATCAAATCTAACAAGAGGCTTTGACAACGGGAGCCCAAACGTTTTTTTCGCACTCTGAAAGACACTATCTACCGCACTTAAATCAGGTATTTGTGTATCTAGAACAGCCATTTTTTACATCTATTCAATAAATTGCAAAGATTCAATTTTTTAGGCACTACAGTTAACAAATAATGTCTGGTAATCAATAAGATGGTGGAAAAATTGTTAACTCAACGAATTTCTTAACTTTTAAGACCCTGACAGAGGAAATGTTCTGTGGGGTAGCCAGATCTGTTTTTTATTTACAGAAGCTCTGTACATACTTCTGATTTCCATATTGGATGGCGATCCTATATAACGATTTCCTTTGTCAATTCCTCCGTCCACGCCAGAAGAGCCGCAACTACATAGTTTGAAATCATGTGGACGGATGCGGACTTTTAGCACACTTGTAAACTGTCTCCAATATAATAAATATTGATTATTTCTAGCTCTTTACATATATCAGTTTCTTCTATAGGCCTTCTACAAGTTGAATAATCTATTTTATCTTGTAGTACTTTAATGTGTAAATTATTCTTTACTAATTTTTTTCCTATTTTAATTGACCGCCTATTGTAATGGCAGTGTATGTCCCATATGCTTTGTTTTGTCCCATTTACATCTAAAATGCCGCTTTTCAACCCGATGTTTAAATAAAAACCTACAATTAAACAATCGCCTTCAAGAGTAACACTTTCAGTGAATATTTTATTTACCTCTAGAACTTTTATATCACAGAACCGTGTCTTTTCAATTGCGGTTGGTAGGGATATGTAGATTTTATTCGCTTGGAAAATTTCATTTATTTTAAGAGCGTACTGTTCTGCACCATAATCAGTAGTATGGACGTTATCTCTACAAAAAGTCGTGTCATAATTGAAGTAGTAATTTAGATCAATGTAATATAGGTGTTTTTTTTCGATATATGCCTTTAGAAAGGTGTAAAATTCTTTCCGTATCTCATGATCATCTTTTAATAAAAAAAGGAAGATTAAACGACATTTTGCTTGGGTAAATTTATAAACTATTGTATCTAAAGATTCGATAGTTATTTTATCACTATTTTTATAAGCAGTAGAAAAAAAATCTATAAAACAATAATCAGGGTTGGACTTTAAAACATCGTCTATAAAACAGATACCTGCATCATTGATATGCATACCACCGTAGGCAAAAATATGGGTCGGGTCCTTAAAATAGGATTTTAGTTTTTCAGCATACCCATTTTTTTGCCCTGTTACTGAAGCACCAAAGAAACATATTGTCTCGACTTTCTCGACTGTCTCGACTGTCTCTACTGAGTCCATCATATGCGTGTTTACACATATGATAGAATATTTTACCTATGGCGACGCGTCTTTCTTCCTCCACGTTGTGCGACCTTCTTTCTAATTGCTGCCATCATATGTTTGACAGATTTTGTGTCGTTTGCTGGAACTGGTCCTGTTCCTTTCACACTATATTCGCCCTTTGCCTTTGCTGCTAAAATTGCATCTAGATATGATTTTATTTCTGCCTTTTCGTCTTCATAGCTGCAGCTCTTGATATATTCCATTAAGGGTTTCAGATTAGCGACTGTATTTTTATTATCATCTACTAGGGCGACTCTGTAGACCTCTAATAAATCTAACAAAGGTGGATTATGTGTGTACTCTGTTACTTGGACGTAATTGGTTGTTAAAGCAGCCTTCAGATTCTTATGTACTAAATCGTCAAAAAACATCACATCCTTGGGTTCAACTTCCTTTGGTGCTAGTTCAGAGGCGACTAAAAGGTGCTGTAGTTCGGCCCATGTTTTTTCCGGATTTGATATAGCAGCGTTAGCCACTGTTCGTGCTTTATTGTACCGGAAAAAACCACGATCTACCACCGGGCTTCCGATAGCAGCATTAATCATATCCATCACTGCAGTGACTAGACTTTCTTGATGGTTATTTGAATATATGATTACCCCTTTTATCTGATTTGCTGCCTTTAAAGCAGAGATTTCTCTAAACATGTTAATAATACCGGGCCTAAATAGTCCTAAGGGTGCTTTGCTTTCTTCTTTTTCGATAATTCGTATAATGAATCTCTTATAGGAATTTTGCAGAATCGCATTTAGTTCCGGCTTTGACGGAGCTACTACCTTTTCAGGCGTTTTCAGAAAAAATGCCGGCTGGTTGAATATACATAGTAATCGTTTTAGAATTGAAAAATCTCCTAGCGTGCCGTCCATATCGAACGCAAGATATGTCATGGCTTCCTATTGGGGGGTTATAGTTTTGTCAACTGGAAAATTGTCTGTGTCTTTATTGTAATTAAAGGCCTCATGCTACAGACCACTCTTCGTCGGCTGCTAGTGCGTGGGCCTCAGACTCGGCGTGGTAGAAGCCCTGTTTTAGCTTGGCTTGTAGCTTTGAGACGCACGGCAGCTGAAGTTCAGCCAAATACATCGGTACGTGCCCGTGATTCGTGTTGTGGGTATCCACAGGCATCAAGAAACTCCCACCAGAGGTGTAAAGAAACACCTTTTCGCCTACGCTAGACCTTGGAATAGAGCCGCCGTCGCGTGGTCGCCCCATAGCATCTTTCCAAAGCACACTCTTTGCCGGTAATGCAGCAATCTCAGGGCAGAACTCCAACACGTCCTCTATCAGGACCATGCCGTGTTTCTGCCACCAGGCCCTGAGGTCACGCTTGCCCCAGGCCGCATGCTTGCCACAAGCCTGAATCCCCGTCCACAAGTCGGCGGTATGGAGGGTCTTGACATCGCTGCCTTTACTGAAGCAGTAGTCACAGGCGTAGACTGGCTTGGTCGCCAGGTTTTGGGGGATAGCACAAACGGGCATTTTTTTTTGCCTTGATTTGAGAAAAAAAGATTGCTGATTTCAATTTTTTTTTCAAGTGTTTAATACCTGTTTCATATATTCGATTTCCTTTTCTTGAGTAGTTATAATATTTGTTATGAAATCATCATTTAGTAGCGTAGGTTGATTTTGTAACATTTTTTTACTCATAAGAATTGCCATAGAGTGGTGTGGAATCATCCCCAATATATATTGTTGGTTCGTTACTAAAAATTGGGTTCTTATACACCATATATTTGCAACTACTAAAAATAGACCTATACACAGAATGCGTGTTTCACTATAGTATATACCCATGAATAAAAACATCCAACCAGTCATTAACAACGTCATATAAATGTCATTTATGCTTAACCGAATGTCTTCCCATTTATCAACCCAGACATTCATAGTTGTTAATAAACCAGAAAGAATCATTATAAAAAACATTACAATGTAGTGGTCGTATTTCATTTAACAGATACATATATTTTATTACCCTTGTATCATCCCCCTAACCTCTTCCTCTTTTGCCAACACTTCGGCTTTTAGCAACGGGTCCTTCTTCACTAGCTCTTTCATCCAGTTTGATAACTTACGCAGTGGGGAGCTATATAATTTATGTACATTACAAACAGCATGGGCGTGAACTGCGTAGGGTCGGTCGGCTTTTAGAATCTCTTCATATGTCTTTCCAGTGTGTTTACCATCGTACATCTTTGGGCAATTATTTTTAAGAATCTGCTCGGCAAAATAGCATTTACCTGTGTAATAGACGTCGTGCTTAGCATTGTGGAAGGAGCGACCGGGCTCTTCACCGATGCCAAGAGCGTGCATCAGCTCCTTTAACTTGGGAGGCTTGAGCTTATTACGGGCTTTGAGACCACACATTGCCTTGGCCCGCTCCATTGTGCAAACCCACTGCTTCTGTTCTAGGGTTTTTGCCGAGTCTAGATAGTTGCGGCGATAAAGTTCGGATAGAAGTACATGTTTATCAAAGTTGACATTGTGGCCAACTACTGTTGTTGCGGTTTCAAGATGGCTTGACCAAAGCTGTAAAACGGTTTCGAACTCTTTACCTTGTACGCGGGCTTTTGCTTCGGTAATACCGTGAAACTCACTATTCATAATACGGTATTCTGCGGGGTTAGGTCTAATAATATGATCCTCTTCGGCAATTAAGGTGCCGTCAGGGTCATATAAAGCCCAGCTCCATTGTACTACACGTGCGGTTCGATAATATGCTAGCTCTGACGGTGGATGGAATTTGCCGAATCCTGGTGTTTCAGGAAGACCGTTGGTTTCTAGGTCGTATATTAAAACACGTCCTTTGGCTTGCTCTTGGGCCTGCTCCGCTTGGACAACCGCTTGGTCCTGGTCTTCTTGCATAGGCTTGCCTTGCATAGGCTTGTCTTCTTCTTGCATAAGCTGGCCTTGCATAGGCTTGCCTTGCAAAACAGGCATCTGTAACAAGGTCTGCTTAAAAATCGGTTTTACATCGTCAATAAACTGCGGCGGCTCCTGCTTCATGGTTTTTTTTCCAAGGTTCATCATGTCGGAAATCGACAACTGAATGGTTCCAGATTCAAACTTTTTAGCGTTTTCTACTATAAATTCTTCGTCGGTGATTTTTTGTAGGGGGCGTGTTTTTTCAGTAATAAGAAATACCATCATGGAATCAAGCTGCTTTTCTGTAGCAATTAGTTTTCTAACTTCGCCTGTGCGGATATTTAAAAGGAAAAAATCAATTTCCTGAAATCGTTGTGAATTTGATTGTTTGTAAAGCCACATATATATGGCCAGCTGAATTTCATGGACAAGCTCCAATGCTTCAGTACACTTTAGCTCCCATAAGGCAGATTGCTTTTCAGAGTATGCATCCACTTGACCACGGATTGTTGCTCCATAAAAGATTTGCTCCTCCATCGGTTTTTCAAATTGCACATCGTTCGAGATTATATTTTCCTGTAATATTTCTAAACAGGGCTCTACTAAATCCGTCGTTAACCACTCGTATTTTTGGATTTGGGCTATTTTATAGTGGTAGCCGTTGAAAAAGGAGTTATAAATATTCGCTAGTTCAAGAATTATTGGTAGGGGCGGCTCCGCTGTTTCTTGAACACGCTTTCGTAGGTCGAAATAGCGTAGGGCGTACTTTTCGTTTTGCTTTAATACAGTGTAATCATCGACATTAGCAATTTGCATAACCTTATTGCGTCGCCATTCGTAAAGTGCAGGGATGGCCAGACCATTTAGGTCTGCGACCTCCTCCCAACGATTTGCCTTTGTTTGGATTTTTAACGGCATGATGACCTTTGTTGACGGTGCTTTTATTGTCTTTGTTGTGAAAAATGTCTTTGCCTCCAATATTGCCTGAACTGGCAGGAAGTTTGTCATTTCTGACGCGACAAATACACGGGTTGGCGATTTCCGTTCATTGCTTAGTGTATTAGACTCGGGTAGGTCATCTAACACTGTGCCTCTTGTTGTCAGATAGGTTATACAATGACTCGGTGGAGCTTTGAAACATGGTAGTGGTGGTTGCTTTTGGTCGTGGACTAGGAATAGATACTTTTTTGCACGTGTTATTGCGACATACTGTGGGGACGAAAGATAAGCTTGTTCATGCTCAGGTTTGTTGAAGAAATAGGATTTATCAAAGTTGTACACAATCACTATGTCACGCTCTAGACCCTTGCTACGATGAAATGTGGTGATTACTAATTTACCGTTCATGGCGTTTTCGTTAATGTCGTCGGACCCGCTTTCATGGTCGCCGCTGTGCGAAACATACACCGGTATATCGTGTGCCACTAGGGAGTTTTCTAAGACGCGTGTTGGTGTATCACGCCCTTTAACCGCTGTTGATGAGGTTAGGACAAAAATATCATCTGGCTTGAAACCCTGTGTTAAAAAGGTTGTTATATATTCGGTTAAAAGTCTGTGGGCGTCAAACGGCGACCCATAAATATAATGTACTGGGGCTGACTTTGCAGTAGGCTGAGCAGGAATCATGCGGTCGTAGCCAAGAAGCCCCTGATTGATAAATGTACATATGTTTGGACTACATCTGTAGGTCGTTGATAGTGTTGTATTAATCCAGTCACCTTCAATCTGTTTATATATTTTATCGGCGTGAGTCAAAAATCGTGCGTCAGCACCTAAAAATGCATAAACAGATTGATATCGGTCTCCCATAACCGTTATGCGAAGGTTTGGGTTTGCTAAATCGGCGATTAATTTTCTGACTAGCCGAAAATAAAGCGGGTTCATATCCTGGACCTCATCAACAATAATGCGGTCCCATTTTGGTAGGTCAGATATCGGTGGTTTATTATCTTTCAAGACCTTTGTTATCCCAGTGTCGTCTTTTACCTGATTATTGTAATACTTTCTTGCTAAGGCATGGTAGGTGTGTATCTCTAATAGATTTAGACCACGGGCTCCTGCACGTTGGCGGGTCTCCTTTTTCAGCGATTTATTATACAATACTGCTAGCATGCGTTTTTGAGAATCTGCTATACCAAGAAGGGTTGTGGTTTTACCAGAACCGGCAACAGCATCAACAATAATATTTTTATTTTCCGAACAGTGGTTTATTATTTTCGTTTGTTCATCTGAAAAACGCATCCCCCTATATATTTATGTGATTATTTATTTAGACCCTATTCTGTAATCGTCTTGATAATAAATCTAAAGATGGCGGGTAGAGTCAATAAATGACCCCTGTATTCAACGTAAATACAATCTGGTGTGTCGATAATACGTCCCTTTTCATAAAACTTGTAGGGTTCGACATTTTCAAATCGCTTATTGAAATTATTAGCTAAGTATAGCCCCTGCTGCTTAGCGTTTTGTGCCGTTGGAGGGCCGTGACCCTGGATACAATCGCCAATTGCGTAAACATTTGGATAGGCACTTAGTAATGCGTTTGGTCGTGTTAGGGGTGGCAAGACAAACTTTACTGGTTTTTGACCGGCAGTCCAGATTAGAAGGCCTTGATACGGAATTGACGCTTTGTCAGTGTTATAGGCTGACCCAGTAATTTTATTAATCTTACAACCAAGGTTCAGGGTCACATGTTTAGCTTCTAGATGGGATAGCAGTGCCTGTTTCATTTGGTCTGAGAATCCAGGTAGAATTTGCGGTGAGGCCTCAACAATTGTGACTGTCTTTCCTAGTGATTGAAGTTTTAGAGCTAGTTCAATACCAGTTGGACCGGCACCAATAACTGTTACATCGGTAACACTGCTTAACTTAGACTTGAGAATTTCCAGGTCCTTTTCTGTCTTAAACATCAAACAGTGGGTATTTACACCGTCTATGCCGAAATCGTTTGGCTCAGAACCGGCAGCAACAACAAGGTAGTCATACGGATAAATTGCCTTTTGACATACAACCTGATGTTTGTCAAAATCAATGGATGTTGCTTCGTCTTGGAAGACTTCCAAACGCGGTGATAGGGATATTGACGGTTCGAACTCTGAAATCATGTATGGCTGATTTAGCCGAACTGTACGCTTTGAAATAACAGAGATATTATACTGACGTTCATCGATGGCGTTTGCAAAAGCTGAACCACCCCAGCCATAACCAATAACAACGACATTTGGCTTATCTTCGGGCTTGCTTCGGAATAGATTTTGTATTAGTTCTAGAATGGGTCGCTGAACTGGCTGCATTGTTTTTTTGCTCAGATTTTTCGATGCTATTTTCATTTTTTTGCTTATTCGGGTGACACCGAAGGCGTAGTTCTTTGATTACATAACTTTTATAACTTATATGTTGTATGATATAAATACCTTAATCTTATCAGAACAAACAACCACCTCACCCTTTTAGTTTCACCTTACGAGTCTTGATAGGCCCCTTAACTTTTTCTCTAGTATAGGGATCTATGCCCTTTGATAAATTAAAGCTGTGTCGTTTAACCAACACTGGTGGGACTTGTGTTAAGAATTTTCCTATGTCGATAACGATATCGTCGTTTTCTATAATGTTTTTTGTATAAAAGTTTATAGGTTGCGGTTCAGATGGAACAAGTAGTTCGGTTGCGTCTTCGACAGTTGGTTCTTCATAACCCTTAAATAAATTATTGTGAGTCTTATCGTTGGCATCTTTTATAAGAGGGATTTTTGACACTCTGTAACTACCACTATCATCTAAACCCAACGACCAACCAATCTGTAGTTCGTTTTTCATATATGATTTAAGCCGTATGTTTAAGCCTAGCTGTTTATACACATATTCGTCTAATAGTTCTGGCGTTTGAAAAGCAACTCCATATTCGGGTATATCTTTTTTGCCGTATTTTTCAAGGATATATATGCTCATCTATTTATAATATTTAAATTAAGTGAACCGAATTACTGTGAAAAAATTGAAATCACCTTTTTGATTTAGTGGTAAATCAATCATCCAAAGAAGATGTGTGACTATCCAGCAAACACAAAGAAGGGGGAGCAGACACGGCGGTACAAGGCCGTGTACAACCAGAAGAGCATTCGGCTGGCGGCTGCTGCTGCTTCAACACGGGGCCCGACTGCTACTGCTACTGCTACTGCTACTGCTACTGCTACTGCTACTGCGACTACTGCGACTGCGACTGCAAAGGCAAAGGCCAAGGGTAAACGTTAGATTTTTCAGTATTTAAGATTTATCTGCTATTGAAATTAGATGGATAAGTATTGTAGACCTGTATTAACAATTAAGGAAAAAGTCCCTCAGAGGAGTACGTTTTGCTTCATTAATACACAGCAATTTTATCTTAAAAAGGATGAACTTGTGGCCATTAAGCAACAGTGGGAAAAGTTTGAGGAGGTTGAGAATTTTAATTCTATAGTGCACAGCACTTTACAAAATACGTTACCGGTCCCGCAGTCAAATGATCAGGCAAAAGAGCGAATTTGGTACCAGTTTACAAGTAATGCTGAACGGCAGCAGTATCAACAGGGTAAAATTAATCATATTCTAGAGTATCCATCTGTTAGCGATTTACAAGTTGGTTATGCTGATAAACCGATTGTTTTAAACTCTACAATTCTAACTGAACTTAGCAGTATGTCAATCAGTGGTTTTTCAGATACTTGTAGTGGTAGTCAATACGTACCACCGCAAAAAACATATAGTCAAATTATTTCTGACCGAAATGCTTTAAACCTATATGTTCGTGTTAGCACACAAAAATCACTCTATCCAAAGTCGCCCTATAAGTTTTCCAGTAGTCAGGAGTATTTATCATACAAGACGTATTTAGCATTGTATTGTCCTAATTCTTAGCCGAAACAAGGGTCTGTCCCGAAACAAGAGCCTGTCCCGAAACAAGAGCCTGTCCCGAAACAAGGGCCTGGCCCGAAAGTTCCTGCATTGTTCCCTCCCAACCTGCCTTCAGTATAAGTTTAGCACCCGTCAAGTTTCCCTCTGATGTCATTAACTCTTCACCAGGGATTCGCTCTAAATCACCAATGTATACTGGTGATTCAGGGTTATAGGTATAAACACGACCCTTTTGGGCGTCGATTAGATAGACAATGCCGTTTAGCGATGCACGCACAAAAGTTCTGAAGCCACTCATTTTGTTTAATGGTTCAGAGGTTTATTTAAGTTCAAATTTATTGGGCTTTACTCCCTTGTTGGTCCTGCGGAGTCGATTTGTTTAATAAAGATGAGATTTAATTAATGGAGCCTTTGGAGGCAGTTGAGGCAGGTCGCAACGAAGAGGGCGAAAATTTAAGAACACTGTTACGTCCCATTAAATACGCCCTTGTTGACCTTTTAATCTCTCTTTCACGCGTATTATTTTTCTGGCTTCCCGGTGGTGATATGGCACGTGGCCAAGCCTTAATGGTATTTCATTTCCTTGGCGGATGCCTTATTTACCTATTGTATTTTTTATTACCTAAGATGCACCCGATGAGAATGTTTATTTTTCTGTTTTTTGTACTAGTCATTTTACAACAAATTGCACTAAGAGGCTGCGTTATGACAAAAGCCGAACAAACACTAACCAAAAACAATGATACGATTCTTGATCCATGGATAAAGCTTGTTGGCTATAAACCTATGCGTGAAACCAGATTGGTCAGCAATGTTTGTGTTGTCGGTACCATGGTGCTTACTTTATTAATGAATACTATTTTAGACCAAATTAGTTGACCCCGGATTAATTCCCTGCGTTTAATAGAAATGTCTTTTCCTATCCTGACAACAACTCAGTATGACGCCACTAAATATACACCAATGGGAACTGTAATTATAAATCGCGTAGAGGCACTTTCCATGATGCGTAGTGCTTTTGCTGGATTTACCGGTGCCTTTGGAGGGCAAAATAGCTTAATCCAAACTGCCATTGATAATTTACAAAACAGTAGCCTTCAGGATTTCACTTCTAAAGTGCAGTCAACTTATCCTAATACCGCAATGGTTGTTTCTCTCCACAGTGATATTTCAGAGGTTGGACGCAGTGCCGGTGACACCACTAGTTACATGGTTATGACTATGTCTGGTACCTGCTTAGCACCCATTGGTCAGGCTGGAGGGGCAAGAAGGCGTAAGACTATGAATAGGCGTAAATAAAAAGCCTTTGTAAAAAAATTGATTTTGTAATACTGCATTGATTATAGTAATACAAAATGATGGACTTAAAAATCCATAATACGCAAACAGCCATATTTGAACAATATCTTTATGACCCTAGAACGCGATGTCAAAAAGAGCGGCACTACGCTAGCATTCATCGTGCTGTAATTGTTAAGCGCGGGCGTATTATTGCGGAGGCGACAAATAATTATGGTAGTCGAAGTCGCGGCTCCGGTTACTCAAGAAGTAGCATTCATGCTGAACGAAATGTCGTTAAGGCTCTTGGCGATATTTCGTTACTAAAAGGGGCAGATATGTACGTTATGCGATTTTCCCGCGAAGAGACAATGCGGCTTGTTAAATCACATCCGTGTTCAGCATGCATGGTATTTCTGGAAAAGTGCATTAAGGAGTACGGGCTTAAGAATGTTTATTTTACCAATTAGATTGTTGTTAATCCATTTCGGTGATTTTGAATATTAACCATATTCATATTGAATAGGTGGAAATTGAGCTTACCCGTTCCTTGCACGAAATTGATTTTTTGATAGTCTAAATCAAAAATGTCAGTTAGTGTAAGCATATCTAAAATATTGTGGCGATAACAATAGGCTGATACAGAATCAAATAGGGTTTTAATATGTTCTACAGAGTGCGACCCCAACATTTTTAAATACAAATAACCATTTCTGTATGATTGGTTGGTTTGTGTATTTTGCGTTTCGAGGCAATAAAAAACTAAAAGGTCCTCCAGGCCAAATGTAAACAGATGGAAGGCTGGGTTATTCACTATTAGTGAAAGGGGCTTCTGTTCATATATATCATAAAAGAGCTTATTGTAATCGTCGATTTTTTTACTTAAAATAGCTAGATCGGCGGGATTTTTATTAAGATAAACTGGCGTTATACGTGGTACATTTGTGTATTTTATGTAGTTACTTTCGGGACCTGGGATGTAATTATTAGCTATTAAATTCTTAATATGTACTGGGCGATGGTACATGTTTTTCGTTCCGAAACAGGGGGCTTTTATTGGAGAACTAACAGTGTAGTTTGCTAAATTTATATTTAATCTTTGAACAGTTTCTTTCGTAAGAGTGGCAATAAGATAAGGTGCTAAATGAAGCCTGCGTAACTTTGGCTCAAGGCATAGAAAGTTAACATCAACCGTATTAACCGTTTTACCGAAAAGAGTTAGAACCTGTTTTTTTCCAACTATTGTAGCAACAAGTGTCGGTTTGTCTTTCGGATAAAAATGAATTAGAAGGGAGTCTTGTAAAAAATATCTAAATAGGTCCATGCTATACGTTAATTTTGTCGTATCAGAGCGTACATAGTTTTTATTAATAAAGTCCAACGTTTCTTGTAAATTAGTACCTGTGTAAACTTTGTAGTCCAACTTAATAGGTGATTTTTCGAGCATTTGATTAATTTTTTCTAATAATGCTGATGCCTCTAGGATTACACTTGGTCCCTGAGTTTGGCTAACAAGACTTAGCGGTTGGGTTTGCCAGAAACTCATTGCGTTTAATTTATAAAGATATAGTGTATTTAGACCGAAATTATTTAATAATACAAGGGTCAGCACAGTTGTTCTGATAAGATTAATGTATATATTATGTTAATCTTATCAGGGTAAACAACTGTGCTGACCCTTGTACGCCCGTATCCAGAATAGCGATTTGTTATACCTGTTTTGTGGTATAACAGATAAAATACTGCGTGGGTAAAAAAATGTATATTTATATTAAAATGAGTGGTTCTAAGGGTTTGACCAAGGGCATTCCGAGAAATGAAAGTCATAATGCGTTAAATCAGTTACACAATGAAAATGCTCAAGTTGGAAATAGCGGCGACCCTGAACCACACACCCCGAATACAAAGCCATCTGTTAATGCTGGTCCTTCCGGCGTTAGTAAACGTAATTCAAATAATAACTCTAATAATGAAGTGTTCCTTGATGAGGGCGAAGACCCTGATTTCAAAAGCAAATATAAAGCCTGGTTGGAAAAATGCAAAGAGCAGGAAAATGATGCAAATTTAAAAAAAGCCTCGCATGAAGAATGGGATGCCTATAGCGATTTGTACTCGTCGCCAAATGGTAGTAAAGGAAGATTCGTTGGGGACAGTTATTTTAAACAAAAACTGGCGTTCAGGCTCCCTGCAGAGGTCAGTCAACCATCGCGATGGTTCACCCAACCGTTATTTCCAACCCACTTGACAAGTTATAAAGAGGCTTTGGATAAAGGGGAAGATTATTATTTACAATATGTACCGTCTGGAAAAATTCATAGAACAGAGAGAAATCATGAGGATAGGAAATTTGTGGATTATGTACCAGCACACTATAAAGTAGTATTTGTAAGCCCTGAAAAGGCAGATGAAGCAAGTAAGTCTGGTAGATGTGTTTGGCCTCAAAAAACAGATTATGATTGGATATCTGATCAGCGTGATTGCGAATATAGAAAAGAAGAGGAAGGTACTGGTTCAGAAACACCAAAAATTTATTCATTAGGAAAGTATTCTCAAAGACCCCATACGTGGGGTTCGAGCCTGGGCAGACCCCAATCATGGGAAGCTGTTGATCATTGGAAAAATAATATTGATAAAACAGGCAATTATAGACTAACAAAGAAGCAACCTAAGTGGAATTTGAGAAGCCCCTTCGTACAAAGAATGGCGGTCCAAGGTGCACAATTAGCAATGCAAGTACAAGCCCGTCATAGACCACATACACTTGAACGAAATATTGCTGCTATGAAATTAAAAATTAATGGTCCAACTCTACCAACATTTAGAAATTCGAATAACTTTGGTGAAGCTAATTCAAAACCTGGGTTGTCTAATATTTTGCCTACTGCTACAGCTGCGTATAACAATAAAGCTGTAATATCTAATAATTTACCTACTGTAAAACTTGGTAATAAAAATACCAAATCAAATAAACCTGGAATAAGCCCTCTTAGACAAACGCCCCTACCTTGGTCTCCTGAAGTAGTAAAAAGACAGACAGAATGTGCTGCCTCTGGTGAAAACGAATGTCCTGCGTACGGCACATACACTAATTTACAAGGAAAAACACGTCAAATTAGTAACATAAGAGCGGCAGAAGAACAATGGGTTCAGAATCACAAGGCAGTCAATTCTGTGCTAGGTAAGGCAACTGCTACTAAAAATAATGTATGTGGGGTCAATTCAACAATGTGCGAAGGGCATGTGGGAGTACACCGGCACTTAATGCCGCAACTGGAAGAGAAAAATACTCCAGCTTTGATGGAGGGATTACGCGTAATGGGTGTCGGTGTTAACGCTTCAACACGAACTCCAGGCCAATTACATGCTACACAAGATGAAATGAGAGGGCCTACGATTGCATTCTTAGAAAAAGAAATTAGGGAGGGGAGATTGACTGGACACGGATTAAATGCTCCTATTATAGTGTCTAGTGATGGTGGAGTCATAGACGGACATCATAGATGGGCTGCTTGGAGAAGGGCGGATCCAGATAGACCGATACCTGTAATTGTCGTGGATCTTCCTTCGAGTGAAGCGTTAGCTGCTATTTCTGGTGCAATGGGGGCCAAAACCGCTTACCAAGGCCCAATTCCCCAACCCTCTTTGAATAGAACAAGTGGTGGTAAAAAAAAGGGGGGTAAAAAAACAAGAAAACATTATAGGCGGTAATGCGATTTGTTTTCCCATAGAGAAGGACTTCACCTTCGATATTATTCGGGTGACACCGAAGGCGGAGTTCTTTGATTACATAACTTTTATAACTTATATTTTGTAGTCTTTACATAATATAAATTAAACAAACAAGTCCGCTTTCGGTGTGACCCTTGTAGTGTAATATTAAGTCTTCTAATTATATCTTGGATACCATAAATCCATCTTCATTTGACGGTGTAACTTATAACAAAAAGCTATTGTTACTATGCAAACTACGCTAGTTAAAATTAGAATATTTGCTGTCCATTTTTGCCCAAAGAGCCTTGTACGAAGACGGGAGTCAAGAACACAGACCAAAATGGCAACCAGTATTATTAATGATAAGGCTCCGAACGCGTAAATGTATTGCCCGTAAATTTTCACAGTTGATGGAGGTAATTCTGATACGAATGTTTCCGTTACAGGGTTGCCATCTTGGTCAACGCGTGGGGGTGGTGTCGGGTCGTATTTCGTGTCTGCTGAAACCTGCCCATTTAACGAGTTCATCTTCTTCGTCAAGTTTCCTAAGTGCCGTGGGTCATTTTCGCGGATTTCAGGCGGGTGGGCTGCGTTTGCGTCCAATACTGGTGATGATCCTGATTGCATCTATCCTATTATTTAATGGTTTTATTTTATTTCTATTAAACGGTTATTTAATAATGATTGCGTCTGGATTTTCTTGCGTTACCTTTGCGGCGACGACTGCTTCGTCTGCTGTACCGAGAGCCTCCTTTCACAGGAATGGGGCCAGCGGGGCCAGAGACTGAATAGTGATTAGGTGTGATTGGTGTAGTCACTACGGGGGAATAGGACGAACCATAATTGTCGTTGGGTCTCTGGTGATAGGCAACTTCGGGTAGGCCACTAACTTTTGCAGCCTCTACGGCAAATGCGTATTGGGTGGCCGGGAAAGGAGAAGAGCCCCAAGGTGCTGTAGATTGGGGATTTGTATAAAGCCCACCATTTGCTAAAGCGGGAGGGGCTGAGGTTGTTGCACTGTATGCTGTTGCGGCAGGGATGTTGGACCAGCGACCCCAATCAGTTATCGGTAGTGCATTTGATAGTATAGCAGGCTGTACTTGGGCTGGGGCAGCGTTTAATAAACTTGCTAAGAAGCCGCCCTTTTTGCGGCGTTGAACGCGTCTGCTTTTTGGCATTCCTACTCTATAAAGCAGATTTTACTTAAACGCCAGATTGGTGGTATTCTTTATATGGATATTAGCGGAGCTGTTTTAGAAAAGAAGTCCGTAATCGCTAGGCGTATGATTAAGGAAATTACGGAGGCTAAACTGACTCAGAGCTCAGCCTCCATTATGGCTGGATTTGCAGACTATCAGAAGGAATTTCCCACGCTCTTTAGCATTTTAATAAACCCAAATCCTGAAAAATATCCAGCATCTGTGTTGGATATGATGCTTACAAAGTTAGAGGAAATCGAAGGTGGAGATATATCACGGCACGACGCATCTGTGGCAGTGGGGTCTGTACTTGTTAACCAGTTTGTAAAGCCAAATCTTAAATGATTGTTAGCGTATACTAAAACATGGACATAATTTAGAGGTGTCTATACCAACATGGTAGTGATTATTACATCTATCGCAGTGCTTTGTAAAATTAGTGAAATACGAATCATTACATGGTGAGCTTTTGAAAATAGAACCAATGTTTGTATACCGCTCTTCTGTTCCAGGGCATAAACTTAGGCTACCGTTTATTAGCAACTCAGTAATTTTCGTTTTTCGTACAGCTTGAGTCTTCGGTTTCGCTGTTGGTTTCACAGGTACATCAAACCCGCACCGCTTGCGGAAATCATCAAAGTTATCTGTGCTCATTGATAAATTACAGTGAGCACAAATAGGTTTTAGATTTTCAATGGAGGTTATTCCACCATTACTTTCAGCAATAATATGTCCACAGTGAAATTGGTTCATTTTAATCTCATTTACTCCACAACAGAGACAACTGTGTCTGGCAATATCATCGCCGATCCATTTGCTCCAAACTAAATCCTTTAGGACTTTTCGGATTGGTATTTTCTTAGCTTTTTTAGGTTCAATAGAATTGACCGCATTGGCTTTACTAGTTGCCTTAGGGTTGGTAGTGACCTTAGGCTTGCCTGAAGCAGTAGTCTCAGGGTTGGCTGAAGCAGTAGCCTTAGGTTTGGCTTCTGCCTTAGGCTTGGCTTTTGCCTTAGGCATAGGTGTATCTTCGTCAATGGCAATTGGCTCAGAAGCAGCAGCAGTGGCCTTAGGCTTTACAGCAGTCTTAGATTTGGCTGAGGCAGTCGCCTTAGGCTTGGCTGAGGCAGTGGTCTTAGGCTTGGCTGAGGCAGTCGCCTTAGGCTTGGGGGCTTCTAAAGAAGGGTCTTCGTCGTCATTAGATTTACGGGCGGATTTCTTTGGCGGCATATTTAAAAGTTTAAATATTATTTTTAAAAAGTCAATTTTTATAGGCATCTACAAGGGTGTCCTGATAAGATTAAGATATTTTATCCTATTATGTTAACACTACAAAAAATAGGATAAAAGTAATCAAAGAACTACGCCTTCGATGTTTTATTTTGCGTCTTGTTTACAATAGAACCAGTTATCCTAAACCTTCTGCCACCCATCGTCGTCTGTCTTCGTCTGTGACTTTTGACTTGTTCTTCGTTTATCAAAATGTGGTTTATGGTTGCGGTTACGTGCAAACTTTTCCGCATGCGGCATCTGACGAACTTTAGTAACTGGCTCTACAAAATCGTTTTTCGGAGTATCGTCATTAACACCACGCCAACCATTAACCTTTATCTTTTCACATAAGGGTTCAGTGACCTCTTTGATTTCTTCCTTTATTGTCCTGCTTTTCCACTCAGGGTCTAGCCAATTTGCATTTATAGACTCGTTATGGTCTTTACACCATTGAATAGAACGGTCGACATTCTCTTCTATGTACTTTTGTATTTCTTCGATATTTGGGTGTTGAATTAAATACAACGTTTTCTGAATAATCTCTATTTCCTGATAAGAAATCGCCTCTTGAATAGAAAGGAGTTTTTGCATAAACTGTGTATCAGGCTTTGTTGAAATATAGGATTCAATCACTGTATCTTTCATCATAATCACTTTGCGAAAGAATGCCTCTGCACTTTCGTCAAGGCCTATAAACCCTTTGCATACTAGATAACGTTCAGCGTTTCCTCCACGGCTTGTACGAGGCTTAATAATCGACCATTCTCTAAATGACTGTGTGACTAACCAAATTAGTTCAATAGTTGGTCGCAGTGTTGTATCGAAGATTTTTACTACTAGTGCCCCACCACGTTGTATCGAGTTTAAACCTAGATAAAATTCAGCTGTTAGCAATGGCAGAATTGTCTCTTCTTGAGCATTAAAGTCAGAGCTGAAATCAAAACCTCCGTCGGCAGTATAAATATGTGCCTTTTCCTTTAATTGCCCGACAAAATAATCCAAATTTTCAATATTTAGTAGATCACCTGTTAAATCGTGTCCATATGTAATATTGATTGTCGGATGTTTATTAAGAAATTGCGTTGTTTTACGCCAACCAGGTATTGTTTTCGCTGTTGACCGTAGTGTCATCCCTTGGGAGTACTTCACGTTATTTTCATAGATATTGTGAAGGGCCTCGATGAAGCCTCCTGGGCCTTCTGCAGCATGTGTCGAGATTAGGCCTCCGTCCCGTGCAATAAAGGGGGCAAGTTCACTAATAAGCTCTGAACCAACCATCAGTTCAAGCATTTTAAAATAAGACCGTGACAGCGGAGTGCGTGTGGCTACTGAACGACTCATTCTTCGGCTTAAGGAAAGAAAGATGTACTCATACGGGTTTGTGATTTTTTTATAGTCGTCCCAGACCCCTTGGGAATTGATGTTGTCTATTTGATTTTTGACATCTTTTGTTTGAGAAATGATTGGGCTACATAACCAGATTTCAAAGTCGCCTTCCTTAGGTTTTACATTGTATAATATCTTAGTTTTATGTGGTCCTCCGTTCCAAAATACCCATGGCGGAATAGACGCTATGTTTTGATGCTCCATAACTTTATGTGTTAAGATGTCTTTAGCCTTCAAACTTGTCTAGAAAAATAGTGTTAATTCCCGGAACTGGCACCAGGCATTATTGTTATGAAGAACAACTTCTCTACCCCATTTAGAATGGCCTCTCAGGCGGAATTAAACAGAATCGCTGCATCCCAAGAGACGCTTTTTAGTACGTTCAACCCTGTTCCTCAAGCAATTCGACGCAAGTTTAGTCTAAATGCGGCGAAAAAACAGCTTTATGAAAATATGGTTGCTAGCGGTAAACTTAGTAGAAATGGCTTGAATCGCTATTATGAGCTCGTTTCAAACACGAATGACCGTCTTAATGATGACCAGAAGGCAGCCCTTCGGCCTTGGGGTGTAAATGATGTTGTATTTAGACCTAAGCCACCGCGAACTCTCAAGCCTAAACCACCATCGGTACCTAATCCTAAAAGGCAGGTTAAATTAGGCAATTATCTAAAACGGTTACAAAAAGGGACTGTTCGTGAAGGCAATAAAGGCAATAAGGGCAACAATAGAACACAAAAAAATAAGTCCGGTAGGAACCGGTTTAATCTGATGTCATCGGTTTTAGCTAAAAACTATCATGATGACTCAGAAAATAGTGTGACTGGACCGCAACGGTCTAATTTGAGTGCTATGGCTACAAATCCCACTGGAGTTCAAAAGTCTAACGAAAGTCGGCATTAGTTTTCTTATGTCGCACATTCAATGGTGAGCACAGTTGTTTATTCTGATAAGATTAAGGTTTTATCCTATAAAAGTTATTTAATCAAAGAACTGTGTCCACCCGAATAATATAAATTATTTTCGGTGTTATCCGAATGCTTATATTTGATATTTTTATTATATATCAAATATAGATGGCATCTGAAGCAGATGAACTAAAAAATATACCTGATGAGATTTATGTTGAGCTTCAGATTCCTGATAAAGCACGGGACCTAAAGTTCAAGGCGAAGGAGGTATTTGTGAAACCGCATATGACTAATGAGGAACTTGAGGCTCGGCAAGGGACATATTTCACCGAAAAAGATGCTGACACAATTTACGATGAAGATGTGGATATATACACAGAAGATGAAAAGGGTAATAAAAAATTACTTGCAAAGCTTCGTAAACAGGTTATTGACCCCGAAGTAATAAAGATTGGATGGGAGGGTTTCTGGGTTGCAGCTAGCCCCTCACGTATGCGTGGTGCTGCAGCCGGCCCTATTCAAAGGACTAGTAAATACTGGAAAAAGCGGACGCTTGCTAATACGAAGGTATTTTCCACGGGTTATTTGAAAGATAACGGAGAGGTTAGCAATATGAGAGTCAATAATCAAGTGTTTAGTGCTGTATTAGGTTACTTTAATGCGACCCATTTACCTAAACTTCCGTGCCGCTTGACGACGTACACTCGGTCTCATTGGAAACATTTCAAACACGGCATACCTTTTATTGAGGCTATTGATAACTGCTTTAAAACTCTTGTTCCTGACCGCCATGAGGCACAACGTAAAGCAGCTTCAGAGAAGCCGATGTTACAAATTGAGGATACTGCCTTTTCGTCTGTTACGATAAATCGCAACTTTAGAACTGGGTTACACATGGACGATGGGGATTTTGTTGGCGGATATGGTAATCTTTCGGTTATAGAGCGTGGCCATTACCAGGGCGGGTTCACGCTATTTCCTCAATACAGAATCGGGTTCAATGTTCGTACTGGGGACTTTCTAGCGATGGATGTTCACCAATGGCATTGTAATACTGCTCTTTATGAAACAGCCGAAGATAAAAAGAAAAATAAGGACATACCGCGTATTCATAAGACAGACATTGAAACAGGGACTCTTGGCGATGAATATAAATTTAGTCGTGTTTCATTTGTATGCTATCTGCGTGAAAAATTACGCGAATGTGACGATAAGGAGACACGTGATTATTTCAAAAAAATAGGGTTTAATCCTACAACAATGACGCTTGATAAATCAAAGACGCGTAAGGTTAAGACTAGCTCAGAGTAATTGGTCGGGCGTCACCCTTGTATTCGGGTCACCCTTGTATTCGGGTGTCACCCTTGTAGCGTCGATAAAATTCGTTCGTAATCTACATACGAGTTCCAGTCTGGACCTATCTTTTGAATAAGCCTGAAGCAGGACGAATCAACCCGCAAATTATTTATAATAGTTTCAACAATGGGGCGGATATTTGTTTCTGTCAAAACGACTGTCGTCTCTTTGCGTAAATAGCTGCGTATAAGGGTTAGAATCTCTTCCTCTATTAGCGAAGGTGGGTCCATTTTTGTCAGATGCTTTTAAAATCTATTTATTCAATTTTTACTTTTTGGGTTGGCTCAGATTATCTTTTATTTATATAATATAGGCTATGACCTTGCTAAGTTATATAAATAAAATTCAAGATTGTATTGATCAGGCATTAGAGGAGAAAAATAGACATGCAGGGTGCTTTGTAAAAACCGCCGTTGCAATTAAACGCCTTGAAAAATTTATAGCGAGTCAGAACCGTTTTATTAGGGATCTGGAACTACTTTACTTTTCCAGAAGTGTTTAGCAACAAGCCTTTTACCGTCTAAGATTATTGCATAGGTGCTTTCCGCTGTTTCCTCTTTCTCATAATTTTCTGTTAGCTCGCTTAATAGCTTGTATTTAAAATCATATTTATGTTCATGTACAATTTTATATAATTGCTTTACTAAGAGCATATAATCGGTGTCTAATTCTTCAGGGGCAACACTGTATACATGTTTTAGTGCCTGATATATTATTGGATTAGAGGCTTCGGCAGCGATTAAGCCTTGAAATATCGATTCAGGATGATAAGATAAAACACTTACAAAACTATTATCTTCTAAAATCGATTCAATCGGTATGTAAATCATTGCATCTGAATCAAGAAAGACTCCTCCCTTTAAAAAAATGTAGTAATATCGAAATAAATCTGCTCTATGAGCCCCGTTTTTTATTGCGTAGAATTTGGCAACTATGTTGGGAAATTCTTGATGTGGGTTTGCGTTGAAAAAATCAACTATAGTACTGTCGATAAAATGTGTATATTTCCATAAGGGAGTTAGCTGTTTATCGAGTTTACGACTTAGTCTGCTTGGGGTTTTCGATGTTTGAATGAAATTTTTTGGAATAATAGTGACGTCATTCGGTATAACTTTTGTGTTCCAATAGTGTATAAATAAAATGCTATCATCGTCGTCAATAATTTTATCACCCGTGGTTGTTCTTAGTTCTTGGTAGAATTTATAATCGTATTCTATGCCCGTTTCGTTAAGTATATTATAAAGAGTTTTTACTATAAAATGGTAATCAGAATCGAGGCACTCTGGGTCTAAATCATAAAGATGTTTTAGAGCCTTGTACACAATTGGATTTTTTGGGACGGAACCAATTATGCCTTGGAAAATGGACCCTGGTAAACTTGACGAATTAACGGAAAAAAAACCGTATGTCTTTACTATAGAGTCAATCGGCTTGTATATCATTGCGTCTGAATCCATAAATACACCGCCTTTAACAAATAAGTAATAGTAGCGAAAAAGGTCCGCCTTATGAGCACCGTTTTTAAGGCTATTGAACTTAGTGATTATGTTTGGAAATTCTGCCTCCATTTGATTTGTAGTAAAAAAGTTTATTATATCTGCGTCGCTATAAAATTCATATTTCCAATCAGCTGATAGCTGTTTTTCTATTAGCGTACGCACATGTGTTTCCGGTTGGGTTTTGGCTGTTTGGAAAAATACTTTAGGTATATGCCCACGGCGATGAAAATCCGGTTCCGATTCTAAAGGTTTATCTAACATATTGAGTTTTTTACTTAATATATCTGTGTTGGTACTATATGGTCGTTCGCTGTCTTCACCAAGTGTAAAAAACATGTCGCGGTGAATTTTTATAAACGTGCTCATATAAAAAGCATCGTACGGTGATTTATTCACGTAATCTTTATTTGTATGTGCACTTAATGCTATAGTTTTGATAAACGACTTGGTTTTAGGGCTGTTTTTTATAAGGAAAAAATCCGTATGTACATGTGTGTTTTCTGCACGATAAAAAAGCCCGTGTTTTGAAGATTGTTTTAATTGTGCAATACGCGTGTACAGTATTGACGGGTCATCTATAAATGTTTCTAATGAGAGAAAGACTATGATTTCTTCACTTGTTCGTTGGAGTAAATTATGCAGAAAAAATAGTTGGGCTGTTTTATAATGAATTTCAAGATAGTGTTTAGGTTCCATCATTAGATATTTATAGGTGTAACCTAACATTTCAGCTACGCGGCTGTTTAGGCTAGCTGATGGTGGCGGTGTGTCAGCAGTGCCGACTTGAAAAATTAAAATATTCATACTTGAAATATTATGAAGATTGTTTAGGTCGTTGAAGCGTTCATATTAGTCCATTTACCATCCTTTTCCAGTTGACACTCAAGCCAACCATTTACGGTTGTTCGGTCGCTTTTTGCATCTTTATAATGTGCTAGTGCGAATCCACTGGGAGTTTTATAAGATATGTTATTATGAACAATAACATTCTTTGTTTGGTCATATACGCCAGACCAAACGTTCGTGCCTACGCTATGACGTACTATTTGTTTATCCTTACAGACCTTACTCATATCACGCACTTGAATGACGCCGTCAATAACATCAAGAATTTTATTGAACTCTTCTATAGTAATGCGGAAGCAATCGCTACTTGCGACCCGTTTCTGCTCAATTAAAGCGTAGAGACTAAGTAGCTTCTTCTGAAGATCAGAAACCTGCTTGCTATTTATAAGTTTCCATTCGTGAGGTAGGCTTAGCGGTGTTTGCATAGCAAGGGCCTCTTTTAGGAATACGGCTGGGTCCGCTTTACAACCAGCAATTTTTAAAATTCCAGGCAATGAACCGTTTTCTAAACCGTAAATGTATTCCACAGACATCTTCTTTTGCCGATGTTTTTTAACAGCAGCTGGTTTCATATTTTCGCAAGTTTTGCAAATCCAATCAGTTCCACCATCTCGGTCAGGTTTGCCTTCTTTTAGCTTATCGCACTTTACGCACCAAGCCTCGCACCCATCCCTATCGCAAGCGACTTGCTCTCCTTGCCCGTCCCTATCGCACCAGATTCCACAATGTTCGCATTCATAATCACAACAGCCAATATTGTAACAGCCCCAGCAGGCAAAGATATCACCTTCTGATTCTTTTGCTAAATCATTACAAGCAAAACAAATAGGTAGTTTCATCTCCTCAGCTGTCATATCATTAGACCAATCTTCCTCCCATTCGTTTAGTGTTTTGAAATTATCACCGCCTTTATCGTAATTTATTAATTCCTCAGCTTTCAGCTCCTTTCCACAATGATTACAGTTTTCACAGTCGTGGCAACCGTCACTAGATCCATCATGATATTTATTATGACACACACGAGGTTCTTCAATACTATTTTTAGGCCCTTCGTTTTCATCCCAGCAATCAGGGCAAATCTGGTATTCATTCATTCCACCCTGTAAACTAATACCCCTATCTTTGAAAATATCTGCTTCAAACGCAAACTCCTCACCACATTTTACACATTCAATATCACATTCACAATGTTCATCACAAACAGCGTTGCACATAGGACATCTATCATCGCAACCCCCTTCGTCATCCCCGCATTCATTACACCAGCCCCACCACCAACAGTCTTCGCAAGCAGGATTATTTGCATAGCCTACTAAACCTTTCTCCTTCCAATCAATATTATCGTCATATTCCCCACATATATAACACTGATGCTCTTTGCAGAACGTACACACAGGGTCATTATTGTATCCAATAAATTGTGTCTTATAAGTTTTGTCCTTGCAGTCTTTTGTTAGTTTGTCAAGTTTATTACATACTGTACACGGTTTATATTCGCAACTATCACATAAAAGTTTAAGTAACCCAACTTCGCTTCGCCTATAAACAATACAGTTTTTACAGTCGGGCTGGGCAATACGGGATTCTTCAATAGTATTTTTAGACCCTTCGTTTTCATTAGAACTAGAATCATCATCTGAGGTGGGTACAGAACAAGAACAATCCCAATCACAGGGCTTTTCACAGGCCGAACAAGGATGCTCGCATTCGCCACCACAGTTATTACAAAGTTCCATTGAACAATCTTCACACATTATCCAGCCATACCATGTTTTAATATCGCCTTCGCCGCCACAACGATAACACTGGCTGTTTTTACATAGGGAACATATAGGTTCTTTATCGAAATTGCTTATTTCTAATCTATTAGCCCCTTCTTCCTCCTTCTTTAAAATAATTTCCTTACACACTGAGCAAGGTGTTATTATGATACATTTACTACATAATGTCGATAGATTTATAGTTCCCTCTAATTCACGAATTTGACTTCCGCTAGATAAATTTTGACTTCTTATTATGCTCCTGACTTCTTCTCTGGGATATGGAAGTCTTGCCTCACAGCAATCTTTACAGTTTTTCCAACTAGGTTCAGAAGGCATATTATTTGTTTTTGATATATATAATTATAATCAACTTTTTATCAAAAAATAAACCAATCATTCAGCAGCTTTAAAACAATATTTAATAGCATATTTATATTCTATTATTCGGGTGAGCACAGTTCTTTGATTACATAATTTTTATAACTTATATTTTGTAGTGTTTACATAATATAATTTATAAAATACTTAAATCTTATCAGAACAAACAACTCGGCTCACCCTTGTAAATATTTACTATTCGGGTGAGCAGGTGATTACATAACTTTTATCCTTTTTTGTCCTACATAATAGAATAAAATATCTTAATCTTATCAGAACAAACAACTCCTCCTTCTGTGTCACCCTTATAAGTGGTATTTTTAGGCCTTACGTGTCTGTTTAATTAAACGAAATTCAGGATACTTAGATTTACGATGGGGGTTTAGCCGCAAATATTCAGGCCATTTATCTAACATTGCCTTGACAGTCTTTTTCTCACGCTCTAACCGCTTACCGTCTTCTTGAAGGCCACCAGGTGTTGTGTAAGTTGAGGTTTGGACTGCAACGTCATTAAGGCGAACTATTGCCTGGTCGCGTTCCCAAAATTGGATTGTACGCTGATAATCCTCCTTTTCTCCGTTTCCAATAGTGATTCGCACATCATCCTTAGGATTGAAGCAGCCCCAGAATGAACCTATAATGAACTTGAAGTCTGTGGAAACAGCCTCCTTCATGAAAAAAGGGTTCGGTACGGGGTATACACCCCAAAACTTGGCCCCAACTTTATTACATTCTTCAAAGCCTCTGTCAAATAGTTTTGCTAAATTTGTGAGCTTACGCTTGCCACCCTTTGCCTTTTCGTCAAGTTCGATGAAACCACGTACGTCGTCATCAAAGGAGACCAATGCCTTGCCCTTGGGAAAATAGTCAAATATGAAGTTGCGAACCTCGGGTAGGCCTTTGATGCCGACAACAATGTGGCCGACATCGGCCTTATCTAGCCCTTCCTTGTATAGCTTTTCCTGCTCTTCGTTAGCGACAAACACGTAAATCTTTTCAGCAGGAATCTTGTATTCCTTCAAGACAGATAGTGTCTTCTTCTTGAAAATCTCCACACGATTATAAGAAGGAATCACTACAACCCAATCTGTCATCTTACTTTGTTTTGAGATAAAAATATTGTGGGTATCAACGCCTGATTTTGCGGGTGCCGCCTTTGGATTTTATACAGCGACCGGTTTTTGGATTTCGTATCGTCTTTGCAGGGCAAGGTGGCACACATTTGCCTGTTTTAGGGTTTGTTTCCTTTGGCGGAGTACAGGGCTTTGGTACTTTACGTGTATTGTTATTTGTTGGGGTCTCTTTAGTTAGTTCGGCACAAGTTTTATTTCTGAATTCATATGCCCTTTCTGGATATTCAGTTTCATTAACTACTTCACGTTCGTCTTTTGTAAAGCCAAAAAAGTCTCCTAAACTTTCGTCATTTATTTTTTCTAATTTTATTTTTGTAATGTCAGGGAAATATTTAAATTCGACAAAATCCTGTCTAAATTTCAATTCCTTTGTTAAAAATGCTGCTAATTTGGTTTGAAGAAAGAGGTTAATATTCTTTAATTCATTTTCACTTCCAATCCAATAATTTGAACTGCTTCCAAATAGTCCATATTCACCTTCTTTATCATAGTATGCCCTGGGATAGTTTCTTCCAGATAATATTATTTTTGATAAATTGCTATCTATATGCTTTTCAGCAGTTTCAACAGTATTAATAAACCCATCCTCATAGATGCCAGCAATTTGTTTATAGTTTCCTTGTTTACATTGTTTAACTGTTGTATGTCTGAAATTTTTATTTTCCTTCCAAAATACGGATTTAGATATCAATTTATTTATTATAGATGAATTATTCAATAAAATAATACTTTCGTCATTCAACCGTATTTTTTCTATTCCACCCATTGTGCCTTCAATAGTTGTATTTTTATAAACATGTTTATTTTCCATAAGATAATATGCTACTGATATTTTCCCACTACCTGAAAATTCTTTCACAGATTGAGAATCGTGTTTATATATTTTTAAACAATCTATTTGGTGTTGTAGCAAAATATCTCTTACATTGTCGTAATCTCCTGAATGAAACCAACCAATTGGATGAATAAATAACAGATAGCCGTCGGGCTTTAACTTTTTGAATGATTGCAGAACAAACTTATTCCAGATTGTTTCTTTCTTAACTACATCAGTAAATGTTTTTTTCTTTAATTTTCTAGTATCAGGTCTATTTATACCACCACGATTAAAAGGTGGGTTACCCATTATCACATGAAACTCCTTCACCTCCTTTCCGTTAAAAACTAACGGCTTATCACTTAAGAACCCTTCTTTAGGGTCAATCGGTTCGATATTTAATTTTATTCCAGGAATAGTTCCTAAGCATTTACCAAATACGTGCTCTTTTGCAATCTTATTATTTGTAGGATTAATCTCAATCATATAAAGCATATCATTAAATATATGCTGAATAATCTCTTTCTCATCCTTCTTTCCTTCGTATTTTTTCATTAGTCCATTTTTTAAACCAGGGTATTTAAAATTCCCATCCTTGTCTCCGTCAGGATTACCTAAATAGGCTTTTAAGGGGAAATTACCTATTCCGTTTGCCGGGTCTAACCATTTATAATCCCACTCAGACCAAACGTGTTCTGGTAATTTACTTAACATTTCGTCTACAAGTGTTAAAGGTGTAAATACCTCACCGTATTTGTGCCGCTCCTCCTCTTTCGGTGTTAGATTATCACTAATGTATTTCAAGGCTGCTGCATCATCACATTTATAAGAGGCTACCCGTTCAGCCATTATTTTATAAAGTTCCTTATTTATATTAGAGGTTTTAATTTTTTCAATTAGCGGAGATAATACTGTAAGAATCGCAATGTCCTTTTCTGTCTCTGTTTTTACAACTTCTAAAAAGGCCCCTCTTCGAACTAAGGCATCATATATTTCCACACGAAGGGTCTTTTCTTTTGGTAAGGCTAAGTTCTCCAAATACTTTTCTAGATTGTCCGAACCACTTGTGAACGCAGCAAACTTACTTATGAATTTGTATACTTCACTTAGTGCTTCATTCACTGTCTGCTTTGTAGCCTCTTTGTGCTCATCTTCTGCTTGTTTAGCCTCCTCCTCTAACTTTTTCATCTTCGCAATAGCTTCTGGGTCGCCTCTTGCTAAGTCATCTTTAAATGCAGCCTCTAGTTCTGCCCGTTTTCTCTTGATTTCTTCTTTTCGCTTTTTAAGCTCCTCAATTACTCTCTGGTCAACCTTCCCTTTTGCCTTGGCGGCTTGGCCCTGTTCGGGTTTCGGTTTACCCTCCTTATTTCCAACTCTAATTAAGTTGGTTATTTCATCATCTACGTCAATATCTAATACAAGCTCGTCCATTTGTCTGTTAAACTTTACGCCAGCCTCTTCAACGGAACCCTTTTTATGCTCTAGAAGAGAGTCACTATCTTTGTAAATTTCATCCCTTAACAGGTCCTTAATTTTTATGCCCTCACTCACCTCCATAGTAAAATATTTATGTGTGTTAAAAGCATATATATCAGTAAATATTTCTTGTATAAATTCTTTCGTGTTTGGAATATCTACAAATTCTTGTTTCTTCCTTGCTAACTGATATTCAATTATTGAATTCATACATCTAAAATAATTCATATCTACAATGAAACCGCAACGTTTATTATCAGATTCAGTTAACGCCCTATACATTTTTTGAATACGCTCATCAGGATTTTTACTGTCGTCTAACAGTACGACAATATCAACGCAAGGCAATGAAACGCCTAACTTTAACTTATCCTGTGCTAATATTATAAGTCCCCTGCCTTCATTTCTACAATCAGCTTCATACTTTTGTATACAAGTCTTGAGACTGTGTTTACCTGTATCTGGGTCAAGGTCCATGCCGCCTTTACAAAAAGATGGTTGAAATACTATTTCTCCACCCAGTGGGAACGCATCCTTTTTACTAACTTTTGTTTTATCAGACCCCGCATTGGAATATACGCAAATGACATTAAAATTACGACCTATCCAGTCATGTTGCATTAGTGCAGATGCTAAAGCCTTTATTCTATCTTGTAATTTTGAACCATTTGTTTTTGGTAGAAACCATAACTGACTATGTAAATGTTCTTTAATATTTTCAGCCTGTGAAATCCCACGAAGTCTGTCTTTAGCTCCTTGAGCCGATATATCAATACAATCTAATGCTGTATAAAATCTACTTTCGTTTGATTCTGCTTTACCTAATTGTTCTTCTTCTGGCGTTGCCTTGTCGTGCGGAGAAAGATAATTTAATAATTGTTTAACATGTATGGGATGGCTTAAATTATTTGACCATTCTAACTCTGTTGCCTCTTTGCTGATTGGGCTAGCTATAAGTAAATCTCCCATACCTAACATACTTGGTGAATCGACTTGTGTAAACTTCCGCGAAATTAAGAATAGCTCAGGGAATTTTTTGTATTCTACTTCAATATCTTTCATCGAATTATTTTGTTGCCGCATAATATTAATAATTTTATCTGTGTTTTGGAAATTAGCTCTGAAGTACTCCAATTCTGACTCTAAGGTTTTAGCACGCTGCACATCTTGATAATCCCATATAAATAGTCTCTCGTTTGGAATTTCAAACCTATCTCTAGGTTTTCTATATGTGCCTGTAAAAAATACTATTGGTGTATTTTTACTTTTCGCGATTGCCTCTTCTAACGCTTTTTCTTCCTCCTCTTCCTCCTCTTCTTCTTCGGACTCTTCACCAGATGTTTTTTTTGCTAGTTTGCCATCCATAAGACGTTTACCCTTTCCCCGTGTTCCCTTAAGATGTGCCTCATCGTACATAATTAAATCTGCGACCTCGTCTTCTTTGCCTGATAAAAGCTGAATCATCAATTCTCTTCTCACCTTAGTATCCTTTGACGAACCCTGTACCAATAATTCTATACTTGATACTATGATATATTTCTTTCCTTTTTCGAATTTTAACCCTTTATCACTTAATAAATTTATAATATTATAATCGCTAAAGTTGGCGAACTTCTTAAATAGTTCGTCTATGAATTGCGGTTCCGTTTCCGTTTTTGCACCTAAAATAACTAATACCCGTTTTGCTTGTAAGGCGTAAATGATGCCTCCAGCAACGTAAGTTTTTCCGCCACGTGGGAGAATACCAACAAGAAATTTGTTGTTTTTATCAGATAGGCCTTTTTTAGTTTCCGTTTTTATTGATTCGCTTATTTTATCAACGGCCATTTGCTGATGAAATCGCAGGGATAAAAAATCTTTAGGGTCCTCCTTAGATTTTACTTCGAAAAAGGCCGATAGATTTTCTAGTGTTATTTCGTCCGATTTTGTAAACTTCGCCCGCACTAGGGTGTAAAGTCTATTTAAGTGCCCTAAGAGCTCGTCTAGACCCTCTATTGGCTTATCTATTTCGTCTGCAACAAACCGTGATAAGGCTCTTTCTAATTTGCCGTCAAGCTCTAATTTATTTTTAGCTAATATCGGAATTTTAACTTTTAGGCCTATGTTATTTTCCCGTAATTTCTTTGATGCTAAATGGATCCGTTCTACGTCGTAATCACCCGTACTTTTCTCTGATTTTTTATAGAATTTGGAGCTGAATAGATAAAAGAGTGGTGGTAATGCCTTTTCCTTTGTGGGTGATGGTGGCACATAAGAACATTTATCTTTTACAACAGGCTCTACATATTCTTTCATATAAACTACGGTAATATCACTGGCACCAGATTTGTTATCGGCATCGATATCACGAACCTGTAAATATTTTGTAAAAATGTCCTCAAACTTTATAAATTGTTTCTCTTTAAAATTTACTTTTTTCAGATCTTCTACCTTTCCCTTAAGCATAAGTCGATCTTTTGTTAGCTTACATCGTTTCAGGTATCCTAAACTAATAACAATATCCCAATATGCTTCGAATAAATGGGGGCTAAAGTCCCTTTCGCCATTTGAAAAGAGTAATATGGTGCTATCTGGCCTCGTTTCTTGTTTTAACAAATACTCAAGTAAATCGTATCTTGTTTTTATTGGTGACCCGTCAGGTTTAAAGGGAAATGGTTTATTTTTTTTCCCCTTTGCTATATGTTTCTTTATTGCCTTGACGCGATCAAGCCATTCTTCTTTACTTACTTTTGACCCTGAGCAAGGGTCGTAAAACTCTTCGCAATCTACTTCCATTTATAATTATTAGATAATAAAAATCAGCGTATTATTCCGGATACTACAAGGGTGAGCCGAGTTGTTTGTTCTGATAAGATTAAGGTATTTATAATTTATATCATGTAAAGGTTACAAAATATAAGTTATAAAAGTTATGTAATCAAAGAACTGTGCTAACCCGAATAATAATAAAAAAAATATACATATCTTTCATTATGCTTATAACATTATTCATCTATTACTCGTCAACAAGCTCAACAACATTTGCTTCAGGCATGTCCTCGGCTTCAACATCCTCATTTATACGCGGGAGAGGTGCGTCAAGGTGTAGATTGCTTGCTGAGCAGTAGCCAGTTTCGGACTTGAACAGGGCCCCATCAAGAGCGTCTTCGCCAACCTGTGTTTCGGATTCAGGATTGAACCGCTTATCTTCAGGTGCCTCGTTCATGTATTTGAGAAGGGCCTCTTCGTCAAGTAAGAGCTGACTAAAGGAGGTGCCGCCACGAATGGTCTGGCCGGTCATGATATTTGCAGAGACACCTGTGACGGGGTCAAGTTCGCCATAGAGGGCAGCACGCAACATAATATCCTCCGTCTGCTCAAAGCTGGCCTTTGCTAAGGGACCAATGTTGTTCTTGTTAATGCCGTACCTGTCAATAGACATCAGGCGGCCACGGGAGGCCATGACTTCGCAGAGCAGACACAGGTGGCGGTAATTTACATATGTCTCTTCAAACAGTGTGCTAACCTCCTTAAACAGGATGGCACGTGTGGCCTCAATACCGAAGTTCTCAAAGATATCGTGTACGTTATTGGAGTAGCAACGGGTTGGGTCAACATCAGGGTGGCACATTACGTCCAGCATATTTGAACCGTCAGTATCCAGCACAAACTGTTCGATTGCCTGGTATTTTCCATCCGCAAGTTCGTATTGGTCGGTTGTCTTGTTAAACGATACGGACTTCAGGCCTGGAACACCACGCACAATTGTACCAAGAAGAATCTTGTTTTGAAGTATCTTGAGTACATTTAGACTATTAAGGGGGTCAGGCTCTTCGGAGCGAAGACGCAGGCGGAATACCAGGCGTGTAGCATTATAGTCGCTGTAAACAGTGGAAACCTCCGTATCAAACTTCTGGTTTAAGACAAAGGCAATGTCGTCCATTGTAATATTCTTGCTAAACATCTTCTCTCTGTTCAGCTCAAGGCGTAGAATCCACGGGCTCTTCTTGACTTCTTCGGCACCGGCAGCAGCTGGGGCAGGAACTGCTGTTGCATCGGCGGTTACGTCAACGGGTGCTGCTCCACCACCTGCTGCCGCGTCTTCAGGCCCCTCAACCTGTCTTAGTGCTGCTTCATAGCCAGCATAGAAGGATAACCATTCGGCGTCGTCGTTGATTAGGGTGGCGTCGTCACGAGGGTCAAAGTAAATACGGGCGACCGTCACAAGGTCTTGGAGAACAGTGAACTCTAGCTCCTGGGAAACCCGACGGGCCTCAACCTTTGAGCTACGAATATCTTTACGTAAATAGATTGTTAACGAAACGGCCTTCGGGTTCTTTGTCGCCTTGAGAAGCTCCTTCAAACGGGGTACGCCTCTGGTTACGTTGGACTTGGCTGCTACACCAGCTAAGTGGAAAGTGTCCCTCATGCAAATTGCGTCCATCGTCATGAAGTTCTTGGTTTGCTCAACTGTGACGTCATAAACCCAGCCGTACATTGGCTTGACCTCTTTAATGTCAGTGACCTTGTCCCATACAATGTCATTTAGGGTTTCACGATAGCAACGGCGACTGTTCGTGTTTGCCATGAAATGCTTGTCCAGCATTGTCTGCTTAGCCAGGCACGTTAGCTTAAACTGATGGGCAAAGAGCTGACTGTACTTTGGTGGCATAGTCATTGTGTAGTTTGTCTTCACTGAATCAAACTTGCCGATGTCGGGCGTCCTGGAGGCCATTGTTGTAAAGATGTTGAAACGGGCAAGCAGAGTCTGGAGACGAACTAGCAGGTCCTTTGAAACTGACGTTGCGTGGATGGTTCCAGAACGCTTTTCTACGGTGCCGTCGCCGCTAATGTAGCCATCAAATAGGCCCTGGACAAACTCTGTGGGAGCCTGGTATACCCAGTCAGGAATAGTCTTTTCGTGGGATACGCGACCAAATGTCTTCTGAAACACTGTGGCTAGGACAGTTGAGTGAATGACTAGGCTGGTGCTTGTGCCCTTAATGTCGGTCTTTTGGCAATGACGTTCGGACTTTACTGTATGGTGTCCGACATTCCAAGTGTTTAGCTGGTCAACAACCTTTGAAAGATAGGTCTGGTCATTATTTGTAATATTGATTTGAGTTTCGTTGCTCATTCCCTCAGCAAGATAGGCTCCCACAAAGAAGCCGAAGTTTGCGTCTAGTGGAATTGACTCAGGGATTTGGGAAACATCAGGGCGGGTCCGCTTGGGATAAACGTGGCCCTGCTGAATTGAGCCAGAGTTACTGTTCTTATTGTCAATAAATGCATCACGGAAGGCGTCACTACGGGCGTATGGCACAGTGAAGGCCTGGCCCTGATGCTTTTGGAACCAATGCCTGTCATCAGAAAGTGCATATGTTTTGGCGGTTAGAACATCTGTGCCATAAATCCACTCCGTTGGTGGTAGGATTGTACGCACGTTGAATGTATTGATAATATTTGGGCTGCCTAGACTTGCCGCAATAGGAACCTGGGTACCAATCTTGAGGTCAGACCCGTTGAGCTCCTTAATAAGGCCGTCTTGTAATGACAGGAAGGACTTTCCCTTGGTTGCCTTAACCTTACGACCGCTCTGAAGAGTAACCTCTAAGATAGTATCGGTGCCATCTTCATTAATAACAGGGTGACGGGTAATTGCCTCTAGTTTGGTCCAGACAACGTTGCCCCTTTGGTCGCAGCTAATTGCCTGCCAATCATTGCCATCCTTGAGGTCAATGTAGATTTGGTCATTAGGTAGGTGCTGAACCATGGTTGGGTCGCAGGTCTCCAAGTAGTTGTCAATAAACTCACCAATCTGGGGGCAAACAATATGCCCGTTCTTGGCTATCATGATTTTGGTGTCCCAGTCAACGCTGTTCAGGGTCATCTGTGTCGAAGGCTCACCAATACTCTGTGCGGCAATGATACCAACCATCTCACCAGGGTTGGCCATTGCCTTCCAGTGTTTCAAGATAATTTGCTCTGATAGCAAATCAATAGCAGCCGGCGTGTAGCGAAGTTTCTGGATCTTGTGGGGAGCAAGGTGGTAGCGGACAAGAGCCTGCCACAGACGGTTGTTTGTCAAGGTCTTTTCCATAATACGCTGCTGTGCATCAAGAATGTAGTCGCCAGTTGCTACGGCTCCCTTTGCAGGAAACTCTGACTGGCGGGCCACAGTGTGAACTAGGCGGTCCAGATGGACAGGGTAATACACATTCTGTTTATCGGCCTTTTCCAGCTTTCTTTGATAAACACGCTCCACAAGAAGATAGCGGTCTTCGGTGATTGACTTGATATAGGCGGCATTGCGTTCAGCAGAAACATCCTTGACCGCAAACTGTGCTGCAATCTCTTCGTTAGACATTGCCCCCAAATTGAGTGGCTGAGACTCAATCTTGGTACAGTTGATGCCGTCTTCACCGTAGGCAAACTGGACAATATTACCAACAGCGTCGCGGACAGAGCCGTCGTGCTGAATAGTCAGGTCCTCCATGGCCTTAACAAGCTGCCGCTGCATGTAACCAGTATCTGCAGTATCGTATACCTGAAGACCGTTCGCAAGACCAAATGTAAACGTGTCAGGGACTGTCAAATCATACATCTTTGGATAAGCGTCTGGGCTTACAAGTTCAATCTTCACAATTTCATCCATCACAACATCATTTTGACTTGGGAAATTGGGGTGTAGCTTTGTAGCTTTCATGTAGACCCGCTTGGCCTCTTTAGCAGGATCTATGAAAGTAATAGTTCTAGCCAGAATGGTGGCCCACTGTGCCCTAACTGATAACCTATAACTAGGAAGGATATTTTCAGTGCCTATATTATTAGTTTTATTTTGAGTTTTAAACATCTTAGCAAATACCCCAAGGCGACTTAGCAACATGGTTATCCCTTCAGTGAGCTCTTGGGAAGCTGAACCTGATTCAATAGAATTACTAGTAACTGTACCATCTCCAGAAAAGTACCCATTCAGTAGGCCCACGATGAAATCGTTTGGAGATGTGAAGGCCTCAGCAGGGACACGCTTATTTGCTGAACCATGCCCGCAAATCATATCCATAAACTTAGCTAACACAGTTGAGAAGCCGCGAACTGTCGTTGATTTCCCACCTATGGCATTAGTATGTGTTTCCTCAATAGTGGTCATTCTATTATTTTCAAACCAATCGTGTACGAATTGGCAAATCTCAGGACTATTATTTGTAATAGCAACGTAGCCGCTTTTTACATCAACGTTCCCTTCAGCTAGGAATAATCCGATAAAGATGCCGTTTTCAGTATTCAGAACAAATTCATCAGGGATTCGTGCACCATCGCGATTTGTCGTGAAGGGGTAAATATATCCAGAAGAAATATTATCTGTCTTTGATCTCGTCAGGGTCCTCACGAACCGGCCTTTGTTTTCATAAGGTAGGGTGAATAGCTTGCCATTATTTTGTTCCCACCAGCCGGCAGGGACCCGTTCACGATCGACCATAGCCTCCTTCACTGCTACTTGTGCTAGACTGAAATCAGTACCATACAAATAGGCTGACTTTGGAAGATAATTAGACAATTTAATAGATGTTGTGATTGAAGGTGAGGAGCTTAAGCTCATAGTAACTGGCATAGCATCTCCTGGGCGTACATCAGGTGTATTTCGCTGCTCGAATAATGATGTTTCGCTGTTGTAAATTAGCAGAGACTTAGACGCTGTAACTATTACAGAACGACCGCCTAGTGTTTCAATCCTATATAATTGATTTCCTGGGTCGTGTCGTGTAACAGCTGAAATTTTACCCCAAGAAACAGTACCATTAGGCGATACTGATGGAATGTATGTATTAGAGTCAACTTGCAACATCTCAAGGTCGGCTTCCTCTGGGAAATATTCGACTTCTGACTTTCTCAGTTCAAGCATAGCATCAACCCAATCACCAATCTTTACACGTTTAGTAACATTGTTTTCTATAATTATAATTGGTGTGTCTGCCGTGACTGACTTAACAGCAGTATCAATCAGACCCTCACGACCTGACATAGCGTGGAAGAAGAACTCGTGTGGCGTAAGGCCCTTTACGAAGGACGACTCAATAAAACCACGGGCTGCCGCACCATCGTCAAAACGCTTGAAGTGTGGTAGCGTGCGGTCCTGAAAGCCATATGGAATACGCTTACCCTCAATATTTTGCTGACCGAGAACAGCAATCATCTGAGCTACGTTTGTGTTAGAGCCCTTAGAGCCCGCCTTAATCATGTTAGTCATGCGATTGTCATCAGAAAGGGAGTTCCTGCCCTCCTTACCTGCCTTGTCAATAACCTTGTTTAGAGTTGCAAACACCTTTGACTCAAACTCATCCTGGTTTGTGCGACCCGATGAGTTGTCAAATAGTCCCGTGTGAACCTGTAAAACAATGTCCTCAATCTGGCCCTTGAGCAGAGACAGCTCCTTATCAATCTTGCCCTTAGTGTCCTCATCAGCAATCAAGTCTGAAATACCTACAGAGAAACCAGAGTTCATCAAGAAGTTTGCCATCATACGCTGCAGGGAGTCCAGGAAGTTCACCGTGACTTCGTGACCGTAGTCATTGTAAATTACGTGGATAAGTGCCTTGGAGAACACATCCTTATCCAATATACCTTGGATAATAATACCATTCTTAATTTTTACGAAGTTAGGGCTATCGGTTGTGTCCTTGGAGTCGTCGTAGGAAAGATTTCTCATTTCAAGATTCACTGGCGGAAGAAGTGTGGACAAGAGCTGTTGTCCTGACCAGAGAGGCACAGGCTCCTTTATTGCTGGCTCAGGTAGAACCCCTGACCAACGGGAGGCCCAGATTAGAAGGTTCATTGATTCACGGCGGTTAAACATCACGTTTGGCCTTGTGAACCTATTTACACCAACTAGTGTGTCCTGCACCACGGAAACAATAGGCTTGGACTCCCTTGGTCCTACAATCTGTAGGGGGACAGCCGCGATTTCACAGAGCTCAATTGCTGCCTCAATCGACTGGGGAATGTGGGCGTTCATCTCATCGCCGTCAAAATCTGCATTATAGGGTGCCGTAACGGAAACATTTAGGCGGAAAGTGTTGTAAGGAAGCACCTTTGCCCTGTGTCCCATCATAGACATTCTGTGTAATGAGGGTTGACGGTTAAATAGAACTGGGTCTCCATCCATGATGTGGCGGTTTACAATATCACCCTTGAATAGCTGAATATCCTTGGCCTGAACGTGTTTTAGCGAAATAATGCGACCGTCTGCAGTGCGAATAATGCTCTTTGCACCAGGATACTTATCAGGGCCGTTCTGGATAAGTGCGTAAAGGCGATTAATATTGTAGGCCGTCACGCGTTCAGGATGTGTCAGATTCATGGCAATCTTAAGAGGTACACCAAGCTCGGCAACGGAAATATTGGGGTCAGGAGTAATAACTGAACGGGCACTAAACTCAACACGCTTACCCTGTAAGTTATTACGGATACGACCCTCCTTCGACCCTAGACGCTGCTGGAGCGACTTCAGAGGCCGACCACTGCGTTGGGCAGAAGGGGCTACGCCTGGAATCTCATTGTCAATCAGTGTTGCAATATGATACTGTAAGACCATCGTCCACTCATCAATCGCCTTCTTCTTGGCGTTTGTCTTAATCTTCTGTTCAAGATTCTTGTTTGTCTTAATAATATCAATCAGCTTCTGTGTCAAGTCGTCCTCTGAGCGTTGGTTGTTGTCCTGAAGAACTGATGGCCTGACCTGAGGTGGAGCAATTGGAAGCACCGTACACATCATCCAGTCAGGGCGGCACCAAAAGCGGCTAAACCCCATAAAGTCTACATCCTCATCGCTAATACGGCGAAGAATGCGGTAAACATATTCGGGCTCCAAATGACGCTCAATAACGCCGTCCTTGATGCCAGTTCCAAGCTCTGCAGGCAAGACCATGCCCTCTGGTAACTCAATGTCCTTCCACTCAGCAACTAGGCGGCAAAGGTCGTCGTCGCGGAACTTGCTTGGCTGGCGGGCACCGCAACCATCCTCAATGTCTTCACCGCAGCGGCGAATCACACTACAGTGCTCTAAAACCTGCTTCCATCGGGCTTCACCCTTGAGCCGAAGAAGATGCTTATACCTATTCTTGTCAATGCGTAGCTTACCACACTTAATACATACACAACGAAGAACCTTCATGACTAGCTTAAAGAACTGGATGTAGTATACGGGACGTGCTAGCTTAAAATGTCCGAAATGGCCGGGGCAGTTGTGATTGTTCAAGCCGCAAGACCGGCATAGCTTACCGTTTTCAAGTACGCCCATCCGGGGGTCAAATAGACCACCGATAGTTCCGTCGCGGGTGTCATGTGTGGTGATTTCCACAACCGAGCGTCGTGTTACCTCTTCAGGGCTAAAGACGCCAAATTGAATACCTACGATTGTTTCGGTTTCACTAGAATTTTGCAAATAGGGCATAACGCTATCTGCTTCTCTCAACCTTTTTTAAAGTGCTTTTTTCTAGGATTTTTAATTCAAATTGATGGGTAAAATCAGGGAAAAGCCTGTTAAAAACAATGAGTCTAGAGCTTGTAATTGGTCCAATGTACGCTGGTAAGTCGACATACGGGCAAAGTATTGCCAAAACGCGTATGGCGATTGGATGGAATGTTCTTGTCCTAAAACACGCTATTGATAAGCGTTATCTTACTATGACTGAAAACAGTGTTGTTATCAGTCATGATAAACTAATGATGCCGGCATTGGCGTGTGAGTCATTAATGGGCATAGTTGGCACGGATGCATACAGTGCCGCAAAACTGGTCATTGTTGAGGAGGGTCAGTTCTTTCAGGATGTTGTTGAGTTTGCCTTGAAAGCTGTTGAGCAAGATAAAAAGCATGTAGTAGTTATTGGTCTAAATGGGGATGTGCATCGAAAACCGTTTCGTTGTATATCTGAACTTGAGCCGCTTGC
>Ga0214923_10000444_pt1 | contig 62999 bp, 57 predicted proteins | sample LL1510_MetaG_FD_177993 | JGI IMG/M metagenome (GOLD analysis project Ga0214923, IMG submission 177993) | Freshwater microbial communities from Lake Lanier, Atlanta, Georgia, United States - LL-1510 | ecosystem: Environmental > Aquatic > Freshwater > Lake | place: USA: Georgia | collected...
TACCGTCATGTAGGACAGGCTTCAGCCTGTCATGCCTTCGAGGCGTGTGCCGGCTTCGGGCTCCCCATATCCCGTCGCCGGACGTTCGCCTCGGCCCGACCAATCCGCCTACGGCGGATCGGTGCCCTTGGCTGCGCTCGCTCCCACGGCCCGCTCGAGGGCACGGGCAGCCCCGAGCCTCCTCAACTGAAAAGGGGAGGCGAGGGGTTGCCCCTACCGTTGAGCCGGCTTTAGCGACCAGCGAAGCCATGGATGGCGCAGCGCCAGTCGCTAGGAGTGAACGCAGCCCGGAGGGCGCAGTGAACGTCCGGCGAGACGGTACGGGGCAGCCCCGAGCCGGGTTGGGCAAGTCGAGCGATCCCGGGCTGAGGTGCAGACAACTCCGCCGCCCGGAGCGGCAGACCGGAAAGGGCCGCGGAATTTTCTGCTTGGCGGGCCTCCGCCCGCTGGTGCTCAACCGGGCCTCCGGCCCTGACGCCGAAGGCGTCGGAGACGGGCTTTGCCCGTCGACCGTAAGCCGGAGACGACGCCGGGACGGCGGCGACGGCGCGACAGCTAGCGCGCAGTGAACGTCCGGCGAGAGGGATCGGGTGGCCCGAAGCCGGCACGCGATTGCCCGTCTCACTCATGCTACGCTAACGCCATGCCCCGGTGGCTCGCTCATCTCGTGGTCGTCGCGCTGTTCGCCGGGCTCGTCGCGGCCGCGTTCGCGCGGGTCGACTACGCATGGAACTGGGCCGGCGTCTGGGACTACCGGCAGAAGTTCGTCCAGGGCTGGCTCACGACCGTCGCCGTCAGCCTCGCCGCGCTCGTCGTGAGCACGCTCGTCGGCGGCCTCGCCGCGCTGTGCCTCGCGTCGCGGCGGCCGCTCGTCGAGGCCGTGGGGCGGGTGTACGTCGAGCTGATTCGCGGCACGCCGCTGCTCGTGCAGCTCCTGATCGGGTTCTACGTGATCGCGACCGCCGTGGGGATCGAAAACCGGTTCGTGGTCGGCGTGCTCGTGCTCTCGCTCTTCAGCGGGGCCTACATGGCCGAGATCTTCCGCGGGGGCTTGGCGGCCATTCCGCGGGCGCAGCGCGACTCCGCCCGCGCGATCGGCCTCACGCCCTGGCAGACGCTCCGGCTCGTCGTCCTGCCGCAGGCGCTGCGGCTCGTACTGCCGCCGGTGGCCGGGCAGCTCGTGTCCCTCATCAAGGATTCGTCGCTGCTGTCGGTGATCGCGATCTCCGAGTTCACGCTCAACGCCCAGGAGGTCAACGCGTTCACCTATTCGACGCTCGAGAGCTACCTGCCGCTGGCCGTCGGCTACCTCCTGCTCACGCTCCCGCTCTCGGCCCTCTCGCGGTGGCTCGAGTCGCGGGTGCGGTTCGAGGGCTGACCATGAACCTCGTCGTCGGCGACCTCGTGCAGCGGTTCGGCGACACGACCGTGCTCGACCGGCTCGCGCTCGCGACCGGCGACATCCAGGCGCTCGTGCTCGTGGGCCCGTCGGGGGGCGGCAAGTCGACGCTCCTGCGGATCCTCGCCGGGCTCGACGTGCCGACGTCGGGAAGCGTGGCCTTCGACGGCCGGCCGCTGCCGCGCGACGAGGCCGCCCTGCGGGCCTACCGCCGCACCGTGGGCACGGTGTTCCAGGCCTACAACCTGTTTCCCCACCTCTCGGCGCTCGACAACCTCCTCTTGCCGCTCGTCCACGTGCACGGGCTCACCGACGCCGCGGCGCGCGAGCGCGTGCGCGAGCCGCTCGGGCGGTTCGGCCTCGCGGCCCACGCCCACAAGCGGCCGGCCGAGCTCTCCGGCGGCCAGAAGCAGCGGATCGCGATCCTGCGGGCGCTCGTCGTCGAGCCGCGGCGGCTGTTTCTCGACGAGCCCACCTCCGCGCTCGATCCCGAGATGACGTCCGAGGTGCTGGAGATGATCGGCGAGCTCAAGGCCGCGGGCACGCAGTTCGTGCTCGTGACCCACGAGATGGGTTTCGCCCGCAGGATCGCCGACGAGGTGGCCTTCATCGGCGACGGCCGCGTGCTCGCCGCCGGCCCCGCGGCGGCTATCTTTGACGGGTGTTCGGAGCCGCGGGTACGCGGCTTTTTCGCGAAGATTCTTCGGTGAGGGTTCCGCCGTCATGAACGAGCCGCACGTGATGCAACGCCGCGCCGCCGACGCCTTTCGCGGCGCCCTCGTGGCCGACGCCCTCGCCATGCCGGTGCACTGGTATTACGACCAGCGGGCACTCCTCCGCGACTATCCCGAATTCGCGGCCGACGCGCCGCCCGGCTTCATCGCCCCGCGCAGCCCCCACGCCGACAGCATCCTCTGGCGGTCGAGCTACACGCCGCTCAACGAAAAGGGGGAGATCCTCCACGACCAGGCGCAGTACTGGGGGCGGCGCGGCGTGCACTACCACCAGTTCCTCGCCGCCGGCGAAAACACCCTCAACCATCGACTGGCGACCGAACTCGCCGCCCTCGTGCGCCGCAACCGCGACTACGATCCCGAGCGCTGGCTCGACGACTACGTCGCCTTCATGCTCACGCCGGGCCGCCACCGCGACACCTACGTCGAGGAGTATCACCGCCATTTCTTCACGAACCTCGCCTCCGGCCGCAAGCCGATCAACTGTGGCGTGCGCGACGTGCATATCGGCGGCCTCGTGCCGGTGCCCGCGCTCGTGGCGGCGCTCGGGCCGAAGCATCCCGACCTGCGCCGGCTCGTGCGGCTCCACGTGAACCTGACGCACAAGGACGCCGACGTGCTCGACGCGGCCGACGCGCTCGTGCGGATGCTCGTGCGCATCTGTGCCGGCGACGACCTCCGCGAGACGATCCTCGCGGAGGGGGCCGACTGGATCTCCGCGGCGAAGGTGCAGGCCTGGGAGCGGGAGCCCGACCACGTGGTCGTGGGCGGCCGCCTCTCCTCCGCCTGCTACATCCCCGACGCCTTTCCGGCGGCCCTGTTTCTCGCCTGGCGGCACGCGGGGGATTTCCACACCGGCGTGGCCGCGAACGCCCGCGTGGGGGGCGACAACTGCCATCGCGGTGCCGTCGTCGGGTCGCTGCTCGGGGCCTCCTCGCCGATTCCACACGGGCTCCTCGAAGGGCTGGCCGCACGTGGTAGAGTTGACGAGACTTTTCCACCCGACCCCGCAGCCGCGACCCGATGAATCCCCTCCCAGCCCTCGTCGAGCCCGCCGCCGCGGCCGAATTCGCCGCGCTCGCCGCGCCGCTCGTGCCCACGAAGACGCTCCTGCTCTCGGGCGCCGATCCCGAGGCCAAGCGGGCGGAACTCCGCCGCTACTTCCACCAGACGTGTGAACTCTACGAGCGGCTTTTCGCGCTCGTCCGCGAAGACGCGTCGTATTACGAACGCCACGAGCCGCTCCGGCATCCGCTGATCTTCTATTACGGCCATCCGGCCGTCTTTTATGTCAACAAGCTGACGGCCGGCAGGCTCATCCAGGCGCGGATCGATCCGCGCCTCGAGTCGATGCTCGCCGTGGGCGTCGACGAGATGTCGTGGGACGATCTCAACTCGGCCCACTACGACTGGCCGTCGGTGCGGGCGGTGCGGGAATACCGCGCCGAGATGCGCTCGCTCGTCGACCGGTTCATCGAGGCGATGCCGCTCGACCTCCCGATCCGGCAGAGCGATCCCGCCTGGGTGATCCTGATGGGGATCGAGCACGAGCGGATCCACCTCGAGACGTCGAGCGTGATCATGCGGCAGATGCCGCTCGACGAACTCCGCCACGGCAATGAACTCACGGCCGATGAACGACGGCTCTGGGCGTCGTGCCCGCACCGCGGCACGCCGCCGGCCAACGAGTGGCTTCCCGTCGCCGCCGCGACCGTGCGGCTCGGCAAGCCTGCCACCGACGAGACCTACGGCTGGGACAACGAATACGGCCTCGAGGAGGTGTCGCTGCCGGCGTTCCGCGCCGCCCGCCGGCTCGTCTCCAACGCCGAGTTCCGCGCTTTCGTCGACGGAGGCGGCTACCGCGACGAGTCGCTGTGGACCGACGAGGGCCGGGGCTGGCTGCACTACACCCGCGCCGAGCACCCGAGGTTCTGGCTCGAGCGCGGCGGCGGGTATCTGCAGCGGAATCTCCTCGAGGAGGTGCCGCTGCCGCTCGACTGGCCCGTCGAGGCGAACTGCCTCGAGGCGCAGGCCTACTGCACATGGCTGGCCCGCGAGACGGGGAAGCACGTCGGCCTGCCCACCGAGGCCCACTGGCAGGCCCTGCGCGACGCCGTGCCGGGCGACCAGCCGACGTGGGCCACGGCCCCCGGCAACCTCAACCTCGAGCACTTCGCGTCGAGCTGCCCGGTGACGGCGTTTCCCCAGGGGGAGTTCTGCGACGTCGTCGGCAACGTCTGGCAGTGGACGCGGACGCCGATCATGCCCTTCAAGGGGTTCGAGGTGCATCCCCTCTACGACGATTTTTCCGTGCCGACATTCGACGGCCGCCACAACCTGATGAAGGGCGGCTCGTGGATCTCGACGGGCAACGAGGCCCTCAGGAGCGCCCGCTACGCCTTCCGGCGGCACTTCTTCCAGCACGCCGGATTCCGCACGATCGTCGAGGAGCCGGGCAGCGTCGCCGCCACGGCGGGAGCGCGGCTCTACGAGACCGACCAGCTCGTCACGCAATACCTGGAGTTTCACTATTTCGACGCCGCTTCCGGCGGGTTCGACGCCGCTTCCGGCCGCTCGGCGCCGCCGCTCGGCGTGCCGAACTTCCCGCGGGCCTGCGTCGAGGCCGTGATGCCCCACGTGCCGGTGGATCGACGTAGCCGCTGCCTCGACCTCGGCTGCTCGGTGGGCCGCTCCGCGTTCGAGTTCGCCCGCCACTTTTCCCATGTGGACGCGATCGACTTCTCGGCCCGGTTCATCCAGGCGGGCGTCCGGCTCCAGCAGGGAGACGAGGTGCACTACGAGATTCCGACCGAGGGGGAGCTCACCGTCTCGCGGGCGGTCGCCCTCGACCGGCTGGGCCTCGGCGACGTCGCGGATCGCGTCGTGTTTCTCCAGGGCGACGCCTGCAACCTGAAGGCGATCCACACCGGCTACGACCTCGTCTTCGCGGGCAACCTCGTCGACCGGCTCTACGATCCGGCGCTGTTCCTCGCCGGGATCGCGGAGCGGATCCGCCCCGGCGGCCTGCTCGCGCTCACGTCGCCCTACACCTGGCTCGAGGAATACACGGCGAAGGAAAAATGGCTCGGTGGGCGGCGCGAGGGGGGCGAGCCGTTCTCCACGTTCGCCGGCCTGTCGCGGGCGCTGGCCGGCGGCTTCACGCTCGTGCACCGCGCGGACATTCCGTTCGTGATCCGCGAAACCGCCCGCAAGCACCAGCACACCGTCGCCGAGTTGACGATCTGGCGCCGGACGTGAAACGATGCGACCTCCGTCGTCGGGCTTGATCACCCCCCACCCGCCCATGCCTCCCGCCCCGTTCGATCCCTGCAGGCAGTGGCTCGGCATCGACGCCGTCGACCTCGTCGATCCGCGGCGGGTCCTCGGCCTCGCTGCCGGGGAATCCGACCCGCTCGCGGTGGTGCAGGCGGCGGAAGCCCGGCTCGACCGGCTGCGGAACGTGGCCGCGGGCCCGGCCGAGGCGGCCCGCGTCGCGCTCCTGAAGCGGGTCGAGGAGGCCCGGGCGGCCCTCCTCGCCCAGCTCGCATCGAGCCGCGGCCCGGCACCCCAGGGTCGCCTCGCGATGCCGCCGCCCCCGGGTGGAGTCGCGGCTCCGCCGCCGGCTCCCGCGGCGGGCGTGCCCGTCGTGCCGCCGCCCCCCGCGGTCCCGACCGTCCCGCGGCCCCCCGCGCCGGCCGCCTGGCCCGATGGTCGGGACGACTCGCCCGCCGGGGAAACCGGGCTCGCGGAACACGAGATCAGGGTGCGGCCCACCGTCGTCTATCGCAAGCAGTCGGGGGGCGGGCTGGTGCTCCTGCTGGTGATCGCGGCGCTCGCCGCAGCCGCGGCGGGGCTCTACTGGCTCAAGTTCAAGGCCCCGCAACCCGTGGCGGAGCGCCCCACGCCCCGGGAGCGACCGGCCGCTCCGCCGGCCGTCGCGGCGCCCGCGCCGAGCGCCAAGCCCGGCCGTGAGCGGCGCGAGGAACGATTCGGCGTGCCCGATCGGGCCGTGTCGACCGACGCGCCTCCCGACGTGCAGCCGGCACGGCGGCGGAAACCGCGCCCGCCCGACGATGCCCCTCTCGCGCAGGCCGCCACTCCCGCGTTGCCCCCGCGATCCGCACCGGAGCCCGCGGCGGACGCCCGGAACCAGCCTCCGGCCCGGCAGATGACCCCACCGCCCGCGCCGTCGGGCGATCCCCAGACGCCCGCGGAAGACGCGCGGCGCGTCGAGGCGTCGCTCGCCCGCGTTCGCGACGCCCTGCGGGACGGCGACTTCGCGGCCGCCGGCGCCGCGGTGAAGGACGCCGCCGAGGCGGCCGCGACGAATGCGTCGCGCACGCGGGTCGGACGCTGGGAGGAACTCGTGACCTTCGCCAAGGGGTTCGCCGGGTATCGCGACCAGGCGCTGGCGACGGTGGTGGCGGGGCAGGAGTACGACATCGACGACAAGAAGGTGATCGTCGTTGAGGTCGACGACCGGAAGTTCGTCTACCGGTATGCCGGCAAGAACAAGACGACGCCGCGCGACCGAATCCCGGGGGGCATCGTGATGGCGATCGTGACCGCCTGGTTCGACGACAACCCCGCCAACGACCTGTACGTCGGCGCCTACCACGCCACGAAGGCGGAGCCGGCCTTCACCAAGGCCCGCGCCGCCTGGGAGAAGGCCCGCGCCGCAGGCGCCGACGCCTCGGCGTTGCTTCCGCTCCTCGACGATCCGGTCCTCACGGCGGCGGCCGGGTCTCAGTAAGCCGCCGCGAGGATCGGCAGGAGCCGGGCCGGGTCGAGTTCGACAGGATTGCCGCGCATGCTCGCGCCGCCGGAGTTCTCGGCGAGCCAGGCGAGCCGGTCGCGGGCCAGGCCGACATCGGCCAGCCGCTGCGGCACGCCCGACTCCCGGCACAGCCGCTCGACCCTGCGGACGAAAGCCGTCGCCCGGGCGGCGTCGTCCCCCTCCCCGTCCGGATCGGCCGCCCGCTCGAGCGCTGCGAAGCCCCGCTCCGCCACGCCGGCATTGACCCGCACCGCGACGGGCAGCATGAGCGCGCAGGCGATCCCGTGCGGCGTGCCGCACTCGATCCCCAGTGCCGCCGCCACGCCGTGCGCCATCCCGAGGCCCGAATTGGTCAGGGCCACGCCCGACACGAACGCCGCGTGGCTCAGGGCCGCCCGGGCGTCGAGATCGGCGGGATCGGCGAGCGCCCGCGGCAGGGCGGCGAGCGCCCGCGGCAGCGCCTCGAGCACGAGCGCCCGCGGCACCGGCCGCGCGAACCGGCAGACGTACGACTCGATCAACTGCGTGATCGCGTCGAGGCCCGCGGCGGCCGTCGTCAGCCGGTCGCAGCCGGCGCCGAGCGCCGGATCGATGACCGCCGCCCGCGGCACCATGAGCGGGCTGCGAATGCTCCTCTTGATCCGGCGGCGGGGGCAGGAGATGACGGCATTGCGGGTCGCTTCGGCCCCGGTGCCGGCCGTGGTGGGCACGGCCACCAGCGGCAGCGGCCAGCGGGTGATCGACCGGCTGCCCACGCCCTCGAGGTGGTCGGCGACGACCGCGGCGAGGTCGCCCGCCGCGGCATCGACATTGGTGGCGAGCGCCGCGACCGCCTTCGCCAGATCGAGCGTCGAGCCGCCGCCGACCGCGACGATCACGGCCCCGTCGCGGCCCGCCCGCGGCAGGTCGGCCAACGCCGCGGCCACCTGATCGACCGTCGGCTCGCCGGCCGATTCGGCCACGATCGCGTGGTCGAGCCCGGCCGCGGCCAGGCTCGCCTCCAGCCGCGCCCGGGCGGGCGAGTCGACCAGGCTCCGGCGGCCGCCCACGAGCCACGCCCGCCCGCCGTGGAGCCGCACGACGTCGCCCAACTCGCCGACGCGGTCGATGCCGAACCGCACGCCGGCCGGCAGCGAGAGATCGTAGGCGAGGGGTTCGCGCTCGGGCGTCATGGAGGGCTCGTCGCTGCGGGGGTCGCTGGGGGACGGATCCGGCTCGACTACACTCTAGTCGATGCACTCGGCCGTCCCCGTCCTCGAGATCCCCCCCGCTCCCGGCCCGGTGCGCGGATCGATCCGCCCCCCGGGCTCGAAGAGCATCACCAACCGGGCGCTCGTGTGCGCGGCGCTGGCCCGGGGCACGACCCGGCTCTCGGGCGTGCTCGACAGCCAGGACACCCGCGTGATGGCCGGCGGGCTCGAGGCGCTCGGCTTCCGGCTCGAGGCCGACTGGGAGCGGGGGCTCGTCGAGGTGGGGGGCGGCGGGGGTGCGATCCCCGCAGCGGAGGCCTCGATCGACTGCGCGGCCAGCGGCACGACGATGCGGTTTCTCTCGGCGGTGTGCGCGCTCGGTCGCGGCACCTACCGGCTCGACGGCACCGCGCGGATGCGCCAGCGGCCGATCGACGACCTGCTCTCGGCCCTCCGGGCCCTCGGCGTGGAGGCCGCGGCGGAGAGCCCGGGGGGCTGCCCGCCCGTCACGATCCGGTCGCGTGGCATCCCCGGGGGGCGGGCCACCGTCCATGGCGGCACGTCGAGCCAGTTCGCCAGCGGACTCGCACTCGTCGCGCCGTGCACCTCCGGCGGGCTCGAGATCGTGTTCGCGGGGCAGCTCGTGTCGCTGCCGTATCTCGAGATGACCCGCCGGGTGATGGCCGCGTTCGGGGCCTCGTGCACGGCCGTCGACGACCGTACCTGGCGGATCGCCTCCGGCGGCTACACGGCCTGCGACTACGCCGTCGAGCCCGACGCGTCGGCGGCGAGTTATTTCTTCGCGGCGGCGGCCATCACGGGGGGCGAGGTCACCGTCGAGGGCCTCTCCCGGCGAAGCATGCAGGGAGACGTCGCCTTCTGCGACGCGCTCGAGCACATGGGCTGCTCCGTCGACTGGAACGAGTCGGGCCCGGGTGCGATCACGGTCCGCGGCCGCGCCGCGCGGGGCATCGACGTCGACATGAACGCGATCAGCGACACCGTGCCGACGCTCGCCGTCGTCGCGCTCTTCGCCGACGAGCCCACGACGATCCGCAACGTGGCCCACATTCGCGACAAGGAGACCGACCGGATCGGCGACCTGGCGCGGGAACTGCGCCGCCTCGGCGCCGCGGTCACGGAGACCCCCGACGGCCTGCGGATCGACCCGCGGCCCCTGCGACCCGCCGAGGTCCGCACCTACGACGACCACCGGATGGCGATGAGCCTCGCGCTCGCCGGCCTCACGGCTCCCGGGCTGCGGGTGCTCGACCCCGGCTGCGTCGGCAAGACGTTTCCCGCCTACTGGCGGCGCCTCGCTGCGCTCGCGCGGCTCGACGCGACCGGCTGGCCGGACCTCGGCGGATGATCCGCAGGCAGCCGGCCGATCAGTCTCGATCGATCCACGCGGATCCGCCGCCGCGCCACGGCGGCTCGAACGCGACCGGCTCGGCCGACCGCTGCAGGGCCAGTTCCGCCCGCTCGATCAGGTCGGCCACCCTCCGATCCCGCGCTTCCTGGCCGCCCGCCGGCCCGCTGTGCCGCTCCGCGGCGATGAAGCCGCCGCCGCAGTGCTGGCAATAGACCTTTCTCCCGAGCAGCGTCACACGGATCCGCAGCAGGCGGCCACAGACGGGGCACCCCTGGTGGAACGACATCGGCACGTCGTGAAACTTGTCCATCGGTGAACCGTTGAATTCCGGGGCCCCTGTGGCGGGCCGTGGAACGTTGGTTGGAGGCCTACCCTGCCCCGTCGACGCCAGCAGTTTACGCCCGCTCCGGACGGCTGGCAATCGCATTCTGCATGAGGAATGTGCAAGCCTGCGGACACTCGTCCCGCGGCGTCCAAACGGATACACTCGGAAGGGTCGGGAACCTGGGGCGCCCGCCGACTCTGTCGATTCCATCGGTTTCGTCGGTCAAGCATGCATCGGCCCTGGCTCACGCCGGTCATCATCCTGTTCTGGTGTGCGACCACCACGTGGCTGGTGGCGGCGAAGATCGTGCCGTCGCTCCTGCCCGGGTCTCCCCCCGGCTACCAGGCGCTCTACGCGTCGAACAACCGGCTGATCCCGGTGGCGTGGACCGTCCTCTGGAAAGACCGTCCCCTCGGGTGGGCCGTCGGCGAGTCGACTCGAAACACGGACGGCGGCGTCACCGTCGACACGCAGATCACCTTCGACAGCCTTCCGCTCGACGAGATCCTGCCCACGTGGACGAGGCCGCTGGTGCGGCAGGCGCTCGATCGGGCGCCCGCCGTCCGCCTCGAGGCCGCCGGCAGGCTCTCGATCGACCCCCAGGGGCAGCTGCGCAGCTTCCACTCGTCGGTGGCCCTGCCGGGTGGGCGGGACCGGGTGCTGTTGTTCGGCACCGTCGAGGACGGCCACGTCAGGATCCTGGTCCGGGCCGGCGAGCTGACGTATGAAACCGCCCGCTACCTGCCGTCGCACTTCATGATCGGCGACGAACTCTCGCCCCAGGCCACGATGCCCGGGCTCGTCGTCGGCAGACGCTGGACGGTGCCCGTCTACAACCCGCTCCGCGGAGGCAGCGGTGCCCTCCAGGTCCTGCACGCCGAGGTGACGGGGGAGGAGACGCTGTTCTGGGAAGACCGCCTCGTCCGCGTCGACCTCGTGGTCTACCGGGATGATCCGTCGGGGCACCACGATCCCCTGGCCCGCATCTGGGTCGATCGCGGCGGCCGCGTGCTCCGGCAGGAGAGCACCATGTTCGGCTCGACGCTCACCTTTCTGCGCCGGTCCGACGAGGCGGCGGAGTCGCTCGCCAAGAGCCTGCGCGCGGAGCAGGCGGAGTACCCGGGCCAGGCGGAGGTGCGGAGCGACCCATGATCGAGTTCGACCACGTCACCCGCACCTACGGCCCGAAGACGGCGGTGGCCGATTTCTCGCTCGCCATTCCGCGGGGGGAGCTGTTCGCGCTCCTCGGCCCGAACGGCGCCGGCAAGACCACCACCATCAAGATGCTCGTCGGCCTGCTCCAGCCGTCGCGCGGGGCGGTGCGGGTGAGCGGTTTCGATCTCGTCAGGGATCCGCGGAACGCCCACCTCCACATCGGCTACGTCCCCGACGAGCCCTGCCTCTACGACAAGCTCACCGGCCGCGAATTCCTCTGGTTCATCGCCGACATGTTCGGCATGCCCAGGCATCTGGCCGCGGAGCGGATCGAGGCCGAGGTCGGGCACTTCGAGCTGGGCGAGTTCGCCGACGACCTCGCCGAGAGTTACTCGCTGGGGATGAAACAACGGCTCGTCTTCGCCGCGTCGCTCCTTCACGCCCCGGACGTGCTCGTGCTCGACGAGCCGATGGTCGGCCTCGACCCGCGCAGCGTCCGCATCGTCAAGGACCTGCTCACCAGCCGCACGCGTGAGGGGATGACGGTCTTCATGTCGACGCACACCCTGGCGATGGCGGAGGAGATGGCCGACAGGGTCGGGATCATGGTCCGCGGCCGGCTGCGGTTCCTCGGCACCGTCGCCGAGCTGCGCGAGCAAATGGCGATCGAGTCGACGAGCCTCGAACAACTCTACCTCGAGCTCACGAACCAGCCGGCGGAACGAGGGGAGGGACGGTCGTGATGCCGGCCCGCGCCGCGACGCATCCGGGGCCTTCTCCCGCGCTCGATGGGACCGCCGTGTGGTGCTGCCGGCTGCTCTCCGTCGACGCGGAGTCGGGCCTCTTCCTCAGGCTGCGGACGCGGATCGCCTGGGCCCTGTGCCGCACGATGCTCACGACGGCCCGGCTGCGACTGAGCCTGGTCGTGCTCCTCAGCGGGATGTTCTGGGGGGCTCTGTACGGCATCTTCGTCGAGGCCTTCGCGTTCCTCGACGCGCTGCACGCCGAGGTGATCTCGCTCCTGTTCAACGCCTTCTTCTCGTCGCTGCTGGTGATGCTCGTGTTCTCCACGGGCATCCTCCTCTACGGCGGCATGTACTGCTCTCCGGAGTCGCGGCTGCTGATGACGCTGCCGGCCCGCGAGGAGGCGATCTTCTCCCACGCGTTCCGGGAGGCGGTGTGGTTCTCGAGCTGGGGCTTCATCCTCCTGGGCAGCCCGATGCTCGTGGCCTACGGGGTCGTCCGCGGGGCCCCCTGGACCTACTTCGCCCTGCTGCTGCCGTTCATGGTCGCGTTCGTGGTCGTCCCCGCGACGGTGGGCGGGATCGCCTGCATGGCGATGGTGGCCTGGCTGCCCCGGCTGCGGCTGCACGCCCTCTCGATCGCCCTCGCGGCCGCCTGCCTGGGCGGCTGCTGGCTGGCCTGGTCGACCCTCTCCACGGCGCGGGCCGACAGCATGTCGGCCGCGTGGTTCGAGCAGACGTTGTCGAGGCTGTCGATCACCGAGCAGAAGCTCCTGCCCAGCTGGTGGCTCTCGAGCGGGCTCCTGGAGGCCGCCCGCGCGGGAACGACCGCGGGCGAGGCCCGGGCGGCGCTCGCCGAGGCGGCCAAGTTTCTCGCGCTGCTCGTGGCCAACGGGATGCTCCTGCAGCTCCTCGCCGGACGGCTCGCCCGCGGCGCCTACCGCCTGGGATACAGCCAGCTCGCCGGCGAGGTGCCCGCCCGGCGGCGGCGGCGGATCGGCTGGTTCGACCAGATGCTCGTCAACCTCGGGCCGGCCGCCGGCCGGCCCCTGCGCCTGCTCGTCGTGAAGGACCTGCGGCTCTTCCGCCGCGACATCTCCCAGTGGTCGCAGTTCCTGATCTTCTTCGGGCTGCTCGGGTTCTATTTCTGGAACATCCGCTCGTTCAACTACAACAACACCTACGCCTCGATGATCGGCTTCCTCAACCTCGCGGTCGTGGGCCTGATCCTCTCGACGTTCACCACGCGGTTCGTGTTTCCGATGATCAGCCTGGAGGGACGCCGGTTCTGGATTCTCGGCCTCCTGCCGGTGCACCGCGACCAGATCGTGTGGTCGAAGTTCCTGTTCTCGTTCCTGGGCGGCCTGCTTCCGTGCTGCGGGCTCGTGCTGCTCAGCGACACGATGCTCGGGCTGCCCCGGCAAACCCTCCTCGTCCACGAGATCTGCTGCGTCACCCTCTGCATGGGGCTGTGCGGCATCGCGGTGGGGCTGGGGGCGAGGATGCCCGATCTCCGCGAGGCCTCACCGTCGAAGATCTCCTCCGGCTTCGGGGGGACGTTGAGCCTCGTGATCAGTTCACTGTTCATCATGGTGGTGGTCGTCGTGGCGGCGCTTCCCTCGCATCTGTTCCTCGTGGCCAGCGCGCTCGGTCCTGTCGGCCAGCGCGGGCTGCTGGCCTGGGCCTCCACCGGCCAGGGAATCGCCGCCAGCCTCTCGATCGTCGTGGCGACGGGGGCCTTGGCCACCGTCGTGCCGCTGTGGCTGGGGCTGCGGTCGTTCCGCCGCCTGGAGCCCTGAGACGGGGGAGAAGGCGGCTTCCGCGGCCGGCCGCCGGCCGGTTAGGATCGCGGCCGAAATGCGGTTACCTCTTCTGGAGCTACGGTCCTGCGGGAGCACGGTCCTGCGGGAGCACGGTCCTGCGGGAGCACGGTCCTGCGGGAGATAGTTCGGCACGACCGCGAAACCTCTCGGGCATCGAGCGTCCCCCCAGCGAGTAGCATGGTCAGCCGCCTCCCTCCACGAGCGCTACCAACCCTGCGAATCGGGGCGGTGCAGTATCTCAACACGAAGCCGCTCGTGCACGGGCTCGGCGGCCGGGGCGTGGCGATCGACTACGACCTCCCGAGCCGCCTCGCCGACCGCCTCGCTCGCCGCGAACTCGACGTGGCCTTGATTCCGTCGATCGAACTGTTCCGGGGTGAGGGTTACCGGGTCGTCTCCGACGCGTGCATCGGCTGCCGGGGGCCGGTGATGAGCGTGAAGCTGTTCTTCAGGACGGCGCCCTCCCGGGTCGGGCGGCTGGCCGTCGACGAAGGCTCGCGGACGAGCGCCAGCTTGGCGCGGATCCTGCTGGCCGAGCGGTGCGGTGTGTTGCCCGAGATCGAGCACCTGCCGATCGGCTCGGGGTTCGACGACACCGCGGCCGACGCCGTCCTCCTGATCGGCGACCGGGCGATCGGCGCCCACCGAGGCTCGTTCCAGATCGTCTGGGATCTGGGTGACGAGTGGGTGCGGTGGCGGGGCCTGCCGTTCGTGTTCGCCGCCTGGGCCGCGCACCCGGGCGTCGATCGCGCGGCACTCGCGGAACTCGGCCCGCTCCTCGCGGCCGCCCGCGACTCCGGCAAGGCCAACCTGGCGGCGATCGCCTCCGCGGAAGCCCCCGCACACGGCCTCACGGTGCCGCAGTGCCTGGCGTATCTGCGCGACAACCTGCACTACGACCTGGGCGCGGGTGAGCGGGAGGCGCTGGCGGTGTTCTACGACCGCGCCGCGGCGCTCGGCCTCGCTCCCCGCGGCTTCGACCTCGGCCGCCTCGACCCCGCGCCGCCGGCCGTCGCGCCCCCCACCGCCGTCGCATCCCGGCCATGACCACCACCGCAGCACCCGACCCGGCCACGATCAAGGGCATTCTCGACGACACCGTCGCCGGGCGGCGGCTCGCGTTCGACGACGCCGTGCTCCTCCTGCAGTCGCGCGACCTGGCCGCGATCGGACGGGCCGCGCACGCGGTGACCGGCCGGCTCCATCCCGAGCCCTGGCGCACCTACAACATCGACCGCAACGTCAACTACACCAACGTCTGCACGGCGGTCTGCGACTTCTGCGCCTTCTACCGCGGGCCGAAGCACCCCGAGGGCTACGTGCTCGACCGCGACGTGTTGCTCGCCAAGATCGAGGAGACGGTGACCCTCGGCGGCGACCAGATCCTCATGCAGGGCGGCCTGCACCCCACGCTCCCGCTCGAGTGGTACGAGGACCTCCTCCGCGACATCAAGGCCCGGTTCCCCGCGGTCAACGTCCACGGCTTCTCGCCGCCTGAGATCCACCACCTCACGAAGGTCTCGAAACGGCCCCTCCGCGAGGTGCTCGAGCGGCTCGCGCGGGCCGGCCTGGGGTCGCTTCCCGGCGGAGGCGGCGAGATCCTCGTCGACCGCGTGCGGAAGGCGATGACCCGCGGCAAGGTGCTCACCGACGACTGGCTGGAGGTGCACCGCGAGTGGCACCGTCTCGGCGGCAGGAGCACCGCCACGATGATGTACGGCCACATCGAGACGCTCGCGGAGCGGGTGGAGCACCTCGCACGGCTGCGGGAGCTCCAGGACGAGACCGGCGGCTTCACCGCGTTCATCTGCTGGTCGTTCCAGCCCGAGCACACCGAGATGGCCGACATCCCGCCAGCGGGGCCCTTCGAGTACCTGAAGACGCAGGCCGTCGCCCGCCTCTACCTCGACAACTTCCCGAACATCCAGTCGAGCTGGGTCACGCAGGGCCGGGAGATCGGCCAGCTCGCGCTGCTGTACGGCGCGAACGACATGGGCAGCCTGATGATCGAGGAGAACGTGGTCAGCGCCGCCGGCACGGTCCACCACCTGACGCTCGACCAGATGCGGGCCTCGATCGCGCAGCTCGGCTGGATCCCGCGCCGCCGGAACGTGTTCTACGAGCTCTTCGAGGACGATCCCGCCGCCGACGGGCGGGCCCGGGCGCGGGCCGTTCGGCTTCCAGTGGCCGCCGGGCCGTGAGCGTGGAGCCCGGGCGAGCCTTCGCGCTGCGGGCCCGGCACCTCGTGCCGATGCACGGCCCGGCCCTCGAAAACGCCTGGCTGCGGATCGACCGGGGCCGCGTCGTGGCCCTCGGCAGTGGCCCCGCCGAGGGCCCCGCGATCGACCTCGGCGAGGTGGTGGTCGTGCCGGGGCTCGTGAATGCGCACACGCACCTCGAGTTTTCCGGGCTCGCTTCGCCCCTTCCGGGAGCCGGCGGGCTCGCGGACTGGATCGGCCGCGTCGTGGCCCTGCGCCGCTCGCGGCCCGCCGCCGACGCGGGGCAGGCCGAGGCCGACGTCCGAGCCGGGCTGGCCGAGAGCAACGCCGCGGGGGTGACCGCGCTCGGCGAGATCGCCACCGGAGTCGCTCCCCGTGGGTACCTTCCCGGCGGTCCGCGCGTGCGGGTGTTCCGCGAGGCCCTCGGCCTCTCGGAGCCGGCGTGCTCGGCCGCACTGGCGGCGGTGAGGCGCGATCTCGCGACGCTCGTATCGGCGGGTCTGGCCGCCGGAGTCTCGCCGCACGCTCCCTACTCCGTCGCCGCCCGGCTCGGGCGGCTGGTTCTCGACGCCGCGCGGCGCCGCCGCCTGCCCGCGGCGATGCATCTCGCCGAGAGCCCGGCCGAGGCCGGGTTCGTCGCCGACGGCACGGGGCCGTTTCGCCCGCTCCTCGAGGGGCTCGGTGCCTGGCCCGCGGGGCCGCCGCCGCACCTGCTTCCGGCCGCCGACTGGATCTCGCTCCTGGCCCGCGGCCCGCGCGGGCTCGTGGTGCACGGCACGTTCCTCGACGACGACGCGCTCGCCCGCCTCGCCCGCCACCGCGACCGGCTGGCAGTGGCCGTCTGTCCGCGCACGACGCGGCTCCTGGCGGGGATCCCGCCGCCGCTGGCCCGATTGCGGGCCGCGGGCATCCGGGTGGCGATCGGCACCGACAGCCGGGCGTCGAGCCCCGATCTCTCCGTGCTCGCCGAATGCCGTGAACTCGTCGGCGCGGGCCTCGCCGGCCCCGAAGAGGCCCTGCGCATGGCGACGGCCGCGGGAGCCTGGGCGCTCGGCTTCGAGCGGCGATCCGGGATCCTCGCCCCCGGCCGCCCCGCCGACCTCGCGATCCTGAGGCCATCGCGCCCCGCCGCCGACCCGCACGCGACGGCGCTCGACCCGGAGACGACGGTCGTCGGGACGGTGCGCGGCGGCCGGCTGATCCACGGGGCGGTGGAGGGCTGGCGGGCCGAAGCCGGAGGCGTCACAGGCGACAATTGGAGATGTCGGTCTCGATGATGGCGGAGGCGCCGATCGCCTCGAGCCGCTCCATGATGCCGTGCGCCTCGCCGCGCCGCACCATCGCCCGCACGGCGCACCACTTCGCATCCTCGAGCGCGCTCACGGTCGGCGAGTCGAACCCCGGCGTGATCTTCTCGGCCTCCGCCAGCCTGTCCCGGGGGATGTTGTATTCGAGCAACGAGTAGCTCCGCGCGATCACGATCCCCTCGAGCCGGCGCACGATCCGGTCGGCGGTGGCGGCGTCGGCCACGTGGTGGTTCTGCACGAGCACGGTCTCGTAGCGGCCGATCTCGTCGAGCACGCGGAGCCGATTCGCGGCGAGCGTGCTGCCGGTCTCGACGAGGTCGACGATCGCGTCGGCCACCTCGAGCTGGATCATGATCTCGACGCTGCCGGAGAGTTCCACGAAGTGGGCCTCCACGCCGCGGGCGGCGAGCCAGTCGCGGGTGATCCGCGGAAAGCTCGTGGCGATCCGCCGGCCGGCGAGCTGCCGGGCGTCGGCGATCGCCGAGTCCTCGGCCACGCACAGCGCGAGCCGGCAGGATCCGATGCCGAGGTCGAGCCGCCGCACGAGGGCCGCGCCGCTCTCGGCCACGAGATCGGCGCCGGTCATGCCGAGGTCGATCGCCCCCTCGGCGCACAGCACCGGGATGTCGTCGGTGCGCAGGAACGTGATCTCGACGGGCATGTCGCGGCAGCGGGCGAAGAGGCTCCGCTCCGGCCGGCGAAAGTTGAGCCCCGCGTCGACGAGCAGCTGTGCCGAGATCTCGGCGAGCCTCCCCTTGCTCGGAACGCCGATCCGCAGCAGCCGCGGACGCGAAGCCGGCGTCATGCCGCACCCCCGGCGCGCGTGCGCGCGGCCTTCTCGTCGAGCCCCGACACGCCGAACCGTCTGGCCAGCTCCGCCTCGACGAGGGCCAGCGACAGGCCCCGGCAGGCGAGCAGCACGAGCAGGTGATAGACGAGATCGGCGGCCTCCGACACGACCCGCTCGTCGGTCTCCGTGGCGGCGGCGGCCACCAGCTCGCCCGCCTCTTCGGTGACCTTCGCCCCGATCCGCGAGACGCCGCCGGCGAGCAGCCGGCTGGTGTAGGATCGCTCCGGCGGGTCGCTCCTGCGCGACGCGACGACGCCCTCCAGGCTCTCCAGCGTTTCTCCCAGCCGCGGCATCCGATGGCTCCCGACGATTTCTCAACTGTAGCATGCCCCGGCGCGGATGCAGCCCGGGCGGGCCCGCCCCCGGCCCCCCGGCTCGCTGCCGACTGCTGGTTCCTCTCCGGGCCCACGGCGGCCGGCAAGACGGCCCTGGCCCTCGACCTGGCACGCCGGCTCGACGCCGAGGTCGTGAGCGTCGATTCGATGGCCGTCTACCGCGGCCTCGACATCGGCACCGCGAAGCCGTCGGCCGCCGAACGCGCCGCCGTGCCGCACCACGTGGTCGACGTGGTCGCTCCGTCGGAACGCTACAGCGTGGCCCGCTGGCTCGCCGCCGCCGCCGCCGCAGTGGAGGAGATCCGCCTCCGGGGCAGGCGCGTGCTGTTCGTGGGCGGCACGCCGCTCTACCTGCGCGCCCTCCGCGACGGCCTCGCCCCCCTGCCCCCCGCCGACGCCGCCTACCGCCGGGCGCTCGAGGCGGAAGTGGCGGCGACCGGCAACGCGCCCCTCCACGCCCGGCTCGCGACGGTCGATCCCGCGGCGGCGCGGCGCATCCATCCCCACGATACGAAGCGGATCGTGCGCGCGCTCGAAGTGGTTCACGCGACGGGCCGGCCGCTGAGCGCCGCGTTCGCGCCCGCCCCGCACCCCGTCTTCGAATCGCAGTTCCTCGTCGTGGACCTGCCGCGCCGGCTGCTCCACGACCGGATCGACCGGCGGGTCGAGGCGATGTTCGCCCGGGGCCTCGTCGACGAGACCCGCGCCGCCGCGGCCCTGCCGGGCGGCATCGGCCCGACGGCCCGCCAGGCCGCCGGCTACGCCGAGGCCCTCGCGGTGCTCGCCGGCACGCTCTCGGTCGCCGACGCCATCCGCCGCACGCAGGACCGCACCCGCCAATTGGCGAAGCGCCAGCTCACCTGGCTTCGCAGTTTCAGGCACGCGGTCTGGGTGACTGCTTGAGCCGATGACAGACGCATCGTGCTGGAAAGCAGTCGATTACCACCCGCATTCGGAGCCGGCGGCACGCTGCTCCATCGCCGAGGGCGATCGCTAGTCCCTCCTCAACTTTGATGGTGCGCTCGGTGGAAGCCGCGTATCTGCCCATCGGCTCTTGCGCATCGCACCGACCGACTCCGCCACAACTGCTTTGCGCCTACGAGACGGGGAGGCTTCGGGCCACCCGTGTCCCCCGAGCCGGCTTTAGCGACCAGCGCAGCCATCTTCACGCGAACACCCGGCATCGTGCCGCTGTTCGCTTGGCGGGCCTCCGCCCGCTGGTGCTCAACCGGGCCTCCGGCCCTCACGGAAAGCGTGGGGGAGCCGAGCTTCGCTCGGCGACCGTAAGCCGCCGCCAACGCCGGGACGGCGGCGACGGCGCGACACTCGCCAGGCGCAGCGCCAGTCGCTAGGAGTGAGCGCAGCCCGGAGGGCGCAGCGAACGTCCGGCGAGGGGGATCGGGCGGCCCGAAGCCGGCGCACCCACGAAGGCATGACAGGCTGAAGCCTGTCCCACGCTGGATGCTAGCACCGGGCGTGCTAGCACTTGATCTTGTGGTGGCGGGCGTGCTGCCACACAAAATCGGAAAAATCCTTGCCTTGCGGCTTGCGGCCGATAGTTTCGGTCCCCGAACGGGCGGCATGGAAGCCGGCCGGAACACTTCAGGGAGGATTTCATGGCTGGCAAACCGCTGATCGGCATCAACACGGATTACCGCTCCACCCGCAAGGAGCACGCCGCCCTGTCGTTCGTGGCGGCCGGCTACTACGACGGGATCACGGCCTCCGGCGGCATCCCGGTGATCCTCCCGCCGCTGGCCGACGAGGACGACGTCGTCCGCCTGCTCGATCTCCTCGACGGCATCGTCCTCGTGGGGGGGGCCGACCTCGATCCGAGGCGCGACGGCTACATGCCCCACCCGGCGGTACGGCCGATGGACACCCGCCGCGAGGACTTCGATCGGATGCTCGCCAAGCACGTCTGCGCCCGGCACATGCCGGTGCTCGCGATCGGCAGCGGCATGCAGCTCCTCAACGTGACCGAGGGGGGCACGCTGTTCCTCCACCTCCCGGAGGATCTTCCCAAGGCGATCCCCCACAAGGATCCGCTCGACCAGGCCCACCGCCACGCCCTGCTCGTCGAACCCGGCTCCGCCATGGAGCGGGTCTACGGCGAGGGGGAGATCCGGGTCAACAGCATGCACCACATGGCGATCGACGACGTGGCACCGAGTTTCAAGGTCACGGCCCGGGCACCGGACGGCGTGATCGAGGCGATCGAGAGCGCGGTCGAGGGCTGGGTGGCGATCGGCACGCAATTCCACCCTGAGGCGGAGACCGCCTCGGCCCTCGACGTGAAGATCTTCGAGGAGTTCGTGATCGGGATCACGGGCGAGGTGCCCGCGATGCGGCTCGTGGCCTGACGACGTCGATTTCGACGTGCGGCCCGGCGGCGATCGCACAACCGGCGCGATCCGCACGATCGCCACGGGGCGACGCCGCCGCGGGCCGCACGATACCATGTGGCGCGGCGGAGTCGGCGTTGTTCGACGCACGGGCCGCCCGCGGACGATACCTTCCGAGCCGGGCGGCCGGCGGTATCGACCCCACGGCGCCAGCGGCTTGTTCTCCATGCTGACCGACTACGACCTCCATCTCCTCGGCGAGGGCCGCCACTGGAAGAGCTACGAGAAGCTCGGTGCGCACCTCCACACGGCGGCCGGCGTCGCCGGAGTCAACTTCGCCGTCTGGGCGCCCAACGCCGCCGCGGTGGGCGTGGTCGGCGACTTCAACGGCTGGGACGGCCGCGTACACGCGATGCACAAGCGGATCCCCTCGGGCATCTGGGAACTCTTCGTGCCGAACGCGAAGGCGGGCGACCACTACAAGTTCCGCGTCCACGCCGACGGCACGTTCACCGACCGGGCCGATCCCTACGGATTCGGCGCCGAGGTGCCTCCCCGCACCGCCTCGCGGGTGATCGACCTCGACTATGCATGGCGCGACGGCCGGTGGATGGCGGAGCGGGCCGGCCGCAACGCCCTCTCGGCCCCGCTCAACGTCTACGAGGTGCACCTGGGAAGCTGGCGGCGGCCGGGCGACGACCCGCACCGCTGGCTCACCTACGCCGACCTCGAGCGCGAGCTCGTGCCCTACTGCGTGGAGATGGGCTTCACGCACGTCGAGTTCCTGCCCCCCACGGAGCATCCCCTCTCGGCGAGTTGGGGCTACCAGACGATCGGGATGTTCGCGGCCACGAGCCGGTTCGGCGCCCCGCAGGACCTGATGTCGCTCATCGACGCCCTGCACCGCTCGGGCGTCGGCGTGATCGTCGACTGGGTGCCGGCCCACTTTCCGCGCGACGGCCACGGCCTGCGCCGCTTCGACGGCACGGCCCTCTACGAGCACGAGGATCCGCGGCAGGGGGAGCACCCCGACTGGGGTACCCTGATCTTCAACTACGGCCGCAACGAGGTGGCCAACTATCTCGTCTCGAGCGCCCTCTTCTGGCTCGACCGCTACCACGTCGACGGCCTGCGGGTCGACGCCGTGGCCTCGATGCTGTACCTCGACTACAGCCGCAAGGAGGGGGAGTGGAAGCCCAACTGCTTCGGGGGTCGAGAAAACCTGGAGGCGATCGAGTTCCTCAAGCAGTTCAACATCCAGGTGCACACGCATTTCCCGGGCGTGCTCACGATCGCCGAGGAGTCGACGGCCTGGGCCGGCGTGTCACGGCCCACGTACACGGGCGGCCTCGGGTTCAGCCTCAAGTGGAACATGGGCTGGATGAACGACACGCTCCGCTACATGCGGCACGACCCGGTGCACCGCAAGTACCACCACGACGAGCTCACCTTCAGCCTGATCTACGCCTTCCACGAGAACTTCGTGCTCCCCCTCTCGCACGACGAGGTGGTGCACGGCAAGGGCGCCCTCCTCGACCAGATGCCGGGCGACCTGTGGCAGAAGTTCGCGAACCTCCGGCTCCTGTACACCTACATGTGGTGCCACCCGGGCAAGAAACTGCTCTTCATGGGGGGCGAGTTCGGCCAGTGGACCGAATGGAATTTCGACGAGAGCCTGCAATGGCACCTCTGCCAGCACGAGAGCCATCGCGGCCTCGCCAAGGCCGTGGCCGACCTCAACCGGCTCGTCCGCCGCGAGCCGGCCCTCCACCAGCTCGACTTCGACGGCCGGGGCTTCGAGTGGATCGACTGCCACAACTGGCAGGACAGCGTGCTCGTGTTCATCCGCCGGGCCGCCGACCCGGCCGACTTCGTCGTCGTGTGCTGCAACTTCACGCCGGTGCCCCGCGAGGGCTACCGCGTGGGCGTGCCGCGGGCGGGCGTGTACGACGAGATCTTCAACAGCGACTCGGCCTGGTATGGCGGCGGCAACGTGGGCAACTCCGGCGGCATGCTCGCGCTCGACCAGCCGCACCACGGCCGCGAGTGCAGCCTCTCTCTCTCGCTCCCGCCCCTGGCCGCGCTCGTGCTCAAGCCGCGCCCGTGAGGCGGGATGCCGCGGCCGTCAGCGCCTCGGCTGACGCCCCCACGTGAGGGCATACCGCTTCTCGAGACCGCCGAGCCACGCGCCGAACGAGCGGGAAAACTCCCCCTGGGCGACGGCGGCCACGCGGCGCGGATCGGAGCGGGCCGCGAGGAACGTGTCTCGCAACGCGGCCTCCGGCGGATCGAGCGCGTCGAGCCGGATCGCATAGCACACCGTCCGCGGCTCGTTGAACGCCACGGCCGTCTCTCCCGGCTCGAGCGCGAACACCGCCTCCATGAATCCGGCCCCCGGCATCTCCAACTCCTCGGGCTCCGTCAGCTCCGGCTGCCCCGACGCACCCGGCGAGAGCCACGTGAACGGGCCCGCCTTGACCGCGCGGAGAGGGCCGGCCTCGCCGACGACCTCCGCGAGCGGCCGCTTCTCGGCACGGGCGCGGGAGGCGATCTCCTCGGCCTTCCGCCGGGCAACACCCCGACCCTCGACGATCCGCCAGGAAAACTCGACCTCGTCGCGTGCCTCGGTGAACGTGGGCACGGACTCCGCCTGGTCGTCGGTCTTCCACGACAGGTAGCGGTTGCCCTCGACGTCGCGCGACGTCACCGGCCGCAGCGGCAGCGTGTTCTGCCCGAAGATCGAGTCGAGCCAGGTCTGCTGCCGGATGCCGAACCGGCTGCCCGGGTCGGCGACCAGTTCGAAGCTCCGGCCGATGCCGCCGGCGGCGACGGCCTGCTCGGCCGTCACGAGATCCGAGCGGACGGCCTCGAGCGACTGCTTCGAGGCGATCAGGTCGACGTCGGGCGCCGGCGGGGGCTCGGACCCCGCCCCCCGGGCCTTCCAGAGGGCGAGGTCCTCGGCGTAGCGGCCGACGTCCCCCGCGATCGCCGAGAAGACGGCGTCGATGCGGGCGGCTGCCTTTTCTCGGGCCAGTTGCTCGCGAATCCGGTCCCTCACCTTCTCCAGCGGCTCGACGTCGGGGGCCGTCCCGCCCGCCGCGTCCTGCTGGCCCTTCTCGTCGGGCTTGCCGTCGGGCTTGTCGTTGCCGTCGGGCTTGTCCTTGGCGTCCTTGTCCCCGCCCTGCGCGTCCTTGTCCGCCGACTTCGTCTCGGGCGTGGCCCTGAACATCGTGGCCTTGTTCTTCTCGTAGAAGGCGGCGATCGCGTCGTCGGTCACCTCCTTCGCGGCCGCCGCCTCGCAGGCGTCCCGCCGGGCGACGAAGGCCTCGTAACGGACCCGTCGCGGCCGGCGAAACCCGGGAGCGTCGCTGCGTGGGTCGGGCAGGGACTCGCGATGCCGGTCGAAGAACGTCCGCAGTTCCGCCTCGGTCGGAGCCGGCACCTCGGCGACGACGGTCTCCACCGGCACGGGCACCACCTCCACCGTGGCCTGCTGCTCGAGCCGGCGGTAGTAGTCCCACCGCCAGCCGGGCGGATCGCCCGAAAAGCCGGTCTGGAACATGAACAGCATGTTGCGGCCCGTGAGTTCGGCCCGCAGGGCCTCGAACAGGTCGTGCTGCGAGACGGCGGCGGGTCCCAGCCGGAGGCTGGCGATGATCGCGGCCAGTTGCTCGGGGCGGACGAGGTTGTTGGTCCACTGGGCGAGGAAGTCGTTGATCGCGGTGTCGCTCACGACGAGGCCGTTGCGGCGCGCCTCTTCGTTCACGAGGATCGTCCGCACCACCGCTTCCTCCGACTCGGGGAACAGGGGCAGCCGCGCGGGATCCCGGCCGGCGGCGACGGCCGCCTCCACCAGGAACCGGTTGACCACCGAACGCAGCGCCACGCTCCGCTCGAGCTGCCCCTCGCGGATCTCGCCGCCCGTCCAGCGGGCCGCCACGGGGTCGCCCGCCGCGGTGCCGCCGCCCATCTGCAGGAACGGCGGCAGCACGAAGAACGCGAGCATCGCCAGGATGGCGACGGCCACCAGGAGCGACCGCTGGTAGCGCCGGAAGATGTCGAAAGAGCCCGCCATGGCCGCGTCCGCTGTGGGTCTGCACGGCGGTCCGGCCCGCCGAGGCTTGACAAGCAAAGAGGGGGGAGGGTAACGCTTTCCGATCGCCCGCAGACGCCGATTGTAGCGCCAGAGCGGCGTGCGCCAATCCCAGACAGTCCGCCCGCGGACCCGAAACGCCATGGCAAAAAGATCGTCAGCGACGAAGCGGCGTCCGGTGCGCCCGCGGACCGCCGGCGCGCCGGCCGCCGCCCGCGTGCCGGCGGGCGACTACCAGCTCGTGATCGTCGAGAGCCCGGCGAAGGCCAAGACGATCGAGAAATACCTCGGGCCGGGATACGTGGTGAAGGCGTCGATCGGCCACATCCGCGACCTGCCCAGCCGCGCCCCCAAGGGCTCGAAGCAGCCGGTGCCCGGCGTCGACCTCGACCACGACTTCGCCCCCACCTACGAGATCGACGACGACAAGACGAAGACCGTCGCGGAACTCAAGCGGCTGGCCAAGGGGTCGTCCGAGATCTGGTTCGCCACCGACCTCGATCGAGAGGGGGAGGCGATCGCCTGGCACCTCACGCAGGTGCTCGGCGTGGATCCGGCCCGGGCCAAGCGGGTGACGTTCGACGCGATCACGAAAACGGAGGTGCAGCGGGCGTTCCGGGAGCCGCGGGCCATCAACATGCCCCGCGTCGAGGCCCAGCAGGCCCGGCGGATCGTCGACCGGATCGTGGGGTACCGGGTGTCGCCGATCCTCTGGAAGAAGGTGGCGGGCGGCCTCTCCGCCGGCCGCGTGCAGAGCGTGGCCGCCCGGATCGTCGCCGAGCGCGAGCAGGAGATTCGCGACTTCACCCCGGCCGAGTCGTGGGAGATCACGGCCGCGCTGGCCTTCGACGTCGGCCGGGCGGCGGACCTCCACGGGGAATGGACGGCGTTCATGGCCGGCCGCGACGAGCGTGGCCGGCCGCCCTTGGTGCGCGACCGGATGGCCTGGCTCGCCGAGCGCCGCGGGCTGGCCTGCGAGATGGTGGAGGTGGGCGGCAGGCCCTTCAGGCTGGAGGCGGAGAACACCTCCACGGCCGATCTCGCGGTCGCGGCGCGGGAGGCCGCCGAAGCCGCCGGCCTGGCCGACGTCGTCGTCACCCGCGACACCGACGCGGAGGGCCGCGGCCGGGCCCGCAACCCCGTGCGCATCACGGGCCGCCCCGATCCGGCGGCCCGCTACACCGTCGAGTCGATCGACGTCACACGGACGAAGTCGCGCCCCTACCCCCCCTTCATCACGAGTACGCTGCAGCAGGCCGCCTCCAGCCGGCTCGGCATGTCGACCGACCGCACGATGCGGATCGCCCAGCAGCTGTACGAGGGGATCGACGTGCCCGGCGAGGGCCGCGTGGGCCTGATCACCTACATGCGCACCGACTCCACGAACCTCTCCCGCGAGGCGATCGACATGGCCCGCCGGTACCTCGACGAGCGGCTCGGCGCGGCCTACGTGCCGGAGAAGCCCCGCTTCTACGCGAGCAGCAACGACGCCGCCCAGGAGGCCCACGAGGCGATCCGCCCCACCGACGCCTTCCGGGAGCCGGAGGCGCTGGCCGGGGCGCTCAGCGACGAGCAGTTCAGGCTCTACCGCCTCATCTGGCAGAGCTTCGTCGCCTGCCAGGCCACCGACGCCGAGTGGGACTCGACGGCGGTCCGCCTGCGCCGCACCGACCGCGACACCGGCGCCGTCTTCAAGGCCAACGGCCGCGTCCTCCGCTTCGACGGTTTCTACCGGGTGAGCGGCGTGCCGCGCGACGACGGCGAGCAGGTGCTCCCAGGATTCGAGAAGGGGGCCGTCCTGGCTCCGTTCGACATCGAGCCGCGGCAGAAGTTCCAGGCCCCGCCCCCGCGCTACACCGAGGCCACGCTCGTCAAGAAGCTGGAGGAGGAGGGGATCGGCCGCCCCTCCACCTACGCCAGCATCATCAACGTGATCGAGAACCGCGGCTACGTCGAGCAGCGCGACCGACGGTTCTACGCCACCGCCCTCGGCGAGGCCGTGACGGGCTTCCTGAAGCGAGGCTTCCGCGACCAGTTCATCGAGATCGGCTACACCCGGGAGATCGAGCGGGAGCTCGACCAGGTCGCCCAGGGCACCAAGAAGTGGACCGACATGCTCCACGAGTTCCACGACGAGCTCGCGCCGAAGCTGGAGACGGCGCTCCAGGAGCAGCACGAGAAGGCCAAGGGCGATCCTTCCCCCTACGCCTGTCCGGAGTGCGGCCGACGGCTCGAGTACCGGCTCGGCCGGACCGGCCGCTTCCTCTCGTGCAGCGGCTTCAACGAGAAGATCATCGAGAAGCCGGCCCGACAGAAGGGGGCGGCGAAGGGACGGAAGCGGAAGCCCGCCAAGCCGAAGGAGACGCCCGCCTGCTCGTTCGCGATGCCGGTCGACCGCGACGGCAAGCCCCGCCTGCCCGAGCAGATCGACCTGCTCTCCCCGGCGGGGGTGCCGATGGTGAAGCGCACCGGGCGGTTCGGCGACTTCCTCGTCGAGGACCGGCCCCGCCCGCAGAAGCGCAAGGGACGCAAGCCGGCCGACGCACCGGACGAGCCGCCCCCGTTCATCCTGAACCTCGACAAGAAGGGCACCGTCAAGTTCCCCGCGGCCCCGCCGCTGGTCACCGACATCGCGTGCCCGAAGTGCGGCGACCTGATGAACCTGCGCGACGGCAAGCGCGGTCCGTGGCTCGGCTGCCGCGCCTTTCCGAAATGCCGTGGCCGCGAGGCCTTCGCAAAACTCTCCGATGCCCGGAAGAAGGAACTCGAGCGGCAGCTCGAGGCGCACCTGAGCGGCCAGACCAGGCTCTCGCTCACCCGCCGCGACGGCACGACGCCCGTCGCCGAGGGGACTCCGCTGGCGGACCTCCGGATCGAAGGCGGCGTCGCCGAAGTCGCGCGCTTCGAGGACTCGACAGGCTGAAGCCTGTCCTACGGGATGGCGTGACAGGCTGAAGCCTGTCCTACGGGGTGGCGTGACAGGCTGAAGCCTGTCCTACGCAGTCGGGGGGACTTCGTCGAGGGCGATCGCGTAGGCGGTGGCGTGCGTGCGGCAGTGGGAGATGCTCACGAGCACGCAGCGGATGCCGAGCTTCTCCGCCACCTCCGCCGTGCCCCCCTTGAGGAAGGCCTGCGGGCGGCCGCCCGGCGTGTTGCGCACCTCGATGTCGCGCCACGAGATCCCCCGCCGCCAGCCGGTACCGAGCGCCTTGAGCACCGCCTCCTTGGCCGCCCAGCGGCCGGCGAAGTGCTGCGTCGCCATGCGGCGGCTGCGGCAGTAGTCGATCTCCGCGGGGGTGTAGACGCGGCCCACGAAGAGCTCGCCGTGCCGCTCGATCATCTGCGCGATCCGCAGGCACTCGGTGATGTCGGTGCCGATCCCGAGGACGTTCATCGCCGCCTCGCTCGAGTGGCACCGCGCGTGAGGCCGCAGGCGTCGCGGGCCCGCTCGAGCACCGCGCCGGCCTGGCGGCGGGCCCTTTCGGCGCCGTCGGCGAGGAGCGCCTCGATCCGGGCCGGGTCGGCCTCGAGCTCGGCCCGGCGGGCGCGGGCCGCCGCGAAGAACGCCGACGCCGACTCCACCAGCGCCTTTTTCACCTCTCCGTAGCCGAAGCCGCCGCGCCGGTAGAGCTCGGCCATCCGCCGCCGCTCGGCCTCGGGGGCGACGAGCGCGAACAGCTCGAAGAGGTGGTCGCCCCGCGGATCCTTCGGCTGCTCCATCGGCCGCGAGTCGGTGGTGATCCGCATGATCTTCCTCTTCTGGGCGGCAGGCTCCTCGAAGACCTCGATCGTGTTGTCGTAGCTCTTGCTCATCTTGTGGCCGTCGGTGCCGGGCACCTTCGCGCCCCCCGCGACGAGCCGCGGCGCGGGCAGCGTGAACACGTGGCCGTAGAGGTGGTTGAACGCGCCGGCGAGGTCGCGGCAGACCTCGATGTGCTGCACCTGGTCCTCCCCCACGGGCACGAGCGTGGCGTCGTAGGCCAGGATGTCGGCGGCCATGAGCACCGGGTAGGTGAACAGGCCGGCGTCGGCCGGCAGGCCGCGCGACTTCTTGTCCTTGTAGGCGTGGCAGCGCTCGAGGAGCCCCATCGGGCAGACGGTCATCAGGAGCCAGGTCAGCTCCGTCACCTCCGGCACGTCCGACTGCACGAAGAGCGTCGCCCGGGCGGGGTCGAGGCCGAGGGCCACGAGGTCGACCGCCGCGGCCCGCACGAGCTCCCGCAGCCGCGCCGGCTCGCGAACGGTCGTGAGGGCGTGCAGATCGGCGATGAAATAAAACGCCTCGCCGGCCGTCTGCAGGTCGATGTATTGGCGGATCGCGCCGAAATAGTTGCCCCAATGGAAGCGGCCGGTGGGCTGGATGCCCGAGAGCACCCGCACCGGCGGCTCCCGCTCGGGCCGACCCGGCTCACCCGGCATGCGACGGCCTCCCGGACGCGGGCTCAACGCAGGGCTCGCGCGGCGGCAGGGCGAGCGTGCCGACCACCTCGGCGATGTTCGTCGCCCCGAGTTCGGCGAGCGCCGCGGGAAGCTCCGCGAGCAGCCGGGCCGAGACGACCGGCTCGGCGAAGTTGGCCGTGCCGACCTGCACGGCCGAGGCCCCCGTGACGAGGAACTCCATGCAGTCGTCGATCGTCATGATGCCCCCCACGCCCACGATCGGCGTCTCGACCGCCTGCCGTACCTGGTGGACGCAGCGCAGGGCGATCGGCTTGATCGCCGGGCCGCTCAGGCCGCCGATCACGTTGCCGAGCAGGGGGCGACGGCGGCGCCAGTCGACCGCCATCCCCTGGCAGGTGTTGATCACGGTCAGCGCGTCGGCGCCCCCGTCGCGGGCCCCCCTGGCCACGCCGGCGATGTCGGTGACGTTGGGCGTGAGCTTGGCGAGCACGGGCAGCCGGGTGGCGTCGCGCACACCGGCCACCACCCGCCGGCAGGCCTCCGGATCGCTGCCGAGGTCGACGCCGTGGCTCACGTTGGGGCAGGAGATGTTGAGCTCGAGCGCCGCGATGCCCGCCACCGCGTCGAGCCGTCGGGCGAGCTCCACGAACTCCGCCTGGTTGGCCCCGGCGATGCTCACGATCACGGGCGCCCCGCAGCCCACGAGCCAGGGCAGCAGCTTCACGAGGAACGAATCGATGCCGTCGTTGTCGAGGCCGATCGAATTCAGCAGGCCGGCGGCGGTCTCGACGGTGCGCCACGGCACGTTTCCCTGCCGTGGGAGCGGCGTGATCGTCTTGGGCACGACCCCGCCGAGCCGGGAGAGATCGACGAAGCCGGCCATCTCCCGGCCGTAGCCGAACGTGCCCGAGGCCACGAGGATCGGGTTGGGGATCCGCAGGCGACCGAGCGACACGGCCAGATCGACCGCCCCCGGCGGCGGAGTCTGGGAGGTCGTGGAGGAAAGGGTCATGTCGGGGCCGCGTCGGGCGCGAGAGTGAACCCCGAGTGTAGTGGCTTTTGCACCCACCCCAAGGACGGCCCGGTGGCCCCGAAAACGCGGCCGGGCGGCCGCCCCGCCGGAGGTTGGCCGGTGGTGCCGATTTGGTGAAGTTTGCGGGTCGGGAGGCCGATACCATGGATCGGAAGCGGGGTGTCGGCGACTGGCCGCGGTGGCCGGCTTGTTGACACTAATGCTTGCCAGACCTAGGCTTCGGTCGATTCCCGCCATCGGGAGGGCCGGAGCCGTGACCAAGAAAGACATCGTCCGGACCATCGCCGAACAGATCGATCTGCCGCAGCTTCGCACGAAGGAACTCGTGCAGCGCACGTTCGACGCCCTCATCGAGGCGCTCGTTCGCGAAGGCCGGATCGAACTGCGGAATTTCGGGGTGTTCCAGATCAAAAAACGGGAGGCCCGCATGGCCCGGAACCCCCGCACGGGCGAGAAGGTTCCGGTCCTCGCGAAAAGCGTGGTGACGTTCAAACCGGGCAAGGAGATGGAGGCGCGGGTGCGGGAACTCGATCGGGCCGCACCCCCGCCCCCGTCCCCCCCCGCGGGCGACACCCCGCAGCCCCCCGCGGGCTAGGTCACGACCGCCAGTTCACAACCTGGGAAACCTGCACAAAACACAACCGGCGTCGCGTTCGTGGCCATGGATCGGCTACACACGGCGGGTGGTGACGAGGTCATGGAGGACCGAGCGATGAGAAAGGCCTGCTGGATCCTGCTGGCGAGCGTGCTCCTGTCGACGGGCACGGGCTGCCTCATCCCGATCTACTCCGGCGACCCGGTTCGCCGCGCCCAGCAGCTCATCTACACGTCGGAAGACCTGCGGGCGATCACCGACGAATGGGAGCGCATCTGGTTCCTCGACCAGCCCTCCCACATGACCCCGTGGCGCACCCACGGCGGGATCCTGTAATCACGCAACGCATCGGCCTCGTGCCGATCTTTGCTCGGCGAATCGCCATTCGATCTCGATGGCCTTGCCTCCAGCCAGGCAGTGCTGAAGTTGAGGAGGCTTCGGGCCACCCGTGTCCCTTGAGCCGGCGTGTGAACTCAGATTCGAATCCTTGATGCCTGCTCGACGATCTGCTCGAGCGGCACGAGGTCGCCCTTGTTGCAGCCCGGGCAGGCCTCGGCGGCTTCGGCCCAGGCTGCCGGGGAACGCAGGTTCGAGTCCCAGAAGGGCCAGGTCTTGCACTGCCGCGGCCGCTCGTCATAGGCGGTGCACTTCCGCGTCTTCTCGTCGAGCAGCACGCAGTCGCCCCCCGGGCGCTCCGTGAGCGACCTGCGCACGCCCACCCGCTTCACGTAGGCCCGCTCGAACTCGTCGGTGGGCAGGCCCAGCCGGGCCGCCATGGCGTCGATCTCGGCCTGGTTCACCCAGACGTAGCCTTCCGAGCCGGAGCAGCAGTCGCCGCACTGCGTGCACTGAAACCGCAGGCCGCCGGCGTACCACACGTCCTTGCCGATGCCCGCCATGCTCCTGCTCCCGTCAGGTCGCGATCCGCCCGACCGTCGCGACGACGGCCTCCACGTCGGCGGCGGTGTTGAACGGGCCGAAGGCGAGCCTCACCGTGCCGCCGGCCTGCGTGCCGATGAAGTCGTGCACGCACGCCGCACAGTGGAAGCCCGACCGGGCCTGGACTCCCGCCGCCTGCTCCAGGATCGCGGCCAGTTCGGCCGGATCATAGCCCTCGAGCGTGAAACTCACAATTGGCGGCCCGCATCCGCCCGCCGCGAACACCCGCGCGCTCCGCACCTGCCGCAGACCGTCCACGCAGGCGATGGCGAGGTCGTGGCAGCGGGCGTGGACCGCCCGCACGGAGTGCGCCTCGAGCCAGTCGCAGGCCGCTTCGAGCGCCGCCAGCGCCGGCAGGTCGGGCGTGCCCGCCTCGAGCCGGTCGGCGAAGGCTGCGGGCATCTCGAGCGAGTCGCTCGCCGAGCCCGTGCCACCCTGGATCAACGGCTCGATCTCCACCCCTTCCCGGGCCCACAGAATCGCCGCGCCGGCCATCCCGTGCAGCCACTTGTGGGCAGCCGCCACGACGACGTCGGCCTCCCACGCGACGACGCTCCGGGCCGGCTCAACCTGCGCGAGCGATTGGGCGGCGTCGAGGAGCAGCATCCCGCCCCGCGCGTGGACGAGCGCCGCGATCGCGGGCGCATCCTGCAGGGCCCCGGTGACGTTCGACGCGTGCGCGCAGACGACCAGCCGCGTGGCGGGCCGCCAGGCGGCGGCGATGCCGGCGGGATCGACCAGGCCCGTGCCGTCGCAGGGCGCGATCGTGAGGCCGATCAGGCCGCGGCGGCGGAGGTGCTCGAGCGGCCGCAGCGTGGCGTTGTGGTCGGCGGCGGTCGCGATCACGTGGTCGCCCGGCCGCACGAGGCCGTGGATCGCCATGTTGAGCGCGAGCGTGGCCCCGGCCGGCAGCGCCACCCGAGCCGGATCGGCGCCGCCGAGGATCGCCGCGGCCCGTTCGCGGGCCCGCCGCCGGATCGCGTCGGCCTCCACGGCCGCGCGGTGGCCGCCCCGGCCCGCCGCCGCCCCGACGACCCGCGCCGCCCGTTCCCAGGCCGAGCGCACGGGCTCCGGCTTGGGCCACGTGGTGGCCGCGTTGTCGAGATACCGGCGCGGGGGACGAGGATCCGACACGCTAGCCCCCGATCTGGAACATGGCCCGCGCCGGTCGCTCGAACCCCGTCGAACCGATCCCGTGTGCGGCCCGCTTGGCCCCCACACAGGCCCGAAGCAGGGCCGCGATCCCGGCGTCGACGGCCGCCTCGTCCGCGTCGCCGCGCAGCACCGGCCGCACGTCCCACTCGGTCGTCGAAAAGAGACAGTTCCGCACCTGGCCGTCGGCCGTGAGCCGGAGCCTGTCGCAGCGGTCGCAGAAGGGGGCGGTCACCGGGTCGATGAAGCCCACGCGGCCGCCGCCGTCGGCCCACGCGAAGTCGACCGCCGGCTGGCCGCGGTCGCCGGCCGGGAGCGGCACGAGCGGCCCCACGTGCCGCTCGAGGATCGCCCGCACCTCGCGGCCGGAGAGCACGCGGTCGTCCGCCCAGGCGGCCTCGGCGTCGAGCGGCATGAACTCGATGAACCGCAGGTGAAAGGCCTCGCGGCGGCAGAACTCCGCCAGCGGCACGATCTCCTCCTCGGTGAGCCCGCGGATCGACACCGCGTTGATGCGGATTGCGCCGAAGCCGGCAGCCTTGGCGGCGACCAGGCCCGCGAGCACGCGGTCGAGGCCGCGCCTCCGGGCGAGCGTCTCGAAGACGTCCGCCCGCAGGCTGTCGAGGCTGACGTTGAGCCGGTGCAGCCCCGCCCGCCGGAGCCGCTCCGCCTGCTCGGCGAGGAGCAGGCCGTTGGTGGTGAGGGCCACATCGCCGACGCCCGGCACCGCCACGAGCAGCCGCACGAGCGCGTCGAGGCCCGACCGCAGGAGCGGCTCCCCCCCGGTGATCCGCACGGCGCGCACGCCGAGCCCCGCGGCCACCCGCACCACCCGGGCGATCTCCTCGTAGGCGAGCAGTTCCTCACGGGGCCGGAACGCCGCATCGACCGGCATGCAGTAGGAGCAGCGCAGATTGCAGCGGTCGGTGACGCTCACGCGCAGGTCGGTGTGCACACGGCCGAAGCCGTCGACGAGGCGCCCCGTCCCCTGGCTCGGCGCAGTGCGGGGCTGCTGCGGCGGGTTCATCGGCCGGGCTCCGGCACCGGTTGTGCGGGCGACGCCTCGGGGTGGACCCACGTCCGCGTGCCGTCGGCGGCCTCCTCGCACTTCCAGATCGGTACTTCGCGCTTGATCCGCTCCATCAGCCACTCAGCCGCCGCGAAGGCCTCGTGCCGATGCGGGGCGCTCGTCGCGATCGCCACGCTCGCCGCGGCGACGGGCACCGCGCCGAGGCGATGCACGACGGCGCACGCGGTGAGCCCGAAGGCCCGCGTCGCCTCGGCGGCGAGCTCGCGCAGGCCGGCGGCGGCGAGCGGTTCGTGCGCCTCGTACTCGAGCCCGCGGGTCACCCTTCCCGCGGTGATCCCCCGGGTGGTGCCGACGAACAGCACGGTGGCGCCCGCAGCCGTGTCGGCCACGCGGGCGAGGACGGCCGCGGTGTCGATCGGACCTTCCACGAGATCCGCCCAGGCGTGCGCCACGTCAGCCTCCGCTCACCGGCGGGATCACCGCCACGTCGGCGCCGGGGGCGACGGTGGCCGCGTCGGCCGCGTAGCGGCCGTCGAGGGCGATCGTGCTCTTCGCCAACAGGCCCGCGATCGCGGGCCGCAGCCGCGCGAGTTGCGCCCGCAGGTCGGCCACGGTGCCGGCGGTCCAGGCGACCTCGAGCCGCCGGCAGCCGGCGGCCTCGGCCATGCCGGCGAACAGGCTCACCCGCAGCCCGGCCGCGGCGGCCGCGTCAGCTCGTGGTGAGCCGGCCGCTCGTGGCGGCGAGCAGGCGGTCGAGTTGCCCGGCGCCGTCGCCATCGATCGCTCCATACGCCCTTGCCAGCAGTTTCACGGGATGCACGGTCGGTTTCGTCGTGCCCTGCTCCATTTGTATCCTGCACGCGCTGCACTCGGTAGCGCCGGCGTCGACACCCGCGCCGCGGACGGCCGTCATGAGCCCGAGCCCCGCCCGCAGGCTGGCGCGGTAGTGCTCGTGGGCCAGGCCGAACGTGCCGGCCATTCCCGAGCAGCCGTGGTCGGCCGCCTGCACGTCCAGGCCGGGCACGAGCCGCAGGAGGTGCTCCGCCGGGCTCGGGGTCTGCCGCACCCGGACATGGCAGGGGGCGTGGTACAGGATCCGGGTTCGCACGGGGCGAAGGTCGAGCCGGAGTCGCCCGTCGCGGTGCAGCTCCCAGAGGTAGGTGGTGGCGTCGGTCGTGGCCGCCACGATCCGCTCCATGTCGTCGTCCTCGACCAGCAGGGGGTAGTCGTGGGTCAGGCAGGTGACGGTGGACGGCTCGGTGCACACGATCCGGTGGCCGAGCCGCACGGCCTCGGCGAGGATCCGCACGTTGACGCGGGCCAGCCGCCGCGCGGCCTCGACGTCCCCCTCCGAGACGAGCGCCACGCCCGACGCCACCTGGCGGGGATCGATGAACACGCCGACACCGTGCCGCTCGAGGATCGCCACGAAGGCCTGCACGAGCAGCGGGTCGTGACGGCGGGCGAACGTGTCGAGGAAGTACAGCACCCGCGGCCCGCCGCGCCGCGACGGCCGCGTCAGGCCGCGCCGCGCCGCCCAGCGCAGCGTGCGGTTGCCGGTGAACGGGGGCAGCTTCCGGCCCCGGGCGATGCCGAGCGTCTTCTCCATGAGCCACCGGGCCCGGGGGCTCGCGATCGCCCGGTTGGCCAGCGGCGCGAACCGCCCGCCGAGCGCGCTCAGCGCGTCGACCCGCGAACGCAGCCAGGCGGCCGTGGGCAGTCCATCGGCCGCCACCCGCGCGGCCTTGAGCTCGAGCACGAGCGCCGGAATGTCGACGCCCGCCGCGCAGTCGATGCGGCACTGGTGGCAGTTGAAGCAGGTGTCGGCCACCCGCCGCACCGGCTCGGCGACGCGGGCCTCGGGCGCGAGCCCTCCGGAGAGCAGGGCGGCCACGAGGTTGGCCTTGGCCCGCGGCGACGACTCCTCCGCGGCGTCCTCGCGGTAACGCGGGCACATCCGCAGATCCGGCTCGCCGGTGCGGCAGGCGCCGCAGCCGTTGCAGGCGTCGGCCTCGGCGGCCAGCCGGGCCACCGGCCAGGTGAGCACCGGGAGCGCGGGCCCGTCCCGCGGGGCGGGAGCGTCTCCCGCGCGGGCGAGCGGCCGGCGAAATCCCGGCGCGGGATCCGCGTCGCGGGGCACGATCCGGCCGGGATTGAGAATGCCCTGTGGATCGAACAGGTTCTTGACGCGGCCGAACACCGCGGTCAGTTCGGGATGGAAGCGGCTGAAGAACCCGGTCCGCGACAGCCCGAGGCCCTGCTCGCCACCGAGCGTGCCCCCGAGGGAGACGACGTGCCCGTAGATCGCCTCGGCGAGCCGTTCGAGCCGCTCCCGCTCCGCCGGCAGCCGCGGCTCCGCGTAGGGTCGTACGTGGAGCTGCCCCTGGAGGACGTGCCCGAACACCAGCGCCGTCGCCGCCTGTTCCCTGAGCACCTCCTGCAGGAGCCGGAGGAACTCCGGAAGCCGCGCCGGCGGCAGCACCACGTCCTCGACGAACGGCACGGGCCGCGAGGCGCCGCGAACCCCGTGGAGCGTCGCCACGACCTGCCGGGAAAGTTCCCAGAAGAGCGCCGTGTCGTGGTCGTCCTCGGCCCGGCGCACGTCGAGACACAGCCGCCTCACTCCCAGCAGCCGCTCCAGGGCGTCGTCGAGCCGCGCCCGGCTCTCCCGCGGAGTCGCCGCCGAAAACTCGACGAGCAGGCCCGCCTCCGCCGCGGGGGGGATGAGCAGGTCGAACGTCACCTTCGCGCCGCGGGCGAGCGCGAGATGCCGCCTGTCGAACAGGTCGCAGGCGCTCGGTCCCCGGGCCGCCAGGCGCAGCGCCGCGTCGGCGGCCTTCTCGAGCGCGTCGAAGAGCACGAGTGCCACGGCCCGACCGCCGTCGGCCTCGACCGTGAGCAGCGTGGCCTCGGTGACCACAGCCAGCGTCCCGGCAGCGCCGCACAACACCCGCGGCAGGTCGACCAGCCCGTCGCGATCGAGGTCGTCGAGCCTGTAGCCGCCATGCGCGGCCCGTGCGGCCGGCTGCCATCGGGCGATCGTCTGCCGCGCCTCGGTGAGGATCGCCGCCAGGCCGGCGGCCAGCCGGGCGCAGGCGTCGGCCGGGCCGGCGCCGGGAGCGGCGGCCGTGGGCACGAGTTCCACGAGGCTGCCGTCGGCGAGGACGGCCTGCGCCGCCGCCAGGCGGCCGCGCACGGCGCCGTGCCGCGCGAAGCGGCTGCCGGAGGCGTTGCGGCCGATCATGCCCCCGACCGTCGTCACCGCGGCGTTGCCCGGATCGGGACCGAACGTCCGGCCCAGCCGGGCGAGGTGCTCCTCGAGCTGCGTCGCCACCACGCCCGGCTGCACCCGCACCTGCCCGCCCGAGGTGTGGACGATGCGCCGCATGAATCGCGACGTGTCGACCACGATCCCCGGGCCGAGCGCGTCGCCGGCGAGTCCCGAGCCCGCGCCGCGGGGATGCACCGCCTTCCCGCGGTCCGCCGCCCAGCGCACCGTCGCCGCCACGTCGTCCGCCGACCGCGGCCGCACGACGACCAGTGGCCACTGCTCGAACAGGCTCGCGTCGGTGGAGTAGAGGGCCCGCGACGCGTCGTCGCAGAGCACCTCCCCGGCGACGAGGCCGCGCAGATCCTCGGCGATCCGCTGCCGGTCACGATCCATGGGTGGCCCCGGCGCGGAGCCGGGCCGCCTGCTGCCGGTGCTTCTCGTGGGTCTCGAGGTCGAACCCGGCGAACGTGCCCCCCACCCCGGCGCCGCGGTAGCGGGCACCGCAGCGGTAGCACGACAGGCACTCCGGCATCAGCACGTAGAGCACCACGTCGACGAGCGCCGTGCCGAACAGGATCGCGAAGGTGAGCACGAGCTCCCGCCAGGCCCAGGCCACGCAGCTCGCCGCGAACCCGGCGACCACGATCGCCACCCCCGCCCGCTGCGGAAAATCCTTGCGCGAAAAGAGCTCGGTGCTCGGGCAGACGACGCACCGCCGCAGCCGTGGCGGCGGGTCGGCGTTGAACGCGTCGGCGGGCACGGCGACCGCCGCGCCGCAGGCCGTGCAGGCGAGCGTGGCACGGGCCTCGATGCCGTCGCTCGAGACGGTGGCGTCGCACGACGGGCAGGCGTAGGTGATCCGCATCGGGGGAGTCCGCACGGGAGGGTCAGGCCGCCGCCATGAGCAGCTGGGCGGTGAGTTCGCCCGTGATCGCGGCCAGGCAGGCCACGTAGAGGATACCCGTGGCACTCTGCGTGTTGGGAATCTCGAGCGTGCGGCGGCTCATCCACAACAGCGCCGGCAGCCCGGCGAGCCCGGCGAGCCAGCGCAGGCCGAGGAGTGCCAGCCGCGCCGGCTCGAGCCCCCGCCAGGGCTCGCCACCCGCCCACAGGGCGGCCCCGGCCGTGGTCACGAGCACGGCCGCCCAGGCGACGAGGGCCGCGTCGATCATCCTCCGCAGGGCGTCCACCCGCATCCCGGGTGCGTTGAGATACCAGTGCCCGAGCAGCATCGCGTGCACCGTCAGGCCGACGACGAGCCCCGACAACAGCCGGGCCATGGCTGGCAGCGAACCCGCCGGCCCCGCCAGCACCGTCGCCGCGGCGAGCATCGCCGCGCAGGCGACGCACGAGGCGAGCCCCGCCCGCGGCCGCTCGGCGTACCACGCCACGCCGCCGAGCCACGCCGTCGCCGCGGCCGCGGCGGGCAGCGGCCAGAACCGGGCCTGGCCCGCCGAGCCCGCCAGCAGCGCCGCGAACGTGGCCAGGCCCAGGACGACGAGCAGGTTCACCCGGAAGAATCCCGCCGGCACGACGTCGGCGGGCGTGAGCACGAGCCCGGCGGCGAGTCCCCAGGCGAACCGGCAGAGGAAATCGACGAGGAGCGTCACGGCGCGGGGCGGTTTCCGTAGATGAGCGACAGCACCTCCGCACGGCTCGAGACGTTGGCCCGGAAGATGCCCTTCATCGCCGATGTCACGCACAGACTGCCAGGCTTCCGGATGCCGCGGATCGTCATGCAGGTGTGAGCCGCCTCCACCACCACCGCCACGCCTTTGGCGCCGAGATCCGCCTCGAGCATCCCGGCGATCTGCTCCGTCATCCGCTCCTGCACCTGCGGCCGGTGCGACACCACCTCCACGATCCGGGCGAGCTTGCTCAGGCCGAGCACGCGGCCGTCGGGCAGGTACCCCACGTGGGCCCGCCCCACGAAGGGGAGCAGGTGGTGCTCGCACATGCTCGTGAAGGCGATGTCGCGGACGAGCACGATCTCGTCGTACTTCTCGGTGAACGCCTTGCGCAGGTGCACCCGCGGATCCTGGTGGAGCCCGCTGAACATCTCGGCGTACATCCGGGCCACGCGGGCCGGCGTCTCGAGCAGGCCCTCGCGGTCGGGATCCTCGCCGACGGCCGCCAGGATCTCGCGCACCGCCCGCTCGATGCGGGCATGATCGACGGGCGACCGGTCGTTCTTCATGCCGACACTGTAGCAGACGATCCGCCCCGCGGCTCCGGGGGCCGGCCGCCGCTCAGTTCGCGCTGAACTCCGGCGGAAACGGCCGCGTCGGCACCGGAGCTGGGCGGCCGGCGATCGCCTCGAGCAGCAGCCGCGTGCGGCGGAGCACGTTGCACTCCGCGAGCAGCCGCAGCTTCCAGTCGAGGTCGAGGTCGATCGTGTACGCCACGATGTCGGCGAGCATGCCGAGGGTGATCTGCGTGCCGAGGAGCTGATCGAGCTGTTCGTAGGCGTCCGGCATCTTCGGCAGCGCCCGCTTGAAGGCGGCCAGCAACTCCTGCTGCAGCCCGGCCGCCGTCTCCGGCGGCTCCTCGGCGGGCAGCTCGTCGTCGAGGATCTCCGATTCGACGACGCGGAACAGCTTCTTGGGGGGCAGCTCCCGCACCAGCCGCAGCCTCCGCACGCCGAGGAGAAGCACGTTGTAGGTGCCCTCGGGCGTCCGCTGGTGGGTGGCCACGCGGCACAGGCAGGCGGTCGACCGCAGCGGGGGGCGGCCCTCGTAGTGCTGCTCCCACCCCGGCGCGAGCACCGCCAGCGCGATCAGCCGGTCGTCCTCGATCGCCTCCTCGAGCATGGCGCGGTAGCGGGTCTCGTAGATGTGCAGCGCCTGCATGACGTGCGGGAACATCACGAGGTTCGGCAGCGCGAAGATCCGCGCTCGGCCGGAGAACTGGTCGGGGGAGAAGGCGAGTGGTTCGTCCGTCATGCGGGGCTCCGCCGCGGCCGGCGGCCTCAGGCCGGCGGCGGGTCGAGGTGGATCTCGGGCAGCGTGTCGGGATCGAGCGCGATGTCGGGAAAGTCCTCCGTGCTGGCCGCCACCTCCGCCAGGCAGGCGTCGAAGGCGGCCAGGAAGCCGGCGATGTCGAGGCCCAGGTGCCGCGGGCCGTAGGGCTCGAGATACCCGTGCACGCTGCGGTGCAGCTTGCGTGCCCCGCGGATGTTGCCGTTGCCGAAATGGTAGAGCGCGACGGCCGCCTGGATCAGCCCCTGGTAGAACTTTCGCGAGTGGCCGCGGTATTCCGTCCAGAGCTCCTCCCAGACCTCGTGCGCCTCGTAATAATCACAGGCGTTGAACTTCTCGATCCCCTCGAGGTACAGCGGCTCGTACGCCGACGCCGATTCCGCCGCATCCATGGGACACCCTCGTACCGCCGGAGCCGCCCGCCGGGTCCGACCCGGCGCCGCGCCCCTCGCTCAGCATGGTAGCACCGGAGGCCGGCCCGGGGGGGCCGGGCGGGCGAGAGAGCCCGCGGCGGCGCGGCGACGCCGGGCCGCGGAGATCGCGGAGCGGCTCGCGGCGGCGCACCCCGCGGCCGAGTGCTCGCTCGTCTTCGAGAGCCCCTTCCAGCTGCTGATCGCGACGATTCTCTCCGCCCAGTGCACCGACAAGCGGGTGAACATGGTCACTGGCGACCTGTTCCGCCGCTGGCCCACGCCGGCCGCCCTGGCGACCGCGCGGCCGCGCGACCTGGAGGCGGTGATCCGCAGCACCGGCTTCTACCGCGCCAAGGCGAAGAACATTCTGGGCTGCTGCCGCGCGCTCGTGGAGCGGCACGGCGGGGAGGTGCCGCGCGATCTCCCGGCCCTCGTGCGGCTGCCCGGCGTCGGCCGCAAGACGGCCAACGTGGTCCTGGGCAGCGCCTTCGGGCGGGCGGACGGGATCGTGGTCGACACCCACGTGGGTCGGATCGCCCGGCGGCTCGGCCTGACCCGCCACACCGACGCGGTGCGGGCCGAACGCGACCTCGTGCGGGTCGTGCCCCACGACCATTGGATCGGCTTCAGCCACCGGCTCATCGAGCACGGCCGCACGATCTGCCCCGCCCGGACGCCCCGCTGCGAGGCCTGCCCGCTGGCCGACCTCTGCCCGCGCGTGGGCGTGCGGCCCACGGGCCCCCGCCGGCGCCCGCGGGCGGCGGCCGCACGCCCGCGTTCCTGACAGTTTCGGCACCGGAGCGTACAATCGGCCGCCGTCGAGGTTCTCGCCCCTCCCCTGCGCACCTGGAGCCAGCCATGATCCTCTCCGGCAACGAGATCAAGCAGCAGCTCGGTGGCAACATCCTCATCGACCCGTTCGACGAGTCGCGGCTCAACCCCAACAGCTACAACCTCTCGCTCCACGACGAACTGCTCGTCTACGAGGAGGTGGTGCTCGACATGCGGAAGAGCAACCGGGTGGAGCGGATCCGCGTACCCGCCGACGGCCTCGTGCTCGCCCCCAACCAGCTCTACCTCGGCCGCACCGTCGAGCGCACCGAAACGCACAACCTCGTGCCGATGATCGAGGGGCGGAGCTCGATCGGCCGGCTCGGCCTGTTCGTCCACGTCACCGCCGGCTTCGGCGACGTCGGCTTCTGCGGCTACTGGACGCTCGAGATGTTCGCCGTGCAGCCGGTGAAGATCTACCCCGGCGTGCCGATCTGCCAGATCTTCTTCCACCAGATCACCGGCGACATCACGGAATACGCGAGCGACAAATACCAGCACAACCGCGACATCCAGCCGAGCATGCTGTTTCGCGAACTCAACGGCGACGACGCCGACCAGCAGCTGCATCTCGAGTTCGGCGCCGAGCGGCTTCGGCAGGACCTGTTCGGCCAGCGGCTCGTCCAGCGGGCGGCGAGATAGCGACCGATGGCGCCGAATCCGCCCGCCCGGACCGCCTTCGTCCCGGCGCTGCTCGTCGCGGCCGGTTCCTGATTCCGCCCCGCCCGCCAGAAAGGCCGTCCACCGTGCTGCGAACCCACACCTGCGGAGAACTCCGTCCTGCGCACCTCGGCATGCAGGTGACGCTCTGCGGCTGGGCCGATCGCGTCCGCGACCACAAGGGGGTGATCTTCATCGACCTCCGCGACCGCTGGGGCCGCACGCAGGTGGTGATCGGGCCCGACAGCGGCCCGGCGGCCCTCGCCGCCGCGCGGGACGTGCGGTCGGAGTGGGTCTTGAAGGTTGCCGGCACCGTCGGCGCCCGCCCCGAGGGCACGACGAACCCGAAGCTCGCGACCGGCGGGATCGAGGTCGTGTGCACCGCGCTCGAGGTGCTCAACGAGGCCGAGACGCCCGTCTTCCAGCCCGGCGCGACGGACCTTCCCGGCGAGGAGGTGCGGCTCGCCCACCGCTGGCTCGACCTGCGCCGCCCCGCGATGCAGGAGAACATCTTCCTGCGCAGCCGGATCGTGAAGATCATGCGCGATCACTTCGACGAGCTGGGGTTCATCGACGTCGAGACGCCGATGCTCGGCAAGAGCACGCCGGAGGGCGCCCGCGACTACCTCGTGCCGAGCCGCCTCGAGCACGGGTCGTTCTTCGCCCTGCCGCAGTCGCCGCAGCTCTACAAGCAGCTGCTCATGATGGCGGGCTTCGACCGGTACGTGCAGGTGGCGAAGTGCTTCCGCGACGAGGACCTGCGGGCCGACCGGCAGCCGGAGTTCACCCAACTCGACGTGGAGATGTCGTTCGTCGAGGCCGACGACGTGATGGGCGTGATCGAGGGGCTCGTGAGGCGCACCGCCCGCGAGATTCTCGGGCTCGACGTGCCGCTGCCCTTGCCGCGGCTTTCCTGGGACGAGGCGATGGAGCGATTCGGCCACGACGCCCCCGACCTCCGCTACGGCCTCGAAATCGCGGACCTCACGGCGCTCGCCGGTGAGAGCGAGTTTCGGGTGTTTCGCAACGCGGTGGAGGGCGGCGGCCGCGTCCGCGGCATTCGCGTGCCGGGGGCCGCCGGAACGTTCTCCCGCAAGGATCTCGACGAGCTGACGGCCGTGGCCGTCGAGGCGGGTGCGAAGGGGCTGGTGTGGCTGAAGGTCGAGGCCGACGGCACATGGAGCGGCCCGGTGGCCAAGAACCTCGGGCCAATCGCCGACCGGCTCCGGGCCGCGCTCGGCTGCGAGCCGGGCGACCTGGCCCTGATCGTGGCCGACTCCTTCGACGTCACCTGCAAGGCCCTCCACACGCTCCGCAAGCGGCTCGGGGCCCGGCTCGGCCTCTACGACCCCAGGGCGATGCATTTTTCCTGGGTGGTCGATTTCCCGATGTTCGCCCGCGACGCGGAGAGCGGGGGCTGGGCGGCCATGCACCATCCGTTCACCGCGCCGCGGCCGGCCGACCTCGACATGCTGGAGAGCGATCCGGCCGCCTGCCGGGCCGTGGCCTACGACCTCGTGATCAACGGCTCCGAGGCCGGCGGCGGCACGATCCGGATTCACGACGGCGCCACGCAGGAGAAAGTCTTCACATTGCTCGGGATCACGGCGGAGGTGGCCCGCGAGCGGTTCGGCTTCCTGCTCGACGCGCTGCGCGGTGGCGCGCCGCCGCACGGCGGGATCGCGCTGGGCATCGACCGCTGGGTGATGCTCTTCGGCGGCCTCGAGAGCATCCGCGACGTGATCGCGTTTCCGAAGACGCAGAAGGCGAGCGATCTCATGACCGGGGCGCCCGCGCCGGTGGAGACGAAGCAGCTCGTCGAACTCGGCGTGCGCGTGGTGGCACCACAGCCGAAGCCCGCCTCGACGGGGTGACGCATCGCCGCCGGCGCGGCGCGCGCGGGTCGTCGTTTGTCCCGTCGGCGATCCGGCCCGACCGATTGCTTGCCTTCCCCGCAGACGCCTCCTAGGATGCAGTCGGAGCGGGGAGGTCATCATGCTTGCTCCACGACGATCCTGTCAGGGGTGGATCGCCGGGCGAACGCCGACGCGGGTCATGCAGCGCATGCCGGCGACGGTCTCTTCTTGAAAGCCTGCAGGGCCGTCGCAGTCGCAGGGACACGCTTCCCCCGGCGGCCACGGCGCGGCACGCCCTTGTTTCTCGGACGTTTCCCCTTTTCATTCCCGGCCACACCGTCATCACGAGGTGCTTCCATGACATCGCGGACATCGCGGACATCGCACGACCGTTTCTTTTCATCCCGCACGATCACCCGCCTGTTCACCGGCGGGAAGCACCGCCGTCGCCGGACGGCCCCCCCCGCGGCCACGCTCGCGGGCTGCGACCGGCTCGAGCAGCGGCTCGCGCTCGCGGTCGGCTACGCCACCGTCAGCGACTGGGGATCGGGGCTGCAGGGCCAGCTGACGGTGACCAACGACACCGCCGCGGTCCTCACCGACTGGCAGGTGACGTTCACCTACAACCGCACGATCAACAGCATCTGGAACGCGCAGATCGTCAGCCGCACCGGCTCGCAGTACGTGATCAAGGGTCTCGACTGGAACCGCACGCTCGCCGTCGGGGCTCCGCAGGGCGTCGGCTTCACCGCCGGGGTGGGCACCGATGCGCCGACGAACTTCCTCCTCTCGGGGGCCGCCGCCACGCCGACGCCGACGCCGGGCCCGACCCCCACGCCCACCCCGGCCCCGATCGGCATCACGCCGCCTGTCTCGGCCGACCTGTGGAAGGAACAGTTCTTCGCGCCCTACGTCGACATGGGGCTCTATCCCGTGCCCGACCTCGACGGCCTCGCACGGAAGTACGGCGTCGGCCTGTTCACCCTCGGCTTCATGCAGGCGAGCCCGAGCGGCAAGCTGGCCTGGGGCGGCTACGACGTGCTCACGCTCGACAGCACCAACGAGCAGGCCGCGGCGATCCGCGGCGAGATCAACGCCCTGCGGGCGGCCGGCGGCGACGTGATGGTCTCCCTGGGAGGCGCCGCCGGACAGTCGTTGGCGCAGTACTACGCCCAGAAGGGCCTCGGCACGGCGGCTCTGGCGACGGCGTACGGCGCGATGGTCGACACGCTCAAGCTCACGAAGGTCGATTTCGACATCGAGGGGGCCGCGGTCGCCGAGCCGGCCACGATCAAGCTCCAGATGGACGCCATCGCACTCGTGCAGAAGACCCGGCCGAACCTCGGCGTGTGGCTCACGCTGCCGGTGCTGCCGCAGGGTCTCACGGCCGACGGGGTGAACGTAGTCAGGGCCGCCCTCGTGGCCGGCGTGAAGGTGGACGGCGTCAACGTGATGGCGATGGACTACGGCGACACGGCCGCCCCGCCGCAGGCCAAGTCGATGGGTGAGTACGCCATCGACGCCGCCAACGCCACGTTCGCCCAGATGACGACGCTGTTCTCCGCCCAGGGGCAGACCTTCGGCTGGAACCAGCTCGGCGTCACGCCGATGCTCGGCGTCAACGACGTCGCCAGCGAGGTGTTCACGCTCCAGGACGCCGACCGCCTCGAGATCTTCGCCCGGGCGAAGGGGCTGGGCATGATCGGCATGTGGTCGATCAATCGCGACAATCCTGGGCCCGCGGGCCAGCAGTCGGTGAATCATTCCGGGCTGCCGACACAGCCTGCCGGGGGCTTCAGCCTGGCCTGGGGCGACTACGGCAGCGATCCGGCCATCGCGGGGGCGGTCAATCCCGTGACGCCGCCGGTGGCCCCGCCGGCCGCCCTGCCGACGATCACGATCGGCGACGTTTCCGTCGTCGAGGGGACGCCCCAGGCGGCCCCGGCGGCCGGCTCCCTGCGCACGTCCGGCAACCAGATCCTCGATGCGGCCAACAACACCGTGCGGATCGCGGGGGTGAACTGGTTCGGATTCGAGACGTCCAACTTCGCCCCGCACGGGCTGTGGGCCCGGGGCTACCGGGAGATGATGGATCAGATGAAGTCGCTCGGCTTCAACACGATCCGCCTGCCGTACTCCGATCAACTGTTCGACGCGGCCAGCACGCCGAACGGCATCGACTTCTCGAAGAACGCCGACCTGCAGGGCCTCGGCGGCCTCGCGATCATGGACAAGATCGTCGCCTACGCCGGCCAGATCGGCATGCGGATCCTGCTCGACCACCATCGCTCCGACGCCGGCAACAGCGCGAACGCCTCGGGCCTGTGGTACACGGCCGCGTATCCCGAGAGCACGTGGATCAGGAATCTCTCGATGCTGGCCGGCCGCTACGCGGGCAACGCCACCGTCGTCGGCATCGACCTCCACAACGAGCCGCACGGCGCGGCGACGTGGGGCGACGGCGGCCCCAACGACTGGCGGCTGGCCGCCGAACGGGGTGGAAACGCGGTGCTCGCCGCCAACCCGAACCTGCTGGTGATCGTGGAGGGCATCGAGACCACCGCGGCGGGCAGCTACTGGTGGGGAGGCAACCTGTCGAACGCCGCCGCCGCGCCGGTGCGACTGAACGTCGCGGGTCGGCTCGTCTACTCGGCGCACGACTATCCGGCGAGCGTCTACGCCCAGCCCTACTTCAGCGACCCGGCCTATCCGGCCAACCTGCCGGCCGTCTGGGACAAGTATTGGGGCTCCCTGTTCCGCACCGGCACGGCGCCCGTCCTGCTCGGGGAGTTCGGCAGCAAGCTCGCCACCGCCGGCGACCAGGCGTGGTATTCGAGGATGGTGAACTACCTCAAGGGCGACCTCGACGGCAACGGCTCGATCGATCTCACGGCGGGCCAGCAGGGGATCAGCTGGACGTACTGGTCGTGGAACCCCAACTCCGGCGACACCGGCGGCATCCTCGCCGACGACTGGAGGACCGTGAACACGGCGAAGGTCGATCCGCTCAAGGCGGTGCAGTTCCAGTTCCCGGCGGTGTCGGGCACGGGTGGCACGATCACGACGACGCCGGCGACGTTCACCGTCTCGCTGTCGGCCCCGGCCACCACGCCGGTGACGGTGCAATACGCGACCGCCGACGGCACGGCGCTCGCGGGCAGCGATTACACCGCGGCGTCGGGCACGCTCACGTTCGCCCCGGGCGAGACGCAGAAGACCGTCGCCGTGCTCGTCACCCGCGACGCGACCGCGGAGCCGAACGAGACGTTCACCGTGAGGCTCTCCACGCCGACGAACGCCACGCTGGCGAGGTCGGCCGCGACCGGCACGATCGTGGACGACGACACGGCGACGACACCCCCCACCCCCACTCCGCCGCCCACCCCGGCCCCCGCCGGACCGGTGGTGGTCACCTACTCGCAGGACAGCGGCTGGGGAACCGGTTTCACCGGCACCTTCAAGATCAAGAACACCGGCACGACCGCGATCAGCGGCTGGACGCTCGAGTTCGACCTCAAGGGCTCGATCGTCAACATCTGGAACGCCACGATCGTCAGCCGCGTCGGCACGCGCTACGTGATCCGGAACGAATCGTGGAACGGCACGATCGCGCCCGGAGCGGAGATCTCGCTCGGCTTCCAGGTCGACGGCCTCGCCGGCGAACTGCCGACGAACAGGAAGTTCAACGGCGTCACCCGGTAGCGACGACGCCAGGCTCGATCGCGGCAGGAGCAGTTCGCCGTCCACCCGGGAACGGTGGAAGGACGCGTTCCCCGGTCGGGATCGGGAGCGATCTCGTGGTGCCTCCGCAACGCAACCCGTGGGGGAGCGGCTGCGGCACCCGGGGAACGACACCTTTTTCTACTCGGCGGGCTCGACTCCTCGGGCCGGGAAGGCCGCGGGCCGTGCGGGGGTTCGGCAAGTGGCGGAGGCTGGCCGGGCCGCGCCCGCCTCGGCGTGCCGGTCGGAAAGCGTGGGGTTTTCGCGCGCCGGTGTCGATACCCCCTGGCGTCGCAGCCACGGCCCGGCCGGCGCGAATCCCGCACACGGGGGCAGGCACCCATGGGACCAGACACGATTCCATTTCCGGGCGTCCGGACCCGCGACGCCACCCGGCCTCGCCCGGCCGTCTTCCGGGCACTCGGGCGCGACGACCCGCCGGCGACGATCGAACTCGACGGCGAGACGTTTCGGCTCCTCGAGATCCTCAAGCACGACTCCTGGGCCGCCACGGCCACCTACCGCTCCGCCACCCGCACCGCGAAGTGCAAGTTCAACCGGACGCAGCCGGTGCTGCTCGTGCCGCTGGGGTGGCTGGGTCGGCTGCTCGCCGCCCGGGAGGCCTGGTTCATGGATCGCCTCCACGGCATCCCGGGGATTCCCGAGCCGCTCGGCGGGGTGCGGGTGGGCGGCCGCAGTGTCCCCCACGCCGTCGCCCACGTGTGGATCGAGGGCCGCGCCCTGGCCGAGGGAGAATGGGTCGACGATCGGTTCTTCCCGGCGCTGGCGGCGATCCTGCGGGCGGTGCACCACCGCGGCGTCGCCCACGTCGATCTCCACAAACGGGAAAACCTGCTTGTGGACACCGCGGGACGGCCGCACCTGATCGATTACCAGATTTCGTTCGGGGTCGCGCCGGGCGGCGTGGCCGCCCGCGTCTTCGGCGGCCTGTTGCGGATGCTGCAGCGGTGCGACGAATACCACCTGCTCAAACACAGGTTGAAGCATCGGCCCGATCAGGTCAGGCTGTCGCTTCACGACCTCGAGCGCATGCGGCCCTGGTGGATCCGGCTGCACCGCTGCGTGGCCGTGCCCTTCCGCACGACGCGTCGTCGGCTGCTCACGGCACTGCGCATCCGCTCGGCGACGGGCCATGCCTTCACCGAGGCCTTTCCCGAGATCGCCCACCGCCGGGCCGCCTGAGCCGCAGGCCACGCGGGCGATCCCGCCGCGCCGCTCGCGGAGGCGATCCGGCCTCGGGTATCCTGCGGCGAGTGGCGGCGCTCCCCACCGGCGCTCCCGCTTCCGGGCGACTAGCTCAATTGGTCAGAGCACCTCGTTTACACCGAGGGGGTTGGGGGTTCGAGTCCCTCGTCGCCCACTGCACGCCGCGGACAGTGCGCTATCCGACGGGCTCGGACATGACAGGCTGAAGCTTGTCGGACATGACAGGCTGAAGCCTGTCGGACATGACAGGCTGAAGCTTGTCGGACATGACAGGCTGAAGCCTGTCCTACGGCGCGCCGCGGCAGCCCTTCGGGCCTGCCCCGGCTTCCAGCGACCGCTCGGCTGGAGGCCGAGCGTCGCGGTCGAGGCAAACCTCGGCTTTGCCTCCGACCGCCCTCAGCCCGCCGGGTCCATGGATGGCCCGGCGGGCGTATCTTTAGAAACAGTCGTTGCGGACTTCCTGGATGATCAGCTCCTTGAGCCTGCAGATCGCCTGCTGCTCCTGGGCCTTGGCGTCGCGCCAAAACTGCTTCAGCTCCTCCCGCCACTCGGCGTTGGCGATGTACTGGTCGTACCGCCACAGCGAATCGAGGCGGCGGCTCAGCTCGTGGACGAGGTCGTGGTCGTGGTCGGCACAGCCGGACGTTTCACCCAGGTGGCTCAGTTCCTTTTCGGCGGCGAGATACATGGCGGGGGCTCCCTCGTGACGGAAGGTGCTGCGGGAACGGCCCTCCGTGGCGTCGTCTCCCGCACCGGTGCCTGCGGGACGCCGCAACACTGTCGCGGTCCGCACGGCGAATCAAGCCCCCGCGTCCCCCGGGAGTTTTCCGCGTCGCGGCCGCGGGACACTTGGCCCACCGGTCGGCGGTGACCCTGACGGTCGGAACGGTCGAGCGGCCGCGGGCCGCGCGACGCCCGCAGATCGTCCCGCCGAACGGCTGTCGGATCGCCGCTCTTTTTCCTACACTTCGTTCCGGAGCCGGCTCAGGGGCCGCTCCGGAACGCCCCCCCATGCAACCCCACGACCCCGCCCGCGGAACAGACGAGCGGTCCGCCGCGCCGCTGCTCGAGTCGTTCGACAGCTGGGCGCAGCTGTTGCGGCACGCCGCGCCGAGCGCCGGCCCGGCCCAGGTCACCCCCGCCGCGCCGCCCCACCTGCCCGAGGCGGAGCCCTCCCGCCCGATCCTCAGGCCCCCGCTCGCCCTGCTGCACGTCGTCGACGACGGCCGTGAGGACGGCGAGACGATCCGGCTGCGCGGCGAGAAGCTCGTCATCGGCCGCACCGCCGGCGACGTGACGATTCCCCACGACATCTCGATGTCGACGCGGCATGCGTGCCTGGAGCGCGCGGCGGGCGGGGCTTGGCAGCTCTCCGACATGGGGAGCGCGGGGGGCACGTTCGTGCGGGTGCTCGCGGCGCGGCTCCACGACGGCTCGTGCTTCCAGGTCGGGGCGTCGCGGTTCCGGTTCGAAGCGGCCTCCGGGGGCGAGGCCCGGCTCGTCGAACTGCTCGCCGAGGGGGACGGCACCCGGCACGCCTGCTCCCCCCTGCTGACGACGCTCGGCCGCGCCGGCTCGGGCTGCGACGTCGGCGTCGCCGACCGCTTCGTGAGCCCGCTGCACGCGGAGCTGCGGCACGCGGCGGGCGGATGGCGGCTGGAAAACCGCGGTCTCAACGGCCTGTGGGTGCGGATCGACGGGCCGGTCAGGCTCGCCGTGCCCTCGCAGTTCCAGTGCGGCGAGCAGCGGTTCGTGTTCGTGCCGCTCGCGGGGTGACTCAGGCGAGCAGCCACTCGGGCAGCCGCCGCACCCGCCCCTCGCGGTCGACGCACACCACGACGGTCCGACCGCGGGCGATGATCTCCGTGCCGCGGATCACCTCGTAGGCGTGCGTGATGCTCGCCCCGCGCACCTTCTCGACGAACGTCCGCACCACGAGCAGGTCGTCGTATTCCGCGGGGGCCCGGTAGGCGCACGAGGCCTCCGACACCACGAGGAACAGCCCCGCCTCCTCGAACTGGCGGTAGGTGGCACCCCGCGACCGCAGCATCTCCGTCCGGCCGATCTCGAAGTAGGTGAGGAAGTTGGCGTGATGCACCCTCCGCTGGCCGTCGGTCTCCTGGTAGCGCACCCTGATCTCGGTGTCGTGAACGGCCAGTGCCATCGCTCGCTCCTCGGCGCCCGCCCGACGTGCGACCGCGGCCTTCGTTGACCGGGGCCCGCCGCAGACTCTATTCTTTCCCCGCCGGCCGACGCAAAGCCCGGAGCCAACGGGCCGGACGACGGCCCGGCCCCCTTCGAGGAGACGCGCGTGAGCATCGGCGACAAGGGCGACGGCGGCGCGGTGGGATTCGCCACGGCCCGCGGCCGCACCTTTCCCACGCTCCGGCAGTTCACGGTGTTTCTCGAGAACCGCGTCGGGCAGCTGCTCGAGGTGGTGCGGCGGTTCGACGGCTCGAAGGTGCGGATCGTCGCCCTGTCGATCACCGACTCCGGCGAATGCGCGTTCGTCCGCTTCCTGCTCAGCCATCCCGAGCAGGGCCGCGAGATCCTCGAGCGCGCGGGGCTGGCGCTGATCGAGAGCGACCTGATCGGCCTCGAGCTTCCCGAGGGGGACCAGCCGCTCCTGCGGATCTGCACCGCCCTCCTCCAGGCCGAGGTGAACATCATCCAGGCCTACCCGATCCTCGTGCGACCCCGCGGTCGGCCCGCCGTCGCCCTGATGGTCGACAACACGGAGATGGGCCTCGAGACCCTCGGGAGCAAGGGGTTCACGATGATCACCGAGGGGGATCTCGACGAGGACGAATAGCCCGCCTACTCGAACATCCCGTCGGGCAGCCCCTCCACCTGGCGGACGATGACCTTCTGGATCGAGTCCCAGGCCACGGCCGTGAGGGTCACCGTGCCGTCGGCTGCCTGGCTCGCGAACAGGCCGTGCGTCCCGCGCGACCAGCGGGCCTCGTACCACTCGGGCAGGATCACGCCGCCGCCCGCCAGGTGCAGTTCGACCACGCCGCCGTGCGCGCGCTCGAGCCACAGCCGGGCGACGAGCTGCGCCGTCGGGTTTTCCGCCGCGGTCTCGTCGGGGGTGGCGAACGCCTCGGGGCCGTACCCCGCCACGACGTCGCCCACCTCGCTTCCGCCGCCCGTGGCCGGCTCCGCGGCGGGCGCCGTGACGTCGATGGCCGGCTCCTCGGCGACCGGTGTCGCGGCCGCGACGCCCGCGAACAGGTCGGCGAATGCCTCGGCGGGGGGCGTGGCTGCGGCAGCCTCGGCCGCGATCTCGACCGCCGCCGGCACGGCCGGCTCCGCGCGGTCGGGCGTGGCGCCGGCCAGTGGGATCACCACCGCGATCCCGCACTTCGAACACGCGCCCCGCTTACCGGCGAGTTTCACCGGCACGTTGATCCGGTGGCCGTTGTCGCAATGGAACGTGATCGTGCCCCCGGCGACCCGGGGCCCCGCCCGCGGCACGATCCTCGTCTTCTCCTCCGTCATTGCTTCCGCACTCCCGCTCGCACCGCGCTCGACGCCGTGGAAACCGCACGCCGCACTCCGCCGAATTCTAGCTCCCGGTGGAAAAATCGCCCCATGACCTTTCCCCGCGTCGCCACACCTTGACGGAGCTGCGGCCGGCTCTGACACTGCAAGTCGACCACGCCCGCGCAGCGCGCCGGGGTCGATCTGATCCGGTTGTCACGGTCGTGCGGGTGGTTCCATGCCGATCCAGGTCCTCTGCCCAGGCTGCCGGAGCAAATTCACCGTCAGCGACCAGTTCGCGGGCCGCACGGGGCCGTGCCCGAAGTGCCGGCGGCCGATCACCGTGCCGAAGCCCGAGGCACCGACGGTCACGATCCACGAGCCCGAGCCGCCCGCGGCGGCCGCCCAGGGCACCGGTCGGGCCCCGACCGCCCCGATCGCGAGCACCGAGAAGCCGGTGTCGGCCCTGCAGTTCGCGGTCGTCGGTGCGGGCGCGATGGCCTGCCTCCTGCTCGTGGCAGCGGCCCGCGTCGCCTGGCCGCCGGGAGGGGCGCCCACCTGGGCGCTCGCGACCGCGGCCCTCGGCCTCGCGGGCCCGTGCGCCGCGATCGGCTACGCGGTCGTCCGCGACCGCGGCCTGGAGCCCTACCGCGGCCGTGCGTTCGCGGCCCGCGTCGCGATCTGTGCCGCGGCCTACGCGGCGCTGTGGGGGATCCGCGCGGCGGTGCCGGCGGAGATGACCACCGAGATGTGGCAGTGGCTCTACGTGGGCCCGGTGTTCCTCGGCCTCGGCGGGCTGGCCGCCTTCGCCGCGTTCGATCTCGAATGGGGAACCGCGGTGGTGCACTTCTCGCTCTACGTTCTGGTCACGGCCACCCTCCGCTGGCTGGCCGGCTTCACCCCGATCTGATCCATGCCCTTCGACGCGCTTCCGGAACTCGTGGCCCTCGACGCGGGGGGCGACGGCGTGCGCATCCCGCCGGACGTCACGGTGCCGCTCACGCCCCGCGTGCGCAGCCTGCTCGACCTGCCGCTGATGCGGCGGCTGGCCCGCATCGGCCAGCTCGGCCTCGTGGCCCTCGTCTATCCCGGCGCGACCCACTCGCGGCTGGAGCACGCGCTCGGTGTCTACCGCCTGGCCCTGGAGTTCCTCGCACGGCTGCGGCACGACGCCCGCTTCGCGGCCACGGTGGGCGAGGCGGACGCGGCGGCGTTCGTGGTCGCGGCCCTGCTCCACGACGTGGGCCACTGGGCCTACTGTCATCCCCTCGAGGACATGGGGCTGGCCGAGCTGCCCCGCCACGAGACGGTCGTGCGCGGCCTGCTCGCGACCGGCGACGCCGCCCGGGCGCTCCGCGACGAGTGGGGCCTCGATCCCGGCCGCGTGGCCGCGGTGATCGAGGGCTCGGCCGCCGACCCCGCCGGCCGGCTCCTGCATTCGCTGCTGTCGGGCCCGATCGACGTCGACAAGATGGACTACCTCGCCCGCGACAGCCTCCACGCCGGCGTACCCTACGGCCGCCACTTCGACCAGGAGCGGCTGCTCTCGAGCCTGTGCGTCGACACGGCGGGCACGTCGCTGGCGATCACCGAGAAGGGGCGCACCGCGGCCGAGTTGATGGTGTTCGCCCGCTACGTGATGTTCAGCGAGGTGTATTGGCACCACGCCGTGCGTGGGGCCACGGCGATGCTGCAGCGGGCGGTGTGGATCGTCCGCGGCGCGATCGACCCCGGGCGGCTCCGGCGGTTCGACGACCATGCCTTCGCCGACTGGCTTCTGGCGGCCGCCCGCGGCACGCCGGCGGCCGAATTCGCCGCCGGACTTTTCGGCCCGGTGCGCCGGCTCGTCAAGCGCGTGGCCACGTTCGACGCCCTCCATCAGCCCCGGATCCATGCGGCCCTCGCGGGCCTTCCCTACGCGGCCACCGTCGAGATCGGCATACGGCTGGCGGGCATGGTCGCGCGGGAGTCGGGCCTCGACGTCGCGCCCCACGCGGTGGTGATCGACGCGCCGCCGGCCGAGCGGGAGGTGGAATTCCGGCTCGAGGTCCGCGAGCGGCCCCCGGCGGGTGGAAGCGGGCCGGTGTGGCGGCCGCTCGGCGAACTCTCGCCCGTGGTGCGGAGCCTCGCCCACGACCAGTTCGACAACCTCGTCAAGCGGGTGCGGATCTTCGCGCCGGCCGACGTCGCCCCGCGGTTGGCCGCGCTGCCCGGCCTCGACCGCCTCGTGCTCGAGGCCGCTCAGGGCGTGGACGCGTCGGGAAACGCGAGCGGCGCGGGCTGAGCGGCGGCCTCGGGCCGCACGAGCACGCTGTAGGTGCCGTCTTCGGCCGGTTCGCCGGGGCGGGTCACGGAGGGGGCGGCACGCGCCGGCCCCGGCGGCACCGGATCCTCGAAGGCGGCTGGGGCGACCTGCGCGGGCGTCGGCTCGGCCGCACGCGGCCGGGAGGGAGGGAGCGCGGGCCGCGCCGCCGTCGCCGGCCGCGGCGTCGCCGGCGCTGGCCGCGCGGCCTCGGCCTCGCGGCGGACTTCGCCCGCCCGCTGGGCGGCCCTTGTCCTGGCCTCCTCGCGATCGAGCCCGGCTTCGGCCCGGGCCAGCCTCCGCTCCGCCCGCATCACCGGCCCGCGCGGCCGCGCCTCGGCGTTCGCCGTCAGGGCGAGCATGGCCACGGTCCACGCGGCCACTGCCGGCCAGCCCGCCCTCCCGGCCCCCGTCCTACGAACGAATCCCCGGTCCACCCGGTGCATCGGCTCCTCGCGCTTCACGTTCTCGCTCCTGCGTCGCGGATCTCGGTGCCTACTTCGCCGCGCCGCCGGGAAGCTTGCCCTGCTTGATCAGGTCGCCGAACGTGGGCCCGCCGTCGGCGCTCGGCATCCCGGCCACCTGGTCGAGCGCCTTGCGGATCTTGTCGACGTTCTTCTTGTCTTCCTTCTTGTCGAGCAGTTCCGCCAGGGCGTTGCCGTAGGTGTTGCGCTCCTTCTTGTTGCTCCCGGCGTGGCAGACGTTGCACTTGGCCGTCTCGACCTCGGCGGCCAGGGCCTTGTCATCGGCCTCGGCGCTGTCGGGCTTCACGTAGACCGCCTTGAACTCCTCGAAGAACTCCTTGATCGCGAAGGCGGGGCGGGGCGACGCCCCGGTGGCGATCGTCACGGCCACGCCGAGCAGCGCGGCGAATCGACTGCGTCCGAACATCAATGCACTCCCGGAAGGAAATCGTCGTTGCCCGTCGGGGCGACCTGGTGCCGTCCCCGGCGCCGCTTCAATAGACGTCGCCGAACGCACGGGTGTCAAGAATCGGGTGCGGCGGCCAGTTCGAAGACCGCCTCGATCTCGACAGCCACACCGGCGGGCAGCGAGGCGACACCCACCGCACTGCGAACGCCGACCCCGGCCTCCGGGCCCCAGACGTCGGCGAACAGCTCGCTGCAGCCGTTGAGCACCTGGGGATGCTGGTCGAACTCGGGCGTGCACTGCACCATTCCCAGCACCTTCACCACGCGACGCACCCGGTCGAGCGACCCCACGGCGGCCTGCACCGTGGCCAGCAGCGCGAGCCCCGCCTGGCGGGCCGCCCGACTGCCGGCCGCGACGTCGAGATCAGCCCCCACGCGGCCCTTCACCATCCCGCCGTCGGGCAGCAGCGGGAGGTGACCGGAGCAGTACAGGAACCTGTTCACGACGAGGCTCGGCACGTAGGCCCCGATCGGCCGCGGGGCGGGGGGAAGGTCGAGGCCGAGGGCGGCGAGGCGGGCGGTTGGCGTGGGCATGCCGGGGGAGTCTCTCCGCGCCCCAGCGCCGCCGTCAAGCGAGGCGCCTGCCCAGCCTCGCGCGCCTGCCCAGCCCCCCGCGGCCGGCGCGGCCGGTCGCGAAAGCTCATCCGGTCGTGCCGATCGTGCCGAAAACACCCGCCGTGCGGGCTGGGGCCCGGGAGGGGGAGCGGTGCAGCGACTAGTTCGAGCATGTGTGATCGGGGCAGCGCTGTTCGCCCTGCCGGCGGCCGACCCCGGCACCCCGGCGGGTGCCACGGAGCCCTACGCGGTGGTCGACGCGCTCTTCCTCCAGCGCGACAACGACTCGACGCCCGCGGCGCTCGTCGTCAACTCCGACAGCGGCCAGCCGGTGATCGATGCGGCCGGTCCGAGATTTCCGGTGGCCGGCGGCGTGCGGGCCTTCGTCGGCCGCCACGGCGGTGGCGAACGCGGCTGGGAGCTGGGCTACCTCGGCATCTACGGAATGTCGGCCACGACGCAGGTCAGCGGTCCGGGCAACCTCGACGTCGCCCCGGTCCTGTCGACACTCGTGCCCAGCCTGAGCGGTGCGTCGCTCGCGCAGGTGTCGTATTCCTCCGCCATCAACGGCGCGGAGGCCAACCTGCTGGCCACGGGCGAGCGGTTTCACCGGCCCCGGGCGACCGGCTATGCGGCCGATGCCGTGCCCTACGCCGCGACGGTCGACTGGCTCACGGGATTCCGCTGGGCGGGCCTCGAGGAACAGGCCGCGATCACGCTCGCCACGCCGGGCCAGGCCGCGAGCCGGTATGGCGTGCGCACCTCGTCGAACCTCTTCGGGGGCCAGCTCGGCGTGCGCGGGCGGATCGACTGGGAGTGCTGGGGCCTCGAGGGCTGCGGCAAGGCGGCGCTGGCGGGCGTCCAACTCTCGCAATCACAGGCGCCCATCGTCGACGCCGTCACGGGGCAGCAATATCGCCCGGCCCTCGGCTCGCGAGGGAGCGACGTGGGGAGCATCCTCGAGTGGAACGCCACGATCGTGCGGCATCTCGGCGACACCTGGTCGATCAGGGCCGGCTACACGATGCTCTGGCTCACCGGCGTGGCGCTCGCGCCCGACCAGTTCGACTTCACCACCACCACGACGGCGGGCACGGGGCTGGTGGGGGAGAAGATGGTGTGGCTCCAGGGAGCGACGCTGGGGCTCGAGGGCCGGTGGTGACGGCGAGGCCGCCCGGCTGGCTCACGCCCGGACGACGCTTCGCGGCGTGGCGATCCGGAAGGGGCCGGCGAGCCCGCTGAACGAACCCACACGGCCCAGCGCGGTGTCGAGCTTGATCACGCCGACGCTGCCGCCGACGTCCCCCTGCGTCGAGAAGAACCGGTCGACCGTGCCGTTGCCATCGAGGTCGATCGGAGCGGTGAACACCGGTGCGTTGGGCCGGGCGAGCGACGCGAAGGCCGACGCCAGCACCAGGAGCTCCGGCGACGCCTGGTCGACACGGCCGTTGTAGATCCGCACGACGGAACCACCGCCGCGGCCGGCGGACACGACGATGTCGTCGATCGCATCGTTGTTCACGTGGCCTGTGGTCACCGCCACGCCGAACTGCCTGGAGGTGGGGAACGGCAGGATCGTGGTCACGACCCGCGGCGCGGCCGACACGTCGTAGACCCGCACGGTCGGCCGCATGCCGGCGCCGCTGCCGACGACGATCTCCACCTTCCCGTCCGCCGCGGCGGCGTTCACGAGCCTGCCGGCACTGAACGTGCCCACGTCGGCCACCGCGACCGTGGCCCCGCCATCGAACGTCGCAGCGAACGGAGTGAACGCTCGGTACGGGCTGGCCTCGAACCTGTCGATCCCCGCGACGGTCACCGAGCGAAACGCTGCCACCGTCCCCGCGCCCCGCGACATCGCCGCGACGAGATCCTCCCGGCGATCGCCGTCGAGATCGCCCACGGCCACCTCGACGCCGCCGGTGTAGCCCGTGCCGAACGGAAACGTGCGGGCGGCCGTGACCTCGGTGAGCGTGGTCGTGGCACCCGACACCTGCTGGCGGAAGACCCGAATCTCGCCGGCACGGCCCGGCCCCGAGGCCGCGACGACTTCCGGCACACCGTCGCCGTCGAGATCACCCAGCGCGACCCGGGCGCCGCCGCGGAACGTCGACTCGAAGGCGAGCGTCCCGGCGAGGACGCCACCGGTGGAGCCATCGACGAGCCTGACCACCGGCGTGCTGCCGAATCCGATCTCCGCCCCGACGGCGAACACGCTGCGCGGCGAGACGGCCGCCGACACGCTCGAATAGGCTCCCGTGCCGGCGGCGGTGACGGCTGCGACGCGGAACACGTAACTCGTCCCGTTGACGAGGCCCGTCACCGTGGCCCGCGTCGCCGTCGACGTCCCGTCGGCGAACGTGGTCCAACTCGAGCCGCCGTTGGAACTGTACTCGACGACGTAGTCGGTGACGGCCGCCCCGCCGTTGGAAACGGGTGCGGTCCACGTGAGGGCGGCCAGCGCGTTGCCCGGCGTTCCCGACAGTCCGGTCGGGGCACCGGCGGCCGTGGGCGCCTGACGCGTGACGACGAACTGGTCCTCCGTGAAATCGTTCGGATCGAAGACCGAGGTCGCCCGCACCGTGATCGTCGCGGTGCCCGACTTCCCGGCGACGTGATTCAGTTGCAGGCTCGTGCTCGCGGAATCGGTGAAACTGGCGGTGACGAGGCTCGGGTCGCTGCTGGTCGCCGAATAGACGAGCTCCCCGACCCGCACGATCGACGGCAGTTTCACGTAGTGCGCGGGCTGCACCACGTAGTTGTCCGGGAGCGTCACAGGCGCGTCGCGGAGCGGCAGATTCTCGAACGGCGAGACGAAGCGATAATCGGGGACCGCCGCCAGCGCATCGACGGCCGTCATGCCGGCGCCGAGCACGCGGCCGAAGGCCGTGAACCCGCCGTTCTGACGATCGAGATTCGCCGAGTTGTCCCCCAGATTGAAGAACCATTGATTCGTGGCACTGTCGGGCCCGGTGCCTGGAATCAGCCTTCCGGACGTGTCGAGCTGCGCGGCGATTTTTGCCATCGCGATCGTGCCGCGCACGTTCGAGTTGCCGGGCTCGTTCACGACCGGCTGCTTGGCCGTGACACCGGTCGGCGAACCGCCGGCCTCGTTCGAGTTCGCGGTCGGTGCCTTGAACCCGCCCCCCTGTACGATGAAACCCGGCACGTTCCGGTGGATGATCGTGTTGGCGTATGACCCGTCGACGACATACGACAGGAAGTTCGCCACTGTCTGCGGGGTCGACCGCGTACGGCCGGCGCCCGCCGTGTCGAAGAGCTCGACGAAAAACCTGTCGTTGGGCGCCGCCGCGTTGACGTTGAACCGCACCACGGTTCCCGTCACCGCGGTGTCGTCGAAGCGGCCGGCCACGGAAATCGCCTGGACAGTCGCCGCCGCGGGGACCGTGATGTCGGGCAGTGCGCTCGTGACCGTCACGGCCAACGCCAGTCGCGGCTCGAGTGCTTCCGCGGACGCGAGCCGAGCGCGGGCTGTGGAACGGGTTTTCATCGGGGCCGCCCTCGAGGCCGCGCTGCCAGCCACGGAACGAGCCCCGGGCGGAAGCCTGCAGCCCTCTACGGATATAGATACCTCACGGTTCGGGCGGCGGCAATCTTCCGGCCGCCGACCCGCGCGGAGACCGGAAAATACGCCGGGCCTCGTCCACGAGGAGGGCGACGCCCGAGTCGGTTCCCACCCCGGGGAGATAGACGAACGCCCCCACCTGACGGGCCCAGCACTCCTCGTCGTCGCCGCCCCGGGGCCGCTCCGCTTCGGACGCGAACGGTCGGCCGCAGACCGCCAGGAGCACGCCCGGCCTCGCCGCGAGCGATTCGGCGAGGGCCCGGATCTCTTCGGCCCGACCCTCGAGCGGCCGGGCGACGTCGACGAACACGAGGCTGTGGTCGGGCACCGCGGCCCGCCAGGCCGCCGCGAGCGTTTCGGGCACGCGGCAGACGGCACCCCGCGCGATGGCGATCGAACGCAGCCGGTGCCGCAGGCCCACATCGGCCGTGATCACGGCGGTCGTCAGGGGGCGCCGGCCGGCCACGACGCCCCCCGCGGCCGGGACTCCGGGAACGAGGCGACCCTGGGCGGAGACGGATTCGGCGGGGCGCACGATCACGGCGGCACCGGCGCAGGGGAGGGGCGACCTCGGCCTACGCTGTGCCGGAATCCCCACCGCATCCGGCGGGGCCTCCAGCAACTCGTCGTCCGTTCGCGGCAACGATTCGCCCGCTTCGGCCCCCCGTCAAAGCCGCCGGCGGCAGCGGCACCGGACCCGCACGGAACGGCCCCGGGACGACCGGACACTTCGGCCGTGGGACCCGGCTCACGTCGGCGACGCTCCGCCCTCGCCCCGCCCGCACCGGCCGGTTCCGGCCGTGCTACGCTTACCCGTGCCGCGCCCGTAGCTCAGCCGGATAGAGCATGGGATTTCTAATCCCAGGGTCGGTGGTTCGAGTCCACCCGGGCGCACTGCAAGGGCGGCGGGCACGAAGCCCGCCCCCACGAGGCACCGCAGGTGCCCAAGCGAGGCGAGCCCGGAGGGCGAAGGCCTCGCGTAAACACAGCTCGGTGGTTCGAGTCCACCCGGGCGTATTGAAAAGCACTGGGAAACCAGCACCTTCCTCAAAAGGATAGGTCGGCCAATGGCACTTCGGCAAGCGTCGGCCGAGCGGGGCGGATCATGAGGAGCAACCGCCGGAGCTGATCGGGCTGGATGAGGCCCGATCGTGGAGGTGCCGAGGAGCTTCCTATCCACGCTCAAGGCCGGGTTTTTCTCGTCGACTCGAGCCCGTCTTGAAACCGCTTTTCTCGCGGGCCGTCCGCACCGTGGCATGGGATCCCGTCAGAGGCTGTGGATGTCGATCACGGGCAGCTCGTCTATCCGTCCCTGAAAGATTGCCCGGTCGAAAGTGGGCCTGAACGAGCTCGCCCCAGTCGGCCGGTGGCCCGCGGGCGGGAGACAAGGGCGGCGGCTCGAGCGTTTCGCCCAGATGCGTGAGGACCTTCCGGATCGGCCCCGGCTCGGTGATGAACGCGATGAGTCGGATGTCGCCACCACACCCCGGGCACTCGAGCGGAAACTCCTCGCCCACCCGAGCCATGAGTTTCGCCCACGCAATCCGGGAGGTGTCGTGAGATCGCGGTTGGTCGCATGGAGGATAGCCCGGTCAATGGCACTTTCGCAACCGTTGTCCGGTCGGTGAGTTGCATGTGGGCCCAGGCTGGTCGCTGACGGGTGCGTGCCGGGCCGGTCATCGCGGGGATTCCCACACCCCGGCACGCTTCGAAATGGTCTGTTTTTCACGCTCGGCGCAGACCTTCTCCGGATCCGGGCATCAGCCGGCTTGTCGCGTCGGCCTCACAGCGAGTGGATGTCGATCGCCGGCAGCTCGTCGGGTGACGATTGGAAGACGTCACGGTCGTCGTGGACCTGCACGAGTTCGCCCCAGTCGGTGGGCGGCCCGCGAGCGGGAGAGATCGGCGGCGGTGCTTCTTTACGCGGGCAAAGCCGTCGTGGCCTTTGCCCGCTTGCGAACCTCCGGTTCGAAGTGAGCCGGCTCCTGCCGGCCGTCTCCTCTGGCTCCGTGATGAACGAGATGAGCCGGATGTCGCCGCCGCACGCCGGGCACTGGAGCGGAAACTCCTCCCCCACCCGCGCCATCAGCTTGGCCCAGGCAATCCGCGAGGTGTCGTGGGAGCGGGGCGTTGCCTGGGTGCCGCAGCAATCATCGTGCCCAGCGTGGGCGTACCCGCCGGTCGCGGCATCCCGCTGCTTGCCGACGTTGCCGACGGCCAGTGCCGTGACGGCCGAGCGCAGCGGGTGGTTCGGCGCAAAGACGCCGTGATAGCGGTGCCGGTGTTTGCGAGGCTGCGGGATCAGATCGGCAAGCCGATCCAGGTGACATTCTGGCGGCAGGGCCATCCCTGGCCCCTGCCGCCTTGGGCGGTCGCAGCCAAAGCCAAGGTTTGGCTGGACCGCCGTACCGGCATCCTGCCGGCAAACGGCGAAAGCTCGATGACGCCGTTGGCCCCCGGCTGCGTGGACTTTCGCTTCCGGCCAGGCCCGACCCAGGTGGCGGCCCAAAGAATGACCCAGCGCCTGGGCATCACGTAGCGGATGCGAGCGATGCGGCCGTCGGCGCCAAAGATCACGGAGAGCCGTTCGAGTGCGAAGGGGGGCCGGGCACAGTATCGCAGGAGATGTTCGAGCGACTGAAAATAGCTTGGCACGTCGTGGTCGAGGAGGGTGATGCGGACGCTCGCGTCGATCGAAAATCCGCTGTTCTCCCAGGCGAGCATGTCGGCGGCGGCATGCGCAGCGAGAAACCCCTGCCGCTTGAAGAACGCGATCACGCGGCGGCGGACCCGTTCGGTGATCGCTGCAAGGTCGCCCTGGGTGAGCGGCCTCGTCGGCAGGAATGCCGGCGGCCCGTCGAGGCCGTGCGGGCCCGGCAGGAAGACGCCGTCGGTGACGGCCGCGTGCAGATGGGCGTGGCGGTTGAGCCCGGAGCCGAAGCGGTGGAGGAAGGTGACGGCGCCGAGCCGGGGGCGGGGGGACGGCGGCGCGGCGTGGGTCGAGCAGCGGAGGCGATCAAGACAGAGCAGCGTCTCAATCTCATCCAGAAAAATCCTCGTCACCGCTGCGACGGCCTTGGGGCGGTCGCCGAGCACTCCCCGCAACCGCTTCGGCAGTGAAATCACCCACTGCCGCACGGGCACCGGCGGGAGGACGTGATCGACGAGATGTGCCGCCGTCTGCGCCATGTGCCGGCCGTTGCAGGACGGGCACACGCCCCGCCGCTTTTGGCTGGCTATAGGCAGGGCGGGCCATCCATGGCCCCGTCCTGCCTGGCAGCCGATGGGAACGCCAAGGGTTCCCATGGCTGCCGAGCCCGGCTCAGCCGGGAGGCCACGACAAAACCCCGCCCGCACGACGTACAGCG